>OGRA01000486.1_pt1 | contig 42847 bp, 49 predicted proteins | sample 1553351 | NCBI WGS metagenome assembly OGRA01 (sample SAMEA2580056, study PRJEB22360) | human gut metagenome | biome: human gut; feature: human-associated habitat; material: faeces | place: Denmark | collected 2008/2010
TTAATTGCTGAGTGAATTGACTATGAGGCAGTAAAAACGCCGTGCTAAAATCGAGCGTAGTGAAAACAGCAAATTTCTTTCTTCTTGCGCAAAATAGTATATTAGAAAGCAAAGCACGATAGAGTGTACGCGGTACGCTTCTGTGCGTAGGATTTTGCGAAACAGTACATTTCCGCACCAAACAGCAAAATGCGAAAGAGCTGTTTGCAAGCAGAGCATTGCTTCACCCGCTGAAAATCGCTGTAATCAGACAAAGCCCAGCACCACTTTAATGGCGTGGTGCTGGGCTTCTTTTTTGTCATGCTTCGGGTTTTTTTGAGGATAAAACCGACTGTGTGCCGTTTGCTTTTCTTTGCCATATTGACACGCTGCCCTCGGTTCATCACGGCAACTGTACGTTTTCGGGATAGAAATGAACACTTTTCTTTGTATAGGGAGAAAGCCGGAGAGGAAAAAGAGGGTGAGCGCAGGCTGTGGGAACGGTGCGTAAACCGCTTGCGGTTTTCCACGGTTTCCATAGCCGCAGCGAGGGAGAAAAGGGAGAGGTGGCTTTCTCGCTCAGGCGGCTTGCCGCCGCTCTTTTGCTCTCCCTTTTCTCCCTGAATATCAGGGATTATTCTGCGTCATTGCTCGGCGTAACAGGGCGAAAGTCCTCCTGAACCCCTTCATTGAGGTCAAAGCACATGGTTTTTGCATCAGCAACCCAGAACCCACGCACCTTGTAGCGCTTGCCGGGAATCCAGTCCTCGCCAGTGACAGCGCGAAGCGGGTCAAGCAGATTCTTGTTGGAGATCGTAACAACACCTTTCTGTTCGCCTCTCGGCTTGGAGAACTTGAAGCCCTTCGGTTCGTTGCTCTTGCAGGAACGGATCGCAAATACCCTCGCTTTCGCATACAACGATGGTCGCAGCGCTGGTGGATCGACTGACATACCGATCTCATGTACTGGATATGAGTGGTCCATGCCGATACAGAGTACACCATAGAGGAACAGGGCGTTAAGCGGACAATCCCGCTGAAAGCAAATCAAATTCTTTTGGATTTGAGCTTTATTCAGCCTGGACAGGTTCATGCTTTGTGCGGGAAGCGCAGATTTACCCTTGCCCATGAATGCGCTCATCAAATCCTGTTCGGGATGGAAAGCGACAATGATAAGAGAACGCACGAAAGCAAATATGCTCCCAGAGCGGCGTATTCGCTCCGTGATCTCAAGACCCGGGAGGATTGGAATGAATGGCAAGCAAATGTGTTAGGCGCTGCCATTTTGATGCCCCAAAAGGAAATCGACATTGCCATGAGGCAATTCGCCCGTGGTCGTGTCCTCAAGAACTACGAGGGGAGGTTTAATTATATTGATCGTTTATCCCTGACTCTGCTGTGCCAGTCTCTTGGTGTCTCCAAGTCCGCAGCCATTATCCGGCTGAGACAACTCGGCTACATTGAGGACCGTCCCTTTGCGGAGTATGACGATCCGTTGGAGGTGTGGTTGTGAGCAGAAACATCCGGGTTTCCGAGCCTTCGCCGGAAATGCAGATAAAGATACAGAGGGCGCGACGCGCCATAACAAGTCAAAAGATGCGCATGGTGAAATGCCCCTATTGTGGGCATAATTCCATCGCCGTATTTGAGGACACAAGAGGCCATGTCCAAGCAAAATGTAAGGCTTGTGGACGCGAGACAGTCTTTGATGTTCTCAGCATGAGAAGGTTAAAACTCCGTCTGAAAGGCCGGAGATAATAACATACAACAAAATATTATGATAGCTGTGCTGTGGAGCCGCTGATTGGTGAGTCTTCCTAATGCCGCATGAACAGAGTTTTCGGACTCTGTTTTATCGGCATGGGATTCAAGCTCACCGTCATGCGGCTCTATTTTTGTCTCGTCCATCCGCTGCTCCGCGCCAGCGGAAAGGACAAGACAATGAAAAGAATCCCAAAAACCCCTATCGAGTTCGACTATGACCTCTGGACTACGGAGGACGGCAAGTGCATGGTGCGCGTAAAGCTGACTGGCGAAGTAACGGAGGTTGACCGCGAGGTCATGAAAAGCCTCCGCGCTGAGGAAAAGAAACTCAGACGCTCTTATGGAACTGTCGGTACATCCGATGACGAGAACGGCGAAGAAAAATCTTCTGATACTGTTCTGTCACTGGATGCTCTGCCGGAAGACGATGTGAAATCTTCTGCTTGGTTGGCTGATCCTGCCAACAACATTGAAATGGCTCTGACGGAAATGTGCATCGAAGACTTCCGAAAGTCCCTTAGCTCCATTCAGCTTGAGATATTTGATGTTGTCATGCTCGGTGGAGTAGGGGTTCGTGAGTATGCAAGGCAGAAAGGGATTAACCACAAAACGGTTGTTGAGGCTATTGCATCCATGAGGAAAAAACTCAAAAATATTTTTTGAGCAGACCCCCCCAATCAGCAAAAAAAAGTCCGTTGTAAAGTGAAGGGGCAAACAACAGCCTCCTTCGCGGTTCCTTGACAACTGAATAGTCAGTGCTGCGGATCTTTCCTCTTTTCTCGAAGCGACTTGTCTTCTGCCGCCATGACCTCCAACCGGAGCGAGCGATCAACAGAGAGGCTAAACAGCCGTGTGGTGCGGCTGCTTGCGATGATGGAGAAGTTGGGTACGGTAAAGGCATCATCAATAATGCAAAAACGAAGATCCTGCTCAATCTGGAGGAAGAGGAAGCACGCCGGGTTCAGTCCATCCTGCATCTGTCTGAGGCAGAGGTCATGGAGATCACCCACTTTGAACGGGGCAACGGCCTGATCAGCACCAATAACAACAATGTGACGGTGGAGATCAAGTGCAGCCAGATGGAAAAAGACCTTATCACCACAGACCGGCGCGAATTGCAGGAATTGTTGTCGCAGAGTGATGGCGTGGATATCGCTTGATCCTAATACGCACAGAGTACGACTTTAATACGCATAAACGATTGCAATATCTATGAGCTTTCCAATGCTTTTTTGCGGCAGGATGATATCGTTCTACTTGAAAAAAAGGATTATCTTGCCAATCCGAAACGCAATGGATACCGCAGTCTTCATTTGATCATTCAGATCCCCATCTACTTACATAGTGAAAAGAAAATGATGAAGGTCGAGGTGCAGTTTCGCACGATCTCGATGGATTGGTGGGCAAGTCTGGAGCATAAGATCCGCTATAAAAAGGACGTGGAAGTCCCCCTGCATATTGCAAAAGAACTGCGCGAATGCGCAGAAGAAGCCGCCTTGTTGGATTATCGAATGGAGAATATTCAAAAAAATCTCGGTACTTACCTAAAGCCAGACACACAGACACCAGAACAACGATGACCTGTTGAACAAGCCAATTAGGCGATTCCATAAAACGATCATCAGACCTCCCAATGAAAACGGTATAGCCACCTACACGTTTTTGCGAAAAAACGCATGGCTAAAGAAATCAAATACTATAGCAAATCAAATGTCCCGCCCTTGATCATTTCAAGGACGGGACCCTATTTTATGTTCCGTTCATTTGTGCGAGTCTTTGGTTAGGACGTAAATCCTCATACAGCATAGGCTTTTTGTGTGAGGCTAACAAAAGCTTTCAAGGTGTCGTCTCGATCTTGTTCGTTATAAAAGAGCCCGAAGGTCAGTTCTGGAACCCCCGACAGTCGATACAAGGCCAGATCATCACAGTTATGGGAATAGATTTCTGGAACCAGGGCAAGACCATATCCAGCACGCGCCAGGGTAATCGCACCGGCAACGGAATCGGAGAAATGAATGTTGCTTCGGTTTCGATTCCTGATCAGTTCCATTTGCAGGCTCAAAACTTCCGATGACAAGAAAACCGGGTCATGAATGATTATGGCTTGCTGTGAAAGCTGTTCGGCAGAAAGACTCTGTTCCGGCTCTTTATAGAGTCCCGGTTTTCCGAGACAGACAATGCTTGTTTTGCAAAGCGGAGCAAAAACCATATGTTCTCGCTTGGGAATAATATCCTGAAAACTGAATGCCACACGTACGGAATCGTTGTCCAACATGTGAAATAGCCTTTCATGGGTTGCAACAAACAGTTTTGGATGCAGGTTCGGATGGTGGTTTGCCAGTTCTGCCAGAATTGGCACCATATCCGAAAAAAGAGTGTGGCTGCCAGTTCCGATGGACAATAGTTCAAAGGAGTGGCCCTTCGGATCTCCAAAACGCATCTTCGCCTGTTGCTCTGTTTCTATCATTTTCTGCGCATAAGAAATAAACGCCTGCCCATCCAATGTCAATTCAACCAGCCGGGTGGATCGCCTGAACAACTTTGTGTTCAGTTCGTTTTCCAGTGTCTGTATCTGATGGGTGATGGCAGGTTGAGACACACTCATTTGCTCTGCGGCACGTGCAAAGCTCAGCGAATTGGCTACGGCCAGAAAGCATTGAATCTGAAATGTGTTCATAGCCCTCCTCCTTCAAAAGAAATGACTGCGCTATCAAATATAACATAGAAACCAGTTCACAACAAGACGATTTCAATTATTTAATAAATTATTTTTATTATAAATAATAAACTTGATACAATAATTTAGCACTCACCCATTGCGAGTGCTAAAAATGGTGGTATAATAGGAACATCAAAACAGATCGCCTATAGCGACCGGAAGGAGTCTTATCTATGTTAACACCGTACACCCTCGCAAGAAGCATGTTTGAAGAACTCGCCGATTCCGCTTTTGGAAATCACAACAGTTCCGGGCTTATGCGAACCGATATCCGCGAGACAGAAACCCGATACGAGGTTGCCATTGATCTTGCCGGTATCAAAAAAGAGAACCTGACCATTGAACTGAAGAACGGCAACCTTGTCATCAGCGCCATCGTCGAACAGGATCCCGTTCCCGAAGGAGAAAAATTCAGATACCTTCGCCGTGAGCGCTTCGTCGGTACCATGCAGAGAAGCTTCTATGTCGGCGAAAAGGTTCGCCAGGAGGACATCCATGCAAAGTATGAAAACGGCACCCTGTATCTGATCATCCAGAAGGAAATTCCCGTACCTCAGATCGAATCTCGAAACCTGATCGCAATCGAAGATTAACATGAATCCGTTAAAACCAAGATAGGAGGCAATCACACATGACTATTAACCCTTTGGCTGACCGCGTTGTTGTCCAGTACGCCAAGCCGGAAGAGAAAACGCAGGGAGGGATCATCCTTACCGCTTCAACACAGGAAAAACCCCAGGTCGCGACTGTGACCGCTGTTGGCCCCGGCAAGAATGGCGAACCCGTTTCTGTCAAGGTTGGCGATCAGGTTCTGGTAGGCAAGTATGCCGGAACTGAGATCAAAGTTGGCGATGAAGAGTACACCATCGTCAACGCAGGCGATATTCTGGCAATCATTGAGTAATAACAGAGACGTAAGGAGATATCACGATGTCTAAAATGATTATTCGGGGCGATGAAGCCCGCAAGTCCTTGGAAAACGGCGTCAACGCGCTTGCTGATACCGTAAAAGTCACGCTCGGTCCTAAGGGCCGCAATGTTGTTCTGGACAAGAAGTATGGCGCACCGCTGATCACCAACGACGGCGTGACCATCGCAAAGGAGATCGAACTGGAGGATCCCTTTGAGAACATGGGTGCTCAACTGGTAAAGGAAGTTTCCACCAAGACCAACGATGTGGCCGGCGACGGCACCACCACTGCAACTCTGCTGGCACAGTCCATGATCCGCGAAGGCCTGAAAAATCTGGCCGCTGGAGCCAATCCCATGGTCATGAAAAAGGGCATGGCAAAGGCTATGGATGCCGCTGTTGCCGAAATCAAGAATCAGTCCAAGGCTGTTAGCGGTTCCAGCGACATTGCCCGAGTTGGTGCGGTTTCTTCCGGTGATGATACCATCGGAGGTCTGATCGCTGACGCAATGGAGAAGGTCACTGCCGATGGCGTCATCACCATCGAGGAGTCCAAGACCTCTGAAACCTACAGTGAGGTCGTGGAAGGTATGCAGTTTGACCACGGATATATTTCCCCTTACATGGTCACCAATACCGAAAAGATGGAAGCAATCATTGATGACGCCTACCTGCTGATCACGGATAAGAAGATCTCAGTGATCACGGATATTCTCCCTCTGCTGGAAACCACCATGAAATCCGGCAAGAAGCTGGTCATCATCGCTGAAGATGTGGAAGGCGAAGCGCTGAGCACCTTGATTGTCAACCGACTGCGCGGCACGCTGAACGTGGTCTGCGTGAAGGCTCCCGGCTTCGGTGACCGCCGCAAGGAAATGCTGCAGGATATCGCTGTCCTGACCGGCGGCACTGTGATTTCCGAGGAGGTCGGTCTGGAACTGAAGAATGCCGATTTCAGTATGTTGGGACATGCTCGTCAGGTGAAGGTTACCAAGGAAACTACTACGATCGTGGACGGTGCCGGTGACGCACAGGAGATCAAGGACCGTATCAGCCAGATCCGGGCTCAGATTGCCAACACCACCAGCGATTACGATAAAGAAAAGCTGCAGGAGCGTCTGGCAAAGCTGGCCGGCGGCGTCGCTGTGATCCGCGTCGGTGCAGCCACCGAGACCGAGATGAAGGAAAAGAAGCTGCGGATCGAAGATGCTCTGAATGCGACCCGTGCCGCTGTTGAAGAGGGCATCGTAGCCGGTGGCGGCACCATCTTTGTCAATGTGATCCCTGCCGTGGAAGCACTGCTGGAAACCGCCGAGGGCGATGAAAAGACTGGCATCCAGATCGTTGCCAAGGCTTTGGAGGCTCCCATTCGTCAGATTGCGGCCAATGCCGGTATGGATGGTTCCGTGGTTCTGGAGAAGGTAAGAACCTCCGGGAAAACCGGCTACGGCTTCGACGCATATAAGGAAGAGTATTGCGATATGGTCGCCTGCGGCATTATCGACCCCGCAAAGGTTACTCGTTCCGCGCTGGAGAACGCTGTTTCCGTTTCTGCTATGGCTTTGACGACTGAAGCGCTGGTAGCAGACAAGCCGGAGCCGCCCACTCCCGCACCCGTTAATCCCGAAATGAATGGCATGTACTAATCCCAAGCCCTCTTGTCTCCCGTCTGTAGTGATTATGATACCATTCTCTTGCCATAGAGTATCGTCTTCTACTGCCATTCTGGGAACAGCCGGAGCAGCTCCTTGCTGCTCCGGCTATTTTGATAAACAGAGGTGATCTCGTGAGGATTGAATATAACAAAGATACTCCGCATTTTAGTTCGGAGGAGCTTCGGGAAATCTACCGGAACACAGAAGAAAAAACATCGAAGGCACTCCGCCAAACGGCCCATCGCTTGTACCCGGGAAGAGACTCCGTTACCTACGAAAATCTTTTTATCCGAGAAGGTTATGCCAGAGCTTACATGCATAAAGGAGAGTACCGCAAGCCCAAATGGACGATCACAGCATGGCCGCTGATGTTAGGCGTTATGGATGACGACACAATATATGATAGCTGAACTCATCCATTGTGATTTACCATCATAACTGCAAGATATTCTATATCTTGGGCATTGAAGAAGCACCCTGTTCACAGTGAACAGGGTGCTTCTTGATGTATTCGTTTTATAAGTTGATTTTGATCCCTACACAAGTTTGTTGTGGATGGCAATTGTATCAGTGCCATGCTTAAACGGAGAATATAGTAATCGGGGGGTTAGATTCCAATGACAGAATCAACAGGCATTGACATTACAACACCTTCCGCTTTACTGCGCATACCGCATCCATAATTTTCAATGGTATTGTTCCAGTTTCTACATCAAAGCCGATAAAGCTTATGTCAGCGCCCCCAGCGGCTTCCCCTTTTGCCAAATCTACAACTCTGGTGTCTTCGGGAGGAAGCATGGACGCAATCGTTTCCGCAAGTATCGTTGCGTTGCCGGACTTGCTTAAATAACTGATTTCATATTTCAATTTGAGTCCTTCTTTCTATCATCTAAAAATCCTTCGGGACAACAGCCCGTGTACATAAGATAAAAGACAGACCGGCAAAGCGAATCCGCTCCACCGGTCTGCTATGCTCGAATAAAGCACGCGGCATATGTAATAGGGAGGGATATGGCAACGTATCAAAAGAGGGTTTTATACGCGTGCTTTACAGAACACCGCTGCTTAAACTACTTTATAACTGCGGTGCGCTCTCCAGATACACCGACGGTTGCTTCTTGCAGGTGATAAGGCTTACGCAAATCAGAGCAACCGCACAGGCGATCGTACCGGGCAATGCCGCTCCCAAACCGAACGGCTGCCCCAGCAATTTCCAACCAACGCACACCACGAAACCACCGATCATTCCCGCGATGATACCGGACTTTGTTGCCTTCTTCCAATAGAGTGCCGCGAATGCAGGAATGCCGGCAGCAGCCGCATAGAAGGACCAGGAGAACATCAAAATGTTATAGGCGTTCTGCATATAGAGGGCAATGATAAGTGCACCGATGGGAAGGATAATCGAGAAGATTCTGGACAACTTCATTTCGGTCTTTTCGTGCATTTCCGGCTTTACTGTCTTTCCGATATCCCGAACACAGGTCTGGACTGAAACCAGCAGATAGCTGTCAGCGGTAGACATCATAACGGACAGCATACCGGCAAGGGCAAGTCCGGTGAGACCCGCAGGCAGCACTTTAATTGCCAAGGCGGGAACAGCAGCATCGGTCGTGCCATATTGAGCCAGAATGTCATCGCCTACGATCTGGTGTGCTACAATTCCCATAAAAAACACAAGAATGATCGTTACACCATAGACAGCCGTTCCAAGGAACATTCCTTTTTTAGCGGATTTCCGGTCTTTTGCCGAAAAGGCACGCTGCCACATCTCAGCACCGGCCATGGTGAATACCAGATAGGTTACGATGTCGCCTACAATGTTACCGTCAATATAAGGCTTTACCAAACTCGAATCCAGGTTGGCAGTGAAATTGGAAAAGCCTCCCACATGGATCAGGGACGATGTTGGTATCAGGATGTAGACAAAAATGAGGAGCATGCGCTTTTTCCAATCGACGCCGAGAGGTGCGTTGCACCGGACAGCACAGATAGCCTCGCTGACAACCTCGTAGTTGAGCTGTGTGCCTTCGCTGTCAGAGTGATAGTTCACAGCGCGATCCTCACTGATACCGAAGTGTCGTGCCGTCTCAACTGCGTCAATGTTGGCGCCGAGGAACAGAAACTCCCAGCCGTACTTTTCCTTCTGACGCTCGATCATTTTCTTGACCTTATCGCTGTCATACCGGCGGCTTGCATTCTCCATTCCGTCAGTCGTGATGACGAACATCGTATGCTCCGGCACATCCTCAGCTCGTGCATACTTATGGACATTTCCGATGTGGTGGATTGCTCCGCCGATAGCATCCAGAAGGGCGGTGCAGCCTCGTACTGTATAGTCCTCATCGGTCATCAGCTTGATATTCTGAACACTCACACGGTCATGAATGACCTCGCTGGTGTTGTCAAATAGTACAGTGGAAATCAGAGCTTCGCCCTCAGCCTTTTTCTGTTTCTCTATCATGGAGTTGAAGCCTCCGATGGTGTCAGCCTCAAGCCCACTCATAGAGCCGCTGCGGTCAAGAATGAATACGATCTCCGTCAAGTTCTTTCTCATGTTCAGTACCTCCGTATATAAAAGAAATATGACTGCTCGGTTGTTTACCTTACAGTCATATTATAAGAAAAATCATATTCAGTTTGGTCGCATGGCAAGCGACAATTACTCAGCCAGCTTGATTTCAAGAATGTCATCAATCGAGACTTTTCTGCCTTCCCGGAAAACGATCATCCTCTCGTATTCGTCGATTTTCTTTACGACACCCAGCGCATCCACATACGCGCCTCCGGCCTTCTTGCCGTCCGGCTGAAAGTAGGTAATCACAACTTCAAAGTCCTCGCCAAGATGCTCCGCAATGAGCTGGATTTTGCCGTTGATTTCTTCCTTCTCGTAGTCGTCGAGTTCAATTTTCTGATCGGTCAGCCTCGCGGTTTCCTTGATGGCGGCATCATAACCGGTGAGAGCGGCGAAGGGGGAAAACTGTGCTGCACGATCCATCATGGACATCTGCGGACGGGTCTTGGAGACGTGGTGAGGAAGAGACATGATCTCATCGTATTTGCTTTTATTTTCCATTGCAGTCTCCATTTCGTCAAACTCTTCTTGCGCACAACCGTTCCCTCAGCGCCAAGATGTTTCTATGAATCTCGTCAATGACCTTCTTGAACTCCTCATCGCTTTTTCCTGTTGGGTCATCCAATCCCCAGTTATCGTCAAAGGGTCTGCCGATAAAAGGGCATCCCACATTGCAGCCCATGGAGATGGCGATATCCGGTTCGGAAATATCCAAGATCAGCTTGGAATACTGCGTCTGCTCCATGTCGATGCCATAAAGCTCCTTCATCAGCCGGACGGCATCCTGATTGATCTGTGGCTTAGTTTCTGTTCCGGCAGAATAGCTTTCAAACAAATCAGACGCCAGTGCTTTCCCCAATGCCTCTGCAATCTGGCTGCGGCAGGAATTATGGACACAGATAAACGCAACCTTTGGCTTTGTCATGTGGGAAACCTGCCTTTCGTTTTGTTTGCGATTTTTACGAGGAACAGCATCACCGGCACTTCGGTCAACACGCCAACCGTTGTGGCAAGTGCGGCAGGAGAGGTTGTTCCGAACAGGGCAACGGCTACTGCAACCGCCAATTCAAAGAAGTTGGATGCGCCGATCATTCCGGCAGGTGCTGCAATGCGGTGCGGCAGCTTGAGCAGTCGACAGACACCATAAGCAATGCCGAAAATCAGGAAGGTCTGCAAAATCAGTGGCACGGCAATCAGCGCGATATGCAGGGGATTATCCAGAATGACCTGCCCCTGAAAGGCGAAGATCAGCACCAGCGTCAGCAGAAGTCCAACCGTCGTAATGCCGTCAAATTTCTTGACGAAGGTGTTCTCAAAATAGTCTGCGCCCTTTTCCCGGGTCACAAAATACCGGGTCAGCATACCGCCTGCAAGGGGAATGACCACGAACAGCACGACGGACAAAATCAGCGTATCCCACGGCACGGATACATTGGAAACACCCAGAAGAAATTTCACTATGGGGACGAACGCCACAAGGATGATCAGATCATTGGTTGCCACCTGCACCACCGTGTACGCCGGGTCGCCCTTTGTCAGCGCGCTCCACACAAAGACCATCGCCGTACAGGGCGCAGCGCCCAGCAGCACCGCCCCGGCGAGGTATTCGGTAGCAAGCTCCGGCGTGATGAATGCCTTGAACACCACGAAGAAAAACAGGCTTGCCATGCCGTACATGGTGAAGGGCTTGACGAGCCAGTTGACGATCCAGGTGACGAACAGACCTTTCGGATTTCTGCCCACATTTCTGATGCTGCGGAAGTCCACTTTCATCATCATGGGATAGATCATCACCCAGATGAGAATCGCCATGGGAATCGACACCCGTGCATACTCAAACCGGTTCAGAAATTCCGGAATCTGCGGCAGGAATTTGCCAATGAAGATACCCACCGCCATACAGAGAATGACCCATACGGTCAGATACTTTTGAAAAAAACCAATGGGAGATGCGCTGCGCTCTTTCATGCTCTTACCTTCTTCAAAATCGCAATGACTTCATCCTTTTTCAGCACCTTGCCGTAGGACACCACCTGACCGTCCACCACCAAGGCAGGGGTGGTCATCACGCCGTAAGCGGCAATCTTCTCAAAGTCCCGAACATGATCGATGGCAGTATCCATGCCAAGTTCCCGCAGTGCTTCCACGGTTGCCGCTTCCAGTGCGTTGCACTTGGAACAGCCACCGCCGAGAATTTTAATGCCGGATTCCTTCTTTTCGGCTTCTGCTGCCTGCATGGCTCCCGGTGTACAGTTCCCGCCGCAGCAGCAAGGTTTCTTTTGTTCTTCTTTTTTCTTGCCAAATCCGAAAATTGACATTTTGATACCCTCCAATTATAAAATGAACCCCTGAAACAAGTTAAACAAGTAGCCGACGAGGATGATACCCGCAGCACAGATGGCGATAAAAACACCCAGCAGCTTCGGCTTCACAGCCTTGCGCAGCATGACCATCGACGGCAGGGACAGCGTCGTGACACCCATCATAAAGGCAAGCACCGTTCCAAGCTGTGCGCCCTTACCGAGCAGGGCCTCGGCAATGGGAATTGTGCCGAAAATGTCGGCATACATGGGAATGCCGATGATGGCTGCCAGAATCACACCGAAGGGATTGCTGCTGCCGACAACGGCCACGACCCAGCGTTCGGGAATCCAGTTGTGAATGACAGCCCCGATGCCCACGCCGATGAGAATGTACGGAAAGACCTTCTTGAAAGTTTCTGCCACCTGCTCTTTGGCATAAACCAGACGCTCCTTCTGCGTCAGCGTCGGGGAGGCAATATCCACGGCAGATGCCTTGCGGATGAACTCCTCCACCTGACTTTCCATGTGCAGCTTTTCAATCAGCGTACCGCCAGCCACAGCGATCACAAGCCCCAGCACCACATAAATTACCGCAACTTTTGCCCCGAAAATGCTCATCAAAAGAACAAGGCTTCCCAAGTCCACCATAGGGGACGAAATCAGGAACGAGAAGGTCACGCCCAGCGGCAATCCGGCGCTGGTAAAGCCGATGAACAGCGGAATGGACGAGCAGGAGCAGAACGGCGTCACCGTGCCGAGCAGGGCTGCGATGCAGTTTGCCCAGATACCGTGAAAGCGTCCCATGATTTTCTTGCTGCGCTCCGGCGGGAAATAGCTCTGAATGTAGGAGATCAGATAAATCAGCACACAGAGCAATACGGTGATCTTAATCACATCATAGAGGAAGAACTGGATGCTTCCACCGATGCGATTTGTCGTGTCCAGTCCCAGCGCGTTCAGCAGATTTCCAATCAGCGTATTCAGCCATTTCATGCCGAGAATCTGATCTGTGATGAACTTGCCCATCAGGAGCAGCACCCGCCTTCGTCATTCGAGCCGCAGCCGCAGCAGGTCAGCCCCTCGATAAATTCCTTGAACTGGGTCAGCGTTTCGCAGTTCAGGGAGTAGTGCTGCCACTTACCCTCCTTGCGGGCATTCACCAGTCCGCACTCCACCAAAATCTTCATGTGGTGAGAGAGGGTCGGCTGGGTAATTTCAAACCGTTCCAGCAGCTTACAGCCGCACTTCTCTCCGTCCGACAGCATCTTTACGATTTCCAGCCGGTTCGCATCGCCCAGCGCCTTGCAGATTAGAGCAACATCCATAGCATTCATAGAAACACCTCGCATTGATAATTATCTATGCGTATAGTATAGCACACACATAGATACCTGTCAATATGTTCGGGAGAAAAGGGCTATGCTTTTCTCGCATAGCCCTGTCACACGGTTTTGAACTCTTATCACGCCTTATGCCCACCAATCTGCGCGTTACGATCCTTCGCCGTCGCGCCTTCCTCCAAATTCATGCCCTTGAGGATAGCGTTCTTTCCGAACTTCTTTTTGATGGTCAACATGGCTTTCTGCATTTTCCTTTCACGCTCAAGCTCGGCGCGTTCCCGTTCCTGCTTTGCTTCAAGAGCTGCATAGTCTGTGAAGATGTCAAGCTGCTCAAAGCCGTCGTTCTTCCTAGGTGCATCTGCTTCGGGCAGAACATGGTTTGCGACGATGTTCAACCGGCGCACGAGAAGGCTTTTATCGACGATCCGGTCAAAGAGTTCTGACGCAGCACACATTATTTTCTTCGTAGATGATGTGTGACCGTCAAGGTTGGCAGTGCCGTGAGCGTGTTTCGGTATCTGCCGCCCGTAGTGATCCTTCACAATATCGCCGCGATATTTCTTTCGGCGCTCGGGATCGGTAAGGTTTTCGATGTCGTAGCCGATGGTGACAACGAGCTGGTCTGTGACCAAGCCTTTTTCCACCAAGTCTATCACAAGCGAATCGGCCATTTCCCGAAGCACGAGCTTGGCTTTCTCAGCAGTATATGGCTGATGCAGCACTTGACCTGAGCCGAGGCTGTTTGTACTCGGCCTGTATGCCTTAATTGCTTCAACCGTACAAGGCTCCCAGCCCCACGCATGGTCAATCAGCAGCTCCGCATTCTTTCCAAAGAGCTGGTACAGAATGTCTTCATTTTGAACAGAGCATCGTGCCACATCGCCCATCGTGAACATTCCGTTCTGTTCCAGCTTCTTAGCATAGCCGCGCCCCACCCGCCAGAAGTCAGTGAGGGGCTGATGTGACCAAAGCTCCCGCCGGAATCCCATTTCGTCCAGCTCTGCGATGCGTACCCCGTTCTTATCTGCCGGGATGTGTTTTGCCACAATATCCATAGCCACTTTACAGAGAAAGAGGTTTGTGCCGATCCCTGCGGTTGCTGTAATGCCGGTTGTCTCAAGAACATCCAGAATAATCTTCATTGCGAGGTCGTGGGGAGACAGCTTATAGGTGTTCAGATAGTCAGTGACATCCATGAACACTTCGTCGATGGAATATACGATGATGTCCTCCGATGCAACATACTTCAAGTAGACATTGTAAATCCGGGTGCTGTATTCCATGTAATAGGCCATGCGTGGCGGGGCGATAACGAAGTCAATCGCGAGGTTTGGGTTTTTAAGAAGTTCAGAATGGAAGCAGGAGGAACCTTCCAGCTTGTGTCCCGGAGCGTCATGCTGCCGTCCGACGTTGGCCTCTTTAACTCGCTGCTTAACCTCAAACAAACGGCCACGGCCTGAAATGCCGTAGGACTTGAGAGAGGGTGTAACTGCGAGGCAGATGGTCTTGTCGGTACGGCTTTCGTCTGCGACAACAAGGTTTGTGTCCAGCGGATCCAAGCCGCGCTCCCGGCATTCCACCGAAGCATAAAAGCTCTTGAGGTCGATTGCGATGTATGTGCGCTCTTTCATGCTCCGGTGGCCTCCTTTCATATCACCATATCAGTTTGACAAACAGGAATTTTTATAAGTAATTTGATGAGCGGTAAGAGTTTTTTGAGAAGTGGTCCGGAGCAAGCTGGCGCTACAGAAGTGCTGCCAGTGAAAGAATCAGCATATGCACTGGATAAAAGGCGTAAAAAGCGGTTTGGATGATTTTGTTATGCGGTCCCTGTTTCCCCTTGTACAGCCAGATGGGGATGAGGGCCAGACATGCCATTGACTGTTGCACAATAAATACTTCGTGCCCAAAGATTTGTACCGGAACGGAGAGACCTCCGATTAACACCGCGTTAATCCAGCACAGTCCAACAAATTGTCCCAGAAGGCACCACCATTTTCTACCACGGAACAGGTAGAAAAGCAGTACCATCCATATTCCATATCCAAAATAATCTACCATAGCAAGGAAACCCAGCACATAGCCTGCGGCTGCTGAAAGCAAAAAGACGATCATCGTCAGCAGAGGCTTTCCTTTATGGCGCGTTTTTTCAATGCCGGTAATAAACAAAAGTCCCAACAGGAATGTCCAAAGTACATTTTGATGGAAGGGATAGATCAGGCTGCCTCCGTACATCAGATTGAAGGGCAGTTCGGAGAGGATTGCCCAAAAGAGCAGCCGTCCCATATACTTTTTCAAATTGCGGGTGTGGAAATAGCCCTCCACCAGCATAAAGGCAAAGATGGGGTAAGCAAGCCTGCCCACCCAGGTAAGCCAAGCGTATCGGGAAAAAACAGTCGCCCAAAGATGGTCGCACAGCATAAGAAGCATAGCGATGATATGTAGTGTAAAGGAACTGATACCCTGAAAAGTTCCATTTTTTTGTTGAGATGATTGGCTTTGGTGAAATATACGAATTAACTTCATGACAGAGATTTCCTCCTTGAACTTTTTGTATTCATCCTCTTTCGGTGAAAAGTTGCCTCTCCAAACTGGAAGTTGTTAATCTGGCATCTGCTCATTAATTTCATCCAGTAAGTGAATGGTTTTATAAGTTTTATTACAATTCTTACACTGCCAATCACAATTATTCTTTTTCGCCTTTTTATGCAGCAGTTCCAGTTCACTGCCGCATATTGGACATTCCGCCTTCTCCTGTCTCCATATTTTTTTCAGAAAAGCCAGAGCCTCATTCCTGCTTCTGAAGCCAAGTTCTTTTAATATTGCTCTGTCCAAAAAATTCACCTCTACAAATTCCGATTTGTCTTTCTCTTATGCTCCGAGCAAACTCTGATCGAACGCGAACAGAGCCTCGTTTATTTCAAAGACATTGTAGTTTTCATTCTCTATGAAATACTCAATAATGATGTCAAACTTATTGGAATGAGACAGCGCAAAGCCCGCCTTCATAAGCATATCCTTCGTCTCATCCAAAGACAGCTCAAGCGCAATAGCAAAGGCAATAGCCGTAGGCTTGCTCGGCTTATAGAGCTTGTCCGACCGGATCTTCGAGAAGAGCTTACGGTCAATGTTGGCTTTCTTATAGCACTGTGCGTCCGTCATACCTTTCTCGTCGATCTTGCGCAGCAGCATCTCAGAAAAGCTCTCATCAATCTGACCCAGCGCCTCATCCAGAGATTTTGTCTTCTTAGGCGCTGCCATTGGCATAGACAGGATAGGCTCAATCGCTTCGTCGGCTTCTTCACAGACCGACGCTTCGCAAACCGGCTCCATATCCCGAAGTGCATTCAACCGGCGCAGACGCGCAGAATAGTTGTCAGAATGCTCGTCTACATAGTTATCGTCTATGTACTCGGCAATATCCGTATAGAGCTTCCCGCTGATCTGATATGCCTTCCTGTCAAAGATGACGATGTAGACGGTCATATCGTTTTCAAGCAGGAACTCGCTGATCGTATCAATGGCAATTCTGAGTGCCTGGTCTTTTGGATAGCCAAAAATACCGGAAGAGATCAACGGGAATGCAACTGTCTCGCATTTGTTTTCCCTTGCCAGAGCAAGAGAAGTCTGATAACAGGAGATGAGCTTATCTCGCTCACCACGCTTGCCATCCCGCCAGCGGGGACCTACAGCATGGATCACATACTTACAGGGCAGCTTATAGCCCTTCGTGATCTTGGCGCTGCCGGTTTCACATCCGCCCAGCATTTTACATTCAGCCAACAGCTCCGGTCCTGCAGCACGATGGATGCAGCCGTCAACACCACCACCGCCCAGAAGCGATGAGTTGGCAGCGTTGACGATTGCGTCCACTTTCATTTTTGTGATGTCATTTCTGACGATATGAAGAGGCATACTTTGTTCCTCCTATATTTCCAGCTTCCAACCATGATCTCCATGATAGATCATCTGCTTCGTCATACCACCGTCAATGCAGATATTCTCTCCGGTGATAAACCCGGCCTTTTCAGAGCAGAGGAATAAGACCATATTTGCAATATCCATCGGGTTTCCAACCCGTCCTGACGGTTGCTGAACGGCATCCGCTCCCTCGTATTCGCGGTATTCCGTATCAATCCAGCCGGGAGAAATGGAATTGACACGAAGTTTTCCAGAGAAGCTGACTGCAAGAGCATGGGTCAGCGCCGCAATACCACCCTTGGCCGCTGTATAGCTTTCGGTCTGCGGCTGACTCATCCGATCTCTGGATGAAGAAATATTGATGATAACGCCGCCCTTGCCAAAATGCTCAGAAAAGAGCTTGCTGAGATAGAAGGGTGCTGTGACACCGACAGACAAGGCATACTGAAACTCTTCATAGGAGCATTCGGAAATTCCCTTCATTAACGGAAGAGCATTGTTGATCAGGTAGTCCACGTGGCCATGCTTATCCAGAACATAGGAAGCAAACGCCTCTAATGTTTCTTTTCTGCTGATGTCTCCGATGTAGTGATCTCCCGGTGCGATGTCAATTATCTCAACTGCTGCGCCCTCGCTGCGGAAGGAGTCTGCAATCGCTTTACCGATACCATGTGCGCCGCCTGTTATAACTGCGACTTTGTTATCGAAATCCATTCGCCTTACCTCAACTCAGAACTTGAGATTATCTACCCATACGGCAATTTCTGCTAAGTTCGTGCGAGACTTGAACACCTTGCCCTCGATCAATTTCGCACCCTTGCAGCTCGGAGTAAGGCGTTCGTTGGTCTTTCCCATGCCGCTTCCGCCAGAGGTTGCAAACGGAATGATTGTCTTTCCGGTCATATCGTAGCTTTCAAGGAAGGTATTGATGATATGGGGAGCCACATACCACCAGATCGGGAAGCCGATAAAGATTGTGTCGTAGTCATCCATGTTGTCCCGCTTACCGGCGATAGCAGGACGAGAGGCCGGATCGCTCATCTCAACACTGCTGCGGGATTTCTGATTTGTCCAGTCAAGATCGGCCTTGCTGTAAGGTACTACCGGTTCAATTTCGCATATATCCGCACCGATGGCCTCAGCCAGTTTTTCAGCGACCTTTGCGGTCACCCCGGTTGCGGAAAAGTATGCTACAAGTTTTCTGCTCATTTTCTGTTCCTCCAAATCTATTCGTCTTCCTCATTCAGCACTGCATCCAGCAGCTTTTGAAGAAGAGCAATCATACGGTTCAAATCCATGCCTTCCTCCGGGGTCTGTCCCATATGATCAAGCACAGCCTTGAATGCCGTAGTTCTGTCTACTTGCGTTTCTGCATCAAAACGGTCAAGAATATCTTTCATAATTAGCGAGGCTTCCATCTGCTCCTGTGTCAGTCCGGGTATTTGCAGCAAATCGGCCAGCTCCGCATTCTCCATGATGGTTTCGTATTTCAGATAGTCACACTGCTCGTCTGTCATCAACTCCTGAAAGTAGTTGATCATGATGTGAATGCGAAAACCTCCGCCTTCTTCGGGCGTAATGCAGACATAATGCGCCTTTTCTCCAATGTCCTTCAACAGGGACATATCTTCCTCGCAGTCAAACTCAATCATACTGAGATACAGGTTGATCTCGGAATGAAAGCGCTGATAGTCCACAACAGCGTGAATCCGTCCGTGATGATCCTGCGCGAACTGATCACAGCGTTCCAGCAGATACTCATAGTTTGCCTGATCCTCCGGCACAATGACCTTAGGAATTGCGTCCATCTTTTTTGTAAAGGAGGCAAAGAAGCCATCCGGTGCCGTGATCTGCTTATAGACTGCATCCGCGAAGCTGTTGTCCTCTGAAACAAGTTCGTAGTTCCGATCAAAAACGATATTTTCCATACTGTGTTCCTGCTCTTTTCTTATTTGTCTGCCTCTGTAATACCGTATTCAATCAGGATATTCTTCTCTGCGTACTGCGGATAGACAATTCCCATCATTTCATATTGATAGCGTTTAACACGCCGAAAATCCTTGATCGGCTCAGGCGCGAATGCTGCCGTCTCAAAATGCTCATATTCCGGCATACCGGCCAGATCATTGGCAGCAGCCTTTATCAGCGCGTCAGTCACTTCGTTGATGTCCTTTCCGTACTCGACGGCAACAAGTTCATGCTTGCGGACATCCTTATCAATGCTCCCGAAAGAGCGGTACAGAATATATTTCATACAGCTTATCTCCATCATTTCAGGAAATTACTTCTATGGTCAATCGGTCTGAGGTCATAACCAAGCTCGTTCAGGTGCGCGATCTTCAAGGCAACAAGGTTGATGTCGGTTTCCATTGCCCGTGCAATCTGCTCTGCGGAGAAGCGGTACTGATAGATGTACTCAAGAAGCTCGTCGTTGTCCAGAAGTATCTCCGCCGCAACGATGTTCGCCTCGTATTCCGGTTTGGTGCGCATATCATAAAGCATAAACTCACGAAGCGGATTGTCTTTTGCGAGATTCCGGTGAAGCTGATCATGGCCCAGCTCATGAGCGCACACAATTCTCTGCATCTGTCCGGATAATTGGTTATTGATGAAGATGAACCGGTTTCTTTTGATGACCCGGTACATACCTTTCAGGGGACCGAAGTTGTCACAGAACATTACTTCGACACCGATGTCGGCTGCGATTTCAAACGGATCTCTCGTCCCGCAGCGCTTGACAAGTCTGCTGCCCACGAGGGCAAGCTGTTCTGCGCTCATCATCCCACCTCCAATCAGGGATCAATTCTATCATGTGAACTGGGTAATAAAACGGACTCACACCTTGGAATCTGCACTCTTGCGGTACTTCTTGGGGGTGTACTTCCGGTTCTTTTCCTTTGCCATCCAGTAAGCATCATTCAGGGCTTTCATAGCACCTTCAATGGCTTCTTCACTCAACTCACCACCGGCGAACAGACCGGTCACTTCGCTGACAAGCTCTTCAATATCTCTGGCTGCTTTTGCGCCGCCTCTTTCCTGTGCTTCCACCACATAGGCACCGCTGCTGCCGAGAAGATATTCGGTTGTAGTATTGAGCGCATCTGCAATCCGCTGAATCACTTCCATATTGGCGGGTTTCCGATTCCCCAGCTCATAATTCTGAATTGTCCGCGTAGTAACACCGGCTTTCTTGGCAAGTTCGACCTGTGTGAGTCCAGCCTCCAGCCGTTTTTCTTTCAGTCTGTCTTTGAACACCATAGGCACCTCTTTCTTAAATATTCTATGAACACGAACACTTTTTCGCCAATGTGCATTGACGCGAAATATCGTTCGTGCTATAATGATGTCACTGACACGAAATACCGTTCGTGTTTATATGATACCACACGAACACGAAACTGTCAATATAAGTGCGAAAACTTGTTCGTGCGAGAGTTTAACTTTTTTATGAACGGAGGGTAAGTATGCTTGAAACACCATGCAGGAAAGCGTATGTCTCAGTCAATCTTGATGTCGATGAGGAAGGCACGATCCGTCCCCGGTTTATCCGGTGGAGGAACGGCCGCATCTTCGAGATTGATGAGCTTCGTTACAAATGCCGCGCCACATCCAAGAAGGTTGGCGGTGGCGGCATCCGTTATACCGTTATGATTCATGGGAAGGAGGCTTTCCTATTCCATGAAGGAGACAAGTGGTTTGTCGAAGAAAAGGAGGCCAGCCTATGATTTTATCCCACAAGCAGATCGAAGAAATTGCCGCAGCCGTGACCATGGACTTCAATGAGTTCTTTTTCGGGAAAGATGCAGACAATGAAAGGTCAACTGCTCAGGCAACACCGATTGACCAGTTTGCCAAGGATTATCTCGGCTTGAGCGTTTCATTCGCGCATCTATCCTCTGACGGAAGCCTATGTGGGCTGACCGCTTATGCCGATACAGAGTACACCATAGAGGAACAGGGCGTTAAGCGGACAATCCCGCTGAAAGCAAATCAAATTCTTTTGGATTTGAGCTTTATTCAGCCTGGACAGGTTCATGCTTTGTGCGGGAAGCGCAGATTTACCCTTGCCCATGGACTTGCGTAGTAGATGTGGTTCTCCAGTTTGCTCGTAATGGAATTGCATATTTCTACCTGATGCACCGCACCTTGACAGATGGATTGGCTGCATCCGAATTTCTGCTGTACTTTACCGCTTTCACAGGTTTCTCCAGTTGGGTTACCGGTATTCTTTCTGAATTTGCAACTCTACATAAGGAGAGCTTGGGACTGTCTGTGATCCAGGAGTATATTCATCTACCGGAGCAGTTCCGTTTTGAGGGTGGCATCCCTATCCCCAAGGCGGACAGCTATGAACTGAAGCTGGAGAATGTTTCTTTTCGTTATCCCGGAACCGAAAAGGTCATTATTCACAATATGGATCTGACTCTACATCCCGGCGAGAAGATTGCGATAGTCGGTTTGAATGGTGCGGGTAAGACTACCTTAGTTAAACTGCTCTGCGGTTTCTACGATCCCGATGAAGGACGGGTTCTACTGAACGGTATTGACATCCGAGAGTTTAATCGGCAGGAATACTATGATTTGCTCTCCGCAGTGTTTCAGGAAATGAAGCTTGCGAGGACGAGGATGACCGCTTTGTGGAAGCCTGCCAGATGGAAAAGCAGTTGGAGGCGTTGCAGACACAGCTCCGGCAGGCGTTGGGAACAAAATCTCGCTTGGAGCGGCAGATGGATACCCTGGATGTGACTGACCCATATTATGACCGAAAAATTTTGGATTTACAGCGCCGTTACGATGAACAGTATGGTAAAATAGAAGATATTGAGATTCAGATTGAGGAAGTCCAGAGCCAGATCAGAAGCATCCGGCAGGAAAAGATTTCCGGGGATAATATTTACCAGCTCTTGCTGGCCTTTGATGAGGTCTACCATTCCGCAACAGAAGTGGAACAGAAAGAGTTCATGAAAGCATTCATTGAGCGGATTGAGCTGTTCCCGGAAAAGCGGAAGGACGGCTGCTGGATCAGGAATATTGTCTTCAATTTCCCCGTTCCTGTGAACGGTGAGGAAGTGAAAGAGCTGCCCTTGGAAAATGAAACAATGCTCGAGACGGTTGTCCTCTTGTCACGGGAAACAGATCCGCATAGCATTTCATGAGCTCCGTTATAGGGATAGCATGCTTAAAAGTTTTCATAAAAACGGATCCCCGTGAGCCTTCTGGCCCACGGGGATCCGTTTTTCATACTCTGTGCTCAGGCACGCTTCCACTTCACGCCGCCGGGAACGTCGGTGATTTCCACTCCCTGGGCCTTCAGCTCATCCCGGATGCGATCCGCCTCGGCGAAGTTTTTAGCCTTCTTGGCATCGGCCCGGGCCCGGATCAGGGCTTCCACCCGGGGATCCTCCCGGCCGTCCTCACTGACGACGGTGAAGCCGCCTGCGGCGGGAGCTGCTTCCTGGGCCTTGCGCAGAGCTGCCGCCTTCTCCGTCAGTTTCAGCCCCAGCACCTGGTCAAAGCTGTCCAGGGCAGCCAGCTTGGTGGCGTCGGTGGTTTTGGCCTTCAGCACATCATACAGCACCGTCACTGCCATGGAGGTATTCAGGTCGTTGTCCATGGCCTTGGTAAACCGGGCCTTCAGCTCATCCAGGACCGCCGGGTCCACCTCCCCCTTGCCGGGGGTCAGGGCCGCGATTTTAGAGAGCAGCTTGTTATAGGCCGCCACGGCGTTGTCCAGGTTCTCCCAGGTGAATACCAGGCTCTTACGATAATGGCTCTGCAGGCAGAAGAACCGATACGCCAGGGGGTCATAGCCCTTCTCCTCCAGCAGCGACACCGTCAGGAATTCTCCCTTGGACTTGGACATTTTGCCGCCCTCGGTGTTCAGGTGGGCCACATGGCACCACTGGGGGCACCAGGGATGGCCCAGATAGCTCTCTGACTGGGCGATCTCGTTGGTATGGTGGGGGAAGGCGTTGTCCACGCCGCCGCAGTGCAGGTCCAGATATTCGCCGTTATACTTCATGGAAATGCCGGAGCATTCAATGTGCCAGCCGGGATAGCCTACGCCCCAGGGGGAGTCCCATTTCAGAGCCTGATCCTCGAATTTGGACTTGGTAAACCACAGCACGAAGTCGTTGCGATTGCGCTTGTTGGTATCCTCCTCCACGCCCTCCCGGACGCCCACGGCCAGATCCTCCTCGTTGTGGTCGTTGAAGATATAGTACCGCTCCAGCTTGCTGGTGTCGAAATACACGTTGCCCCCGGCCACATAGGCGTAGCCGGTGTCCAGGAGCTTGGTGATGATCTTGATATAGTCGTCGATGAGGCCCGTGGCCGGCTGCACCACATCAGGCCGCTTGATGTTCAGCTTCCGGCAGTCCTCAAAGAACGTGTCGGTGTAAAACTGGGCAATCTCCATAACGGTCTTGTGCTCCCGGCGGGCACCCTTGAGCATCTTGTCCTCGCCCTGGTCGGCGTCGCTGGTCAGGTGGCCCACGTCGGTGATGTTCATGACCCGATTGACGCTGTACCCGGCGTAGCGCAGGTACTTCTCCAGCACGTCCTCCATGATATAGCTGCGGAGGTTGCCGATGTGGGCAAAGTGGTACACCGTGGGGCCGCAGGTGTACATTTCCACATGACCGGGGGTGTGGGTCCGGAACTCCTCTTTTTTGTGGGTGGCGGAATTATACAGATACATGGCGTTTTCTCCTTCTATGGTCAATTTTCGCTCTGCAAACAAAAAGCCTCTCATGCCCTGGGGCATGAGAGGCGATATCTCGCGGTTCCACTCTCGTTTATCACTTGCAGCCTGTGACGCAGGCCAATGCGGCGGGCTTCCACATCCCGCGCGCTCCCGGACGCACCTTCTGCCGCACCCCGCAGGACGGCTTGCAGCCGGTGACCGTCCCTCTCTTTCCGGAGCTGCGCGGCATACTCTTTCCGATCGTCGCGCTGTTCGATTTCCCTTTATTATAGCGGTTCCCGCCCGGCGTGTCAATACCGGCGGATCACGGCGGCTACCTTGCCCAGGATTTGGGCCTCCCGGCCGTCGATGGGGCTGTACGCTTCGTTCTCCGGCATCAGCCACACCTGGCCGCCCTGGCGCTTCAGCCGTTTCACCGTGGCCTCGTCCCCCAGCAGGGCCACCACGATCTCTCCGTTGTTGGCGGCAGGCTGCTGGTGCACCACCACCAGGTCATCCGGCAGGATGCCCGCGCCCAGCATGGACTCGCCCCGGACCCGCAGGGCAAAATATTCCCCGTCCCGTCCGCCGGTATCAAAGGTCAGGTAATCCTCGATGCATTCCTGGGCCAGGATAGGCGATCCGGCGGCCACATTGCCCACAATGGGCACCTGATTTTCGGGCGGCTGGCTTTCAGGCGGCTGGCTTTCAGGCACCTGGCTCTCCCGGGACGCCTCCGTCAGCGTCAGGGCCCGGCCCTTGCCGGCCTGCTTGCCGATGACTCCCAGCTCCTCCAGATGCTTCAGGTGAAAATGCACCGTGGACGGGGATTTCAGTCCCACGGCCTCGCCGATCTCCCGCACCGAGGGGGGATACCCCTGGTCCTGAATGGCCTGGGCGATGTAGTCGTAGATCTTCTGCTGCATTTTGGTCAGCTGGGCCATGACGTCCGCTCCTTTACCGGATATTTTCTACATTATATCATACTCAAATCCGGTTTGCAACAGATGTTCGATGATTTTTTCATCTCATTTCCGCCACCCCTGTAAAAAATCACGGTTTTCCTCTTGAAATTCCGGCCCGGGTGTGGTAGTATAATGCGTACTATGAGAAAAGTGCCCCCAGAGGGCTGAATTATTTGGAGGGAGTTCCGTTATGAACGCTGTTCTTATCATCATCACCGTGGTGCAGCTGCTGGTGGCGCTGGCCCTGATCCTCATCGTCCTATTCCAGTCCGGCAAGAGCCAGGGCCTGTCCGGGGCCATCGGCGGCATTGCCGATTCCTATATGAGCCGTTCCAAGGCCAAGAGCATGGACGCCAAGCTGGCCCGGGGCACCAAGTGGGTGGCCGCCGTGTTTGTGGTGCTGACCCTGGTTTTGGACTGCATGGTCGCCGCCGGCATCAAGTAAATCAGACAGACTGCCAGCTGGGGGACGCGCCGCGTCCCCCGGCTTTTTCTATGGAGGGGAGTTCCATGAACGAGCTGATCTTTTCCGCTCCCGGCCGGGTGGAGCTGGGCGGCAACCATACGGACCACCAGCGCGGCTGCGTCCTGGCCGCCGCCATTGACCGCACCACCCGGGCCCGGGTCCGTTTGACCCGCAGCCCTGTTGTCCGGGTCTTTTCCCGGGGCTATGACCCGGTGACTCTGCCGCTGGACCAGCTGTCCCCCCGGGAGGGGGAGCGGAACACCAGTGCCGCCCTGGTCCGGGGCATGGCCGCCGCCTTTGCCCGGCGGGGCATCCTCTGGCAGGGCTTCGACGCCTGGGTGGAGTCCGATGTGCTGCCCGGCTCCGGCCTCTCCAGCAGCGCCGCCTTTGAGGTGCTGCTGGGCCGTATTGGCAGCGCACTGTTTGCCGGCGGTTCCCTGACGCCCGTGGAAATTGCCCAAATGGCCCAATGGGCCGAGAACGTCTATTTCGGTAAGCCCTGCGGTCTTATGGACCAGCTGGCCTCCAGCACCGGCGGCCTGGTATTCATGGACTTCCGGGACCCCGCCGCGCCGGAGGTGCGCCGCCTGAACGCCGCCCTGCCCGGATATGCCCTGTGCATCGTGGACAGCGGCGCGGACCACGCGGACCTTACCGCCCAATACGCCGCCATCCCGCGGGACTTGAAGGCGGTGTGCCGCCTGTTTGATGCGGAGGTCCTGCGCCAGGTGGATGAGGACGCATTCTACCGTCGCCTGCCGGAGGTGCGCCGCCTGGCCGGGGACCGGGCCGTCCTGCGGGCCATTCATGTGTTTGACGAAAACCGCCGGGTCCTGGCCCAGGTCCGTGCCCTGGAATCCGGCGACGTCCCGGGCTTTCTGTCTCTGATCAATGCTTCCGGTGCATCTTCCTGGGAATACCTCCAGAATATCGCCCCCGCCGGCGCGGCGGAGTACCAGGCCCTGGCTGTGACCCTGGCTCTGTGCCGCCGTATGCTGCGGGGCCAGGGTGCTGTCCGGGTCCACGGCGGCGGCTTCGCCGGAACAGCGCTGTGTATCGTTCCGGAGGAGAAGCAGTCCGCTTTCTGCCGGGAACTGGAGACGTATCTGGCCCCCGACTGCTGCCACCGTTTGCAGATTCGGTGATCCCTTTCCGGACAAGAAAAAGCCTGCCGCTCTCGCGGCAGGCTTCCAATTTATTCGTCCTCCTTGATCATCAGCCGCACGGCGCTGTGCAGGTTCCGGATCTCCACCCGAGGGGCGCTGGGGGCGTACTCGCCGTCCAGAGACCAGGGAATATCCTCTCTGGTGGTGACGGTGACACTGCGGACGTGGCGGAAGATCACCCCCGGATAGTCGTAGTCCATTCGATTCAGCGCCGTAATGAGATTTTGCAGGTCCAGGGCCGTCTTTGGCATCCGCAGCAGCATCAGCTCAAACATACCGTCATCCATGTGGACCCGCTTGGGATCCAGCTTCACCAACCCGCCCAGAGAAGTAGAGTTGCATACCGCGCCGAAAATAAAGTCCCCGTCAAACATCTCGCCGTCTGCCTCCACCGCGCAGCGATAGGGCCGCAGGGAATCGAGGTTCTTAATGCCCTCCAGGATATAGGCAAAGTGGCCCAGGGCATTTTTCGTTTCCTGGGGCGCGGAGTACGACGCCTTGGTGAAAGCTCCGAAGGACGCCACATACGAAAAATACCGGTCGTTGTGGGTGCCCAGATCCAGGGGCCGGGGCGTACCCTCCACCACGGCCCGGGCCGCCTCCGGAACGGTGGCGGGGATGCGGAGGCTGGCGGCAAAGTCGTTGGTGCTGCCGTTGGGCAGATACCCCACCGGCGGCCGGGTTTCCAGCTGCATCAGGCCCGACAGCGTCCCGTTGAGGGTACCGTCTCCTCCGGCGCACACCACCAGGTCAAAATCTCCGCCCCACTGGGCGGCGAACCGGGCAGCGTCTCCCGCCGCCTGGGTCAGCGCCACCTTCACCAGATATCCGGCCTTTCCGAAGGTGGCCACGGCGTCGAACAGGGGGGCGCTGGACTTGGTCTTGCCCGCCCGGGGATTGACAATGAACAGCAGTGTCTTATCCATGAACAGTCTCCTTTTTCTCCATCGCCCCGTCAGCGGGGGAGCGCATAACAGTTCTGTCATTATAACGCTTTCCCCGTTGAATTGCAAGCATTTGGGAATTTTAACAAAACGTTCACGTTCCCACCGTTGCAAAAACGGCTGCCTTCCGTTACTATATAGAATAGTCGATTAGGCTTTCACGGCCGTATAAAAGGAGAGACCTTTATGAAAGGAAAGAGCAGCTATCTGAAATGGGGCCTGACGATTTTTCTCACTGTCTGCGCCATTCTGGTGTTCTATGACACGTTTTATATGAGCGGCACGCTGCAGCGGATGGTGTCGAAGCTGGCATCCATCCTGTCGCCGGTGCTGGTGGGCCTGGTGATGGCATATCTGCTGGCCCCCATCGTCAACTGGATTGAGCGGCTGATCCGCTCGGGCCTGGGCCGCATAAAGGGCCTGGAGGGAAAAACCATTCCTCACGCTGCCGGCTGGCTCCGGGCCGTCAGCATCCTGCTGACCTGGGCCATTGTTCTCCTGCTGCTGTATCTGATGTTCAGCGTGGTTATTCCCCAGCTGGTAGACAGCGTGGTGATGCTGATCAACAACGCCGAGACCTACTATGACAAGATCTACACCTGGATTGTGAACCTGCTGGACAAAAATCCCACGGTGGAGGACTGGGTCAACAAGAACCTGGATACTTATTATAAAAACCTGCTGGATATCCTCACCAACAAAATTCTCCCCGGGGCCCAGCAGATGCTCACCACCATCACCGGCGGCCTTATCTCCGGCATCTGGGGCCTGGTGAGCTTCGCCATGGACTTTCTGGTGGGCATCATTGTGTCCGTGTACATGCTGGCCATGAAGGAGCAGAGCCTGGCCCGCTGCTGCAAGCTGCTGTACGGCGTGTGCAAGGAGGACCACGCCCGCTGGATCGCCCGGGCTGTCCGCCGGGCCGACGGCATTTTCAGCGGCTTCGTCCGGGGCAAGCTGCTGGACTCTCTCATCATCGGCATTTTGTGTCTCATTGGCTGCACCCTGCTGAAAATGCCCTATGCCCCCCTGGTCAGTCTCATCGTGGGCGTCACCAACGTGATCCCCTTCTTCGGCCCCTTTATGGGCGCGGTGCCCAGCGCCTTCCTGATCCTGCTGGTCAGCCCCCAAAAGTGCCTGTTTTTCGTGATTTTCGTTATCGCCCTCCAGCAGATCGACGGCAACATCCTGGGTCCGAAGATCCTGGGCAACGCCACGGGTATCTCCAGCTTCTGGGTGGTGGTGGCCATTCTGGTGGGCGGCGGCTTCGGCGGCGTCCTGGGCATGTTCCTGGGCGTGCCGGTGTTTGCCTGCATCCAGGTGCTGGTGAAACACCTGGTGGATCAGCGTCTGCGCCGCCGCAATATGCCCACGGAGGCTTATCACTATGTGGACCGCGATCAGCCCCCAGAGCCTCCGGCCCCGTCGGCGTGAAGCGGAAGCGTATCTGAGCACAGGGTATGAATAACGCATCCCCATAGGCTTTTTGCCTGCGGGGACAGCCTGCAAAAAAGAGAAGGCCCCGGCCTTCTCTTTTTTTGCGCTATTTTTCTTTCTGCCGCCGCTGCAGCAGGCCGTCGCTGATGCGGTACACCACATCGGCCCGGTCCATTACCGTCAGATCGTGGGTCACCACGATGACGCAGCGGTTTTCCTCGTGGGCCAGCCGCAGCAGCAGATCAATGATGTTGTCGCTGTTCTCGCTGTCCAGGTTGCCGGTGGGCTCGTCCGCCAGCAGCAGCCGCCGGTCCATGGTCAGGCCCCGGGCAATGGCCACACGCTGCTGCTCCCCGCCGCTGATGTGGGGGGGATACCGGTCCAGCAGCTCGTCCGGCAGGGACACCCGCCGGGCCAGCTCCCGGGCCTGGCGCTCCGCCTCCTGGGCCTCCACGCGGCACAGCTCCATGGGGTACTCGATGTTCTCCAGGGCCGTCAGCAGCGGGAACAGGGCGAAATCCTGATAAATCACCGCAGCCTTCCGGCGGCGGTACTCGTCCAGGTCCATGTCGCCGGTGGGGGTGCCCTCAAACAGCACCTGGCCGCTGTCCGGCAGGTCCAGCCCCGCCATCAGGCTCAGCAGCGTGCTCTTGCCCGCGCCGGATTTGCCCACCAGGGCGTACAGCGTGCCGCATTCAAAGGTGCAGTTCATGCCCCGCAGCACCGGCTTTTCCGCACTGTAGCTATAGCAGACATCTTTCAGTTCCAGAATGGACATATCATTCAACCTCCCTGCGGTTTTTCAGAATATGGCGGCTGTTGGCCCTGCGCAGAGCCACATGGGCTCCCAGCAGCCACAGCACGGCGAAGGCGGCAGTAAGGCCCAGGCCCAGGGCGGTGCCCCAGCCCAGAGCCAGGCACAGGCCCGCCCCCAGCACGGCCCCCAGGGCCGCCAGCATCAGCTGCTCCCAATACAGGCTCCAATAGGCGGTGCGGCTGTCCGCGCCTACGCTGCGCATGGTGCGCAGCTCCTTCCGCCGGGACTGCACCTGTAGGAACGCGATCAGATATGCCAGGCCCAGGGCGATGGCGTACACCACCGGGAACAGGTGCTGCATGTACCACAGGCGCTGGGCGGCGGCCCGCTCCGTGTTCAGGTATGCCGCGTCGTTGATGATGACGAAGTTCCGGACGGCCCGGAGCTTGCCCACGGCGGACAGCTCCATGTCGTACAGGGCCTGCTTCACCGCCGTCAGATCTGTGCAGTCAGCGATTTTAAACGTGGCGCCGCTGATGGACTTGGCCAGGTAGACGCCGCCCAGGGTGCAGAGCTCCAGATCCTCGTCGTATACGTAGGGGTAGCCCAGCATGCTCAGGTTCGTGTAGATATTGTTGGCCCGGCCCGTCTGGGCATAAGCGCCCACCACACGGAGGCCTATCTGGCTTCTGCTGTAGCTGTAAGCGCTCGAGCACCGAACCTCCAGCCAGATCCAGTCGCCCGGCCGGATGCCGTACTGGTCCATCATGTCCGTAGAGATGACGCACCGATTCTCTGCCGTTTCCGGGTCCAACGATGCATCCCAATCCATCTGGAAGCAGCTGGAATCGTAGCCCTCCAGCCACTGGGTCTCGATGGACGTGCTGTACATAAACTCCGGCGCACCCTCCAGCCGGTCGATAAACACCAGGTCCGGCCCGGAGGACAGATTCGCCATATACCGTTCGCTCTCAAAGGTGGTGGTGGGCTGGGGCGGCAGGCCGGGTCCGGCCACCAGCTCGCTGCCCCGGTACACTCCCGCGAAATAGTAGGGCGTGGCTGTCAGCCTTGTCAGCTCACTGACGCCGGGCAGCTGGCCGATCTGGTCCAGCACCTGCTCATTCAGCACCAGTCCGGTGGTATACTTGCCGCTGATGTCCGTCATATTGCCTCGGACAGAGCTGTTTGCCCGCAGGTCCCGCAGCTGTCCGTCATAGCGGATAACGATACCCGACAGCTGGCAGAACAGGACGGCCGCGCACACGCCTGCCAGTACCGGCACCAGGGAGCGGAAGCCGCCCCGCAGCACCGACAGCCGCGCATAGGTCCGGGGACCGCCCCGCAGGGGACGGGACGGCGTACCCTGGGCGGCGCGGCTCTCCCGGCGGCGCATTTTGTGCCGCCGCTCCAGGCTGACCACGCTGAACACCAGGCAGGACAGAAGCGCCAGCGCCAGGGTCCCCAGGGCGATGACGGCCAGAGCTCCCCAGCCGGGGGCCGCCAGATACTCCGTGGCGGAGCGATGCATGGCCAGGGCGGTGTTGCTGTAATACAGGTCCAGGGACGTGGCGCCGTCCAGCACCACCTCCAGCAGCTTCAGCACCCCCAGGCACACGAAGCGGCTGAGGATCAGGCCCAGTCCCGCCGCCGGCAGGGCCACCGTTCCGGCACAGAACAGGAAATAGGTATGTACGTTCCGCCGGGCAGCGCCCACCCGGATCATGGTGCGGCCAATGCCCCGCTGACGGAACACCAGCAGATAGCCGAACAGCACCAGAAAGCCCAGTCCCGCCGCCAGACACACGCCCGCGATGATCTGCACCAGCCGCAGCATGTCCTCCAGCGCCTGGGACACGGCGGCATAGCCCTGGTCATACACGGTGACGCGGATGGAGGACGGCAGATCCTTTTCCAGACGCTCAATGTACTCCTGGGCCAGGTCGTTTTTCAGCTGCAGCTGCCCCAGCGTGAAGGAGCAGTGGTTCTGCTGCATATCGATATCGTTCCGGACGGGGATATAGACCATGGTTTCGTATTCTTCATTGGCGGAGAAAATACCGCTGACGGTATAGGTATCCTCCGCGTCGAAGCCCTCCCCGGCCCAATAGCTGTAGGGAATCAGGGTATTCTTCCGCACCGCCAGGGACAGGGGCAGACTGTCTCCCACGGACAGGCCCAGATCCTTGGCCACCGCCTGAGAGATCAGGCAGCCCTTGCCGCCTGCGGTATAGTATGCGCCCTCTGCCAGGGTCAGATCCCCCTGCTGAAAGGGCAGCAGGTCCGCCGGCCGGTCCGTGGCCTGCACCGTCAGGGAGTGGGTCGTGACCTGATAGGTCTGGGCCACCTTCTCGATGCCCGTGGAGCCGTCCAGCCTGGGCGGCGTGCCGTCGGGCTGGGTGACGTCCAGCACATCGGTGACGCCGGTGTCTACCCCGTCCAGCTCATACTGCCCCATGGACAGCTGCATGTATGATGCACCCATCAGGCTGGACTCGGCATAGGAGCCGTGGAGCAGATAGTAGTGCCCGGGGATCCAGATGCTGTCTGCCGGAGGCACATAGTCCTGGCCGGGAATATCTATGCTGGCCTCCCCCGGGATCTCCAGCAGTACCGGCGAGCCGTCCACCATGCGCTGGCCGGTATACAGCATGCGGCTGATGATGGCGTCATAGAGCGGAAGCACCCGGTCATAAGCGGGACGAGGAGTTTCCTCCACTATGTTCCCGTTTTCATCGATGGTCCAGCCGGAGCCATCCTCCGCCGGGACGTGAAGTGTGACCAGCTCCCGCACCTTCACCATGGCCACATACCGGTCCTTCAGCAGGAGACGGTTGGTCAGCATGCCCAGGTCCGGAGTATAGCCCAGGGCCATGCGGGTGGGCTCCCAGGCCACCAGGGCCGGATTCTCCCGGTCCAGCTTTTCCTCAAATTCCGCCAGGACCTCCCCGGCGTCCGCCACCACCTTGGTGGTGCTGGGATAGCCCGGGCCCAGATACTCCACCAGCCCAATGGTGGAGTAATTCTCCCGGCACTGGCGCAGGGTGCGCTGCAGGGCGAAGCTCAGCCCCAGGGATGTGCCCAGCAGCGTCACCAGCAGCGTCATCAGCAGCAGAAATGCCACCGACCGTTTGGGGGTCCGCAGGGCGTTTCTGATACCGTGTCTGGCAAACATATGTCCTTCCCTCCTTCGCTCTCTATGAATTCAGTCTATACGGATGCTCCAGGATATGGCGTTTCTGCCGGAGTCGTCCGGCGCATCGTCCAGCAGCTGCACCTGATAGCTGATCTGGCCGGTGGCCGGCTCCATAGAGGTGCTGATGATGACCACCGGATTGTCCACGCTGCGGCCCTGCTGCGCTTCCTTCTTCTGGATCCGCTGAAAATAATCCACATAATCGTTGTTATGCGTCCGGGCTTTTTCCGCCGGAGCGTTCTCCGCGGTCTTGGGCTCCGTGAGGAACGTCACCGCCAGGGCGGCGCACAGCAGAACCGCCGCAGCCGACAGCCACACCGCCGGACGGCGATAGCGCAGCACCGACTTCACCCGGGTCCGCACGCCTACCTCGCCAAAGGCCAGGGGGCACAGCACCAGTCTGCGCCGCCGGTTCAGGCTGCATTGCAGCAGGGCCTGGGAATAGGCGGCCCGGTGTCCTCCCGGGTCATATCCCGCACCACCCGCTCGTCGCAGGCCAGCTCGATATCCCGGCACAGCAGCACATACGCTGCCCACAGCAGGGGGTTGAACCAGTACACGGCGATGAGCACATGGGCCAGGGGCCTCCACCAGTGGTCACGGCGCTTCAGATGGGCCCGCTCATGGCGCAGGACGCTCTCCAGCGTGGCGCCCGTCAGACCAGAAGGCAGGTAAATGCGGGGATGCAGGACCCCCAGGATAAAGGGCGAGGCGATATCGTCGCAGATATACACCCCTTTGGCCACGGAGACGGACGCCGCCACCTGCCGCCGCAGCCGCAGCCAGCTGAAAGCCGCCCATCCCAGCAGCACTGCCATTCCCGCCAGCCAGACATAAGCCAGGGGCATCAGGGACACTCCGGGCCGGTCCGCTTCACCCGTTCGGAAAGCGTAAACATCCTGCACTCCGGTTTCCATCAGGATGATGACCGGCTCCCGGTCCAGGCCGGTCAGCTGGTCGCCGTACCGGACCAGCTCCCCGCTCTGGGGCCGGAGACTCAGTCCGCTCTCCGGCAGCACCGGGCACAAAAGGCATGCCGCCACCAGGCCCCACAGCAGGCAATGGGCCCATTTGGGCATGCGCCGCCGCGTCAGGGCCCGAACGGCCAGTATCGCCAGCACCAGCACCCCGGCGGTGACGCTCATTCCCGCCAGCTTCAGGAATATCCGGCAGAGCACGGGTCATTCCCCCTTCCGGAATTTGCTGATCATCTCCTGGATCTCCTCCGCCTCCTGGGCGGACAGGGGCTTCTGTGCGGTAAAGGCCGCCACAAAGGCAGGCAGGGAGCCGTGGAACGCATTGTCCACAAACTGCTCGCTGCGGCGGGAGGCAAACTCCTCCCGGCTCATCACCGAGGACACCACCCCGTTCACATTCTGAAACAGCCCCTTTTCACACAGCTTGCGCAGCACCGTATAGGTGGTGGGCTTTTTCCACTGGAAAACCTGCTCGCACAGCTTCACCAGCTGGCCCGAGGGAATGGGCTCGTTGTCCCACACCAGGTTGGCAAACCGCTCCTGCACCTCACCGATCTCCATCTCACGAACACGCATAAAATGACCCTCCTTGAAAAGTTTATGGCTTGTAAACTTATATCAGTTTATCATACGTCGCCGGCTTTGTCAAGTTAAAGCAAGAGAAATTCGATCTGCACCATTTGTTTTCACTGGAAGGACAAATGTTGCGCATCTGTCCTTCGTATGGAAAATTTGTGCAATTTCCCTTGCCGCTTTTGCAGCTTGCAGGCATGGGTGTGTCCCGGATTTTTGTAAACCAGGCTGCAAGTTCTACTTTGACGAAACATTTTGCAAGCCCGCCCCCCACAGGCTCCATTTTTACCAAATGATTCGGTGTTTTCATGGGCTTAATGGAGAAAATGCCGCCCCAGGCGGCTTTTTGCGGAAAACCGATTCACAACCCCGGGCCGGTGTGCTACATTTATCCTGGACCAAACAAAGAAGGACTCTGCGCCCGGCGCGGAGGCAATATGTAGGAGGTAAATCCATTATGATCCAGCTCACCGACCACGGCATGTACCTGGTAAACGGCGTTCCCCAGGAAACTGCGGCCACGGCCCAGGAGGAAGCCCGCCGCCGGACCATGGCCTGGCAGATCCTGCAGGCTCACAACGTGTCCCCGGACCCCATGCAGCTGCGCATCCGCTTCGACGCCATGGTGTCCCACGACATCACCTATGTGGGCATCATCCAGCAGGCCCGGGCCTCCGGCATGAAGGAGTTCCCCATTCCCTACGCCCTGACCAACTGTCACAACAGCCTGTGCGCCGTGGGCGGCACCATCAACGAGGATGACCACATGTTCGGCCTGTCCGCCGCCAAGAAGTACGGCGGCATCTATGTTCCCGCCAACCAGAGCGTCATCCACTCCTATGCCCGGGAGCAGATGGCCAAGTGCGGCTCCATGATCCTGGGCTCCGACTCCCACACCCGCTACGGCGCCCTGGGCACCATGGCCGTGGGCGAGGGCGGCCCGGAGCTGGCCAAGCAGCTGCTGAAGAACACCTGGGATACCCCCATGCCCAAGGTGGTGCTGGTATACCTCACCGGTACGCCCCGGCAGGGCATCGGCCCCCACGACGTGGCCATTGCCCTGGTGAAGGCCACCTTCGAAAGCGGCTTTGTCAACAACTGCGTGCTGGAGTTCGCGGGCCCCGGCATCAAGAGCCTGCCCATCGACTTCCGCAACGGCATCGACGTGATGACCACCGAGACCACCTGTCTCTCCTCCATCTGGGAGACCGACGAGGTCACCCGGGGCTTCTATGAGGCCCACAAGCGGCCCGAGGATTATAAGCCCCTGCATCCCGGCCAGGACGCATATTACGACAAGATGATCACCATCGACCTGTCCAGGATGGAGTCCATGATCGCCCTGCCCTTCCATCCCTCCAACGCCTGGACCATCCACGAGTTCCTGGAGAACGCGGAGGAGCTGCTGCAGAAAGTGGAGGCCGATGCCAAGCGCCGCTTCCCCAAGGCCAATCCCCAGCTCACCGATAAGATTCACGACGGCGCCGTCTGGGCCGACCAGGGCGTCATCGCCGGCTGCTCCGGCGGTCTGTTCGACAACATCACCGAGGCGGCGGACATCGTCCGCGGTCACTATACCGGCTCCGGCGCCTTCAGCTTCGACGTGTACCCCACCTCCGTGCCCGTGTCTCTGGAGCTGATGAAGGTGGGCTCCACCGCTGACCTGCTGGCCTCCGGCGCCATCATCAAGCCCAGCTTCTGCGGCCCCTGCTTCGGCGCAGGCGACGTGCCCGCCAACAACGGCCTGTCCCTGCGGCACACCACCCGCAACTTCCCCAACCGCGAGGGCTCCAAGCCCGGCGAGGGCCAGTTTGCCGCCGTGTGCCTGATGGATGCCCGGTCCATCGCCGCCACCGCCGCCAACGGCGGACGCATCACCGCCGCCACCGACGTGGAATACACCCCCATTCATCACGAGTACCACTTCGACAAGGAAGTGTATGACAACCGCCTGTACTACGGCTTCGGCAAGGCCGATCCCAGCGTGGAGCTGGTCATGGGCCCCAACATCACCGACTGGCCCAAGATGTACAATCTCACCGAGAACCTGCTGGTGGAGCTGGCCGCCGTGATCCATGATCCCGTCACCACTACCGACGAGCTGATCCCCTCCGGCGAGACCTCCTCCTATCGCTCCAACCCCCTGCGTCTGGCGGAGTTCACCCTGTCCCGCCGGGTGCCGGAGTATGTGCCCCGGGCCAAGGATGTAGCCGCCCGGGAGGCCCAGCGCCGCAGCGGTCAGGTCCCCGCCTCCCTGCTGGAGACCCTGGGCCGCGTGGGCGACGCCCAGGCCCTGGCCCAGACCACCCAGTTCGGCTCCTGCGTGTTCGCCAACAAGCCCGGCGACGGCTCCGCCCGTGAGCAGGCCGCCTCCTGCCAGAAGGTGCTGGGCGGCTTCGCCAACATCTGCTATGAGTACGCCACCAAGCGCTATCGCAGCAACTGCATCAACTGGGGCATCCTGCCCTTTACCATCGACCAGGGCACGCCCTTCGATTATCAGCCCGGCGACTGCGTGTTTGTCCCCGGCATCCGCGCCGCCATCGAGGCCGGACGGGAGGATATCCCCGCCCAGGTCATCTGCCGCGACGGCAGCGTTCACGATCTGCTGCTCCACGTCCGGGGCCTGACCCAGGACGAGAAGGAGATCATCCTGGACGGCTGCCTGATGAACTACTACGCCGCCAGAATGTAAGGCGCTTTCGGACAAAATAAGGAGGAAATACGGCAATGGAAAAAATCAAGATGATCACCCCCCTGGTGGAGATGGACGGCGACGAAATGACCCGCATCCTGTGGCAGATGATCAAGGACCAGCTGATCCTGCCCTTCGTGGACCTGAAGACCGAGTATTATGACCTGGGCCTGCTGCACCGCAACGAGACCCAGGACCAGGTCACCGTGGACGCCGCCAACGCCACCCGCCGCCTGGGCGTGGCCGTGAAGTGCGCCACCATCACCCCCAACAAGCAGCGCATGGAGGAATATCCCCAGCTGACCCAGATGTGGAAAAGCCCCAACGGCACCATCCGCTCCATTCTGGACGGCACCGTGTTCCGGGCCCCCATCCTCATCGACAGCATCCACCCCGTGGTGAAGAACTGGAAAAAGCCCATCACCATCGCCCGTCATGCCTACGGCGACGTGTACAAGAGCGTGGACATGTACACCACCGAGCCCGGCGAGTGCACCATGACCTTCCGGGGCGAGAGCGGTGAGGAAAAGACCCTGCTGGTTCAGAAGGTGGACGGCCCCGCCGTGTGGCAGGGCGCCCACAACAAGGAAAAGAGCATCCGCTCCTTCGCCCGGGCCTGCTTCCAGTACGCCATCGACACCAAGCAGGACCTGTGGTTCTCCACCAAGGATACCATCGCCAAGGTCTACGACGGTGAGTTCAAGAAGGTGTTCGAGGAGGAGTTCGAGAGCTATAAGGCCAAGTTCGACGAGCTGGGCATCACCTATTTCTATACCCTGATCGACGACGCCGTGGCCCGGGTCATCCGCAGCCAGGGCGGCTTCATCTGGGCCTGCAAGAACTACGACGGCGACGTCATGAGCGACATGGTGTCCACCGCCTTCGGCAGCCTGGCTATGATGACCTCCGTGCTGGTCTCCCCCGACGGCACCACCGAATATGAGGCCGCCCACGGCACCGTCACCAAGCACTACTACAAGCACCTGAAGGGCGAGCAGACCTCCACCAACCCCATGGCCACCATCTTCGCCTGGTCCGGCGCTCTGCGCAAGCGGGGCCAGCTGGACGGCACCCCGGATCTGTCCGCCTTTGCCGACAAGCTGGAGGCCGCCTGCTTTGAGACCTTGGGCGCAGGCATCATGACCAAGGACCTGGTGGGCCTGGTGGACGAGGGCACCCCCGTCACCGCCGTCAACAGCAGCGAATTCATCGGCGCGATCCACGACCGTCTGGCCGCGAAGCTGTAAAGGGGGCAGACATATGAACCTGCTCATCACCGCCACCGCCGGCACCATGGAGTCCAACGACATCATGATCACCCTGGAGCCCGCCCAGTCCGGCGGCATCCAGATCAGCCTCACCAGCAACGTCCTGCAGCAGTTCGGCCGTCAGATCGAGGCCGTCATCCGTGACACGCTGGCTCACTACGGCATTGAGAACGCCGAGGTCACCGCCGTGGACAAGGGTGCTCTGGACTGCACCGTCCGCGCCCGGGTTACCACCGCCATCTTCCGCGCCGCCCAGTCCGATGCCTATGAATGGGAGGTCAAGTAACATGTATGTAAAAGACAGACTGCGCCGCAGTATGATGTTCGTGCCCGGCAACAACCCCGGCATGATCCGCGACGCCCATATCTACGGGGCCGACTCCATCATGTTCGACCTGGAGGACTCCGTGGCCTATACCGAGAAGGACTCCGCCCGTTTTCTGGTGTATAACGCCCTGAAGACCCTGCACTTCGGCACCAAGGAGACCGTGGTGCGCATCAACGACCTGTCCAGCGGCCTGGGCGTCCAGGATCTGGAGGCCGTGGTCCGGGCCGGGGTCCAGGTGGTCCGCCTGCCCAAGACCGACAGCGCCCAGGACGTTATCGACTGCGAGCGGGAGATTGAGCGCATCGAGCGCCAGGCCGGTATTCCCGTGGGCACCACCGGCATGATGGCCGCCATTGAAAGCGCCAACGGCGTGCTCCACGCCGCCGAGATTGCCCACGCCAGCGACCGCCTCATCGGCATCGCCCTGGGAGCCGAGGACTATGTCACCGATCTGAAAACCACCCGCTCCGACGGCATCGAGCTGCTGTTCGCCCGCTGCATGATCCTCAACGCCGCCCGGTCCGCCGGCATTGCCGCCCTGGACACGGTGTATTCCGACGTCAACAACGAGGAGGGCTTCATCGCTGAGGCCACCCTCATCAAAAAGCTGGGCTTCGACGGCAAGTCCGTGATCAATCCCCGCCAGATCGAGCCGCTGCACCATGTGTTCATGCCCAGCGAGAAGGACCTGAACAAGGCCCGGGCCATTATGGACGCCATTGCCGAGGCCAACGCCCGGGGCAGCGGCGTGGCCAGCCTCAAGGGCAAGATGATCGACAAGCCCGTGGTCACCCGGGCCCGCCGCCTGCTGGACCTGTACGAGGCCGGCTGCAAGATCGACGAAGTGGAGGAGATTTGACATGATCGAGCTTGAAAACATCCCGCATATCGGTGAGATCAGCAACCACGGGCTGTATCACGGTGCCCGCCAGAAGAACACCGCCACATTCCAGGCCCGGTCCACCCGGCAGAACAAGCTGGTGCCCTCCCTGGAGGAGGCCATCCGACGCACCGGCCTTCGGGACGGCATGACCATCAGCTTCCACCACCACTTCCGCAACGGCGACCATATCATCAACACCGTGGTGGATAAGCTGGCGGAAATGGGCTTTAAGAACCTGACCCTGGCCGCCAGCTCCCTGGCCGCCGTCCACGCCCCCCTGATCCGCCATATCCAGAATGGCGTCATCACCCACATCGAAACCTCCGGTATGCGCGGCGAGCTGGCCGAGCAGGTGTCCCGGGGCCTCATCGACTGTCCGGTGGTATTCCGGTCCCACGGCGGCCGGGCCAGCGCCATCCGGTCCGGCGATCTGCACATCGACGTGGCCTTCCTGGGCGCGCCCTCCTGTGACCCCTACGGCAACGCCAACGGCTACAGCCGGGACGACGAGGACGGCATCGCCTGCGGCTCCCTGGGCTATGCCCGGCCCGACGCCACCTATGCCGACAACGTCATCGTCATTACCAACCACCTGGTGGCCTATCCCAACGCCCCCTGGGCCATCCCCGAGTTTGAGGTGGACTATGTGGTCATGACCGACGACATCGGCGACCCCAAGGGCATCATGTCCGGGGCCACCCGCTATACCAAGGACCCCAAGGAGCTGCTGATCGCCAAAACCGCCGCCAACGTCATCGAGGCCGCCGGTTATCTGTACGACGGCTTCTCCATGCAGATGGGCTCCGGCGGCGCGTCCCTGGCCACCGCCCGGTTCCTGCGCCAGAAGATGATCGACCAGAACATTCACTGCCGCTTCGCCCTGGGCGGCATCACCGGTCAGATCGCCGCCATGCACGAGGAGGGCCTCATCGACCGCATCCTGGACGTGCAGAGCTTCGACCTGGACGCCGCCAAGAGCCTGAAAAACAACCACTTCCACCATCAGATCGGCGCCAGCTACTACGCCAGCCATCTGGTGGCCGCCGCCGTGGACCAGCTGGACTTCGTGATCCTCTCCGCCCTGGAGATCGACACCGACTTCAACGTCAACGTCCTCACCGGCTCCGACGGCGTCATCCGCGGCGCCATCGGCGGCCATCCCGACACGGCGGAGGGTGCCAGCCTTTCTGTGGTGGTGGCTCCCCTGACCCGGGGCCGCATTCCTACCATCGTCAAGCGCGTCAACACCGTGGTCACCCCCGGCGACGTGGTGGACGTGGTGGTCACCGACCAGGGCATTGCCGTGAATCCCCGCCGCCCCGACGTGAAGGAAAAGCTGGAAAAGGCCGGGCTGCATGTGTTCACCATCCAGCAGCTCCAGCAGCGGGCCGAAAAAATCGTGGGTGTGCCCGACCCCATCCGCTATAAGGACCGTATCGTGGGCGTGGTCATGTACCGTGACAACACCATCATCGATGTGGTCCGTCAGATCGACGAGGATGAATGATCTGCGCATCGTAACGGCGCTTCCGCTGTCCCTGCGCCCGGCGTATGAGGCCTTTCTGGCCTCCGCCGGGCTCCGGGACGAGGGGGACGCCGACTGTACGGCCCTGCTGCTCTCCGGCGGCGGGGCCATACTGGCCTGCGGGTCTCTCAGCGGACGGGTCCTCAAGCAGATCGCCGTGGCCCCCCAGGCCGAGGGTGACGGAGCCTGTGCCCAGATCGTCACCGCCCTGCTGCGCCAGTCCGCCCAGCGGGGCGCAGCCCATCCGTTTCTGTACACCAAACCGAAAAATGCCCGCCTGTTCCGCAGCCTGGGCTTCTTCCCCGTGGCGGAAACGGCGGACATGCTGATGATGGAGCACCGCCGGGGAGGCGTGGAGCGCTATCTTGCCTCCCTTCCGGCGTATGACGGCGAAAGCGGCGCTGTGGTGTGCCACGCCAACCCCTTCACCCGGGGCCACCGGCATCTGGTGGAGTACGCCGCCGCCCGCTGCCCCCATCTGTACGTATTTGTTCTCAGCGAGGAGACCGGTGACTTTCCGGCGGCAGACCGGCTGGAGCTGGTGCGCCGGGGCACGGAGGACCTGCCCAACGTGGACGTGGTCCCCGGCGGAGACTATATCATCTCCCGGGCCACCTTCCCTGCGTATTTTTTACAGGGCGACCCGGAGCAGGCCCGCTGCGACCTGGAGCTGACCCTGTTCGGCAAGCGCATCGCCCCGGCCCTGGGCATCACCCGGCGCTTTGTGGGCCAGGAGCCCTACTCCCCGGTAACGGCCCGGTATAACCGCCGGATGCAGGCCCTGCTGCCCCTGTGGGGCATCTCCGTCACTGAAATTCCCCGGCTGGAGGGCATCAGCGCCAGCCGGGTCCGGCAGCTGCTGCGCCAGGGCCGCCTGGCCGATATCCAACCTCTGGTACCGGAGACAACCTATGCATACTGTAGAGATCACCTTGGAGCAGGTGCTCCTTGCCCGTGACCGCCGGGTGCAGCGCCAGCAGGCGCTGCACCGGCAGTACGGCGGCACACTGCTGTCCTTCACCATGAATATCGCCGGTCCCGTCAAGGACACGCCTCTGGTCCGCCTGGCCTTCCAGGCGGGCCTTGCGGCCCTGGACCGGGACCTGGGTGCGCCGGTGCACCGGGAGTCCGTCGCCGCTCCCACAGGCCCCGAGGCCCTGCTGGTATACCACCGCCCCGCCGGAGCCGTGAAGGACCTGTGCCTCCGGCTGGAGGAGCAGGCCCCCGTGGGCCGGCTGTACGACCTGGACGTGCTGTCCCCCGGCGGGGAGAAGCTGTCCCGGCCCCAGAGCCGCCGGTGCCTGATCTGCGGCGGCCCCGTGACGGTGTGTTCCCGCAGCCGGGCCCACGGCCTTGCCGCCATCCAGGCCAAAACAGAGGATATCCTCCGGAGCTTTGCCGCCGGTCACCTGGCCCAACTGGCCCGTCAGGCCCTGGAGGACGAGGTGTGCCTGACCCCCAAGCCCGGCCTGGTGGACCGGCGCAACACCGGGGCCCATGATGACATGGACCTGCCCCTGTTCCGCCGCAGCGCGGCGGCGTTGGAGCCGTATTTTTGCCGCTTTGTGTCCCTGGGCATGGCAGGGGCCTCTCCGGCGGAGCTCCAGGCCCTGGGCCGGGAGGCGGAGCATGCCATGCTGACGGCCACCGGCGGCGTCAACACCCACAAGGGGGCGCTGTACAGCTTTGCCCTGCTGCTGTCGGCCCTGGGCCGCAGCCTGACGGAGGGCGGCGATCCCTTCCACACGGCGGCCGCCATCGCCGACGCATTGCCGCCCGCCGCCGGCACCCACGGGAGGCCCGGGCGGCTCAGATGCCG
>OGRA01000543.1_pt1 | contig 40587 bp, 18 predicted proteins | sample 1553351 | NCBI WGS metagenome assembly OGRA01 (sample SAMEA2580056, study PRJEB22360) | human gut metagenome | biome: human gut; feature: human-associated habitat; material: faeces | place: Denmark | collected 2008/2010
AACGCGCGAACCGTTGGAAATCCAACGTTCCATCGGCGTGTCGAAACTTGACAAACCAGGCCCGACCAACCCCGCAACCACCGAAACCATCCCCGCAATCGCCCATTCCATCCCCGCAAATCCGCAATCGCATCCGCATTTTGTAACCGCAAAACGGCGTTACGGGTAACAAAAGCCGGAAGGGAAAGCCAAAACGGGACGGTCACGGGAAGAAGAACCAGGAAACTGCGACACGAATCGCAAATGCTACCAGCGGCGCCCGCAATGCTTGCCACCGATGCCAGACTTGCCATTCGCACCCCACGGACCGCGGCCTTCGCCATGCAATACACCCAAGTGATGTTTCATGGCAACCAGCATGATATGCGTATCTTCCAAACCGAGGTGGCGCTCCGACTTGCTTTCATCGAGCGCGCCCTGCCGCTTGGCATATGCGTCCAACGTGTTATTGCCGTACGGATGCTCGTCGTCCGGAATTGACCCTTCATCCCAACGGCGGCTCATCGGCAACGTGTCGATAATCGTAATCTTGCCCGCACGGTAGCTTTCCGCATATCCAGCCACATTCAACATGAAGAAGCTATGTTCGAAACGAGCGTTGTGCGCTACGTACGGTTGCTGCTCCAATCGCTGCAGCAAACCGATTTGAGCCTCCGGCCACTCATCGAACAGGCGGAAGCCGGACGCACGATCACGTACATCGATACCGGTCAAATCGAGAATCAGCGGATTACCGAGCGTCGCGTTCTCGGCAGGAACGCCGAACGACAGACGCGACTGACCATACGCATCGCCCGTTTCGTAATAACTCTGCTCGTATTGGTATCCAGTAGGTGCGGCAGCAGGGCGAGGGGAAATCATGTTCATATATTCAAAGCCGACGTCGATGATGTACACACGCGCCGGGTCAGTACCGGTGGTTTCGATGTCGATTCCCATGACATTGTCCACATCGCGTCCAGGAAGATAAGCGTCACGCCAATCCGATTTGCGGTATTCAGCCATCCGACGCAACTGCGCCGCTTCAGCGGATTTCGTTTCCGAACCGTAATCAAACAACGTGGAGCCGCCCGGACTGGTTACTCCACTCAGGTTCGCACGCGACATGGCATAGTCACTGGCTCGCTTCTGACTTTTCTCTGCGGCACGACGGGCGGCGCGGCCGTTAACGATGTCAGCGGTTCGATCCTGAATATCATCCAACGCCACTCCCCCGGAAGCCAAAGCCGAACCGGGCAGCAGCACCGGAACCGTCACGCGCTCACGTCGTTCCTCGGTGACCGTCCACAATCCCATCGCCACGCCAATCTGTCGCAGAACAGCGATTTCGTCGCACAACCGACGGTTCGCGTAAGCAAGCGCGCGCGGCAGCCGATAGGAAGCGATAAGTCGGTCGTAATCCATCATGAACGTGCTGTTGCACTGCGCGATGGTCGGTTCGAGCCGATCTCGAATCGCAAGATCATCTTTCAACAGGGCGTGCAGCTGCGGGGCGGAAAGTTGCGGCGACGAGGACCGCAGCATTGCCAACAAATCAACGTGCTGTCTTGTGGCGGCACCAATGCCGTTACGCAGGTCAAGGGAAGACACCCATCGCCAGTCGATCGGCTGGTTGTCGGCGTCATTCGGCATCGATGCCGACCATTGTTCGATGTCCTGCTTCGCGTCATCCAGCCAGGAAAGATTCATCGTCGATTCGTTCATACCTGCCCATCGTAGCCGATACCCACCTTCAGCGTGTAAGAATGTGCAACAAACCAACGTGCGCATTCCTCTTTGTGAGAACACAACCATGCGAGTTCGAATGACGGTGTTCATTACGAAACCGCGCGCGGATACCTCCGTGCGAAGCGGTTGTCATACGAATTTTCATATAGCACAAATGTGACTATTTCCCAGCAAAAATCCAGAATCGACTTTCATTTTTGAATCCCGGAACGCAATAAACGTTCCAAATCAACGAAAGGAACTGCAATGTCAGAAACACATTCCACCACTGAAAACAACAATTCGCATTGCTGCGACAACACCTGCGGCAATGCCGACGACCGCGTTGTTCCTGACAGCGTGGAAATCAATCCGCTGTTCGCCCGTCCGAAGGAAGCCCAGGCGTTCTCGAAATTTACCATTCCACAGAAGGGTAGTCTGCCGGAAACCGCCTACCAAGTGGTGCATGACGAGGCCATGCTGGATGGCAACGCGCGACTCAATCTTGCAACTTTTGTGAGCACGTGGATGGACGATCATGCGAACCGCCTGTACATGGAGGCGGCCGACAAGAACATGATCGACAAAGACGAGTACCCGAAAACCGCCGAAGTCGAATCGCGCTGCTGGCACATGCTCGCCGATCTATGGCATGCGCCCGATCCAATGAATGCCATCGGAACCTCCACCATCGGCTCGTCGGAAGCTTGCATGCTGGGCGGACTCGCGTTGAAGCGCCGTTGGAAGGAAGCCCGCGAAAAGGCCGACCTGCCGACCGATCGTCCGAATCTGGTGATGAGCAGCGCCGTGCAAGTGTGCTGGGAGAAGTTCTGCAACTATTTCGACGTGGAACCACGCTATGTGCCGATTTCCGAGGACCACAAAGTGCTCGACGGCCATGATCTCGACAAGTATGTCGATGAGAACACCATCGGCGTGGTGGCCATCATGGGCGTGACCTATACGGGTATGTATGAGCCGGTCGAACAGATCAGCGAAGCACTGGACCGCATCGAGGAGCGCACCGGACTTGATGTGCGCATCCATGTGGACGGCGCTTCGGGAGGTATGATCGCACCATTCATCCAGCCGGACCTCGCATGGGACTTCCGCGTCAAGCGCGTTTACTCCATCAGCACCTCCGGTCACAAGTACGGTCTGGTCTACCCCGGTTTGGGATGGGTCGTATGGCGCGAAACCGCTGACCTGCCGGAAAGCCTTATTTTCAAGGTGAGTTATCTCGGCGGCGAAATGCCGACTTTCGCACTGAACTTCTCCCGTCCGGGCGCACAGGTACTGCTGCAGTACTACATGTTCCTGCGTTTGGGATTCGACGGGTATCGAAGGGTGCAGCAGACTTCGCATGATGTGGCGAAATATCTGTCGGGCGAGATCGAGCAGATGGATGATTTTACGCTGTGGAACGACGGTTCCGACATTCCGGTGTTCGCATGGATGCTCAACGACAAGCCGGATCGCAAGTGGAATCTGTACGATCTGCAGGATCGGCTGCGCATGAAGGGATGGCTGGTGCCGGCTTATCCGATGCCGGTGGATCTGACGCAGGTGACCGTGCAGCGCATTGTGGTGCGTAACGGTTTCAGCCACGATATGGCCGAAGCGTTCATCAAGGATTTGAAGTCGTGTGTGAAGTATCTGGACGGACTGCGCTCACCAATGCCAAGCGAGGCTCGTGCATCCGGATTCCACCACTGATATTTCGCGGTCATTCCACGAATTCCATCGTTTCCCGCATTAAGGAAATTCATGTTCATTCCCACAACGATTATGTTTACGAAAGCTGGCTGCAATGACAGTTCATATGAAAAAGCCGCTTGCTGTGGTAGCGCACGATGCAAGCGCAGCTGCACATCCCGGGTCCGCACGTTCCACGACGAACGCTGCGACGGCACCGACAACAACGCCACGCAATCCGTCTGCCGTCGCAGGAAACCGCAATCGTACGGGCATACCTGCGCATGCCGGGGCGAATAGAGGGAACGGCGCTGACGGGCACGGCGCAATCGCAAGCACGGCAACCGTTGCCAATAAAACCGGCAAAACCATGATGACAGTCAGCCAACTGGCGATGTTGACCGTGGTGGCGGTGGCCTCGCTACGCTCTCTGCCGGCCATGGCCGATTATGGTCTCGCTTCCATTCTGCTGTATCTCATTCCGGCGGTCGTTTTCCTGGTGCCGACCGCGCTGGTGGCTGCCGAACTGGCCACCGGCTGGAAAGGTGGCGTGTACGTGTGGGTGCGTGAGGCGTTCGGCAATCGCATCGGATTTCTCGCCATTTGGCTGCAGTGGATTCAGAATGTGGTGTGGTATCCGATACAGATTGCGTTCATCGCCGTCAGCCTGTCGTATGTGTTCGGCATGGGTGGCTTGGGCAATAATGGCGTATATGTGGCCGCGGTGATCATCGTGTTGTATTGGGCAAGCACGATGGTGGCGTTGCGCGGCGGCAATCTGTTCGCCAAGGTCGGGTCGATTTCGGGACTTATCGGCACGCTGTTTCCTGCGTTGCTGCTTATCGTCTTCGGCATTATCTGGCTGGCGATCGGTAAGCCAGTGCAGACCTCCCTGCACGCATCCGCGCTGCTTCCGCCGTGGACGGGCATCGCGTCGATTGTGCTAATCGTATCCAATGTGCTCGCCTACGCGGGTATGGAGGTCAATGCCGTGCATGCCAACGACTTGGAGCATCCGGGACGTCAATTCCCACGCGCCATTGCACTAGCGACCGCGCTGATTCTGCTGGTACTTGTGCTGCCGACTTTGGCAATCGCCTTTGCTGTGCCGCATCGTGAGCTGGGGCTCATCGACGGCATCAATCTGGCGTTCAGGGAGTTCTTCGACCATTTTGGCATGGGTTGGGGCACTCCGGTGATTTCGCTGCTCATCGCGCTAGGCGCGTTCGCTTCCGTGGTGGCTTGGATAGCTGGTCCTTCTCGCGGTTTGCTAGCGGCCGCCCGCACGGGACTGATGCCTCCCGCGCTGCAGAAGCGCAATGCCCACGACGTGCAGGAAGGCATTCTGATTCCGCAAGGCATTATCGTGACCGTGCTGGCGTTGCTGTTCGTGTTGATCCCCAATGGCAACACGGCTTTCGCGACGCTGGTGGATATGGCGACCGCGCTGTATCTGGTGATGTACATGTTGATGTTTGCCGCCGCGATTCGTCTGCGCAACACCCATCCAGAAGTCCGCCGCACGTATCGAGTTCCTGCGATTCGGTTGGTCGCGGGCGTCGGTTTCGTCGCTTCCGCCGCGGCATTCGTGTTGACTTTCGTGAGACCGGCTGGTTTCACCGGTTTGGATAGCGTTTCATATGCGATTCTTGTGGCTGTAGTCGTGCTTGTGCTCGGTTTACCGCCGCTGGTGTTGTATGGAATGCGCAAGCCTGGCTGGGATCTGCGTTCGGATGCCGAGCGGAACACGGATACGTACGATGTGCTAGTGAATCCGGAATACTGAAATATTGGAATATTTGGAATACTCATGTTTCGAACATTCCAATAATCCCGAATATGATGAATGCCTCCCAAGTGTTCGCCTGGGAGGCATTCATCGTTCTTGTCTCGTTCGTTTACGCGATTACAGTTCGAAGCCGAGTTCGGCCGCCGCTTCGGTCGGTACCGGATCCTCGCACCAGAAATCCTCAAGGTTCTCATTGGTGGTCAGGCTTCGGATTTCGGCCTGGTCGATGTACAGTTCACCGCTCAAATGGTCGGTTTCATGCTGGAAGATGCGGGCCGGCCAGCCGTGCAGATGTTCCTCATGCTTGTTGCCGTCCTCATCCTGCCAACGGGCGGTGATGTCAAGCCAACGCTTGCGTACGGCCTGGTAACCGTCGAAGCTCAGGCAGCCTTCGTAGAAGCTGCGGGTTTCGGTGCCGATCGGCTCGTAGCTGGGGTTGATGATGGCGTGGAAGGGGAATTCCGCAGCTTCGCGCGGATCGCCATCGTCGCCTTCGCATACGTGGTCTTCGACGACGGCCAAAGCCAGACCGAGACCGATCTGGGTGGCTGCGAGGCCCACGCCCGGCGCTTCCAGCATGGTGGTGCGCATGGTGTCGATGAGCTTGTCAAGCGTTTTGCGGCTCAACTGGCCGTCGTAGGCGATGGTCTGCTGGCGTAATACCGGTTCGCCGGCCTGCACGATCGGCATGATTTTCTCTTTGCCGCCGGTTTTGATGAGCTTTTCGACCTCGCGGTTGAGTTCGAGGTCCACTTTCGAGTTGTGTCCGAACATGGGGCATATCTCCTTGCGGGCTCTTACAGGGTGAGTTCGTCGGCGACGACCTTGGCGAGGCGATCGCACACTTCGTCTGCCTGCTGCTGGGTTTCGGCTTCGGCCATGACGCGCACGAGCGGCTCGGTGCCGGACGGACGCAGCAGCACGCGGCCAGTGTCGCCCAGCAGCTTCTCTTCGCGTTCCACCGCGGCCTGCACCTTGGCGTTGGTCTTGGCGGCCATCTTGTCCACGTTCGGCACGTTGATGAGCGTCTGCGGCAGCTGCGGGAAGTCGGCGGCCAGTTCCTTCAGGCTCTTACCGGATTTGACGACCTCGTTGCACAGGGTGAGCGCGGTCAGGGTGCCGTCGCCGGTGGTGGCGAATTCACGGTTGATCACGTGGCCGGACTGCTCGCCGCCGAGCGAATAATCGCCTCGCAGCATCTCTTCAAGCACGTAACGGTCGCCCACGTTGGTCTGCACGGTCTTGATGCCCATGGAACGCAGGGCCAACTTCAGACCGAGGTTGCTCATCACCGTCACGACGAGGGTGTCATGGTTGAGCTTGCCCGCGTTCTTCTTGGCGCGTGCCAGAATGCCCATGATCTGATCGCCGTTGACCATGTTGCCATCCTCATCCACGGCAAGGCAACGGTCGGCATCGCCATCGAAGGCAACGCCCATGACGGCGCCGGAGGCCTTGACCATGGCCTGCAGCTGCTCAGGATGGGTGGAGCCGGCGTTCTTGTTGATGTTGTAGCCGTCCGGCGACGCGTTGATGACGGTCACGTCGGCGCCGGCGCGGCGCAAGGCTTCCGGAGCGACCACGGACGTGGCGCCGTTCGCGCAATCGGCCACGATCTTCAGGCCCTTCAGCGGCGTCGGCTGCGACTTGTCCGGACCGACCGGCGCGATGGCGGAAACCAGATGGTCGATGTACAGGTTGGTGGCGGTGGCGGTGTCATGGCTGACACGACCCACGCCGGCGCCGGTAGGACGATCCCAATCCTGGCCGAGCACCGCTTCGATCTCGTCTTCCTTGGTGTCGGGCAGCTTGAAGCCGCCGCGGGCGAAGAACTTGATGCCGTTGTCGGGCATCGGATTGTGGGATGCGGAGATCACCGCGCCCATTTCCACGTTGAGCACGGACGTCAGGTATGCGACGCCCGGCGTCGGGATGATGCCGGCGTCGATCACGTCGAAGCCGCCGGCGGACATGCCAGCGGACAATGCGGCGGCAAGGAAATCGCCGGAAACTCGTGTATCACGACCGACCAGCGCACGGCGACGGCTTTCGAATTCGCTCCGCTCGTCATCGCCCAGCACACGCACCGCGGCGTCACCCAAATCGAGCGCCAGCTGTGCCGTCAAATCCCTATTCGCCAATCCTCGAACGCCGTCGGTTCCGAACATACGTGGCATGAGTCTCAAATCCTCGCTATCTGCAAACGATATTTCCGTGACCTATCGTACTCAACCGTGCCGCCGAAACCAGCAGGTGACGACGCAATCGCATAACACTTCACAATTCAAAGCATTTCACGGCGCGCAATGCCCTTTTCGTGTCGCACGACTTTGCTTTCAAGGCGGAAAATCAAGTCGTGCGGCAACACTTGATAAAGAAATACCCCCTAACTATCATTTTCCGTTGAAAACCAGCAAAAAATAAGAGTTAGAGGGTATGAAAGCCAGCACGCTTGTCGCACAACTTTGAAAAATGCCTCCAAAATCAAAGTCGTGCGACGACATGACGGCTCTTAAGCGGGAACGTTCCTGTCGCCCCTGCTATCAGAGCGCGGCGTTGAAGTCGCGCACTTTCAGCGTGCGGTGAGAAGCCTCGACGTTGCCACGCACAATGCGCTGCAAGGCGTTGTCCGCGCCCTTATGGGAGGCGAGCCAGGCGTCGCCCAGCTCCACGAGCTTCGCCGGATCGGCATAGCCCGGATACAGGCCTTCGAGCAGCGCTTCAGCCATGTGGAAGGTCTTGTGCTCCCAAATCCAGTCGGCGACCTCGAAATACTTCTCGGCGTACGGTTCGGCCAAGTCGGCGCGCGGGGTGGCTGCGAAGCCACCGGCCACAGCCTCAAGCTGCATGTTGGTCAGCTCGTCGTTGTGCAGGGCCTCGTTCCAAGCCCATGCCTTCGCTTCGGCGGTACCGGCCACGGCGCGTGCACCATAGGCGAACTCACGGTTCTCGGTGGTTTCGCGCTTGGCCAGTTCGGCGTCGATTCCCGCCTGGTCGATCGCGTTGACGGTGCTCAGCGCGTTGATGATGGTCCAGCGGAAGTTGTTGTCGATTTCCAGACCGTCGAATGCCACGGAACCGTCGAGCAGGCCCTTCGCGTTGGCGACGAACGCCTCGTCGCCCGGCTCGCCGTAGCCCAGGTAGGCGGTGACGAGCTGGAACTGTTCGTCGGAGCCGGCCTTGGCCTGACCCGCCAGCTTGAACAGTTCGGCGGCCACATGCTTCACGATCTCGGCACGCTCTGCCGGAGCGGTGTAATGCCATGCGGTGGTGCTGACCTGTGCCAGCGCGTAACGGAAGGTGGTGGACTCGTGTTCGGTGGCGAGCGCGGCCAGCGAGGTGTCGATGAACTGGCGTGCCGGCAGTTCGCCGTCGCGGGTCATGTCCCACAGGGCGAGCCAGATCACGGAACGGGCGAGCGCATCGTCGAAGCGGTACAGGTTGCTTGTCGCGAATGCGAGGCTCTTGTCGTCGAAACGCAGCTTCGTGTAGGTCAGGTCGTCGTCGTTCACCAGAATCAGCGACGGACGTGCCTTGCCCGCGGCCGCGTCGACGACCGTCAGTTCGCCGTCGACGTCCAGTTCGAAACGGTCGGTGCGCACGATCTTGCCGGTTTCCGGATCCTCGTTGTAGAAGCCGACGGCGAGACGGTGGGCGCGCAGCACGGGATGCTCGGCCGGAGCGGTCTGGCGCAGGGCGAGACGCTTGATGGTGCCGTCCTCGTTCTCTTCGACTTCGGTGGCGATGGTGTTGATGCCGGATTCCTCAAGCCACTGGGCGCTCCACGCCTTCAGGTCGCGGCCGGAAGTGAGTTCCAGTTCGGCGAGCAGGTCGGCGAGGGTGGCGTTGGAGTAGGCGTGCTTGTTGAGGTAGTTGTTGATGCCCTTGAAGAACTTCTCACGGCCCACGTAGTACACGAGCTGCTTCAGCACGGAGGCGCCCTTGGCGTAGGTGATGCCGTCGAAGTTGACGTAGGTGTCGTTGAGGTCGTTGATCGGGGCGACGATCGGGTGGGTGGTGCTCAGCTGGTCCTGATTCAACGCCCAGCTCTTTTCGCCGGAGCTGAAGGTTGCCCAGGCGTCCTTCCATTCGGTGGCTTCGGCGGTGGCGAGGGTGGACGTGAACTCGGCGAAGGATTCGTTGAGCCACAGGTCGTTCCACCACTTCATGGTCACGTAGTCGCCGAACCACATGTGGGCGAGCTCGTGCAGCACGGTGACCACACGGCGTTCCGCGTAGGCGTCGGTGACCTTGGATTCGAACACGTACTGGTCGCGGATGGTGACCATGCCGATGTTCTCCATGGCGCCGGCGTTGTACTCCGGCACGTAGATCTGGTCGAACTTGGCGTACGGGTACGGCACGCCCCAGGTCTTGGCGTAGAAGGCGAAGCCTTTCTTGGTGATGTCGAACAGGTAGTCGACGTCCTTGCTGAAGGCCTTGGCGAGCGCCTGGCGGCAGTACATGGCCATCGGCACGGTGCGGCCGTCCTCATTGGCGTATTCGGTGTGCCATTCGGCGTACGGTCCGGCGCAGATGGCGGTGAGGTAGGAGCTCATGGTCGGGGTCAGCTCGAACACCCACAGCTTGGTGGTTTCGGCGGCGTGATCGCCGAGCGTGCCTTCCTCGGTGACGGTTTCGTTGTCGGTCACGGAGGAGGTGGGCATGTTGGACGTGACGATCCAGGATTTGGCGGCGAGCACGGAGAAGTCGAACACGGCCTTCAGATCAGGCTGGTCGAACACGGCGTAGACGCGACGGGCGTCCGGCACCTCGAACTGGGTGTACAGGTAGACGTTGCCGTCGGACGGGTCGACGCTGCGGTGCAGGCCTTCGCCGGTGTTGGAGTACTGGCACATCGCCTTGACGGTGACCTCGTTGTGCTCCTTGAGGCCCTTCAGCTCGATGCGGCTGTCCACGTATGCTTCGGCCGGGTCGAGGGTTTCGCCGTTGAGGGTGATCTCGCTGACTTCGTTGGCGATGAGGTCAAGGAAGCTTGACTCCCCCGGCTTCGCGTCGAAGGTGATGGTGGTTTCGGAGCCGAAATCCTTGGCTCCGCGGGTCAGGTCAAGCTTGACCGTGTAATGGATTGGCGCGGCGATGATGCTTTTGCGTTCTTCCGCTTCGATTCGGGTGAGGTTTGCTCCTGGCATGTCACTCCTTCTTTCTGGTAACAGAAGGCGGCGCGATCAGTTGTGCCGATCACGTCGCCTTGATTCAATTTATGGTAAATTTACGGCTTATTTCGCGGCGTTCAGTCCCATCGCGTCATCCACGTCCTGCGCGATGTCGGCGACGACGGGGACGATCATCGGCTTGCGGTGCAGCTGTCGTGCCACCCAGCCGCCGAGCGTGCGTCGCATGATCTGCTGCAGCTTGTAGGTGTCGCGCGTGCCCTGCATCATCGCGTCCTGCAGCTGCTCGACAATCTGGTGACGGACCTTGTCGAACTCGCTTTCGTCTTCCGCGACCGCGTTGAGGTAGATCTTCGGACCGGTGATGACATCCGCGGTTTCGGTGTCGACGACCACGAAGCTGGACACGAAGCCTTCGGTGCCGAGGATGCGGCGCTTCTCGAGTTCTTCGTCGGTCAGTTCGCCGACGGAATCGCCATCGACGTAGACGTAGCCGCACGGCACGGAGCCAACGACCGCGGCCTGGCCGTGGTACAGGTCGACGACGTCGCCGTCTTCGGCCAGCACGACGTTCTGCGGATCGACGCCGGTCTTGACGGCGATCATGCCGTTGGCCACCAAGTGGCGGTTTTCGCCGTGGATAGGCATGGCGCACTTCGGCTTGACGATGTTGTACATGTACAGCAGCTCGCCTTCGTTGCAGTGGCCGGAGACGTGCACGGCGGCGTTGTCTCGGTTGACCACGCGGGCTCCGAGCTGCACGAGCTTGTTGATGACCTTGTAGACGCCATGCTCGTTACCTGGGATCAGGGAGCTGGCGAGGATCACCGTGTCGAACTCGTTGATGGTGATGTCGCGGTGGTTGCCGTCGGCGATGCGGCCGAGCGCGGCCATCGGCTCGCCCTGGGAGCCGGTGCACATGTAGACGAGCTTGTCGTCCTGCACGTCATGGGCCTGCTTCAGGTCGATGACGGTGTCCTCGGGCAGACGCAGGTAGCCCAGATCTGCTGCGATGGACATGTTGCGGACCATGGAACGTCCGACGAACACGACCTTGCGGCCGTACTTGTGGGCCGCGTCGACGACCTGCTGCACGCGGTGCACGTGGCTGGAGAAGCTGGCCACGATGATCTTGCGCGTGGCCTGTGCGAACGCCTGGTCGAGCGCCGGACCGATGGAGGTCTCCGGCTTGACGAAGCCCGGGACCTCGGCGTTGGTGGAGTCCATCATCAGGAGGTCCACGCCCTTTTCGCCGAGCTTGCCGAATTCCACCAGATCGGTGATGCGGTGGTCGAGCGGCAGCTGGTCGAGCTTGATGTCGCCGGTGTCGATGAGCGAGCCGGCGGGGGTCTGCACGAACACGGCGAGCGCGTCCGGAATGGAGTGCGTGACGTTCACGAATTCCAGGTTGAACGGGCCGACCTTGAGCTTGTCGCGTCCCTTGACCTCGACGAGCGTCGGGTTGATGCGGTGTTCCTTGCACTTGGCCTCAACGAAGGCGAGGGTGAGCTTGGAACCGATCAGCGGAATGTCCGGGCGGAGCTTGAGCAGGTACGGCACGCCACCGATATGGTCCTCGTGGCCGTGGGTGAGCACAAGCGCCTCGACCTTGTCGAGACGGTCCTTGATGTAGTGGAAGTCAGGCAGGATGAGATCCACGCCCGGCTGTTCCTCTTCCGGGAAGAGCACGCCGCAGTCGATGAGCAGGATATGCCCGTTGTATTCGACCACGTTCATGTTGCGGCCGATCTCACCCAGACCGCCGAGCGGCACGATGCGCATGGAGCCCTTGCGGTACTTCGGCGGGGCGATCAGCACTTCGTCCTGCTGCGGCGCGGTGGATTGCGGCGCGGAATGCGACGGGCGACGGTTCGAACCGTTGCCGCCACGGGATCCACGGGAGCCGCCGTTGCGCGAGCCACCGTTGCCACGGCTGCGGGTGGAGGACTTGGCCTTCTTGATGGCGGTCTTCTCGGACTTCGCGGCCTTAGTGGTCTTGGATGCCTTGACTGCGGTTTCAGTGCGCTTGGCAGCTTTGCTGCCGCGCTTGTGTGTTGTTGTCTTTGTGGTTTCTTCTGTAGCCATTTCCTAGTTGGATTTCTATTACTAATTGTCTCCGCCTATGCGGAAACGAGGAATTTGGGTGCCTGCCGGCGTTCATGCGCGACAGGCCAGTCGCATCATGCGATTCGGTTCACAGCAGTCCCGCGGCGCGCATGCCCTTTTCCGCGCGCACGAGTTCCGCTTCGCCCGGACCGACGTTCGGCAGGCGCATTTCGGTGGAGTCGAGGATTCCACGCACCTTCAGCGAGGCCTTGGCCATCACGGCCTGGAAGCCATTGCCGTTCATCGCTTCGACGAGCGGCGCCAGCTGCACGGAGATGCGCTGCGCTTCGTGGATATCGCCACGATCGAACGCGTTGGCGAGGTCACGCATCGGACCGGCGGCCGCGTGCGCGATCACAGAGATGATGCCGACGGCGCCGACGGACAGGAACGGCAGGAACAGGCCGTCATCGCCCGAATACCAGGTCAGACCGGTCTCCATGCGCTTGCGCACCGCGCCTGCGATGTCGCCGGTGGCGTCCTTGACGGCCTTGACGTGGTCGAGTTCGGCCATACGACGGTAGGTTTCCAGCTGGATGTGCAGTCCGGTACGGCCCGGCACATCGTAGACGATGATCGGCTTGTCCGCGGAATCGTTGACCGCCTTGTAGTGGCGGAACACGCCTTCCTGCGACGGACGGGAGTAATACGGGGCGACCACGAGCACCGCGTCGGCGCCCGCCTCCTGGGTCTGCTCCACCATGCGCACGGTGTGCGCGGTGTCGTTGGAACCGGCGCCGGAAATGACCGGCACGTCCACGACTTCCTTGACGGCCTGAACCAGCTCGACCTTCTCCTCCATGTGGGTGGTCGGAGATTCGCCGGTGGTGCCGTTGACCACAAGACCGTCGGCACCATCCGCCACGAGCTGCCTCGCCAGCTGTTGCGCGGCTTCGAAATCTACGGCTCCGTCGGCCTTCATGGGGGTGACCATGGCCGGAAGGATACGTCCGAAGGGAGCAGGATCGAGCAGATGCATAGTACCGTCAGTCTTAGGGCTTGTCATACGGCTAACGGTACTTCCCTCTGCGGACGCTTTCGATTTCGCGAGATGCGAAAAGTCACATTTTGGAAGGCCTGCCGACGATGACCGCGACGACGCACTGCAGGAAAGCGACGAACGTGAACACCATCAGCGGCACATGGTGGCCGCCGGTGGCCTGGACCAGCACGCCGAACATAAGCGGGCCGAGCGACGCGATCAGATAGCCGAACGACTGCGCGACGCCCGACAGCACCACGGTTTCGGCGCTGTCACGGCCGCGCAACGCGATCAATGCGAGCGCCACCACCAGGGACGCGCCTTGCGCGCAGCCGCCGACGAACGCCCATACCGGCATGAGATGCGGCAGCAGCAGCATGCCAAGGCCGGCGATCAGCATGGGAGCGCTGGCGGTAAGCGCCGCGCAGACCTGGTTGCCGCGCACGTTCATGAGCTTAGGAATGACCAAGCCGGAAAGGATGCCGATGCCTTGGAAGATGAACAGATGCACGCCGGCGGTGGAGGCGTCGTAGCCGATGGACGCCGAGATGGACGGCATCCAGTTGGACATGGTGTAGAAGGCGGACGATTGCAGTCCCATGAAGGCCGTCACGTACCACGTCATCGGACGGCGCAGAACACGGGCGAACACGCCACGCGACGATTGGGAACGTGCGGATTGGGCGGAAGGCGAGTTCCGTACGGCGGCCGACGCGACGACGATCTTGCGATTGTGCAGGATACGCAACGCCCACAGCACGGCGACGACCAGCGGCGGCACGCTCCAGAAGGCGAGCGACGCGCGCCATCCGCCCCACATCTGCGCGAGCGGCGCGGACAGCAATCCGGCTGTGGCGCTGCCGGCGGTGATGCAACCGGAGTAGACGCCGGTCGCCATCGCGACATGGCCGGCATAGTCGCGTTTCGCGATCACCGGCACAAGAACGTTGCCGACGGCGATGGCGGAAGCGAACACCACCGTGCCCAGCCAGATGCCGACGCCACCGCCGAACGAGCGGGCGAAATCGCCCGCCGCGATGCACAGCAGTGCCAGCAGAATCGATATGTCGATGCCGATGCGGCGCGCAAGGAACGTGACGAGCGGGCTGACCACGGCGAAGGCGATCAGCGGAATCGCCGTCAGCACGCCTTGCACGCCCTCGCCCCACGCAAGGTCGGTTCCCATTTGGGCGAGGACCGGCCCGACGGCGGCGATGGCGGGCCGCAGATTCAGCGATACGAGGAAGATCAAAGCCACCCACAATCCGGTGGAGGACCGGTCGTACGCCAGCATGTTTCGTTTTGAATTCATTCCGTTCCCATTCCCGCTTCCACTTCCGTTTACCGCCGTTCCAACGGGACGTGCCGCGCCTAGATTTTCCCTATCAATCTTCAAGCTCATCGAGCGCATCGAAGCAATCGTTGATGCCTTCGATACGCGCGTGCACCTCGTCTTCGGTATCGACGAGGCATTTTCCGACTTCGTCCATCATCAGGGCGATCAGGGCGAACGCCGCGGTGAAGCTCGTCAGCACGTGGGAGTTCAGCACCACTTTGAAGAAGGCGACGTTACGGCCGATGACGGCGTTGCGCGCCGAAATGTCGCCAATCACCACCACGGTCAGGCCGCGCTCAAGCATCACGTCGATGAGCCGCGAGAAGAAGGGAAGACGCCGGCCCACGCCGATGATGACGATTACGTCGCCTGCCGCATAATCAACCAGATCTTCGGCTATGGACTGGCCTGGATTCGGCAGAATATCAACGTTTCCGCGTAGCCGCATCAGCTGTTCGCGCATGTGCAGCGCCACGGGATAGCTGCTGCGGTACCCGACCACCGCCACATGCGGGGCCGTGGCCATGGCTTGGCATGCGGATGACAGTTGCGCGCGGTCGATGCCTTCAAACGTGCGTTTCAGGCTTTCCTCGTCACGGCGCAGATGGTCGGCGACCAAATCGTCGCACTGGGTGTGCCGTGAAAGCTCCGGAGAGCCAGGACGATGGACGCGACGCACGTCACGTCTGAATTCGCCCGCGTTCGCATAGCCGAGCTTGCGGTACAGGCGGCTGAGCGTCGGCTGCGAGATGCCGCTCAACTGCGACAATTCCACGGAATTGCAGACCAGCACGTCGGTCAGATGACCCAGAATGAACTGCGCAGCCTCACGTTCCGTCGCAGTCAGCGAATCGAAGGATTCCCGGATGCGCGCCACCAAGCCGAGGTCCGCGGCAGCATTGCCTTCCTCGTCCATGGCGTCCTTCGAAGCCCCCATATTGTCTGAAAGCATAATTCCAGAAGTCACGCTCATCGCCCTTCCCTGCAGTACATTCTCACGCGGCGCATCCGCTCTCCTGACGATGCTACCCCTTGCTTTCCGGGTTTCACCAGGTTTGGCCGCCGACAACCGTCACGACGAATGAAGAATTTCAGATGCCGTAAGCACTGAAATGCATCCATCACAGGCAGTGGCGGCGCCTCTTGGCAACGCGACCCACCATCAGGAGATGACCGACCATGGCAAAAACAGATTACCCCACACAATCAACATCGCATATCGGGCGGATTCGGCATAGAAGAAACGGTGCCAAACCAGCGAAATGGGCGACTAACGCGGCAACAAAATCCCCGACTGTTGCGAACACTGTTGAACCGGCATCGCGCCCGGCCGAATGCGAGGCGAACGCGGTGCGCAAGATCGTACGGCTGGTGGCACGCACCGGCTGCCGCACGCATATTCTGCACGTGTCCAGCGGTCTGAGCGTGGACGTGCTGCGGCGGGCGAAGGCCGAAGGACTGCCGGTCAGCGCGGAGACCTGTCCGCATTACCTCACGTTGGATTGCGACCATATTCCCGACAACGCCACCGCGGTCAAATACTGTCCGCCGATTCGTGATCTGCATGAGCAGGACGCGCTATGGGCGGGGCTTGCCGACGGCACGTTGGATGGTGTCGTCACCGATCATTCCCCGGCCAGCGCGGATATGAAAGCCGGCACACTCGCCACCGCGTGGGGTGGCGTTTCCAGTCTGCAGGTCGGATTCCGCGCGGTGTTGACGGGTGCGATGCGGCGCGGCTTGAGTTTGGCCGACGTCGTGCGGTGGATGTCGTGCAACACCGCACGGCTTGTGGGACTTGACGATCGTGGCGATATAACGCCGGTATTGCGGGCCGATTTGGCGATTATTCGCCCGTACGAACGGTTTGTTGTGGATGCTACCGCTTTGGAAAGCCGCAATCCGATCTGCGCCTGCGATGGCATGACGCTTAACGGCGTCGTCATGCGCACGTTTGTAGCGGGGCGGGACGCGCTCTCCGGAGTGCGGGAGGGGAATCTTATCGTTCGTCCGTGAATCGGAATCCATAAATCAACCATTCAACAAAAATCCCCAACCCGCCGACGGCCGGATGTCATTCGATGTCGGCAGATTGGGGACGGACGAGAATCAGGTCTCAGCCCAGGTAGGCGGCCGGGTTCTGGGCGAACTTGTCGGCGCAACCGGGGTTGCAGAAGTAGTAGGTGACGCCGCCGTATTCGCGGGTTGCGGCCGCGGTGGCCGGATCGACGCTCATGCCGCAAACCGGGTCCTTCGCAACGTTCGCCGCGGAATCGCCCATATTCGAAGCCATGCCGTGGCCGTCATGACCGCCGCAGCAGTGTCCGGCGCCCATCGCGCCCATGTTCTCGGCTTCCTTCTTGGCCTTGTGATCGCTGAACAGTCCCATGATCGTTCCTTTCCGACTGTGCTGGTTGCCATTATTTTTGCTCGGATCGGGCTTGCGTACCCGATACGTCTTGTTTTTCGCCGCCTCCGCGTCCGGATCGAACAGGCGCAGCCGGCTTGCATTCGTCACCACGCACAACGACGAGAACGCCATCGCGGCGCCGGCGATCATCGGATTCAGCAGCGTTCCGGTGAACGGATACAGCACGCCGGCCGCGATCGCGATGCCGATGCTGTTGTAACCGAGCGCGAATCCGAGGTTCTGCGCGATGTTGCGCATGGCGGCATGCGTCAGGTCGAGCGCGTGCACGAGCCCCATCAGCGATCCGCCCATCAGTGTCACGTCGGCGGATTGGATGGCCACGTCGGTGCCGGTGCCGATGGCGAAACCGACGTCGGCTCGGGCGAGGGCGGGCGCGTCGTTGATGCCGTCGCCGACCATCGCCACCGTATAGCCTTGCGATTGGAGTTTTGCGTTTTCGTCGGCCTTGCGTTCCGGCCGCACGCCGGCGATCACATGACGTTCGTCGATACCGACCTGGCTTGCGATGGCGCGTGCGGTGGTCGGATTGTCTCCCGTGAGCATGACGGCTTCGACGCCACGTTTGCGGAGCAGTTCGATGGCTTGGCGCGAGTCGGCTTTCGGCACGTCGGCGACGGCGACGATGCCGGCGAGATGGCCGTCGATGGCCGCTAGGATCGGCGTTTTGCCTTGCTGCGACAGGAGTTCCATGTCGGCGATGATGGCGTCGAGGTTCGTATCGTGGATGGTCTCGGAGGCAATTTCGGAGGTATCGGACGTAACGTCGGGCATGTCGACGTCAAGGTCGTCGATCAGGTCGGTGTTGCCGACGGCGACGGTGTGCGGCAGACCGCGGAAGGTGACACGCGCGGTGACGCCACGGCCGGCAATCGCCTGAAAATCGGTGGTTTGCGCGAGTTCCGCAACGTCCGCGACGTCGGCTTTTTCCGCAGCTGCGGCAACGATCGCAGCAGCGAACGGGTGTTCGGAATCGCGTTCGGCGGCGGCGACAATCGTCAGCAAATCATCGGGACGCCGATGCCGCACGCCCAACGGCAGCACATCGGTAAGGGTGGGTTTGCCGGCGGTGATCGTGCCGGTCTTATCCAATACGACGGCATTGACTTTGCCGCATGTTTCCAACGCTTCGGCGGAACGGACCAGCACCCCCATGCGAGCCGCGCGGCCAGTCGAGACCGTCACCGACAACGGAGTCGCCAGTCCGAGCGCGCACGGGCAGGCGATCAGCAGCACCGATACCGCGGCGACCAGCGCGTGCGTGACACGCGGTTCGGGGCCGAACGCGAACCACAGCGCGCACGACCATACGGCGACGAGCACCACGATCGGCACGAATATGCCGGAAATGCGGTCCGCCAATCGCTGTACGGGAGCCTTCGAGCTTTGCGCGGCACGCACCATGCCGATGATCTGCGCGAGCACGGTGTCCTTGCCGACTTTCGTGGCGCGGTAGCGCAGCGAGCCACCACCGTTGATGGTGGCACCCGTCACTTCGCTGCCCTCGGTTTTGGCGACCGGCATGGCTTCGCCGGTGATCATCGACTCATCCACGGTGGAGCTGCCGGATATGACGATGCCGTCGACCGGCAGCTGCTCGCCGGGGCGGATGGCGATGATGTCGCCGACGCGCACGTCATCGATGGCGATGCTGGTTTCCTTGCCGTCGCGCACCACGCGCGCGGTTTTCGGCTGCAGGCTCGCCAGCGCGCGCATGGCTTCGCCGGTGCCTTTGCGGGCGTGCGCTTCGAGCAGCTGGCCGACAAGCATAAGCGTGACGACCACACCGACCGCTTCGAAATACGGTTCGCGCGCGTTCTCGGGCAGGACGTTCGGTGCGAAGGTGACCACGCAGGAGTAGGCGAATGCGGCCAGCGCGCCGAGGCTGACGAGCGCGTTCATCTCCGGCGAGCGGTGGGCGATCGCGGCGAAACCGCTGCGGAAAATCGGCAATGCCGCATAGCCGACAATCGGCAGCATCAGCAGGAATTGCAGCCAGTTCGGCATCGGATACAGCATGAGCATGGTGGAGCCGAATACCGGAATCGTGCAGACGGCCGCCACGATAAGACGGGTGATGAGGGCGCGAATTCCCGATTCCGATCCGCGCGATTTGCCCGAATCACCCGAACCGGACGTTTGGACGGCGCCTTTTTGCGCGCATTGCACGCCTGTTTCCGCGGAACCGGATGCGTGGGCACCGTCAGCAGTCGCGCGAATGTCCGAATCGCCGGAATCGGACATACTGGCGCCGACGGAACCAACCGCGGAACCGGCGGCGGCACCGACACTTGCATGCTTTCCCGGCAGTATGCGCAACGTGCCGTGCAGCATGTTCATACCGCATGCGAAGGGATACTCGCCCGGCTGGTCGAGATGAAGCGTCAGCGTGGTCGTGCGGAAGGCGGGCAACGCAAGATCGACCCCGAAATCGGAAAACACGACATGCGACGAGCATTCGCCGTCTTCCTCGCGATCGAAGATCAGCCGCAACGGCATGCCCGCTTCGGCTTCGATGACGGCTGGGTTATACCCGCCTTTGACTTCGACGACCGCTTCCTGCACGCCGTCGCGCACCGGCGCACGATACGCTTTGCGCGGCGCGAAGAAGAACCACAGCACGCCCGCCGTGACGAGCAGCGCCACAATAAGCGCGATTGCGATGTGCATATTCCAGCCGCCTTCCGTCCGTAATTGGCTTTCGATTTCGGCAAACACCATCACAATATACCCCTATAGGGTATATTGGCAAGAGGGACGAGCAAACTTCAGCCGTAGATAAAATTTTCAGCGCAGCGAGGAGGACGATATGAACGCCACACAGCACGGGTACGCAAGCGACCAGAAGAGGATCATCGCACGATTGAATCGCATCGAAGGGCAGGTGCGCGGCATTCGGCAGATGACGGAAAACGGCGAATACTGCATCGACATTCTGACACAGATTTCCGCAGCGGACAGCGCGCTGAAGTCGGTGGCGCTACTGCTGCTCGACGACCATCTGCACCATTGCGTCGCCAAAGCCGCGGCGGAGGGCGGTACCGTCGCCGACGAAAAGCTGGCGGAAGTCAGCGCCGCCATCGCACGCCTTGCCAAATAATCGGAACAGATCCGCCATAAAAAACTGCCGACGGGAGACACATGCACCCGTCGGCAGTTTGAAAAAAATACGATTACAGGTCGAGGAAGTGGTCGAGGCCGACGGTCAGGCCCGGGTAGGTTCCGGTGGAGACCTTGCGCACGGCCAGCAGCACGCCCGGCATGAAGGAGATGCGGTCGAAGCTGTCGGCGCGGATGGTCAGCTGTTCGCCGGAGTTGCCGAACAGCACCTCCTCGTGGGCGTTGAGGCCGCGAAGACGCACAGCGTGCACGTGGATGCCGTCCACCACCTGGCCTCGGGAACCGCCGTCGGTTTCGGTGGCGTCCGGAACCGGGCCGAGACCGGCCGCCTTGCGCGCTTCGGCGATGCCCTGCGCGGTATGGAAAGCGGTGCCGGACGGGGCGTCCACCTTGGTCGGGTGGTGCAGTTCGATGACTTCGGCGGATTCGAAGTACGGTGCCGCGACCTTTGCGAAATGGTCGGCGAGCACCGCGGAAATGGCGAAGTTCGGCGCGATGAACACGCTCTGGCCCTCACGCAGGGCCGCGGCGAGCGCGGCGCGCACCTGGTCGAGCTTCTCTTCGGTCCAGCCGGTGGTGCCCACCACCACGTCGACGCCCTGCTTGACGAGCGCGAGCACATTGCCCAGCGACACGCTCGGCACGGTGAATTCCACCACGACGTCGGTGTTTTCGGGGGTGATGGCGGTCAGGTCGTCACCTGCGTCGAGCGCGAGCGCGAGTTCGGTGTCGGCGGCGGCATTGACGGCGTCGACCACGTGCGAACCCATGCGGCCTTTGGCACCGACTACGGAAACCTTGATCATTGCAGCTCCTTGCTGTTTTCGCGGACGCGCATGTTGCGCATGTCGTACGTTTGCCGTGCGCATGTGTTCGAAATCGCGTGTCCGCGTCCATAACGTGTTCCACTTATGAATCTAAAGAGACGCTTCGACGCGGAGGCAGGCGGCTATGACGCTTGACGATCGAACGTCGGTCAGCCGCGGCGACGCGCCAGCAGCCAGCCAATCAGCGCGAACGGAATCGAACAGCCCACGAACACGGCGGGCAGGCTCAATCCCGCGCTTGGATTGAAATGGTCGAGCACGATGCCGGTGATCATGGAGCCGAACGACGCGCCCATCGTGCCGGCGGTGCTCACCCAGGACAGGCCTTCGGTGAGCGATTCCTCGGGCACGGTCTCCTTGACGACGAGGTTGCCGGAGGCGAACACCGGCGAAATGGTCAGGCCGGTGAGGATCTCCACCAGTCCCATCACGATCAGGTTGCCCTGGCACAGGTGGATCACCACGAAGCCGACGGTCATCAACGCGAGGAACATGATCATGTGACGCCAGCGGGAGCCTTTGAGCTCGCGCGAGCCGAAGACCAGCGCGCCCATGCAGGAGCCGACGGCCAGCATGGCCAGCTGCACGCCCAGCACGGAGTCGAGGTGCAGCGATTTCATGACGGCGGTCATGGATGTATCGAACGCGGTGAACGCCATGTTGAACACGATGAACACGGCGAGGAGCGGCAGCACACCCGCATAGGTGAGCACGTTGCGTTTCCTGCGGTCGCGATCGCCCGTCTTGAGCCGATCCAAATCGAAACGGTCCGCGGAAACCGCGGCACCAGCGGCACCGCCGGCCGCCAATCGCACGTCAGCATCGTCCGTATCGGCCGCGACGACCGTGATTTCGCGCAATACCGGCGGTTGAGTGTCACGCAATGCGAAGAACACGGCACCGCCGAACGCGCAGGCGAGGGTCGGCACGAACAGCTGTGATACGGGATGCACGGACGCGGCCAGGAAAGCCGCCAGAATCGGCCCGAAGATGAACACGATCTCGTCGATGGCGGATTCGAGCGCATACGCGGTGTTGAGCAGGTCCTCCTTGTCGGCGCGGTCGAGCACGTACGCCCAACGGGTGCGCACAAGCGCGCCGAACGAGAACTGCGTCATGCCCATGACCACGGCAAGCACGAACAGCAGCGGAATCGGCACGCGCATCAGCGCGGCGAACGCGAAGCCCAGCATGACGATGATCTGCACCGTCAGGATCACCGGACCGACCTTGCGCTGGCCGAACCGGTCGAACAGGCGCGCGTACAGCGGCGTGACCGCGGCGGTGGCGAGCACGTACGCGGCGCTCATCACGCCGGCGATCGTCCAATTGTCGTACATGTGGTTGAGCGCGAGCACGATACCGAGGCCCATCATGGACATCGGCAGTCGCGCGATGGCTCCGGACACGCAGAACGCCTTCGTGCCGGGAATGCGGAAAAGCTGCGCGTATGGCGATTGCGTTTTCTGCGATTCGTGCGGTTCGTGCGATTGCGATTGCGGTTTCGCGCCCGTCACGCCGTCACCTTTCCCCGGTAGATGAACATGTCGTCGAACAGTGGCGGCACTTCGCCGTCGGCGCTGCCGCCGAGCCGGGCGACCGTCTCGCTTGCCGTGCGGTGCGCGATGCAGTCCAACCCCTTGTGGTCGTAGAAGCTCACGTCGCAGTCGGAATCGGTGTGCAGGTAGAACGCGGGCACGTCCCATGCGGCGAAATGCTCCTGCATGCGTCTCCAAAGCCGCCCGCCCACACCGTGGCCGCGCACGTCGGGGTTGACGATGAACAGTTCCAGCTCGCCCATGGTGGTTTCGTTGGCGCGCCCTTCGCGTTCCAGATCGAGTTCCACCGAGAAGCCGGATTTCAGCGCCGCCATATGCTTGGCGGCCTCCGGATCGGCGTCGATGCGGCGTTCCAAGGCCTTCATTTCCTCGCCAACTTCGATTTCGTCGAGCTGCGGCGCCTCGCCGGCGACGCGGATGAACGTGACGCCCGCGAGTGTGCCGTCGGCGGCGAACGCGCCGTTGGCGAACGTGGTCGGCAGCAGGTAGTGCAGCACGAAATATCGGGAGATCAGCCGCGACATGTCCGCGCCGACCTTGTCCACATCCTGCGGCCAGGTACGGTCGAACAGGTCGACCACCGCGTCCAGATCGCCCCAGCCGATGGGACGGAAGACGATTGCCGATGCGTTGTTTGTTCCGGCACCCATGCCGGCGTTCGGGATTGCGGTTGCGCTGTTCGCAGCCATATCAAACACTCCTTAACTGTCGTTGCGTCCGGCATGTGCGCCCGCCCACACATGCTGCACGAGGGTAGCGGCGTTCCTCCACAACGCTGCCTGCATAGCGGTTTCTCCCGCAGGCAGGCCGGAAAGCGCCGCTCCCCCGCTTTCTTCGGTCAAGGAGCCATTGCGCACCGGCACTAGTCGTTGTCGGATTGCTGCGGAATTCCGTAGCTCAACTCGGCAAGGATCTCTTCTTCTGTTTTGTCGAGGGCGTCAAGCTCCCGATCGGCCTCGTGAGGCTCACTCACATAGTAGAGACAGGCGTCGATTGCATCCAACGGCACCCCTTCCATCGCCGCGAGCAGCAGGCGGTACAGGTCGAGCTGTGCGAGCTTCTCCTTGATTTCGTCCGGTTTGCGTGGTTTTACGCCGGTTTTCCAATCGACCACGGTGTAGCGTTTCATCTCGTCCGTTTCGTCGAGACCGCCGAAGAACACCGCGTCGAGTTTGCCGTTGACGATGGTGCCGAGCTGGGACATGTCGACGACGAGCTGGCGTTCCGCCCATGCTGGACGTCGTTTTGCCCACGGCGAAGCGACGAGACGACGCTGCCAAGCGGCCAGTTTCCGTTCGTCTCGCAATTGGGCGTCCTGCGATGGTGCGTCCTGCGATTGCACGCCGCCGTTGTCCGCGTCGACTTGCGTATCACCTATCAATGCGATCAGTTCCGCACGCGACTGCGCGGCCATACCGGCAGCACCTTCCGTACCACCGATGCCGTCGACGTCCGCATCCGCCATGATGAAACGCTCAGCCCATGCGTGGAACCGCGTGCCGAGCTGTGCCGCCGGCGAGGCGACGTGCGGAATCGGACGGACCAGACCACGCCAGTAGGCGCGGGAGTCACGCTCGCCCATGGAGCCGGCGCGCGCTTGCAGCGAGGTGACGTTTTGGCGGCCGGCAGCAAGGATACGTTCGCCTTTGGCACGCACGGCCTCGTCGAAGGCGTCCTGCGATTCGCCTGCGTCAGCCGCGTCCGGTTCCGGCATGAGATGTTCGTCGGCGACGAGCAGTTTGGCGAGACGCAGCAGTGAGTTTCCGGTTTCCGGCGATGGCGTGGCGGATTCATCGGCAACGTCGCCCTGCGTTCCCGTGGATTCAGCGATATTCGGTTCGTCGGATTCGACGGCACGTACCTGTTCGGCCGCGGCACGCAGCTTGTCGGCGACATCGGCGCTCAGATCGCACGGCCAAGGCAAAGTATGGTCGTCCGAGACCGGTTCGAGCGGCGTGTTCCACGCATCGCCCACCACGGCATTCTCGAAATCGCGGGCGTGTTCGCCTACGAAATAGCCGTCGGGCAGGTCAAGTCCCAGCGTGTGCGGGGAGCCGTCCACATCGTCGGACAGGTTGTCCGGTTCGCGTACCGCGGTGACGATTCCGTTCATCGAATCGCGCGTCTCCAGCCAGAAATTCGACGGCGCGGCGCTTTTCTTTCCCTCCGCCAGGCGGGAGTCGCGGCTCGTCTCGTTGCATCCGCTGTATACGAGCAGCGCCTCGTAGCGGGCGCGCGTCAACGCCACGTAGGCGAGACGGCGTTCGTCGGCGTGCAGTCGGCGGCCGTATTCCTCCTGTTGCGTCAGGTACAGGCTTGCCGGATCCATTCCTTCCATATCGTCGACGGCCATGGTTCGCAAGGTGCCGAACACCTCGTCGTCGATCACTTCCGCATCGTCCAATCCGTCGAGCGATTCCACGGGATTGCCCCCGATGGGCGCGTCGTGCGGGAATCGTGGCAGGATATCCGCGTCGGCGCGCACCGGAACCGGCACCGCGGACGGGTCTTCCAGCCAAGTGTGGGCTTTTTCGAAGTATTCCGGCGGCTCCCATACGCCGTCGCGCCGACCGCCCGGATGGTCTTCGTCCGTTTTGACGCTCAGGTGGTCGCCTTGACTGGACGGGAAGGTGCCGTCGCGCATGCCGACCACGGCCACGGCGTCCCATTCCAGGCCTTTCGACTGGTGCACGGTCATGAGCACCACATCGACGGGGGTATCTGGTGCGGTTGCGTTGTCGTCGGACGCGTCACGCAGCGAATCCACCCACGAGATGAACGCGCGCAGGCTTGGCGTGCCCTGCGCGGCGATTTCCTGCAAGTAGGTGTCCACCAGAGACAGCATCGCGTCGAGTGACGAAGCGGCATGCGATGCGGCACGATTGCCGGCATCCGGATGCCGCATCCGTTCGGCGAGCAGCAGGTCGATGTCCAGTCCGAGCGCGGTGATGGCCGTGCGTACCACTTCCGGCAACGGATGACCGGCCGTGCGCTGCACCTGTTGGATGACGCGACCGGCGTGGATGACGCTCGCGGCTCCCGCACGGCTCAATACGCCGTCGACGAGGTGCCGCAGATCGCCGCGCAGCAGCACGTCGATCAGGAAGACGGCGTTGGGCACTTGGTCGCGGTAGACGCGCACGGTGGCGCGGATGTCGGCGTCGGACGGATTCGCATCCGCCTCCACGATGCCGGCCGACACGAGCGCGCGGTAGCGTTGCGCGGTGTTGAGCCGTTCGGCGATGCCGGCGAGCGCCTGCAGATCGTCGGCGGACAGACCGAATCGTGGCGTGGCGAGCAGCCGCATGAGCGCGGCGCTGTCGGTGTGGTCGCATACGACGTGCAGCAGGGCGAGGATGTCTTTGATTTCGGGACGTTCCAGGAGTGCGGCCTGGCCGACGACGAGTGTGGTGAGGCCGGCTTGTTCCAGTGCGTCCTCGTAGGCTGGCATCTGCGTTTTGGAGCGGAACAGGAGCGCCACGTGCGGACGGTTGTCTTTGGCTCCGTCGGCGAGCTCGTTTTCGGTTGGCGTGTGCAGTGCGATCGCTTGTTTGGCGAAGCGTACGATGGCGTCGATTTCCTGGCCGAATGTGGCGTAGCCGAGCACGCCGAGCGTACCTTCGGGGGCGTTGTCGATGTTGGCGAGCGGGGGCACGTCCACTTCGCGCATAAGCGAGCTGCCGCGACGTCTGGCGGGCAGGCGCAATGGTTTCGTCAGATTGTTGGCCGCTTCGAGCACCATGCGCGAGTTACGTCGGGTGACGGTCAGCGTGTAGGGCTTGTCGGTGGCGTCGTGGCCGAAGTCGTGTTGCAGCATGCGGAATGCGCCTGGGCTGGCTCCTCGCCATGCGTAGATCGATTGGAAGGGGTCGCCGACGGCGTTCACCGCGCTGCGATGGGTGGAATCGGCGTGGAACAGTGCGGTCAGGAGGGCCGCCTGCGTGGTGGAGGTGTCTTGGTATTCGTCGAGCAGCACGTGCGTGTAGCGTTTGCGGTAGGTGGCTCCGATGGAGGGGAATCGGGTGACGAGTTGGAATGCGGCGATGGTGAAGTCGCTGAATTCGGCCATGTTGAGGGCGCGTTTTTCGGCGTGGTAGTCGGCCACGAGGTCGAGTAGCAGGTCGCGTTTGCGGGCCGTGCCGGCCAATTGCGCGGTCTTGTAGACGCAGAGTTGGTGGCATTGGGCGCGGTATTCGCGCATGCGGGTTTCGAAGGCGGTGTCGGATTCCTTTTTCTTCTGTTTCGGAGCCTTGCCCACTTTCGGCTCGTCATCGGGAACGTCCTCGTCTTCAAGCGCTTTGGCCACTTGCGCCACGAACGCCTTATCCCATGCGCGCACGCGTTCCACGGCTTCGTCGAAGCTGGTGCAGTCGCTGCCGATCATGGCTCCTGCGATGGCGTTGGATAGGGTGAACACGTTGCCGGCGATGGTGGAGAATTTGCCGAGTTCGTCGCCGCCTTGGTCGAAGGCCATGAGCTGGTCCATGTGCTTGTCGAGCACGGTGTGGATGAGCTGCAGCGCTCCGGCTTCGCTCAATGGCTGCGTGTTTTGGTCGAAGCCGACGAGCAGGCCGTATTGGCGCACGATGGTTTGGAAGAACGCGTCATAGGTGGAGACTTCCGGTTTGAGGAAGGCGACGCGTGTACCACGTCCGGCCTGGTTGCGCGTCACGGCAGCGGAGACGCGCGAAAGCAGTTCGGAGGCGGCTTTGCGTGTGAAGGTCAGGCCCAGAATCTTCTCGGGACTGATGCCCTGGTCGATGAGGGTGATGATGCGGCGGGTCATGGTGTAGGTTTTGCCGGAGCCGGCGCCCGCCACCACGACCACGTCCTCGTATGAGGGGGCTTGGATGACGGCGGCCTGTTCCGGACTGTCGGTGAATTTCGGCGTGGCGGCCGGCACAGTGCCCATCGCATCGCCCTTTGCTGTGGCCCCGTTCGTTGACATGCTTCCGTTCATACCGTTACTCCCGTTCATGCCACGGTCCTTTCGAATACGGTGTTCTGCTCGCCTTGGCAGGCCGGGCAGACCCCACTGCCGTACGTTCTGCAGTATCCGACGTGTTCCACGGTCGGACGCGCGGTGATGCGGGTGGCCCGGCTCGCCGCGGCCGCATAGAAGACGCGGGAGATCATGGTCAGCGACCATACCGTCATCTTCGACCGCGATTCCAGAAGTTGCTTCCAATGTTCTTCGCTGACCTGCGCCGGCCGTTCGACGTCGTCGAGGCCGCTGGTGAAGACGCTGGCCATTTTGGGCACGTATTTGCGGGGTATGAAATCGCCCGCGTTGATGCTTCCGCCGGCGAACAGCGCCTGCTGGTGGTACGCTTCGTCGCCTTGCCCTTTGCGTGGCGCGGGTGCCGCGTATTCCATGACGTGGAACAGGGCGCTTTGGGTGATGTCCGGCATGGTTGCGATCGCCTGCGCGCCGCGTTTTCCGTCGTGTTCCGGGAATGCGAGGCCCAGCTGGTAGCAGACGAGCTGCAGGTCGCTGAACAGGGAGCGTCCATTCGGCACTTTGCCGGTTTTGTAGTCAATCAGCCGTACCTGTTCGCGGCCGTCTGCGGTACGGCGGTGTTCAAGACGGTCGATTCTGCCCGACAGGCGTACGGTGAGCCGGTCGCTCATGCCGGTTTCCGGCCAGCCGTCGACGAGCGCGCCCATGATGGCGATGAGTTCGTCGCGGGAGATCGGAGCGTTGCCGTCGATGGCGTTGTAGGCGTCGAGGATGTCGTCGAAGTCGAATCGCGCGGCGAACTGCCGTTCCGCTTCGGCATGGTCCAATGTTCCCACGGTGATGGTTTCGGTGTTGTTCGACGGGTATCCCGTACGGTTCGACTTGACGAAATATGTGGCGATGTTGCGCAATGCGACCGACGCCTTCGCGTCCTTGCCGAGCGCCTTGTACCGTTCCTCGGGGTCGTCGATGGCGTTGAGGTCGCCACGTAGGGTCTTGTATCGGCTGATCATCCATTGGGCGATTTCGTCGATGTTGTCCTCGTCGCTTACCGCGGTGTGGTTTTGGGGCAGGTCGAGGCCGGCTTCGGTGGCCTGTTGCGCGACGGCGTGGATGAGCGAGCCGAAGCTGGTGGCCGCGCTGCCCATGCATGGGCCGGCGAAACGGTTCTCCAGCATCCAGCACACCGGGCACGCCCACAAACTGTCCACGGCGGATGGAGAAAGGGTGACCACGTCGGATTGGCCGTCCGTTTTTTCGATGGATTCCGGTTGTTCGATAAGCTTCGCCTTGTCGGCATGCTCCGTTTTTCCGTCAGATTCCATCTTGCCGTCGATTCCCGTCATATCGTCGGCTCCCGCATGTTCCGTAAGGAACGCCCAATTGTCGGGATTCGCGGCGGCGATGCCATGCGATGCCAACAACGCCAAGGCTTGCGCGGCATCGCGCGCTTGGGGGGAATCGGCCGGCGCATGGGCCAGCACGCTTCGCGCGGCGGCGACCAGGCCACGCGGGTCGGCCTCCAGTCCCGCGTATTCGCCGGCCTCGCCGACCGCCGTGTACACGCGTGTTTCCGCATCGGCATCCCGGTCGCGGTCGAACCATTCCGGCAGGTAGCCGTAGAGGAAGTCGGACGGCACATGGTCTTCGTTGAGGACCGCGCTTACCGTCACGCGCTCATCGGCGCGGGTGAGCGCCACAAGGAGGCTTTTCTGTTCGGAGGCGAGCACCGCGGCGAGCTGCGCGTTTTCGCGGCCTGCGGAGGTGACGATGTCGTCGGACAGTCGTCCATGCAGCATGATGTCGGCGAGCTCCTCCCCGCCGAACAGGGTGTTGCGCGGCGCGAGGTTCGGCCATTGGCCTTGTTGGAACGCAGGCATGAACACGAGTTTCCAATGTTTTCCGGCAGCTCCGGCGGGCGTGGCGAGCGTCACGGCCTGATCGATCGGCGCGGTGTGCGCCAGGGAGTCGGCTTCGATGGCGAGCGCGCGGACCTGTTCGATGAACGCGTCGATGGTGTGCGCTGCCGTCACGCCGTTCGATTCGCCGCCGGACGCGTAGCTGAACAGGCGCATCGCGGTGTCGAGCCGGTCGTTGGCCGCGCGGCCTTCGGCGTTGTTGCGCAACGCCGTTTTCTGCCAGATTTCGGCTTTGCCGAACGCCTGCCATGCACAGTCGAGCATGTATTGCGGTTCGTGGGATGTCAGGCGTGCCTCCGACCGCAGGGTATCGTCAAGCGTTTTCCACAGGCGTGCGAAGGCTTGCGCTTGGGGGTCTTTGCGGCCCAGTACGGAGGCGATCGCGTCGAGCACGCGGTCAGTGTCGCCTTCCAATAGCAGGATGTACAGCGCGTTCATGCCGAAGGATGGTTCGTCCGCGTCCTCAGCGGCACGCTCTCCCGTCATCAGCCGGTCGTCGGTGTCGATTGCCGGCAGGCCCATGTCGGCAGCGTTTTCCGTGTCCGACGCCGATGCCGCCACGCGTGCGGTGTGGAAGGTTTCGACGTAATCGTTCCAATCGTCGATCAGCTGTGGCAGCAGCGCGCGTCCGGACGTGTCGGACGTGGTCGGATCGGCTGTATCGTCATGCAAAACCGTGGCCAGCGAGCCGAGCGCGTTCATCGCCGATTCGACCACGCACAGCCGAGCCGGACGTTCGCCGGGGGTGGTGATCAGCGGCGAGTTCATGATTGATGCGACGCGTGAGCGCACGTATGCGCCGGCCGTGTCGAGGTTCATGGACGAGGTGGCGATGCCTTGCCGTTTCAGTTCGGCCAGTTCGATCATGGAGAACAGGCCCTGCACGAACGGTTCGTCCTTGAGGGGGTGGGTCACGCTCGAATAGCGTACGGGCACGCCGTCGGCGCGTAGCCGTTCGCCGAACGTGCGCACGGTGGCGTTGTCGTGGGCGATCACGGCCATGTCGTTCCAGTCGCGGCCGTGTTCGAGATGTTCGGTTTTGATTTTCCACACCACGTCGTCGAGTTCTTCGACGGTGGAACGGTACATCGCGGCTTCAAGACTGCCGTCGTGCGTCTCCGGTATGGCGATGGCCGGCATTTTGCCGGGGCGGTTCGCCAGCGCGTCGTCGGTCGATTCCGTGCTGGCGATGGTCAGGCTCACGCGGCTCGCCACCGCGGCCAGGTCCGTGCCTTCGGCCATATGGGACGGTTCCAGCCGTACCAGTCGCGTGCCCAATCGCGATTGCGCCATGTTGAACAAATATTCAGGGTACGATCCGCGGAACGTCTGCACCGCCTCGTCGGGGTTGCCGACGAGCAGCAGTCGCACGCCACGGTTGCGCAATGCGGTGAGAAAGTCGAAGCCGGCGAGTGTGGCGTCCTGGAAATCGTCGACGATGACGAGTTTCGGCAGGTCGGACGTTTCGGCTTCGTTCACGGCGGCCGCGGCGTCGATCATGAGCTGCGAGGCGTCGAGACGGTATTGGTCCGGATATGCCTCGTTGATGGCCTGGTTGTATTCGGCGCGCAGCGCGAAGGCGAGCCGCCATTGCACGCGCAGTCGTTCGCGTCGTTCGTCAAGCGTGCCGTGCTCGTCGGCAGCGCGGGAAATCAGCGCGTCTTCGAGTTCCGGTTTCGCGCCGATCTCGTTCATGCGGGCAAGCATGTCGCGCAGCTGGTTGGCGAAGGCGTCGGTGGCGTCGTCCACCACCATGCCCGACCAGTCGGCGACCACGAAGTAGGTGCGCAATAGCGCGCAGGTGGAGCATTCGTCGCCGTGCTCGGCATGTTCGGCATGCTTGGCGAGCACGCGGCGGATGACCACATCCTGTTCGGCCCCGTTGAGCAGTTTCGGCAGGGGTTGTCCGGCATGCGATCGCACGGCGGTCATGATGCGGAACGCGACGGCTGGCAGGGTGGTGACGGGGCGTGCCTGCGAGATCGCGGACAGTTCGCGGATCACGGTGTCGCCGAGCCGGTCGGCCACCTGTCTGCCGGAGACCGTCATCACGGCGTACGCGTCGCCATGCCGCTTCATCGCAGCGACCAGCATGTCCAGCGCGAACCGGGTCTTGCCGCTGCGGGGTGCCCCCGCAACCAATGTCGCGTCATCGAGATCGTCCACATCCATCATGTCTCCCCAGCTTAGCCGAACGGTCCGGCTACGAATCGCATATCATCGTCCGAAGCCGTCCTGAAAACGTCATCGTGGACACCGCCATCTTTATATATGGACATCGATACCCTCTACAAAGTTTTTCGGACACCGCCACCAATAAGATTGACTAGCGGCGCAGCCCGGGAAGGTTCAACAGCGAACAGACGGCCTGCCCATGACGACGAGTACGGTCGAAGCATAGACGCAACGCACGGAACCGGGCAGGAACTACAGGAAAGAGGAAGCATGGAAGCCTCAAGGAGCATTCCCCCTCAGATTCCCGGCTACACACTGATCAAACGGCTGGGCTCCGGTTCCGAAGCCGACGTGTACCTGTACCAGCAGCTTTCCCCGGCCCGTCAGGTGGCCATCAAAATCAGCAAGAACACGCTCGACCCACGTGCCGCGGTCCGCTTCCGTTCCGAAGCGAATTTCATGGGGCAGATCTCCACACACCCCTACATTCTTTCCGTCTATGAGAACGGCGTGACCGTCAACGGGCGCGGCTACACCGTGTTCGAATACGCTCCGGGCGGCAATTACAAGACGTTTCTCGAGCATGGCCGTCTCACCGCCGACCAGATGCTCACCGTCGGCATCGATCTGGCGAGCGCGCTGTTCACCGCGCATCGCAAAGGCATCATCCATCGAGACATCAAGCCCAGCAATATTCTCATCAACGCGCACAATATGCCCATGCTCGCCGATTTCGGCATCGCCGGGTCCGTCTATGGGCGTCCGGGTGTCGGCTTCACCATCGCGTGGGCCGCGCCGGAGGTGCTTGCCCAAGGCGGTGGCGGCAATGAATCGTCCGATATCTATTCGCTTGGCGCCACGCTGTTCGCCATGCTGATCGGCCAATCGCCGTACGAGTATTTCTACGCCGATGTGCTGGGCGATTCCCAACGGCAGGTGCGGGCCGAACGGCTCAAGTCCGTCATTCTCAACAATCCGCTGCCCAAGCTCAACCGTCCCGACGTGCCGGTCGAAGTGGAACGGGTGTTGCGTAAGGCCTTGAGCCGTACGCCCGAGGATCGTTACTATTCCGCGTTGGAGTTCGCGCGCGACATGCAGCGCGTGCAACAGGCCTTGTATGGCCGTGCCGTGCAGACCACCGTCGAGGGTGTGCCGGATTATCCGCAGAACATGTACGCGCAGACTTCCGCATTCGACCAGTCCGCCCCGGTTGCGAAACAGCATGCCCGGTGGGCGAAGCCGTTGGCCGTCACGGTTGCTGCGGCGGCCGCCGTGGTCGTGATGGCGTTGGCGTTCGTCACCGTCGTCATGCCGAATATGGATGCGTCCTCCGACAACAGCAAGGTGCAGGTGCAGAACCATGGCGCCCAGAACCATGCCGAGGACGATCCCGATTCGGCGATCACGTCGGGCAGTGTGCCGAGCGTGCAGGATCTTACGGGCGAATACACCGCCGACGGCAAAGTGCGGTTCACGTGGGTCAATCCTTCGCCGAAGGATGGCGATTCGTACGCGTGGTCGCTGGTCGGCGATTCGGGAACCGACCCGAACGCGCAGGGCACCACCACGGAGTCGACGAGTATCGAAATCGATCCGGCCGACGGCGCGCAGACGTGCGTGCAGGTGAGTCTGGTTCGCGCGGACCGGCAGATGTCCGAGAATCCCATGATCGCGTGCGCGGCCAAGCCGTGAGTTTGCGACCGGATGCGGGTGACATGAACCGATACGAACCAATACAGCCCGGCATGCATGCGGGCAAACAGGTAGGCGCATGCGGTTGGATGCGCGGTCAAGCAAAGTTTGGGCACAATCAGGGAAGAGCCAGTCGATGAGCAAGCATAGGAACGCCGAGAACCAGTCGGCGCAATCGTACGAACGGCAGTTGCGATTCGGGTCGATGCTGCGCAAGCTGCTGCCTTCCGGCAGTCGCCGGTGGATCACGCCGATCGTCATGCTGCTGCTGTTGCTGGGCATCGTCGCCGGAGCCGTCATCGTCAGTTCGGTGACGCAACGTCACGTGCAGCTCGACGATGGCACCGTGTGGGTCACTTCGCTCAAGGACCGCAAGGCCGCCCGTTTCAACGTGCGCAACCGGGACGCCGACGCGGGCGTCGCCTCCACTGCGGCCCGGTTCGACGTGGCCCAGCATGATGGCTCCACCGTGATCTCCGAAGGTACGAAGGCCAGCAACATCGAGGCCTCCACCGTCAGCGAAAGCGGCAACACCACCATCAAATCGGATATGCGGACCGTCGTCGGAGGCAACACCGCGGCGTTCATCAACGTCAAGACGGGCAATGTGTGGGTCGGGTCCGCCGATGATGTGAAATCCATGAATCCGACCACCGATTCGCCGAAGATGAAGCTGGGGTCGGGTGGCCGTATCGCGGTGACGCATGACGGTGTCGTCTACGGCTACCGCACGTCCGACGGCGCGGTGCTCAGTGTCGACGGACCTCAGGGAACACCCGGCAAGGATGCGACGATCAAGGGCGCCACGAATGTCGAATCGTTCACCGTGGTCGGCAAGACGCCGGTCGTAGCCGGTGCCGGCAAGGTGTTCTGGCCGAAGGGCAGCGCGGATATCGGCCTGCAGGGTCAGGCGACGTTGCAGGCGCCGTCCACGGATGGCAGGCAGACTGGCTGGGTGGCGGTTTCCACGCCGCGGGGCATCGCCATGGTCGATTTGGGCAGCAAAAAGGTCACGCAGCTGCCGAATGCCGGCAAGGGCGATGCCGCGCAGCCGGTGTCCACCAATGGCTGCGTGTTCGCCGCGTGGGCGCAGAAGGCCAACAATTACATCAGGGTGTGCGCGGCGAACGACAAGGACGCACAGTTTTCCTCGTTGGAAGATGTCAATCCCACCTCGCAGCTCGTGTTCCGCACCAACCATCGTCTGGTGGTGCTCAACGACGTGGTCAACGGCAATGTGTGGAATCCGCAGGAGTCCACCAAGGTCATCAAAATCCAGTGGAACAAGGTGGAGACCAAGCAGTCGAAGCAACAGCAGCAGAACAACGACAGCGCCAACAACCAGCATAATTTCAGCAAGAACTGTTCGGCGCAGTCGGGGCAGATCAAGGCCGTGGACGATTCGTTCGGCGTGCGCGTGGGATCGCAGCAGATTCTCGACGTGTTGCGCAACGACGAGCAGACCGACTGTTCCGTGCTGCGCATCACGTCGGTGAGCGCTCCGGATGGCGCGAACATCACCGTCTCCCCCGTCTATGACGGCCGGTATCTGCAGCTCGACGCCTCCGGTGCCGCCGCGGGCAACGTGTCCTTCAGCTATGAGATTTCCGACGGGCGCGGGCAGACGTCCAGCGCCACCGTGTCGCTCACGCTGGCCGGCGGCGACGACCATGCGCCGCTGCAGAGCGACACTCCGCCGGAAATCGACGTGGAGCAGGGTGCTTCGTACACCGCGAACGCGTTGGGCAGCTTCTCCGACCCCGACGGCGATCCGCTGACCTTGGTGTCGGCATCGCCGCAGAACACCGATCAGGTGACGGTGTCCACGCGAGCCGACGGACAATTGGTCTTCAACGCCGGTTCGATGTCGTCCGGCAGGGCGGGCATCGAGGTCACGGTGTCCGACGGCCAGCAGACCGGCATCGGCATGATCTACTTCTCCGTGAAGCCGGCGAACACGCTGGGCGCGGTCATCGACCCCGTGGTCAAACAGACCACGCCCGACACCCGCACCACCATCGCGCTCAAACCGTACGTGCACGGCACGTCCGTCGAACCGGCCGAATTGACCGCGGTGGAGACGCCGTCCGGCGCGGCCACCACCATGAACGCCACTGACATGTCGATCACGTTCACCGCCTCCAATCCCGGCACCTACTATGTGCCGTACACCATCACGCAGGGTTCCATTCCGTCGACCGGTCTGGCTCGTGTGGAGGTGCAGGCGGTGGCCGGAGACGCCGCCAAGCCAATCGCGGCGAACGACGTGGCGCTGCTAGGTGCGGACAATACCGCGATCGTGGAGCCGCTTGCCAACGACGTCGACCCGATGGGCGGCGTGCTGTCGGTGACCAGCGTCACCGCGGACGCGCAAAGCGGCATCAAAACCGGTGTGGTGAGCAACAAGCGCGTCTATATCACCGCGCGTCAGGTGCCTACCGAGCCGGTGCGGATCTCCTACACCGTGGCCAACGCGGCCGGATCGTCGACCGGCGTCATCGTCCTGCAGCCGCCGGCGCTGACCACGTCGAATTCCGTGCCGAAGGCCGAGAACATCACCACACAGGTGCGCACCGAAGGCATCGTGTCCGTGGACGTGCTCGACCATGTCACGTATTCCGACGGCACCACGGTGAGCCTGCAGAACGACTTGCAGTATGACAAGAACACGTTCAAGGGTCTGGTGTTCGTGTCCGGCGACACCGTGCGCTATCAGGCCACCAGACAAACCGGCTCCTTCCCCGTCACCTACACGGTGAAGGACAATCTCGGCAACGCGGCCTCGGCCACCATCACCATCAACGTGCATCAGAAGGACGCGTCCAACAAGGCGGCTCCGACACCGTCCGACGTCGAGGCGCAGGTGGCGGCCGGTCAGAAGGTGCAGATTCCGATCACGCTCACCGGCATCGACGCTGACGGCGATGACGTGCAGCTGCTCGGCTTGGGCAACAAAGCGCCGAAACTGGGCCGTATCAGCGAGGTGGGCGCCACGTATCTGGTGTATGAGGCGTATGCCGATTCGTCCGGAACGGACACGTTCTCCTACGCCGTGGAGGATTGGACCGGTCAGAGGGCCACCGCGCAGGTGCGTGTGGGCGTGTTCAAATCCGGAGCCGATTCGGGTGTGTACGCGCGCGACGACGAGATCACGCTGCGTCCGAACACCGCGGCCACCGTGCCGGTGGCGCAGAACGACATTTCCGGGGACAATACTGATCTGACCGTGGCCAAGGACGTGGAATCGCAAGGCATCGACGGCATTCAGGTCGTTGACAACATGCTGTCGTTCACCACGCCGAAGCAGGCGGGCACGTATTACGTGGTCTACACCGTCAAGGACAAGGCTGGCCTGTCCGATTCGGCGACGTTGACGGTGAATGTCGACGAGAACGCCGCCATCGACCCGCCGACCGCGTACGATTACCGTGTTCCGGCCGCCGCCACGATCGACAAGAAATCCGTGGACGTGGACGTTTCGCAGTGGATCGCCAATCCGTCCGGCACCGCCGACGAGCTTCAGGTGGGCGTGGATCCTTCCGCGACCGACCATGCGCATGTCAAGGGCGGCAAGGATTCCACCATCATCACCGTTGATCTGACCGATGAGGCGCGCGCGGTGCCGTACACCGTCACGAACACGACGTACGGCATCACGTCCACCGCGTTCATCCAAGTGCCCGCATATGGCGTGTTTCCGCCGGTTCTACGTCCGAAGGCGCCGGCGTTGAAGGTCAATGCGCGTGAGACCATCACCATCAACATCGCCGACTACGTGCGTGTGGGCGCGGGCAAGACCGCGTATGTGGACGGCGCCGATTCGGTGAGCGCCACGAAGGCCGCGGACGGCGACCTGTACGTCAACGACCAGACGTTGAGGTTCACCGCGCCGAAGGATTACGCGGGTCCCGCGTCCATCACCTTCACCGCGGTGGACGGCAAGCGAGACAAGAACGACAAGGTGAAGATCGTCAATTCGGCGGTGCTCACGCTTCCGATCACGGTGATCGGACGTGAGGTTCCGCCGCCGACGTTCTCATCCTCCACCGTCGATGTGGTGGCCGGCGAGAAGGCCACTACCATCGATCTGACGGCGCTGACCCATTCGGCGTCGGGCCTGTACGAGGATGAGAAGCAGTATTCGTATTCCGGCGGCGTGAATTCCGGCAGTGTGGATGCCAGAGTGTCTCCCTCCGGCACGTTGACCGTGTCCGCGGACAAGACGGCCACGCCGGACACCACGGTGAGCGTGCCCGTCTCGATCAAATATGCGAAGGGTACGGTGAGCGCCGGTATGACCGTGCGCGTCACCGCGTCCAACAGGCCACTCGCCCGTGTCACCGAGAAGACCGTGAAAATCAAGGCCGGTTCCAGCGAGCAGGTGAATCTGCTGTCCGACGCGTACAATCCGTTCCCCGACACTCCGCTGACGGTGACCGGATGCACGTCCGACGGCGCGTCGAAGCTGACGGTGGATTGCCCATCCAACGGCGTGGTGTCCATCAGGGCGGCTTCCGACATCGGCGCGAACACCAACAAGGTGGTCGTCACCGTGCGCGACGCCACCAAAACAAAAGAACGTGAGGTGACCGGCACCATCAGCGTTTCGGTGATGGACAAACCTGATGCGCCGCTGCTTTCCGCGGTGTCCGGCGACCCGCAGGATGGCGCCGTGAATCTGAGCTGGACGGCCGGTTCGGCCAACGGCAGCCCGATCACCGAATACAAGGTGATGTGGGGCGGAGACGCGTCCGGCGAGCGCTCGTGCGGGCAGAAAACCTCCTGTCTCATCGACGGGTTGAAGAACGGCAAGACCTACTCGTTCAAGGTGCAGGCCAGGAACGAGGTCGGCTGGTCCAAGGATTCCAACGCCGTCGAGGGCACGCCGGACAAGCTGCCTGATGCGCCGACGGATGTGACGGCCAGTGTGAAGGGCAACACGGTGAGCGTCACGTGGAAGGCTCCGGACGGCAATTTCTCGTCGGTGGACAATTACGAGGTGACTTTGTCCGGCAGGAACGCGCCGTCCAAGCAGACGACAAATTCCACCGGAATCGATTTTGTTTTCGATAACAACGCGATTTCCGACGGCGACTCGTACACGGCGACGGTACGCGCCCACAACAAGGTGAATTGGAGCCAACCGTCCAAGGCGTCCGACGCTGTCAAGCCGTGGGGCAAGCCCGATGCGCCGAAGATCTCCGTGACGAACGACGACACCACGGGAACCGTCACCGTCGAATCCGTGGGCAACACCCGCAACGCGGGATGCAAGGCCGTCGAGATTTCCGGAGATGTCAGCGCAAGCATCGACGGATGTTCCGGATCCTACGATTTCAAGATTCCGGACCATGATCTCAACACCAGGGAATACACCATCAAGGCGGCGGTGGTCGGCAAGGAGAAAACGACCAGTGACGATTCGACCGTGCGTTTCACACCGAAATACGCGGTGAAGGCGCCCGAATCGGTCAGCGTCAAGGGGCATGACGACGTGTGCGTAGTCAGTTGGAAGGAGAACGGCCACGCCGACGGGTTCACGGTGAGCGCGGACGGACTCGGCTCCTACCATGCCGGCGCTTCCGAACGATCGCACGATTTCCCGCTCAAGGAATGGCAGTTCTGTTCCTCGGGTTCCGTCACGCAGCATTTCAATGGCGCGGCAAGCACCTCCAAGTCCGGCAGGGCCGATCCGGCATACGTCCGCAAGGTGAAGGCCGCCGTCAAGGCGCCGATGCTGACGTGGGACGCCAATGATCCGAACATCATCAAGGTCAGCGGCGGATCGGTGAACATGTACGGCCAGCCCGGCAGAACCGTGATCACCTTCACCGCGGACGGCAAATCCTATGACGTCGCCTGGGCATTGGGCTCCGACAAACTGAACGTCAAGGACGTGCTGCCGACCGGAGTCGATTACGCGTGGAAGGCGAAGGTGGTGGGCACCGACACCGCGCTCAACAACGAGGACAATGGCGGCACACTGCTGGACCATGACAGGTACAAGACTCCCACGCCGAAACCCGAACCGTCGGAACCTTCAGAACCATCAAAACCGTCGGAGCCATCGGATTCTGACGCGTCCACGGAAGGCGAAGCGGCCACGCGGAATGACCGGCCTGTGGCATCCTCCGTCGCCCTGTCCACCGTCGACGGCGCATCCAAGCCTTGGATCCGCGGCCTGGCCTACTACGCCAGATGGTGAAACGGACGATCACAGCAATCGCAAACACAACGAACCATCCACACGAGCAACACAACAAGCAAGGAGCAACCCATGAGCAACGATTTCGATGACGCCACCCAGCTGGGTTCCATCGGCCATAATCCAAACGTTCCCAGCCAACCCGGCCAGCAGCAGCCGGCGTTCCACACGCCGAATCTGCCGGAGCAGCCGCAAGCCGATGAGGATCCGGAGGGCACGCTGCTGAGCGCGCACGGCACCACCCAACCGGCGTTGCCGCAACAGTCCGCCCCGGCAACGCCGAACCAGCCGCGGTTCCGTCAGCCGATGCCGCAGAACCTTCGCCAACCGGCCGCCAATCCGGCAGTCGCAATGCCCGCGCAGCAGCCCGTCCAGCCAACCCAACCCGTCCAGCCCAGCCAGCCTGTACAGCCCAGCCAGCCTGTACAGCCCGTCAAACAATCCCAGCCGGTCGTCGACACGTCCATGATGACCGCACCCAGCAAAGACATCACCGAATTCCATGAGAAGTTCGCCAAGCTCGTAGACAACGTCTCCCAGGTCGTGGTCGGCAAGGAAGCACCCATCCGCCAATGCGCCACAGCCATGGTGGTCGGCGGGCACATCCTGCTCGAAGACAACCCGGGCACCGGCAAAACCCAGCTGGCGCGAGGCCTTGCCAACTCCATCGACATGTCGTTCAAACGTATCCAGTTCACCCCGGACCTGCTGCCGTCCGACGTGGTCGGCGTCACCTACTACGACCAGAAGCGCGGCGAATTCGAATACCGCGAAGGCCCGATCTTCGCGTCCATCGTGCTCGCCGACGAAATCAACCGCGCCTCACCGAAAACACAGTCCGCACTACTCGAAGTCATGGAAGAGCAGAAGGTCACCGTCGACGGCGTCACCCACCCGGTGCCGCAGCCGTTCATGGTCATCGCCACCCAGAACCCGATCGAACAGCTCGGCA
>OGRA01000546.1_pt1 | contig 40401 bp, 54 predicted proteins | sample 1553351 | NCBI WGS metagenome assembly OGRA01 (sample SAMEA2580056, study PRJEB22360) | human gut metagenome | biome: human gut; feature: human-associated habitat; material: faeces | place: Denmark | collected 2008/2010
CTTCATTCTCAAACCCGAAGAAAACGAAAAATCCGAACCCTTCTCCAATCGGAAATAGGTTCGGATTTTTCTTGTTTGGTGGGCGCGGGTGGATTCGAACAACCAGTACATTATATTTAAAGGGCTACCGGGTCGCTTTTCCTGCGTTTTAGCGGCTTTATAGGGCTATTAGTAGCCTTATAAAGCCACTACTGATTTTATCCAACTATAAAAAGTGGGTTACAAAGTGGGTTTTTCTGGTGCTGGGGAATACTTGGCAAGCACGTCATAAACCGCCAATGCTGCAGCTTTATCCCTGCCAGTGACGGCGTGGCTGTACCAACCAAATGTGTCCATGCTCTTGCTGTGCCCTACCATGCGGCGCAGCTCTGCCGGGGACACCACGTCCTCGATCATGCTGACAAAGGTGTGCCGCAGTTCATACAGGCTTATGGGCGGGATACCGTTACTGCGCTGATAGAACCGCCAATAATTGTATAGGCTCTGCTGATTTGGCAGCGGAAAGATGGGATCATCATCCCGGAGGGGTCCGCTCTGTATGGTACGCTGCTGCAGCTGTGCCCGGATCTCGGCAGCAGCCAACGGGTGTAGGATCACCGTTCGGATCGCGTTTTCGTTCTTCCCGGTTGTCTCCTCATTCTGACGGTTGATCGCCCGCCCGATATGCAGCCGGGATTCCTCGACATCACCCACACGCAGCCCCAGCAGCTCCCCGGGGCGCAAGCCTGTCATGACTGCCACGCGGTAGGCATGGATATTATCATCAAGCACGATTTTTCCACGGATCACACGGGTATCTGTGGAAAGCAGCACGCGCAGTGCTTCGGGCTGCAGGATCTTCTTGCCCTTGTTTCGCGCGCCCTTCGGCACCGCCAAGTTTTCGTCCTCCGGGCGCAGGGCGGTATACTTATGCTGCCGCGCCCATTTGACAAAGGCCACTTCGACCCCGCGGATCCCCTGCAGCGTTTTGCGGGACAGGTTGCCTTTGCTTTTCCGTTCACTATCCGGGTTCAGACAGCCCTCGCGGTAAGATCGGTTCAGCACATCCTGCAGCATACCGGTGTTCAGATCCCCGATACGTTTCATGCCGATCACCGGCAGAATGTAATTGCGCCCGAACTTCTCTATTTGGTCTGCGTAGCTGCTGCCCGCAGCAGCCTGTGCGGAGACCAAGAATTCTGCCCAGACATCAGAGCAGCGTTTAGCTGTATCTGTGATGCCCTCATCCAGCCAAGCGTCCGCTTTCCGGTTCGCTTCCCGCTGACCGGTTCTACCCGGCTTCGCACAGGTGAAAGTCCGGCGCACGCCGTTCTTTTGCACTTTGATCTGCCAGCGCTGCTGGTTTGGCAGCCATGCGGCTGTATTCGTTCTTCTGGCCATGTACACACCTCCATAGGTACACTTTGACAAGCCTGCCCTGCGGTGGTACAATACAGCTGTGTAGGTCTGTACGCCCCGCCAAGGGCAGACTGATTGCAAACGCTCCTAGTGCGCCAACACTGGGGGCGTTTTTCTTTTGCTTTTGTCAACCGACCCGCCAAAGCCGGTTGACGCGATAGAAGTTCAGCAGTGATGCGGCTTTTCAGTGTTCTGTCAACTGTGTCAACATAGATTCTATATCCAGACCTAAAAAGGAAGAAAAGAAGAATATACACCCGCGGAGAAATTCTTGAAGCGCGCCCGCGAGGGGTTATAACGATCTGGCGTTGACATTGTTGACAGGTTGACGCTCACCGCTGCCGGGAGCGCCACGCTGCGGAGATCTTCGCCCAGACGAACACGGCTGCCGCTGCGATCTGCTTGCCGAGCCACAGCATGGCCTGCACCGTCCACTTCAGCAGCATCACGCACAGGGCGGCAAAAGCGGTGCACGCAGCCCCGACCAAGCCGATCAGACCGGTCATTGCTTTTGCGTTCGCTTTATCACGGGATCTGTTTTTGTCCTTGAAAGCCTTTGTCATGGCCGCGGTTCCTTTGCTGCGCCGATATGCCATTTTAGTTCCTCCTCACCTGAACGTTTTTCTGCACTCTACCACTAGCCCCGCCACCCGGACCGGGGTGTGCTTCAGATCATAGATCTGCGGCTGGTGCACAGGATTGAAGCTTTTGGGCGTCAGGATAACCAGATTGCCCTCCTGCCGGAAATACTTTACCGTAGCCTCATCGCCATTCACCATGACCACCGCAAGCTGTCCGTTTTCCACTTCGGGCTGCTCTCTGACAAGGATCTGATCACCGTCATTCAGCCCGGCGGCGGTCATGCTGTCCCCGCGTACTGTCAGCCAGAAGTAGCGCGCCCCATCGGTCTGCATAATGGGCAGGTACCCTTCAATGTTTTCTTCAACGTACATTGGCAGCCCTGCTCGGACGGATCCGAGCAGCGGAGCGACCTGCTGAGGATTGAACAGTGTAGCGCCAGCAGGCAGCGCGCTGCTTCTGGCGGTCTCTGCGGCCTGATCGCGCTCGATGTTTTTCCAGTCCTTCCACGCAGCTGCCTTGTCTCCGTGATTTTGCTTTACCAGCTCTTCCCAGCGATCCCCCGCCACGGCAGCCAGCCGGTTGTCCAGATCCCGATCCCAGTCGTAATCATCCTCTGTCCAGCCGATCAGGTAGCCCGGCGTTGTCTGCAGGGCATGAGCCAAAGGCTCCAGCACGCCGATGGGCAGGTTTTCAATGTTGCCGTTTTCGTAGCGGTACACCGTTGCCCGGTTTTTGCCCAGCATTGCAGCGAGATCATCTACGGATAAGCCGAGTTCCATTCTTTTGTCCCGGATTCTGTTGCCGATCGTCATTGTAACGCCTCCTCTCTCCTCTATTATAATGCAAAATCGCAAATTTGCAACTTTTTTCTGTACTGCTCAAACTTTTGTCGCGTATCATGCAAAAAAGTGCTTGACTTTTGGAAATGGAGAAGCTATACTACAGGTGTCGCACAGTATGCGACAGAAAGGAGTGACGAGCGTGAACGTAGCGAAGTTCAAAGCAGCCATTGTGGAGCGCGGGACTTCCGTAGCAGAGCTTGCAGACGCTGTTGGTTTGAGCAAATCAACGCTTTACCGCAAGATAAATACCGGCGGCGATGACTTTACCATCGGTGAAGTGCTGTCTATAACGAAAGCTCTGCATCTGAGCGCAGACGAAGGACAGCAGATTTTCTTTGCCCAGAATGTCGCATACGATGCGACTGTAAAGGAGTGAGCACGATGCAAACGGCACTGACTGGTACATTTCGACAGAGCCCCTTCTGGCAGCTGCGTGCCCTGTTCCGGGAGCGCGGGCTGCTTGACAGCGAGGTTGCTGCTGCCGTTGGGATGCAGCCCCAGCTCTTGAGCCGCCGGATGCGCGGCGTGACGCCGTGGCTGTCCAGCGAGATCTGCAAGATCTGTGCTGCGCTTGACATTCCGCAAAGCGAAGTTGGTTTTTACTTTTTCCCTGAAGTTGCAAAGGAGGAACAGCATGGGTAACAAAGAGCAAACACCGTATCTGCACGCCCAGATTGGTGCAGACGGGAACCCGGAGATCGAGCTAGGGGGCGGCCGTACCGAGGTGATGGGCCTCTGTGCCGCGCTTATGGCAAGCGTGACCGCCATGTACGGCGCTGGAGATCCTGCCGCGTATCTTATCGGCATGATGACGGCTGCGGCAGAGCTGCTGGATCGGATGGAGGGCTGACCAATGAAACGATACACTTTTAAGATGTCCTCTGGCGGGGCGCTTCTGGTAACAAACGGAGTGGTTATCCTCGTGCTGATCGGCGCGGGGCGGGTGATCCGCTGGATCGTCAGCGGCATTGCGCACGCGCTGGTTGTGCGCGGGGGCTGGGCGGCGGCTGAAGCCGCAAAAGCCGCGCCGGTGATCTTTCTGGCGGTAGCGGGTGGTCTGGTGCTGTCCCTGTGGGAGATGCGCAAGGACAGCGAGTACTACCGGCGCAGCAGCCAGCAGCAATACGGCGTGATCGAACGGGATCACGCCCGCAACCCTGAATACCCGGAGGACAAAGCCCAGTGATCTGGTACACAGTGTACCTGACGGACACTGACGAGATCGTGGCCAGCGGCACCGCCCAAGAGTGCATCAAAGCCCTTGGCATGACCTATCACAGCTTTTATTGCACCGTCAGCCAGTCTACGCTGGGCCAGAGGACTAAGTACACATTTTTCAAAGAGCACATCAAAAAGGAGGACCTACCACAATGACTTTTACACTGACTATCAACGGCGAGAGCGCCGCCGAGCTGCTGACCGCTTTGCAGCAGCTGAACCCCACCCCGCTGGAGAAACCCCAGAGCAAGCCCGCAAAGGCTCCGGCAAAGCAGCAGCGCCCTGCACCCACTGCGCCGGAAAAGCCCGCAGCGGCGCCTGCAGCCGCCCCCACCGAGAAACAGGAGCCTGCCGCCGAGGAACCGCCGCAGATGCCGTGGAATGAGCAGCCCGCTGAACCCGAAAACACGGACGCGCCGGCCATCACCCCGGAGCAGCAGCTGACCAAGATCCGCGACCTTGCCCGCTCCCTGATCGCTGCGGGCAAGAGCAAGGAAGTCCAGAAGGTCATCAACTCCACCGGTGCCCGGATGGTGTCGAAGATCCCGGAGGACAGCTACACCGCCGTGTGGGAGCAGCTGTGCAAGATCAAGGAGGAACTTGATGCCGCCGATTAAACACGCGCTGCTGGGCGCGTCCAGCGCTGCCCGGTGGATCGCCTGCCCGCCCTCTGCCCGTCTGACGGAGAACATGGAAGGTGGATCCAGCAAGTATGCCGAGGAAGGCAGCCGGGCGCATGAGGTGTGCGAAGCCCATCTGCGGCATTGCCTGAAGTACTGGAAAGCCGGGCGGGCAGCTCCTGTTCTCGGTGAATCTATTCGTCTGGACGGTCAGCCCGATGATCCGGCTGAAATGATACGCGCTGCAAATCTCTATGTGGATTTTCTCCATGGCCTGTGGCTTGGTTTTGCCTCCTGCCCCGGCGTGTTTATTGAGCAGGAGGTCAATGTGGAGCAGTGGGTGCCCGGAGGTTTTGGCACCTGCGACTGCCTGCTGATCGGGGACGGCGTGCTGCATATCGTGGATTTCAAGTACGGGCAGGGCGTCCCAGTCAGATGCGAGAACAACCCCCAGCTGATGTACTACGCGCTGGGCGCGTATGCTCTGTTTGCCGCAACGGACGAGATCCAGACCGTGCGCATGAGCATTGTGCAGCCCCGGATCCAAGAAGAGCCGGAAACCTTTGAAATGCCGCTTGCGGATCTGCTGGACTGGGCTGAAAAGACCCTGCGGCCAGCGGCCATGCTGGCATGGGAGGGCAAGGGCAACTTTGCTCCGGGTGAAAAGCAGTGCCGCTTCTGCAAGGCGTACCCCACCTGCCGGGCATGGCAGGACAAGTACGGCGATCTGGCCGGGTTTGAACCTCTGCCGCAGCCCGCTACACTCTCCGACGAGGAACTGGGCGAGTGGCTGCGGAAGCTGGTGGGACTGGCTGACTATGCCCGTGATCTGGAGGAGTACGCGCAGCAGGCTCTGCTGGACGGCCACCAGATCCCCGGCTGGAAGCTGGTGGAAGGCCGCAGCACCCGCAAATGGAGCGATCAGGACGCGGCTTTCCGGCAGATGCAGGCTGCGGGCATTGACGAAGCCATGCTGTACACCCGCACCCCCATTTCCCTTACTGTGGCAGAAAAGATGATCGGCAAGAAGAAGTTTGCTGAGACCATGTCTGCCTTTATCACGAAAGCGCCGGGCGCACCAAAGCTGGCCAATGACAGCGACCCGCGCCCCGCCTATAACAATCTGGACGGCTTCAAAGCCGAGGAGGACTAACTATGAACGCAAATGAAATTATTATCCCCTGCCGCCTGTCTTACGCCAACATCTGGGAGCCCAAGCAGGTCAACGGCACCGGCGATCCCAAGTACAGCTGCTGCCTGCTGATCCCCAAGAGCGACACCAAGACGGTGCAGCGTCTGCAGGCCATGATCGAGCGGATCAAGAAGGATCCTGTGGCGCTGGCAAAGTGGGGTGGCAAGCTGCCCCCGGAGAAGAGTTTCAAGTCTCCGCTGCGTGATGGTGACGGGGAGAAGGACGATGAAAACTACGCCGGCTGCTACTTCATCAACGCCAATGCCAGCGAGAAGCGCCACCCGCGCATCATTGATCGGCAGTGCAATGACGTGCTGGATCAGGACGAGGTGTACAGCGGCTGCTACGCCAACGTGAAGATCGGTCTGTTCAGCTTCAGCGCCAGCGGTAACAAGGGCATCGGCGCCGGGCTGGAGGTCATCCAGAAGGTGCGTGACGGTGAGCGTCTGAGCGGCGGCAGCAGCTTGGAAGGCTTTGACGTGCTGGACGATGACGCAGCCGATATGCTGGGCTAAGTAATACGCCGGGTGCCCCGAAACGGCACCCGGTTCTTTTCAAAAGGAGGACTGCCCTGTGAAAATCATCACGGTTGATATTGAGACCTATTCCCCACAGGACATCAGCGAAGTCGGGCTTTTCCGGTACGCACAGGATCCAGAGTTTCAAGTGCTGCTGTTCGGATACGTCTCTGAAGAATCCGATACCCCAAAAGTCATTGACCTGACAAGCTGGCCGGACACCAAGCATTTTCTGCGGGACCGGCTGCCGTGGCTGCTGGATGACAGCTACACCAAGCGAGCCCACAACGCCGCTTTTGAGTGGTGGTGTCTGTCGGAAGCCATGGGACTAAGCTGGGAGCAGCGGGTGCTCTGGCTGCAGCAGTGGGAGTGCAGCATGATCCATGCACTGTACTGCGGCCTGCCTGCCCAACTGGGCGCGCTGGGCAAGGTGCTGCAGCAGCCGGAGGATGCGCTGAAAATGAAAGAAGGCAAAGCCCTGATCGGCTACTTCTGCAAGCCCTGCAAGCCCACAAAGCGCAACGGCGGGCGCACCCGCAACCTGCCAGCGCACGACCCTGCCAAGTGGAAGCTGTTCGAAAAGTACAACGGCATGGACGTGATCGCAGAGCGCGCCAATGACCGGCGCCTTGCGCACTGGCCGGTGCCAGAGGCTTTGATGCAGCAGTGGCGGGATGACGTGGAAATGAACGCCATGGGCGTGGCAGTTGATATGGATCTTGTGAACGGTGCACTAAGCTGCGCCGCACAGGTCGAGAAGGAGCAGACCGCTGAGTGCACGACCCTAACCGGGCTGGCAAACCCGAACAGCCGGGATCAGCTGCTGGGCTGGTTGCATAACCGCGGCGTTGATCTGCCGGGACTGACCAAGGACGCCGTGGCGCACGCTCTGGCCGGGGATCTTCCGGCAGATGCCCGGCGGGTGCTGGAGCTGCGTCAGCAGATGGGCAAAACCAGCTGCACCAAGTACGACACCATTGCCGCCTGTGCGGGCCCGGATGATCGGGTGCGCGGCACCCTGCAGTTCTACGGTGCATCCCGCACCGGGCGCTGGGCTGGCAGGCTGCTGCAGGTGCAGAACCTGCCCCGTACATACCTTGACCACCAAGAGGACTGGCGCAGGATCATTAAGCTACACGATGCGTACAGCATCGAGCTGCTGACCGGTAACGTCAACGACACGCTAAGTCAGATGATCCGCACGGCGCTGGTACCCGGCAAGGAATACACCTTCATTGATGCAGACTTTTCCGCGATCGAGGCGCGGCTGATCGCTTGGCTGGCCGGGGAGGACTGGGTGCTGGATGTTTTCCGCACCACCGGCAAGATTTACGAGGCCACCGCAGCCCGTATTTTCGGCGTGCCATTTGAAAGCATCGTCAAAGGCAATCCGAACTATAAATACCGCCAGCGCGGCAAGGTGGCAACGCTGGCGCTGGGCTATCAGGGCGGCGTGGGAGCCATGAAGCGCATGGGCGGCGATCAGCTGGGTCTGGACGATGCCGGGCTGCAGGATATCGTAAACCGCTGGCGGGGACAAAACCCGAAGATCTGTGCCTTGTGGCGCCGGATGCAGCAGGCCGCTGTGCGGACGATCCGCACCGGCAGAACCACCTGCCCGCGGGAGGGTGTGTATTTCCGCAAGGAGATAACCCCGGAGTGTCCTTTTCCGTTCCTGACTATGCAGCTGCCCAGCGGGCGCAAGCTGTTCTACGCGGATCCCGGCACCACCGAGGATGACCGGATCACCTACAAAGAGTGGGACTACGGCCACTGGTCTGAATCCGAGACTTACGGCGGTAAGCTGACCGAGAACTTGACCCAAGCCGTGGGCCGTGACTGTCTGGCCTTTGCGCTGGACAACCTGCGCCGGGCGAACTACCGGGTGGTGTTTCACGTCCATGACGAAGTGGTGATTGAATACCCGTCCCGGCATACCGCAGATACAGAGTGGGCGCTGCAGAACGTTATCGACATTATGAGCATTGTACCCCCTTGGGCGCAGGGTCTGCCCCTGAACGCGGCAGGCTGGTACGGTGACTTTTTCACGAAGGACTAAGGCCATGAGCACAACAAAAAAAAAATTCCATCATTCTGGAGGGCGCTGCTGTGTACGCTGTCTCCCTTGACAGCAGCCTGCGGCGCCTGCAGACGGAATATGACGCCCTGATGGCTGCCAAGCGCTACAACGAGGCCAAGGGCGTGGACAAAGCCATGCGCATTCTGCGCCGGCTGGAAGTCCATGTGATCCCGTCAAAGGACTGGAGGGAAACTGTAAGATGACCCAGAAGAAAGACAATCGCCTGCCCATTCTGGACGAAAAAGCCCGCTGCGTCTGCGGTGCTGAAACCTACGACCCGGAAAAGCGTCCGCACGGCGCTGTGGGGCTGATCCGCTACCGCAAGAGCAAGTACGGCAATGATGGTGGGTACTCTGTGGGCTGTACCCGCTGTGGGCGGCTGGGTGTGCGTGGACGGACACAGGCTGACGCACGGGCACATTGGGCGGGGCGGACGTTCAAATATGGCCCGCTGAAGGAGGATAAAGACGAATGAGCGCTACACCGATTATGCTATGCGTGGGCGGCAGCCGGGCAGAAACCGAGTGGGAACTGCATGAACTGAGCTGGAAAGGCTTTACCGCTACCCTCTCAACCCGGATGGATCGCAACTGTGGCGCCGAGACCCACGCGGAATACATGGCACTGCCCAAGGCTGAACAGGACAGGCGCAAGGACGTGGGCGGCTTTGTGGGCGGCAGCCTGCGGGACGGCCTGCGCCGCCGCGGCCGCTGCACTGGGCGCAGCCTGATCACGCTGGATATGGACAACTGTGCACCCGGCAGCACGGAGCAGTGGGTGGCCGCTATCAAAGCGATGGGCACCGCAGCAGTCTATTCCACCCGGAAACATGACCCGGAGCACCCCCGGCTGCGGGCAATCTTCCCTACGGATCGCGTGATGCAGCCGGAGGAGTACCAGCCCTGCGCCCGGATGCTGGCGCAAATGCTGGATCCTGAAATGGTGGTCTTTGACCGTACCACCTTTGAAAACGAGCGCCTGATGTACTGGCCCAGCCGCAGCGCAGACAGCAAGTGGGTGTGCGAGTACACCCCGGACGGTGAGCGCATTGCCGTGTCGGAGCTGCTGGACGCCTATCTGGACTGGCATGACGTGCGGCAGTGGCCCACCTGTCCCTCTGAGACGGTCACGCTGCCCGGCGGCAAGCAGGCCGACCCCACAGCCAAAGGCGGCGCCGTGGGCGCTTTCTGCCGGGAATACGACATTCCGGCAGCGATCGAGAAATTTTTGCCGGGCGTCTATGTGGATGCCGGTCCCGGGCGCCTGACCTATGCGCTGGGCAGCACCACCGCGGGCGCTGTGCTGTATGATGATGATCACTTTATTTACAGCCACCACAGCACGGATCCCGCCGGGGGCAAGCTGCTGAACGCGTGGGATCTGGTGCGCATCCACCGCTTCGGGGATCTCGACACGGATGTGACCCCCGGCACCCCCACAGCCTCCCTGCCCAGCTGGCAGCAGATGCGCACTCTGGCCGAGAGTGACGGCCCGACTGCGGCGCGGCTGCGGGACGAGACCGTTAAAAACGCGCTGTCCGGGTTCTCCCCGGTAGAGGATGACCCCCGGCAGGAGCCGGAGAAAGCCGCGGACGATGCCGAGGACTGGCAGAAGCAGCTGATCCGTACCCAGAAGGGCGCGCTGGCGTGCACCACGCAGAACGCGTGGGTGATCCTTGAGAACGACCCGGTGCTGAAGGGCAAGATCTGGCAGGACACCTTTGCGGATCGTCTGCGGTGCGCTGGTCCGTTCCCGTGGCCGGGGCGTGATGGTGAACGGGACTGGGCTGACGAGGATGACGCCGGTGTGCGCTGGTATCTGGAGACAGTCTATCACTTCAGCGGTACCGCCAAGGCAGCGGACGCGGTAGCCCTGACCGGCAGCCGCCACGCCAAGGATCCGGTGCGCAGCTATCTGTCCGGGCTGAAGTGGGACGGCAAAGAGCGGCTGGATACTCTGTTCATCGACTATCTGGGCGCCGAGGACAACAGCTACACCCGCGCCGTCACCCGCAAAATGCTGGTGGCTGCCGTGGCGCGTTGCTTTCGTCCGGGGTGCAAGTTTGACCAGATCTGCATTCTGAGCGGCAAGCAGGGCATCGGCAAAAGCCTGCTGCTCTCCCGTCTGGGGCGGGACTGGTTCAACGACAGTATCACCAGCTTTGACGGCAAGGAAGCGCGCGAAAATCTGCGCGGCGTCTGGATCGTAGAGCTGGGCGAGATGACGGCTTTTTCCCGCTCTGAGAGCGAAGCCGCCAAGCAATTTCTGAGCCAGACCGAGGACAGATACCGGGCGGCTTATGGCCGAAGAACGGTGCAGTATCCCCGCCGTTGTGTGTTTTTCGGCACCTCCAACAGCACCGACTTCCTGCGGGACGCCACCGGAAACCGCCGTTACTGGCCCATAGATTGCAGTTTTGAGCGCCGGACGAAGCTGGTGCATGACGATCTGACCCCTGCAGAGGTAGATCAGATCTGGGCTGAAGCCGTTGCACGCTACCAGCAGGGTGAGGAGCTGATCCTGCGGGATGACCTGCTGGCGGCTGCCATGGCAGAGCAGCAGGCGCACATGGAGCGCGATCCGTGGGAGGGTCAGATCGAGGACTTTTTAACCCGCCCGGTGCCCGCAGACTGGATGAAGCGCGATATTGACCAGCGGATCTGCTACTGGGAGACCTCCGGTCAGAGCGCGGAAAACACGGTGCAGCGCACCAGCGTATGCGTCAACGAGATCTGGCGGGAGTGCATCGACCGCACCGGCAGGGAACTTGACCGGCAGCAGTCCAAGCGCATTTCCGCAGTGCTGGCAAATATCCCCGGGTGGGTGAACCTGAAAAACAGCCGCCGCTGCGGCCCCTATGGTACGCAGCGGGTATGGGTCAGAGAGGAGCAGTAAATATGGTAGACCTAACACCGGGCATCATAATCCACTCGCCGGTTTTAGTGCCGGAACACGGCTGTGCATTTCCCGAAGATTCAGAAGGTTACTATCAGCTGTGCCGGTTCTACAAAGTACGGAACCGCACGCACGGGCGCAAAGCACCGCCTGAATGGAATGCACCGAAATGCGATCTTTTTAATATCTGGTTAGATAAGCCGCTGACGAAGTGCACCGTCTGCCGGGCGCTTTGTGAGAGCGAGGCGCTGCTGAAATAAGCGGCTGTCAACCGCGTCAACGTAAAAAGCGGAATTTCCCCAAGAACCGAAGAAAACAAGCAATCTGTCAACGTTGTCAACCGGGCGCTTTCGTTTGGTTGACAAACTGGTTGACGCTGAAAAGCAAGCAATCAAGCCGTTTTTCTGGTTCTGTCAACATTGTCAACTATAAAATCTACTAGAAGAAGTAGAAAAGAAGAAAACAAGCACACGCATAAAGCGCACACGCTTGTATGCTTGTGCCCGCGAGGGTATATAAGACATTTTGGTTGACAACGTTGACAGATGCCGGAAAAGTGGCTCCACTGCTGCATTTTTCCCGTCAACTTCAAATTTTCGGGTTTGGTTGACAGCCGGATCGAGTAAAGGAGTACAAAATGCGAGAGAGAACGGTAGAAGCCGCCCTGCGGAAGGCCGTGGAGGACGAAGGCGGGCTGTGCCTGAAGTGGGTATGCCCCGGACACACGGGCGTGCCGGATCGGATGATCCTCTTTCCCGGCGGCGTCATTGCTTTTGTGGAACTGAAGCGCCCCGGGGCAAAGGTCAAAGCAGGCGGGCTGCAGGAGTGGTGGCGGGAAAAGCTGGCAGGGCTGGGTTTTTCCTGCTGCGAGATCAGCACAGTCGAGCAGGCGGCGCAGCTTGCGTGTCAGCTGAGCACGGAAAGCCTTGGCCGGGTAACGTCTTATTCAGATGACTGGGACGATGACTGGTGGGACGATCCGCTTGCCGGTCAAGAGAGCCCCGACTGACCCACGCCATAAAAAAAAGAGGAGGTCAAACCTTATGCAGCATTTCACGCCGCACCTGTATCAGCAAGCGGCTATTGACGCGATCATTGACAAGCCCAGTGTTGGGCTGTGGATGGAGATGGGTCTGGGCAAAACCGTAGTTACCTTGACCGCCATTGACACCCTGATCTATGACGCTGCCGAGATCCAGCGTGTGCTGGTTGTGGCGCCGAAGAAGGTGGCAGAAGCTACATGGCAGGACGAGGCGCAGAAGTGGGATCACCTCCAGCACCTGCGGATCTCCACTGTGCTGGGTACCGAGGCACAGCGCATTGCAGCCCTGAACACCCCGGCAGATGTGTATATCATCAACCGCGAAAACTGCTACTGGCTGGTGAGGCACTACGGCAGACACTGGCCCTTTGACATGGTGGTGCTGGATGAAGCGTCCAGTTTCAAGAACCATGCCGCCCAGCGGTTTAAGGCGCTGAAGGCTGTGCGCCCGAAGATCGCCAAGGTGGTGGAACTGACCGGCACCCCGGCGCCCAACAACCTGCTGGACCTCTGGGCGCAGATCTATCTACTGGATCAGGGGGAGCGGCTGGGCAAGTACATCACGCACTACCGGCAGGCCTATTTCTGGCCCACAGAATACAGCTGGGAAGCCAAGGACGGGGCGGGTGATGCGATCCGGCGCAAGATCTCTGATCTGGTGCTGAGTTTCAAAGCAGCCGATCTGCTGGAGCTGCCGGAAAAGATCGTGGAGGACGTGCCCGTTGTGCTGGATGCAAAGGCCGCTGCGGCTTATAAAACCATGGAGAAGAAGTGCCTGCTGCAGGTGGACGGCGAAGCCATTACTGCCCAGCAGGCGGCGTCACTGACCAACAAGCTGCTGCAGCTGTGCAATGGCAGCTTGTACGATGATGACGGCCAGATGCACCAGATCCACCGCTGCAAGCTGGACGCCTTTGACGAGCTGATCGACCAGCTGGACGGCCAGAAGGCCCTTGTATTTTACCATTTCCGCTTTGACGAGGAGCAGCTTGTGGAGACGCTGAAGCACAACCACAGCGGCCTGCGCGTGGCTGTGCTGCGGGATAACAGGGACGCGGCAGCATGGAACGCCGGGGAGATTGATGTGCTGCTGGCGCAGCCTGCCTCTTGTGCCTACGGTCTGAATCTGCAGCAGGGCGGGCACCACCTGATCTGGTACAGTATGCCGTGGAGTTTGGAGCTGTACGCACAGGGCGAAGCCCGGCTTTACCGGCAGGGGCAGAAGCAGAGCGTGATCGTGCACCGGCTGATCGTGAAACACGGCGCGGATGAGCTGGTGGTAAAAGCACTGAACAGCAAAGATCGTAACCAGAACGCCTTAATGCAGGCGCTGAAGTCGTATATCAAAGAAAGGGGCTAATCTATGAGTATTCGGGCTTTCCGGCGGCTTTCCAGAGCAGAGCGCCGGGCGTACATTTCGCGGGTACAGGATCCACTTACCCTGCGCGTGCTGGAGATCGCGTTTCTGGGCGCTGGTAAGGTCAGCTGGGCAAAGGTGGCCTGCATGATCGGCGGCGGCAACACCCCGGACAGCGTGCGCATGATGGCAACCCGGGTGATCGCGCAGTTATAACCTGTTCGTTTCGGAAGCACCTCTTGCGGTAGTCTTGAAAATAGATTACCGCGGGAGGTGTTTTTCTATGCGCTGTGCAGATCATGCGCTTGAATATCGTAAACTGGCTGACATTAAGCCGTACCAGAAGAATCCGCGGAAAAACGACAAGGCGGTGACCGCGGTAGCCAACAGCATCCGGGAGTATGGTTTTCAGAGCCCGATCATCGTAGACAGAGATGGCGTGATTATCGCCGGGCATACCCGGTACAAGGCAGCAAAACGGCTGCGGCTGTCCACCGTGCCTGTGATCGTGGCTGCAGAGCTGACCCCGGAGCAGGCCAAAGAACTGCGCATCGCAGACAACAGCACCAGCGATGTGGCCGAGTGGGATCTGCCGGTGCTGTCTGCAGAGCTGGCACAGCTGACCTTTGACCCCGCAAAGTTTGGTTTGCCAGTGGATCTGTTGACCCCGGTACAGCCCGAAGAACCGGAGCCCGAGGCCGAGGAGGATCCGCTGGAACGTGACCGGCCATACAAGGCAGAACGCAGCTGGCAGAACACCCAGATCTCTGTGTTCGACAGCACCAGCCCCTACGGCATCCCGGCAATGGCACCTGTGGAGCTCGTGCCGGACGGCATCGTGTGGGAGGGGTTCAATTACGCACTCACCGAGACAGCACCCGCCGGGAAGGGGCTGCACTTCTTTCTAGACGATTACCAGTTTGAACGGGTCTGGGCATCCCCGGACAGGTATCTGGATCTGCTGTCCCGGTTTGACTATGTGATCGCCCCGGACTTCTCACAGTACGGGGACTGGCCGGGCGCGCTGAACCTCTACAACCATTACCGCAAAATGTGGTGCGCGGCGTACTGGCAGGAATGCGGGATCTGCGTTGTGCCCTATGTGATCTACCGGGAGGATCTGGCAGCATGGGCGCTGGACGGGATCCCCGCCAACGCGCCGATCTGTATGTCAAGCGTCAGCGATATGAATAAAAAGCACCGGGTCAGTCAGCTGCGGGAAGAGGTGGAGTACGTTCTGAATACCCTGCACCCCAGTCAGCTGCTGTGGTACGGTGCAGCACCGGAATGGCTCCGGGAGGTGTACGCCGGGCCGCTGATCCATATCCCGCCCTTCAGTGCAAGCATTGAAAAGCGCATCCGAAAATGATATAGTGAAAGTGAGATCATCATGCCAAAGTCCAGCAGTTCCTCCTCCAAGAAGGGCGGCGGGCAGCGTTTTCTGCCTGCCGTCATCAATCCGCTTGTCCCTAAGCAGCCCAGCATCCTGCCGGATCCCAACGACCCTTTGAGCCGCTACGCCGGTGTGCGCGGACAGCCGATGGAAGTTGACCCCGCTGCCCGGGACGCAAACCCGAACTACGCAAAGGGCGAAGAGTACCAGACAAACTGCCAGCGCTGCATCTGGGCGTATGAGATGCGCCGCCGCGGCTATGACGTGGAAGCAAAGCCCAGAACGCGGAGCATGACCGACCCCGCATACAACCGCGGGTGGACCACCTTCATGCAGGGCGGTTCGTCCGCGTCACTGGTAAGCACTCCCACGCAGAAAGCCGTAGAGAAGCAGATGGCATCTTGGGGCGAGGGCGCCCGCGCAGTAGTGCAGATCACCTATAAGGGCGGCAGGTGTGGACACGTTTTTATCGCGGAGCGCCGGAACGGTCAGACCCTTTTTGTTGAGCCGCAGGCGTATAACTGGCAGAAACCGTCCACCGGCTATCTAAAAGCTATGTCAAGACACGTCACCATGTCCCAGACGCACCTGATGCGCATTGACAATATGCAGCCCGATCCCAACAAAGTGGGCATCTTTGTACAGCCCAGCAAGCACTGATCTAGGAGGATTTTACAATGGCCGTAAACTATGCAGACGCCAAAAAGAAAGCTCTTGCCCGTGATCCCAAAACCGCTGTGTGCCTTGACTACGGGGACGCTTGGTTCTTTGCTCCCAAAGCGGGCGGCATCGGGGACGGCATGGTGGTGATGAAGAACAACGGCGAGGTGAAGCCCATGTTCATGTACGCCGCTATGGGCACCGGATCCGACAAGCCCAAGAAGCTGAACTTTGCCACCGGGCAGGCCAGCACCCGCACCGCCGCCAAAAAGGCAGCTCCGAAGAAGAAAAAGTAAAACCGTTCGTTTTCTGAAAGCTATCTCTGGTATGCTCACCGGAGATAGCTTTTCTTTTTGCTATCCCGCCGGGGGCGTTTTTCCTACTCCTTTCCGCTCCCGGTGCATCTTAGCCAAAACGGCACGCACGCGGGCCACCTCCTCCCGCATGGCCCACAGCAGGCCAGTGCGTGCCGTTTTTATTTCGGAGGTGATCTGTTGGCCCGCAAGTCTAAAATAAGCAAATGGGACACCCCCGCCGGGCTGCTGCGCTTGCAGCGGCTTGCCATGCAGGGACTGACGCAGGCCGAGATCTGCGCGGCCATTGACGTGCCTGTGCGCACGTTTCGGCGCTGGTGTACCGAAAACAAATCAATTGCGCAGGCGGTTGCAAACGGCAAGGAAGTTGCCGTTGCTGCCGTGGAGGACGCGCTGTACAAGAAAGCACTGTCCGGTGATCTGGGCGCGATGTGCTTTTTTCTAAAAAATCGAGCACCCGAGCAATGGAGCGAGCACCCAGAGCTGCGCGGGTATGACGGGAAGGTGGTGTTCGTGGATGACATCCCAAAGACGGCCCCGCCCGCAGCAGAACCTGCTGGCGCCGAAGCAGCTGAAGCTAAGTGATCTGATCATCCCGGAGTACTACGCCGCCCATACAGCGATCTGGTCCGGCGAGTATAACGAGTATCTGGGCGATGGCGGGCGCGGCAGCCTGAAGTCTACCTTTGCTGCTACGGAGGTGGTGCTGCTGGTCATGCGCACCCCGAACATTCACGCGGTAGTGCTGCGTAAAGTCGGCAACACCATTGCCACCAGCGTCTGGCCGGAATATAACCGTGTCATTGATCGCATGGGGATCCGGCACTTGTGGAAGCAGACCAAAAAGCCGTACACCCTGACCTATATCCCCACCGGGCAGACGATCCAATTTTACGGTCTGGATGACCCCGGCAAGCTGAAATCCATTGCGGTGCCGTTTGGTTATTTCGGTGTGATGCACTTTGAAGAATTTGATCAATTTGACGGCCCGGAGGAGATCCGAAACGTGGAGCAGTCTGTTTTCCGCGGCGGTCCCTTCAGCTTTTCCTTCAAAACCTTCAACAGCCCGGCCATGGCGCGGCACTGGGTCAACCGGTACAAACGGGAGCCCAAGCCCAAGCAATTCCGGCACCATACCACCTACCTAACCACCCCGCCGGACTGGCTGGGCCCCCGCTTTTTCGATGACGCGGAGACCCTGAAGCAGCGGGACCCCATCGCATACGCTCACGAGTACATGGGCGAGGTGGTGGGCTGCGGGCAGCAGGTGTTTACCAACATCACGCTGCGGCCTATCACCCGGGAGGAGATCGCAGGGTTTGACCGCCGGTACTACGGGCTGGACTTTGGCTGGTACCCGGATCCGAACCATTTCGGCGGGCTGTCTTATGACCACGCCCGGCAGACCGTGTATATTTTTGAGGAGCACCGGGCGCAGCGGGAGACGGACGCCGCGCTGGCGCAGGTGCTGCAGCCCCACCTGCTGGATGACATCGTGGGTGACAGCGCGGCCAACCGGTCAATTGCTACACTGCGCGATCTGGGGTACCGCGGGCTGCGGGGCTGCCACAAGTACGCAGCCAACGGCGGCACCAGCGTGACGGACGGAATGAAGTGGCTGCAAAGCCGTGCAGAGATCGTGATCGACCCGGTGCGCTGCCCGTGGACGGCGCGGGAGTTTTCCGAGTATGAGTATGCCATAGACAAAAAGACCGGCGAGGTGATGCCCGGCTATGTGGATGCTGCAAACCACAGCATTGATATGGCCCGGTATGCGCTGGAAGATGTGTGGCAAAAGAGAGGTGTGCAGAACGCATGATAAACCACGCAGACATTGAGAACGTGATCGGGTGCAAGACGTTGGTCACGGATCGGATGCAGCAGGCAATCGAGGGCTGGTATGACGCGGCGATTGACGGCCTGCCGATGAACCACAACCCGGAGACCCTGACGCTGGGACTGCCGTCCCTGATCTGCTCCGAGCTGGCGCGCCTGACCACGCTGGAATTGGAGGTCAAAGTGGAGGGCAGCCCGCGGGCTGACTGGATCAGCACCCAGCTGCAGCGGGTCATTTCCCCGCGCAAAAGGCGTATTCTGGCCGTTGCCCTTGCGCTAGGCAGTGGCGTGTGGAAGCCCTACCAGAGCGGCAGCAAGTTGGGTATTTCCTTCAGCAACGCCGCCTGCTACTTTCCCGTGTCCCACGACATCGAGGGCAGTCTGACCGAGGGTGTTTTTATCGACACCATACAGGACAACGGGGACTATTACCACCGGCTGGAATGGCTCCATGTGCTGGAAAGCCGCCGGGATCTGCGGGACGAAGAGTTGGCACAACTGGAGGATAACGACCTTGAAGCCCCGGCGCAGTTCCCCTGCGTCAAAGTGGTGAACATGGCGTTCCGCAGCTCTACGCAGGACAGTCTGGGCAGCCCGGACGAGCTGAGCATACGCCCGGAGTGGGACGAGATCCAGCCGGTGGCGTACCTGTCCGGGCTGGAGAAGCTGCCGGTGGGCTACTTTGTCACCCCCATCGTGAACAGCGTAGATCCCGGCAGCGAGTTAGGCGCGGCCATGTTCGAGCCTGCACGCGTTCAGATCATTGACGCCGAGGAGCAGTACACCCGGCTTGACTGGGAGTACGAAGCCGCCGAAATGGCGATTGACGTGCCGGACACCTACCTGAAGCCCGGCAGCGCTGGCGAGGATCTTTCACGCGCGCAGGCGCTGAAGCTGTACGGTGTGCCCCCGGAGGGGATCCCCGGGACGGCGCCGCACCACCGGGAGCGCCTTTTCCACGGCATGAACGTGAACACCGGTATCACCCAGAACGCGCCATTCTATCAGGTGTTTGCCCCCGCGCTGCGTGACACCAGCTACCTGACCGGTCTGAACCAGTATCTGCGCAACGTGGAGAGCCACGCCGGGCTGAGCTTTGGCGTGATCTCGCAGGTGTCAGACGTGGAAAAGACCGCCACCGAGATCGTGAGCAGCCGCCAGAAGCTGTATGCAACCGTTTCCGACCTGCAGGCAGCACTGGAGGACGCGCTGCGCGGTCTGATTGATGCCCTTGACTACTGGGGCGATCACGTTAAGGGCGCGCCCGGGCGCGGGAAGCTGAACATCGCATTCCACTGGGATGACAGCATTATTCTTGACCGCATCACAGAGATGGATCAGTGGCGGCAGGATGTGTCCATGGGGCTGCGCGGCAAAGCCGAGTACCGGCAGCACTTCTTTGGTGAGGACGAGGAGACTGCGGTGCAGGCGATCCGGGAGATCCAGACCGAGAGCGCCGCAACAGATATTTTGCAGGGGGTAATCGACAATGGCGACGGTTAAGAGCGCAAAAGCTGCGCAGCTGCGCCGGGCAGCAGAGCGCATGGACTGGCTGATGGCGAATGCCCGGATCCTGCGCAGTCCAGCGCTGTGGGAGAAATACTATGAGGCGCAGCGCATAATCCGTCTGCTGGGCTTTGAGGTGACGCTGGAAGGTGGCAAGCATCGGGTGACCCCATGCTGACGCCGGAGCAGGTCAACGCGTATGCCGGGCTGCTGGCTGCCCCGTGGGACGAGCTGAACGAGCGGATCCTGCGGGATATGGTGCGCCGGATCGTGAAAGCGGGCGGTGTCACCGCCACAGCCGAGTGGCAGAGCTACCGGGCGCAGGCGCTGGGCGCCAGCAAGGCGTATCTGATCCAGCAAATGAACCTGATCGTGCAGCAGATCGGCCCAAAGGAGGCTGCTATTTTCGCGCAAGCCATGAAGCAGGCCTACGGGATTGACGTGAATGACGCCGCCAAGGCTGGCCGGGTACTCCCTACACTGGGGGAGAACGAGGAGGCGCGGCAGATCGTCCAGAGCGGCTACCGGCGCACCATGAACACCCTGTACAACCTGACCCAGACCCGCGCGCTTATGGGTAACCTGAACATGACAGAGACCTCCCAGCGGCAGCTGGCCTATTATCTGGACATGGCGCACGCGGACGCGATCAGCGGAGCCTTCAGCTCTGATGCTGCCGCCCGGCGGGCGCTGAATGAGCTGGCGGCCAAGGGTCTGGGCGCGATCACCTACCCGAGCGGCCATGTGGACACGCTGGACGTTGTGGTCTTACGGGCTACACGCACCGGGGTAAACCAGACCGCCGGAGAGATCACCCGTTACAATGCGGACACACTGGAGTGCGATCTGATGGAATTGGATGCCCATGTGGGCGCCCGTACCGGTAACGGCGGGCCGAACCTGACCAACCACAGCTGGTGGCAGGGGCAGCTGGTCAGCCGCAGCGGGCAGCATGGATACCTGTCCTTGTCAGATATCGGCTACGGGGATGTGCGGGGCTTTATGGGCGCAAACTGCGCCCACAACTGGAGTATGTACTGGGAAGGCGCCAGCACGCGCAGCTACTCCCCGGAGCGTCTGGAGCGGATCAACAGCGCCACTGTTTCCTACAAGGGAAAGGAGATCGGGCGGTACAAGGCCACCCAGATGCAGCGTGCACAGGAGCGCCAGATCCGGGCTGATAAGCGGGCGTTTCTTGTTGCCAAGGAAAGCGGCCAGAAGGATGCAGAAAAGGCCGCAGCGGACAAGCTGGCAGCCTCTCGTGCAAAGATGAAGGACTTTCTGCAGCAGACAGGGCTGCACCAGTATCAGCTGCGCGAAAGCGTGCCCGGCTTCGGGCGCAGCGCAGCAGCCAGCGCGGCAGCACAGGCGAAAAAATAAGAAAACCCCGGAGGGTAGCACCTCCGGGGTTCTGTTTTATTGTGCGTTCATCATATCCAGCTGACTGCGCTGCATCAGCGCTATGGACAGCGCTAGATCCGTGGGGTGGCTGTAGACGTTCCACAGGTTCGCTGCCAGCTGCTGCTCTTTCTTCTTTGCCAGCCAGACAGGACACGGCTCGCTGTCCGGCGTGCTGCTCGGGGGCAGCTCCGGCGCTTCGGTGATCCAGCCGAACACCAGCAGCAGGCTCTTTTCGGGATCCAGCTCAAGCAGCCCGGTGGCCACGTCCACCTGCACCCCGCGGATCTGGCAACTCTCCTGCACCTCTCGCAGCGCGGCTTCTATGCACTCGTTCGTGCTCTGGGTGTACTCGATCTCACGGGAGGGCAACCGGTAGATATCGCCCTGCTGGAGCACCAGCAGCTGCCCAAGATCGTTGGTGATGACCGCTGCGCAGCGGATCTTCTTTGTGTTTTCGCTCATAGTAAAACCTCCTTAGCTTTGAGTTTGCGTGTCAGGTGCGCCGCAGGTCTGCGTATTTGAGGAACAAACTTTGAACATACGCTCTGTGCATGGTTGAACAGAACCACTCTTCTGCGTTTCGCCCAGAGCGGATAGGCGGTACCCAGTATGCCATGCGGACGACTGAGTGATCGTACTCCTCCGGGCAGCATTTAATCGCGGCTGACAGCACCCGTATCACCCGTGCGACACCGTACTTCTTTACCATGTTGTCTACGTTCAGACGATTCAGCTCTTTGGCGAGTGCGCTCAGCTTGTCCCGTTCCGCGAACCACTCCGCTCTGTTCTCAGCCGGGATGGTAGCCAGTTGGTTCATAAGTTCTCTGTCAAACATTGTTCAGGTCTCCTCTCTTTAGTGTACTTTGATCAGCGTTCCGCTGTTCAGAATGTACCATTCTTCACCGTTCTTCATGGTCGTCTTGCAGTTCTGCGCTTTAAGCAGCACCCGCATTTGGGCCAGCTGCTTCTCAGTGCACTGCATCCAGAAAAACCCGGCGTAGTTAAACCACTCGTTGCTCTGGATGTTCACAGTGCGAGCATTCTCAAAAATGCGGTTGAAGGTGCTGGTTTTCATGGTTCAGCCCTCCTTTGCCAGTTCAAAGTGCTTGATGCTGTCCAGTACGATCTTCCGGCCTTGCAACAGTTCCACGCCCTGCAGCACCAGCTCAATGTGCATCATGCTGATGGGATCGCACTTTCCGGTGCGGAGCAGCTGGTCTGCAAGCTCATCGCGCAGCTTCAGGTTGTAACAAGTCTCGCCGGTGATCGGCTTGCCGTTCTCCTCGATCTCGGTGGTGTCGTAAGTGATGTTCAGGGTTTTCATGGTTTTTAGTCCTCCAATATTGTTTAGAATTCGTTGAAATCTCCAGCATCGAACAGCAGGCCGCTTCTGAATTTCAGGTTGAGCTTGCTTTCAGGGGGCTTGCGCTTGAAAACAGGGTTTCCGTTTACCAGCTCTGCATACACGGAAAAGCTGCAGCGGGTACCTTGGAGAGTGATGTACACACCGTTCTCATAAGCACGGAGTTCGCCAAGTTCCAGCCCCCAAGAAGTGGTAAACTCAAGGTTTCTGCTCAACGCATTGTGGAGAGCTGACTTCTTGTTGTCCGGCATCATCCTGAAGAGTTCCAGTGCTTGCTTCTCGCAGTGCACGTTTTTGATTTCCATGGTATTTCCTCCGTCTGTTTTGTGGGTGCTTTGTTCTACGGCTTTATTATAGCACGAATATTAGTGCATTGATATTGACGTTTTGCACGAATATTAGTGCATAATTTTGGAGCTTTTGCACTTGTTTTCGTGCAATGGTTCTGTTATGATATACTGGAGGAGGGATATTATGCCGCTGAAATACAAAATGGACGTACTGGAAGCCCTGAAGGCTGCCGGGTACAACACCACAAGGATCCGCAGAGAGGGGCTGTTCAGCCAATCTACACTGCAAAAATTAAGAACTGGCGGGCAGCTTTCGTGGTCAAACATTGAGATGATCTGCAAGCTGCTGGACTGCCAGCCCGGTGATCTGCTTGAATATACCCCGGAATAATATGTTCTTTGCCGCGCTCCAGATGCTCTGGGGCGCTTTTTTTTTGTTGACACGAAAAAGCGTGTAACGGTGCGGCTTTTGGCAGTTGTCAACCGTGTCAACTTAAATTCTATATCCAGACCTGAAAAGGAAGAAAAGAAGAATATGCCCGCGCGAACACGCTTGATGCGCGCCCGCGAGAGATTACAGGGAACCGGCGTTGACATGGTTGACAGGTTGACGTTTTTCTAATCGTGTTCGTTTTTCTGACCGGGATGCTGCTATCCTTTACCCAGATCACACCGAGCCCCCGGTGTACAAAGAGGGGCAGAGAGCCCGTGTAAGGCAACACGATACCAAGTGCCGTAGCTCTCCAAGGAGGAAAAACCATGAAACGCGAGGATTTGAGAGCCATCGAAGGCCTGACCGAGGAGCAGATTAACCAGATCATGCGCCTGCACGGTCAGGACGAAACCGCTCATCAGGCCACTGTACAGGGCTTGCAGGCGCAGCTGACCACTGCGCAGAAGGGTCTTGCGGCCTTTGAGGGCGTAGACGTGAACGATCTGCGCAACCAGATCACGAACCTGACCAACCAGCTGACCACGCAGGCAGCGGAATACACCTTCAGTGGTGTGCTCCGTACCGCCGCCCGGGAGGCCGGCGCGCTGGATGAAGAGGACGTGATCGCGCTGCTGCCGAACAGAGCTACACTGCGCGACAGCAAGAACCAGAGTGAGGACGTCAAGGCCGCTTTCGCGGATCTCAAGGCCCGCAAGCCGTATCTGTTCCAGCAGGAGGACCCCGCCGGGCAGGACGGTGACAACCACGAGCAGGATCAGGACCAGCCGGGCACTCCCCCGATCATCATCCCGAAGCCCCGTGCTCAGGGCGGCAATGCGCAGCCGAACCTGAACGAGTTTCTGGCAATGACCGGCGCCGAGCGCATGGCGCTGCGCACCCGCAACCCTGCACTTTTCCAGCAGCTTTCGGCTCAGATCCGGGCTGCACGACACTAAAGAGAGGTAGATACTTATGCCTGCAACTGGCACTTTTGGCGGCTTTCCGTTCGATCCTGAAGTTTATCAGGGCTTTGTGGATCAGGAAGCCACTTTCTCCGATTCCATCTACGCCTCCGGCATCCTTGCCAACGATCAGTCCCTGACTGACGCAATGAGCGCACAGGGCGGCGTGATGGGCACCCTGCGCTTTTACAACCCGCTGGATCCTGCCGAGGATGCTCCGCTGGTGCGTGACGGCGTGAACGACAACGTGCCCACCGAGATCTCCGGCGGTAAGCAGACGTGGATCCGCGTGGACCGCATGAAGGCGTGGAAGGCAACCGACCTGACCCGCGAGCTGACCGCTGCCGATCCTATGGCAGCGCGTAACACTGGCCGCTACTGGCGTATGTACTGGCAGAACCTCATGACCACGATGGCAAACGCCGCACTGGGCGCCACCGGTCTGGAAAGCCACATCATGACCATCGAAAAGAGCGCCGGCGGCGTGACCGCTAACCAGCTGATCGACATTCAGCAGAACGCTCTGGGCGATATGGCCGGCAAGTTCGGCCTGCTGGTGATGCACTCCAAGATCTACGCGGAGTACCAGAAGATGGGTCTGGTAAACTTCAACAAGTACGTCATCACCAACGTGCTGGAGAAGGAAGTCAACCTGCCCACCATCAACGGTCTGGTGGTCATCGTGAATGACCGCGGCACTTCTACCGCGGATAACTACGAGTCTCTGCTGTTTGGTCAGGGCTCCATCCTGACTGCATCCCCCAAGGTCATCACCCCGGACTATACCGAGTACAACGCATCCAAGGCGGGCGGCACCGATATCCTGTATAACAACCGCGCCATCGTGCTGCACCCGAACGGCCTGTCTTTCGATGGTGATCAGATCGACAAGGAGACCCCGACTGACGCCGAGTTTACCACCTCCAGCAACTGGAAGCTGAAGTTCAACCACAAGAACGTCCGCATGGGTAAGCTCGTGATCCCCAAGGCCAACTTCACCGTGTAAGGAGCGCCCTATGGATAGCTGGTTGACCTACACCGATTACCAAGAGCGCTGCCCCGACACCACTCTGACAGAAGCAGAGTTCCGGCAGCTGGCAGCCAAAGCTGCGCTGGAGATCGAAGGGGCAACCCACTGGCGGGCGGTTTTGGCGGCGCTACCGGAGGAGATCAGTCAGCTGGCCGAGTGTCAGGCGCAACTGGTTACCCTGATGCGCAGTCTGGGCGGCGACAGCGCCGCACAGGCAAGTCTGTCCGGTGTAACGAGCGTCAACAACCACGGTTATTCCGAGAGCTACGCCGCAGCGCAGAGCACACAGGCTGCGATCCAGCAGCAACAGGATCAGCTGATCCTGCGGGTTCTGTCCGCTCCGGCTACCCGCTGGATGATTTACGCAGGTGCGGTTTATCACCCGCCGCGTAGACGCTGAGGAGGTGTTTTTCGTGGGCAAGCCTCTTCTGGCTACCAAGAGCGTCAATTTTATCCACCATGTCCGCGCCGGGACTTCTGACACCAGCTACACCTTTCAGTTGTCAAAAGTCAGCTGTGCGGAAGTCCAAAGCGCACAGGTCGATACCCCCGGATTTTCCCACCGGGATGCAACGGTGATCTGCATCTTCCCGGGTTATTCCACCGCAGCACCAGCGGATCAGCCGAAGGCCGCCATGGACGCAGGCCGGTGCTTCCTGCCTGCGTCTGCCTTCAAGGCAATTGATCCGTCCCGGCGCAGTGATTACTGGACGCTGTCACTGGCCGATAAGGTGCAGCTGCCCAATGGCCGCACCGCTACAGTGACCAGCATTCACGACAACCGCGATGGGCGTGTACCCCACTGGTGTGTGGAGGTGAGCTGATGGCAAACCCGCTGCTCACCATAAACCAGCCCCGGGATGTGGATCTGGGGCAGGATGGCAAGATCCGGCTGGGGATCCGCTGGGCGGCAGACCTGAGCGGGCGTTTTACCGCCGGCTTTGAACAGCTGCAGAAGGAAACAGACGCGGAGTTCATCCGGCTGGTAACGCCCTATGTGCCGCTGCGCACCGGTGCGCTGGCTAACAGCGCCAAAACACACACGGTACTGGGCAGCGGCGAGATCATGCACGTCACCCCTTATGCGGGTGCCCAGTACTACCGCCTGCCACTGGGGCGCGGCGTCCGTGAGGATGGCCGCGGCCCTCACTGGGGTGAGCGCTGTATCAACGATCACCGTACAGAGTTCATCTCGTTTGTCAAAGCACGCGCACAGGAGGATCTGAAGTGAGCCAGAAAACCGCAGACGTAAAGGCCATGCTGGACTGGCTCGCAACCTGTCCGCTTATAACTACACTGAACAACGGTGATGTGGTTCTGGGGATTGATTACCTCGGAACCGGTGAGCCGGACATGGTGCCGTTTTCACTGGAAAGCACCCCCTCTGCACCACTGCTTGCACAGTATTTCGGAGGCAGCAGCCGGGCCAAGAATTATATACTGGCATCCCGCATGAGCTATTCCGAGGATCAAGTGCAGCAAGCGGCAAACTCCTCCTTCTGGGAGGACTTTGCGGAGTGGGTAGAGGTCCAGTCCCGTGCACGCAAACTCCCTGTTCTGGGGGACGGCAGACGCGCTGAGAAGGTGGTCTGCCTCTCTCCGGGGTATATCTTATCGCAGGATTCAAACACCTGCCGTTTTCAAATTCAACTCCAACTTCAGTATTATCAGGAAGGGAGATAACACATGACTGTTACCGAAGCAGCGGCAAAGGCCAAAGAACTTTTTGGCATTGAGCCGAGCGCAGCCTACAAGGGCATTGAGACCGCAGACGACTTTGTGTTTGCCGTCCAGACGGACGCCACCAAGCAGACCGCTGAAGGCACTTGGATCGTCTGTGCCGATCACGTTAAGGAGCACAGCGGTGCCCTGAACGTATCCACCAGCGACAGCACCTACATCCGATCCGGCACCGGTACTACCAAGGGTGCCACCCAGCGCACCCTCACCATCAACGGTGACCGCTGTGTGGGAGACGAGTTTCAGGACTTCCTGCTCTCTCACAAGATCGCTTTCGGCAGTGGCCAGTCTGTCGTTGTGCCGTACATTTACTTCTCTCTGCGCACTGGCAAGGGTGAGAAGGGTACCGGCGCACTGATCCTGACCTCGGACAAGGGCGGCGCCGCGGGTGCAAACGCCACCTTTGCCTGCGATTTCAAGGGTATCGGCACTCCTACGGAGTACACCTACACCCCCGCCTAACTTCACACATCAGCCCTCGTCACCCGCTGGCGGGGGCTCTTTTTATAGGAGGTAAATCACACATGATCATCTGCAATCAGGAGTTTAATTTTTCCGCGCTGAACGCGGACGATATCGACCGCATGGAAGCTGCGTCCAAGCAGCAGATCAGCCGTGCCAAGGCTGAGGCAAAGCGGCTGGAGCAGGAGAACGCAAGTTACTCTGACATTCTGCGCAGCCAGTGCCGTGTGCTGATGGACTACTTTGACGAGGTGCTGGGCGATGGCGCATCGCAGCGTCTTGGCTTGACCGGCAGCGATCTGGGCAAGTGCACGCAGGTTGCAACCGAGTTCAAAGCCGCTATCGAGGCCGAGAAGGCCGCGGCAAAGGCTGCTGTCACCGTACCGCCGGAATCGCAGGGCAACCGCGCACAGCGCCGTGCCGAGCGCAAGCATAATAAGCACAAGCCGCCCGTGAGCTATCCGGCAGCACAGCCGGACAAGGCCGAGCGCCGCAAGCAGCTGCTGGCAGAGCTGGCGGCGCTGGAAAATGGCTGATCTTCTGCTGACCCCTCTCTGTGAAGGCGAATGGGAGGGGCGCAAAATCAACTCTGATTTCCGGCCTATGGTGTGGCTGGCAAACCAGTACCTGCGGGGGACCCCTGACAAGGATCCGTTTCTGTTCTCGCAAGAGGCGTTTCACCGCTTTTTCCGGGAGGACGTCCCCCTACCACAGTCCGGGGAGGCTTTCCAGTCGATGCTCCGCTTCTATGTTGGAGGCGAAGCAGCTACACCGGAAGCCCGGCGCAGTGTATCCTCTTCTGCCGGCAGCCATGAAATCGCCTTTGACTATGCGTCCGATGCGCCCTATATCGTGGCTGCGTTTCAGCAGACCTACGGCATCGACCTGACCACCTCTACCATGCACTGGTGGAGATTCCGGGCGCTGTTTTTGAGCTTGCCGGAGGACACGCTGATGCACAAGATCATGTGCTGGCGTACTGCGGATCTGTCCGGGATGCAGAGCGAGGAACGGCAGCGGTATGAGCTGCTGCGGGGTGCCTACGCGCTGCCGGCAGAGGTGAAGGGAGGTAGACGCATTGCAACCGTTGCAGACCATGACGCCGCATTCCTTGCCCGTTTCCAGCACACCGGGGAGTGATACGCGCAGCCCCGTACCCTGCCCCTTCTGTGGCAAGGCGCTGCCGGTTTGGGCAGCAGCTGAAGCCACTGCTATGGGCGTGTGGGTCAAATGCAAAAACCCGGCCTGCCGCCGGGAAGTAGAGATTAAAATCTAAGCAGCCTGTGCCTTTGTGCCCGCGCTCTTTTCAAGAGAGGTGGACACATTGGCAGACTATACGATAACTGGCGACACCAAACTGGATGCTGGTGGCTTTAACAAGGGGCTCAGCAGCATGACGGTGGCCGCCGGCACTCTGATCGCGGATCTCGTCAAAACGGCCACCGGCAAGCTGGCAGGCCTTGCGCAGGCCTCTGTCGGCGTGGGCATGAGCTTTGACGCGTCCATGTCTCAGGTGGCGGCCACGATGGGCACCAGTATCGATCAGATCCAGAATCTGACCGACACCGCCAAGGAGATGGGCCGGACTACCGCGTTCACAGCTACACAGGCAGCAGACGCGCTGAATTATCTGGCGCTGGCGGGCTACGATGCAGACAAGGCCGCCGAGGTCTTACCCAGCGTCCTGAGCCTTGCGGCTGCAGGCGGCATGGATCTGGCCTATGCGTCCGATCTGGTCACCGATGCCATGGCCTCGCTGAATATCGAGGCCAACAAGCAGAATGTGGACGAGTTTGGTAACAAACTCGCCATGGCTGCCAGTAAGGCAAACGCCAACGTTTCCCAGCTGGGTGAAGCGATCCTAACCGTGGGCGGCACCGCCGCAAACCTGAAGGGTGGTACCACAGAGCTGACAACCGCCCTCGGTTTGCTGGCCAACGTGGGCATTAAGGGCGCCGAAGGCGGCACCCACCTGCGCAATATCATTCTGTCGCTGCAGTCTCCCACTAAGGACGCCCGGGAGGTTATGGAGCAGCTGGGGCTGGAGGTCTACGATACCCAAGGCAATATGCGTCAGCTGGACGATATCCTTACCGACCTGAACACCTCCATGTCTGGCATGACGCAGGGCGGCAAAGACAGCGTTATCAACCAGCTGTTTAACAAGACCGACCTCGCAGCCGTAAACGGCTTGCTGGCAGCGCAGGGTGAGCAGTGGGAAACTCTGGCCACCCAGATCGACAACGCCGGTGGCGCTATGGGTCAGATGGCAGACACCCAGCTGGACAACCTGCAGGGCGCTGTCACCATCATGCAGTCCGCGCTGGAAGGCTTGCAGCTGGCGATCTACGACAAGATGGAGCCTGCGCTGAAGGTGCTGGCGCAGGGAGCAACAGAGACGATCTCCACCCTGACCGCCATTCTGTCGCAGGACGGTCCTGCTGCCATGCTGGATGCTGCTGTGACCATCATGGGCAGTCTGGTGAACGGCATCACGCAGAAGATCCCGATGGTCATGAGCGCCGCCACCGGCATCATCATCAAGCTGACCCAGTATCTGGGCAATCATGCAGACGATCTTTTTGACGCCGGTATTAAGATTCTGAAGAACCTGATCACGGGCATCCAAAACAACCTGCCTGCTCTGATCACCGCGGCCGCACAGCTGCTGGCGAAGTTCGCCGCGGCGCTGATCTCGCATCTGCCGGACCTGCTCCAGTGCGGTGCATCGCTGCTGCAAGCCATCGTGAATGGCATCCTGCTCGGCATCGCAAACCTTGGAGAAGCCGCCATTGCCTGCGTTGCCAAGATCGTGGGCGTCTGGGATGGCAGCTACACCGAATGGGGCAACATCGGCACCAACATCGTCTTGGGTATCAAGAACGGTATCATCGGTGCATGGGATGGCCTTGTGTCCGGCGTCAAGGCCAAGGTAGCGGGCATGGTGGATTCCGTCAAGGGTCTGCTGGGCATACACTCGCCCTCCAAGGTTTTTGACGAGATCGGCATGAACATCTGCAAGGGTCTTGCACAGGGCCTGACCACCAACGGAGAACTGGCCAAGGACGCCGCAGCGCAGGTGGTGGCTTCTGTCACCAACACTGCAACAACCCTCGCGGACGGCATTGAAACGGTCACTCAGAGCGTGACCGAGACCCTGAAGGACGGTACCACCCAGCAGAAGCAGACCATCACCTCCACCGGCACTGAGATCATTGACGGCGTAGAGCGCACGGTCAAGACCGTAACCACCATCGCCGCTGACGGTACTAAGACTGTCAGCAAGACCATCGAGGATGCCGGGCCGCAGTTCTCCAGCGCAGCAGAGCTGCTGACCTACCAGTTTACCGAAAAGCTCAATTCCAGTTGGGAGCAGATCAATAAGTCGATCCAGAGCGATGTCGTGGGCAGCATTCAAACGCTGTTCAAGGCGATCAAGGATGGCGATCTGGAAAGCATAGCTACATGGTCTGCCGCCTACTTCTGGAATGCCTGCACACAGGAGCAGCGCACCCAGATCCAGACCTTTGCCATGGATGCGCTTGGCAAGCTGTCCGGCTCGCTGTCCGGCGTGTTCAAAAACCTTGCAAGTCTGGCGGCAGGGTTTATCGGGCAATTCGTGCCAGCGGCCACTGCGGCTACCGGCGCACAGACCGGGCTGAACATCGCCATGGATGCAAACCCCATCCTGCTGGTGATCTCCCTGATCGGTATGCTGGTGGGCGCTCTGGGCAGCTTTATCACCACCAACCGGGACGCATCCAGCAGTGTCAAGTCCATCTGGGGCGGTATCGGGGACTTCATGTCCTACATTTTTGAGGGCCTGCTGCGCGTTTATGGCTCTTATCTGCAAGGCTTTGTCAACATTATCAATGGTCTGATCAAGGTCTACAACGCTGTTGCATGGCTCTGGGACAGTCATATTGATCCCGTATCCAATATTGCCTTTGACTATGCCGATAAGATACGCAAGGAACGAGAAGAGCGGAAAGCTGCCGAGAAGGCCGAGGCCGAAAGGGCGAAGGCGCAGGCTCAGCTGGATGCCCAGTACGCAAAGCAGTCCGGTACGGCTGAAAAGAAGCAGCTGGATGCAAAGTACAATAAGAAGCTGGCAGAACTGGAGAAGGCAAAGCTGACCAAGGATGACCCCGGGATGCTGGAGGCCGAAAAGAAGGTTCTGGCCGCGGGCTATGAGCAGGATCTGGCAGACCTCGAAAAGAAGGTGCTGGATGCCCGGTACAAGCTTGCATCTGCGCAGCTGGAAAAGAAAACTACTACCGATGCAGCCCGGCTGGCAGAACTGGAAAAGCAGATCAACGAAGCCCAGAACGTCATCCAGATGTCGGATCTGGAAAAGCAGCTGCTGGGCGTAGAGTACCAGAAGTCTCTTGCAGAGCTGATCGCCAAGTACCAGCCCAAGAAGGACAACACCAGCTCCGGCAGCAGCTCCTCCGGCTCCAGCCCGTCCAACTCGGATGAGCTTGCCAACAAGATCAGCGATCTGGAAAAGAGTTATAACCAGAAGCTGCAGGAGCTGAAGAACACCTACACCAACAAGGGTGAAGCCCAGAGCGCTGAATATGAGCGCCGTCTGGCAGATCTGAAGGCCGACTATGAGAAGCAGCTGGCAGCTCTGAAGAAGCAGCTGACCGAAAAGAATAATTCTTCTGACAGCCTGAGCGCTAAGCTCAGTGAGTTAGAGCAGGATTACAACCGGAAGCTGCAGGAGTTGAACCACAACAGCACTGTCAAAGATGCCGAGTACGACCGTAAGCTGGCCACCCTGAAGGCTGACTACGAGAAACAACTGGCCGAGCTGAAGCGGCAGTACAGCAGCTCCTCTGGATCCTCCGGCACCGGTGGCTCCTCCGGTTCTTCTGGCTCCACCAATCCTGTGCCCAAGCCGGACACCGATCATGACAAGGTGATCGAGGATAACACGGCGGCACTGGTAGAGGCCAACAAAAAGCTGGCCGAGATGGTCCGGCAGGCTAACGCGCTGGTGCTGTCCGACAACATGAAGGTCAGCAACCGCGTGGCTGCCTCCGGCACCGCGCAGGTGGCCGCAGCCGCCGGCAACTACCACCGGGAGGGAGATACCACGGTCAACCAGTATATCTACTCCAAGGCGCAGACGGCGGCTGACCTTGCCCGTGAAACCCGTTGGGAAGCGGATCACGCCAAGGCAAAGAAACGATGAAAGAAGGGAATGACCCATGCGCAAAGACCATCTGATGCTCATTACAGACGCGGGCGTGACGTTGCACGCGGGCTGGGATTATGGGGCACCCTATTCTTTCGACCCGCTGAACGGCGTCTCTGTGGATCTGAAGCTGGCGCAGGGCGTCAATCAGACCGGTTCTACTGTGGAGCAACAGAGTGTTGCAGGCGTGTACCGGGAGTTGATCATTGACTTCTGGAGCAGCCACGGCGAGGCAGATTCCATCCTGTGGCTGAACGCCCTGCCCTACTTTACCCGCGGGACGCTATATTTCGGGGACAAGTGGTTCTGCCGCTTCGTCCTCTCCAAAACGCCCTACACAAAGCAGATCGAGCCCTTCCCGCAGCTGGATATCATGCTGTACTGCGAAAAGCCCTTCTGGTACGGCCTAACGGCGCAGAGTTACACGCTGGGCGGCTTCACACCGGGGTTCAAGTTCCCGGTCAACTACCATACCCACCGGTACAGCGCCAAGAACGAAGCTACCTTTGTGAACGTGCAGAACCCCGGCAGCCTGTCGGTGCCCTTTACCGCGACCCTGCGGTGCACGGCGCCGGTGCAGAACCCGCGGGTAATAGACGTGCTGCGGGGGGACTTTATCGGGCTGGTGGGCTTTGATCTGGAGCCGGGCGATACGGTGGAGTTCTACCGGACTACCACCGACCGACTAGCGGTAAAGCGCACCCGGGCGGGCGAGGAAAGCAACCTCTTTGCCTATCTGGACGAGGACAGCACCCTGACAGAGCTGCCCGCCGGGGACAACCTGCTCAAAGCCGAAGCCGATTCCGGCGCGGATGCGCTGCAGGCTACGATCAGCTTCTACCCGATGTACACCGGCATTATCCCGGAGGTGATGACTGATGCGACTTGACGTGCTGGACGCGGACACTCTGGTGCGTGTCGGCAGCGTAGATGTGTGGGTCAGCCTGTACTGGGACGAGCCATACAACACGGAGGGCGAGTTCACGCTGGAGGTTCGCCCCACAGCGGAAAACCTGATCCTGCTGCAGGAAGGGCGCTGGATCAAGCGCAGTGACCGGCAGGTGCCTATGCGGATCTGTTACCGGTCAAACGCTAACGAGGACGCCAACATTGTCTGCACAGGATTCCCGGCTACATGGATCCTCACCAAACGGGTGAGCACCGCCATCGTCAAGAACGAGACCGCGGAGGTTGCAATGCGCCGCTTGGTGTCCGACATGGCACCGTGGCCGCGGCTCCGTCTGGGGCCGCTGTACGGTTTTGATACCAAGTACGAGCAGCAGACCTCCGGCGGCAGCGTGTTCGACTACTGCGCCACGCTGGGGGCTGCCTGTGATCTTGGCTTTCGTATCACTGTACAGGGCAAGAACGCAGACAAGTACCTGCAGTTTGAGGTGTTCCGGCCTACACAGGACCCAAACAACCGCTTCTCCAGTAAGTGGGGCAACCTGACCAATACCAGCTGGGCCTTTGGTGATAGCAACTACGCAAACGTAGCTGTTGTACAGGGCTCTGGAGAAGGTGCGGAGCGGGCTACCGTAACGGTAGGTCTGACGGATGCCACCGGATCGGAACGGCGGGAGATGTATGTGGACGCCCGAGACCTCCAACCGGATGAAACGAACGGCGAAACCAGCAAAAGCACTGCCTATCTGGAGCGCCTGATGGCACGCGGCCTTAACAAGCTGCTGGATCAGACCCGGACAGGCAGCATTGAGGTCAATGTGGAAGATGATGGCCTGCAGCCCGGAGATGTGGCCATCTGCTCGCTCCCGGAGCTCGGCTATAAGGCAACAGTCCGGGCTGCGAACATTATCACGCAGAGCCAAGCTGACGGTACCACGCGCACGGTGCGCTGGGGCACGCCGGTCTGGCAGAAGATCTAGGAGGTGTTTATTTGAGCGCCATTGTTACAACCTACCCGCTGGACGGCATTACCTACGATGCTGCGGACGCAGCCGGGTACAACTCCGCACGGACTTCCGGCGTATACAGTGCCGAGGAGGATTACACGGTCACCCCCGGAGGCGGCTACACGGTAAAGGTGAGCGGAGGCCGGGCATGGGTACACCCGGCGAAGTATGTGGGCTATAGCATCATCAAGCAGGAGCCCGATACCCTGACGCTACCGCTGGCAGATGCACAGCGCCCGCGCATTGATCGCGTGGTGTTGCGCTACGATGCAGCTGCCCGCAAGTCGTATCTGCTGGTGCTAGAGGGCACGCCTGCCAGCACACCCACTGCCCCGGCGATCTCCCGCACCAATCTGCTGTACGATCTGTGCCTTGCCCAGATCACCCGCCCGGCGGGCTCCACAGCGATCACAGCAGGCAACATCACGGACACCCGGCTGGACGAGAGCCTGTGCGGCGTCATGTCGGACGGCGTGACCCGGATCCCCACAGATCAGCTGCTGAAGGCGGCGCAGGCGCGGATCAACGCACTGGAAGAGACGGCAACCAACAGCGCCAGCGCTGCAGCAGCCAGCCAGAGGGCGGCAGCAGCCAGCCAGAGCGCTGCTGCCAACAGTGCCAATGCAGCATCCAGAAGCCAGAGCGCGGCTGCCAACAGTGCCAGCGCCGCAGCATCCAGCCAGCGGGCCGCTGCAGGCAGCCAGAGCGCAGCGGCCTCCAGTGCGTCCAGCGCGTCCGGGAGTGCCAGCGCAGCAGCATCCAGTCAGAAGGCAGCGGCATCCTCGCAAAGTGCGGCAGCTGCCAGCGAAGCCGCGGCAAAGAAAGCTGCAGCAGAAGCCGGCACGAAGGCGGGCACGGACAAAACTTTGTCCATGGACAGCGCTCCCGCTGATGCAAAAGCATCCGGCGATATGATGGCATGGCTACACAATATGCTGATCACCGGAGAGGTTCAGTACCATGTCACCCTGACCGATGGTTCCCTTTTGTGCGCTTCTGACGGAGCCGCACTTCTCGCTACCAGAAAAATCCAATTTGCCTAAGGAGGTTACTTTATGGCAGGCGACACTCGTATTCCTATCACACAGCTTCCTGTTGCAGGCACTGTATCCAAGACGGATCAGCTGCTTGTGCAGGGCAACAGCACCCAGCGCGCAACGCTGGCAAAGATCCTGTCTGATCTGAGCATCGTAAACCCGGATATGGCGCAGGACACCATGCTCCGCATTATGGTGCCCAACGGCGCAGGCGCGCATAACGCCACGTTCCGCGGCAAGAATCTGGGCGGCAGTCTGACGTCTGCACAGGCCGCGCAGATCAGCGCAGGCACGTTTCAGGATCTGTATCTGGGCGACTACTGGTCTATCGGCGGCGTAAACTACCTGATCGCGGGCTTTGACTACTGGCTGAACACCGGCGACACGCCTTGCACCAAGCATCATGTCGCGGTCATCCCGCAGAACCATTTGTACACCGCAGCCATGAACGAGACCAACACCACCGAGGGCGGCTATGTCGGCTCTCAGATGTACAAGACCGGTCTGGATCAGGCAAAGCAGACCTTTGCAAACGCCTTTGGTGCGGCTCACATCCTGAACCACCGCGAGTGGCTGGTCAACGCGGTCAGCAACGGCAAGCCGTCCGGGAGCGCATGGTTTGACAGCACCATCGAGCTGCCCAACGAAAACATGATGTACGGCAGCCATATCTTTGCTCCTGCGTCTGACGGCAGCACCATCCCGCAGAACTACACAGTCTGTAAGTCGCAGCTGCCGCTGTTCCGGCTCGCACCGCAGTACAGTTTTACCCGCTCCTACTGGTGCTGGCTGCGTGACGTTGTTTCGGCCTCGTATTTTGGCCACGCCAGCAGCAATGGCGTTGCCGACTACGACTACGCCTCCCCTGTCTGCGGCGTGCGTCCGGTCGGGGGTATCTGTTAATCCTGAATCCGGCGCGGCTTGTCCGCGCCGGGAGTGAGTAAGAGAGAAGGTTTTTCTATGTCCTCTGTCCCTGTAAGTCAGCGCAAGCCGTCCCGGCTGGAAGCCCACCATCTGGCTTTGGCTCTTGGCCGTAGCCTGACGGATCTGCTGTCCCGCTCTTTGGGGTTGAGCAAGCAGAAGATGGAAGCCCGGATTGCGCAGCGGATCCGCACCGTTACCCTGCCTTATGGGCCGGAGTATGATGCCGAGATCCAGCGGATCAGGGACGAGGAGACCGCCTTTGTGCACCGGATGATTAACCGGGAAAGTGATCGTGTGCTGGATCTGTTCCGGCAGATCCCGCTGCGGTTGAGAGCCGCAAATTCCATCTGGCCCACCTGCGCGGACGAGTATCACGCCCGCCGGGTAGAGCTGGATTATGCGATCTCTGCCAGCTGGCAGCTGCACGATGAACTGCAGTATATTGTGGAATCGCTCCCGGTAAACATCAACCGCTACACAGAGCTGGTGCTGCAGATCGAAACGATCATAGCCTGCACCAAGAGCCTGCGCGCCTCTGACAAAAAGCGCTTCGGCAAGTTTGATGATGAATCTTCTCTTCAGTCCTTAGTTACTGAATTAGGGCAGTTTTTGCATACTATTTCGGCCACGTATTTTGGCAACGCCAACAACAATGGCAATGCCAACTACAACAACGCCTCCAATGTCAACGGCGTGCGTCCGGTCGGGGGTTGATTTCGCAACTTCCCCACGATAGGGGTTTGACCCCTTGAAGCTCTGCGAAAGGAAAGACTGTCCTTTCATGGTAGACCCATGATAAATACCCCTGTGTGGGTGTCAACAGTGACGGCTCCGGTTACGACTGATGAACCTATTGTGCTGTTTTTACGCGGAATTTTAGTAAGAAGCAATGAGCAAATACACTGACGCAAATATTTTATACCACGCCGGTTCCAAGGCCATGAAAGGCTCAAAGTTCAAGTACAACACGCAGTTGTTTGAGATCAACCAGCTGATGGAAACAGCAAAGCTGCAGAAGGATCTCCAGAACGGAACCTACACCCCGAAGGTAGGCACCCGCTTTACCATCCGGGAACGCGGGCACGAGCGGTATATCACCAGCGCCGCCACAAGGGACAAAGCGGTGAATCACGTTACCTGTGACGAGTACCTGACCCCTTTGTTGCAGAAGTATTTGCAGTACGACAACACGGCCTCTCAGGTGGGCAAAGGTGTTGACCTTGAACGCAGGCGGTTTGAGATCCATCTGCGGCAGTATTACGAACGGGAGGGCAACAATGAAGGCTTTGGCCTCTTTGCCGATTTCTCCGGCTATTACCCGAACATCCATCACGATATCTGCCTTGATCAGTTCGACCGATATCTTGCCCGTGAGATCACCGATCCTGCCGAGTTGGCCGAGGTCAACGGGCATCTGCGCGGTACGTTCCAGACGTTTGAGTTGGACGTGTCCCGCTTCTCTGACAAGGAGATCGCCCGGATGTATCAGACCAAGGTCAGCCCAACGCTCAACTGCGGCGTACCAGCGACCGCCCTGACCGGTGAGAAGATGCTGCGCAAGGGCGCTGACATCGGGAATCAGGTATCCCAGAACGCCGGGATCTTCCTGCCGCTGCCGATTGATAATTATATCAAGATTGTTTGCGGCATCCCGGAGCATGGCAGATATTCAGATGATTTTTACGCCCTTAGCAAGGACAAGCAGACCCTTGTAGATCTGCTGGACACCGTCCGGGCGCTCTGCAAGGCGCAGGGCCTTATCCTTAACGAACACAAGACCCGGATCTGCCGGTTGTCCGATGAATACCGGCATCTGCAGGTGTGTTATTCCCTGAAGGAGGATGGCACGATCACACGCCGGATCAATCCCAAGTCGATCACCCGCGAGCGGCGCAAACTCAAAGCGTACAAGCGGCTACTGGATGTCGGGAGAATCACCTACCAAGAGATAGAGAACGCTTATAAGTCATGGATCTGCGCCCACTACCGGTATATGTCCCGGCAGCAGATCCAGCACATGAGCAGCCTGTACAGAGAGCTGTTCGGAAAGGACCCAACATGGAAGAAAAAAGGTTATGGGAGGTTACGCTGGCTGATGGCTCCAAAATCAGCAGCCTGACCCTCAACGGCAACAACTTCTGCTCCGACAAGGAGCTGACCGCAGCCCAGTTCGAGGGCAAGCTGGCCAGCGTAACCTGTACCGATGGCAAGCGGAGCTACACGATGACCAACGCGGAGCTGGTACAGATCCTGCCCGGCTCTGTTACCCCGGACGGTCGCTGGTGGTTCGTCTTGCGCGAGTTGTCCGAGGCCGAGATTTTCCGCGCCAGAGTGCAGGCCCAGCTGGACTACCTCGCCATGAGTACAGATGTGAATTTGGAGGATATGTAACATGGAAACCGAACACAGCAAGAAATTTAATGATATCAAGTTCTACTACGAGCACCATATCTGGCGCAAAACCACTGTAAAGAAAGCCTGCAAAACTGGCCGCATCACCGCCGCCGAGTATGAGGAGATCACCGGCGGGAAGTATGTGGCCTGATTGCTGGCCTGCCCTGTGTGAGGAGCTGCTGACGCAGCTGGAGACACTGGGCGCGGACACGAGCACCGCTCGCAGCCGGTTTGCCATTCTTGTAGCAAGCTGCAGCGCGCAGGGCTGCAGAATCCTGAAGGGAGAAAACAACTATGATCAGAACGTACAGCCTGAAGCAGCACGGTAAAACCTATCTGGCGCCCTGCTTTCAGGTGAAAGAGTTTGCCTGCCGGGCGGCTGACACCATCCTGATTGATGACGAGCTAGTGGTGCTGCTGCAGTGCATCCGGGAGCACTTCGGCGCAAAGGTGCACATCACCAGCGGCTACCGCACGGCGGCGTATAACGCTACACTGCCGGGTGCAAGCAAAACCAGCCAGCACATTCAGGGCAGAGCCGCAGACTTCTGGGTGGAGGGTGTACCGGTAGCTACCGTAGCCGACTACGCTGAGAAGCTGCTGCCCGGGCGTGGCGGCATCGGGCGCTACCCGAAGGATGCAGCGCACCCCAGCCGTAAGACCGGATGGGTACACATCGACACCCGGCCCAACAAGAGCCGGTGGGCGCTGTAAGGAGGATATCTACATGGCAAGCTGTTTGATTTCTGATGCACCCTATGCGGCTTGGCTCTCTGACGTACTCGCTACGCTGGAGGAGCACAAGGTCACCAAGATCGCCGTAGCAGCACCTATGCCCGGCAGCAAGGTCTTTACCGGTTACTTTGACATGAGTATCATGGACAAGGCTCTGGTGGCGACCAACATTCAGGCAGACGCCACCATGGACGCGATCTGCGCCAATGGCCCGCTGATCCAGCAGGCTTGGGAGGACGCCGAAGAGGATGACGATGATCTGGGGGAGGGGTGATTCCAGTGTGGTCTGTGATCGTAGCCGCTGGCATTCCAACCAGCGTGCTAAGCTTCTACATCTGGATGCTTGAGCGGCGCATCGAACGCCGGGAAAAGCAGCAGGAGGCGGCAGAGAAAGCCCGTGAGGAATTCGAAACCCACCTGTACGAAAGTTCCCTTGCAGCCATTGCGCTGGGCGAGGCCACTGCCCGAGCCGTGCAGCGCATCCCGGACGCCCACTGCAACGGCGATATGCACGCCGCCCTAGATTATGCCGCTGCCGTGAAACACCAGCAGCGGGAGTTTGTCGCAAAGCGCGGGATCCGCGCTATTATCAACTGAAGAAAGGAACCATAAACATGAAGGCAACTACTTACAACGCACCCACTATCTCTGCAGGCACCATCGCCCGTACCGCCTGCCTGCTGCTGGCACTGACCAATCAGGTGCTCAGCGCTCTGGGCAAGCCCGTGCTGCCCATCGAGAGCGCCACCGTGGAGCAGTTGGTCACGGCGGGGATCACGACCGTGACCGCCCTGATCGCATGGTGGAAGAATAACTCTTTCACCGCCGCCGCACTGGAAGCGGACAAGACCTTTGACCGCCTGAAGGCGCAGGGCAAGTAATAGCAAGGGCCGCAGCTCCCACCACAGGGCTGCGGCCCTTATTTTTTTAGAGAAAATAGTGGGTTTGATAGTGGGTTACAATAAAAGAAAAACACCCAGAAACTTACGTCTCTAGGTGTTATTTCTTGGTGGGCGCGGGTGGATTCGAACCACCGAAGCTGAAAGCAGCAGATTTACAGT
>OGRA01000599.1_pt1 | contig 38369 bp, 41 predicted proteins | sample 1553351 | NCBI WGS metagenome assembly OGRA01 (sample SAMEA2580056, study PRJEB22360) | human gut metagenome | biome: human gut; feature: human-associated habitat; material: faeces | place: Denmark | collected 2008/2010
CTCCAATAAAGTCTTTTAAGGTCTTTCCGTTGGGGAGCAGCACATCGGAATAGTAGTACGACGGGTCTTTGTCCTTCAGGTGCTCCAGAAGATCACGGTACTCCAATTTCAGCTTGTTATCCCTGACGTCAAAATTATCGTCATTGTTCGGCAACCGAAGCAAATATCCCGGCAGGTTGGAGATGCTGCCCGTTGTCTTATAGACCGGTAGCACGTTGTTTCCGGTGCAGAGATGAAAATTGCTCTGTGTTACGTTGGAAAATGGATAGCAGAACATTTCTGTGCTGCTTTTCAGATCTTCATCCGCAACGACACCTACCCGGCAATCACTGACCTTGCCCAGTTCAGAGATCTGAAACCCAAAGACGAGCTTCGGCAGCGGAAATCTTTCATAAAGCGTATTATGGTAGGTGATGTCCGCATAACGCTGCTGGCAGAGCAGGCAGAACCGTTTTGCGCCGCTCTCACAGATCTCGACGGAAAAGCACCCCTTCGGAAGCAGACCGCTTGAAATGAACGAATTGCGGTTTGTTGCGTGGATGATTGCCTGAAACAGATCCTCCGGGCAAATTTCCTTTCTGCTGATCACACCAAGGATTTCCTGCTTCAATACCACTGTTGCCCGCTGGGGATCGATCTCAATAACCAGTTTTTGTGTTCTGTCCATCACGCAGCCCTCCGTTCCGTACACCGCGCATTGCGCTGTGCTGCTTCAACCGCTTTTTCCAGCCCGCATAGCCTCTTATCAAAAAATGTGAAAATGTCAAGCAGACCATCGATCAATTGGACATAATCACAAAATTCGTCATCATATGCGAAAACAATGCCGCTGGAAAACTTTTTCCCGGTTTTCTCTTTCAATGCCCAATCATAGCAGTAGGAATCCAGCCATAAAGCATTTTTGATGCACGTGCTGGCCTCACGCCAAAATGGGTTTTCTTCGGGTTTCATGTGAAGCAGCGATTCATATTGTCTGCAAAGGCGGATATAAGCGGTCATGTTTTCAGACGAAAAATAATGATAATAGGAGGATATATCATATTCATAGTCCAGCTTCTGGTTGAAACAATGAAATTCGGAGACGATATCCAGAGCCAGTTCCTGAAGCTCATAGAAGGAATCTTCCCGCAAAATATGCTGGGGAAACGCCTTTTTGAACACATCAAACCGTCCGTGATCATAAAAGGATTTTGCGATTTGGATCGCATAAAAGATAAGCGTAAGCTCCATAACTTCTCCTTAGCAAAACTGTTTCATTTTTTGTGCCTGCGCCGGAAGTGATGCAGCGCCGTCTGCAAGAACGCAGCTATAGTAGCTGCCTGGCCAGTTGTAATAAAAGAAATCAGCAACAGGCCATATATCTTCCAATTCAAATTCCTCATAGCAAATATCCTCCAGGAAGATGTCTTGACCGGTCAAGAACGGGAGAACCACACGATACACAAGGTAGGGGTTTAAGCGCTCCGTAGAATCCGTCTGATTCTTTTTCTCGCGTTCTTTTGCCCCGCAAAGGAGCGTCATCAGCGCGGTTAGATCAGTTTGAATCATGTTTGCTCTCCCATACCAGCTTCACCACGCAGATGGCATAGTCCTTCATATTGCAAAGAATTTTCTTATGCTCCGCTTCATTCAGATACGACCGGCCTTCGCGCAGGAAGTAGATCCCGCAGTCTGGCATCAGCTCTCCAAACATGTTGGCGATGTGCCACTCCATGTGGGAGCGCGCTTCGGCGGTATCGCCCTTGAGGTAGGCCGTGCACATCTTTGTGTCACCGACCGTTTGCTCATTCCCAATTTCCAGATGCTCCATGAAGCCGGCTAGATGTGCCTTTGCGCGCTCATCCAACTGATGCTTCGCGGATGCGTAGAAATACAGGAACAGCGCCGGTTCGTTTCTGCCCAGAATGACGCTGTATGGACTGGATACTTTCTGTCCCCATGCGCCCGCGGACGGCTCGAACCGTGTGCAGAGCCTTCCCATCTGCGGGACGATCCGCTCTGTGACCTGCTGCCAGACGGCTTCGCGCGCCGTCTGGTCGTCCGGCTCTGTGACCGGAACAATGATCGCAACATCTTTTGTATATCTCATTTTTCCTCCTAACTCAGTGCCAGAAATCCGTTCGGCGTCAGGACATTGAAGATCATCTTGTTGCTGATAACTTCATGCACCTCTGCGCCGGTATGGTTTCCGTGCTGGTCAAACTGTTCCTCGCGTTCCACGTTTTTTACCTTCACGATACGGCCCTTGATGATGTGCGGCGTATCACACTCGATCAGCCCGTTTATCATCCCGGAGCCGCCGATGAGACCGATCTGCCCAATGGAAAGCGGCAGAAGCGGATGCTTTTCCGTGCTGTCCAGTGCACTTTTTGCGTTCAGCAGCCGCGTAAAGCTGCCGGAGCGCGTCAACTGCCGTTCCAGCTCCTTCTCATTAAACCGTTCTCCGCGAAAGACCTCGACGGTCTTTGTGACGGCGGGCAATACATACCGATTTTCCTCCAACTCCGTGACACACGGAATTTTCTCCGGAACCAGCGTCTGTGCGCCCAGCCGGTCAGCCGCTTCATCGTCCTCCGTGGGTTTTCTGCGAAGCCCCAGCACGACCGCCTGATGGAATCTGGCAAACTCGCCGTCGGTGAATTTCCAGACGGAAAGGTCGGAAAAGTTCTCCGCGAGGATTTTACAGATGTCCGGCGTCAGGCGATAGTACGGCACGATGTAGACAAGCAGGCCGCCCAGCATGAGCGTCCGGATGCTCTGCACCAGAAACTGCTTTTCGCTGCGCACCCGGCTGCCGCCCTCGGTCAGAACGGACAGATACGGCGGATTCAGAAACAGCACATGGAACGCCTCGCGGCTGATCTGGCTGTGAAAGAAGCTTCCGAAGCCGACGCGATGGAGCCTTGTCTGGGCTTCCTCTGCGCGGTGTTCGTCCAGTTCCATGCCGTAGGTGTAGCAGTTGTTGCCGTCGGCAAGCTGCCGAAGCGCCTTGCCGCAGCCGCAGCACGGGTCAAGAAGATTCGTCGTCACACCCTCCGGAAATGCAATGCCGCGCAGGATGTGCGTGATATTTTCCGGGTCTGTCGGGTAATAACCCATGCGGACATGATTCATCAGCCGCCCGATCACCGCCGCGTTGACGGTGTCCGTTTGCGGCAACGACTTTGCAAAGCCGGTCAGGACTTCATATACAGGCTTGTACGCTCTGGACATGAGATCAAAGCGGTGCAGACCCGTTTGAAGCTGCCCGGCTTTTCCTGCCAGCGCGGATTCCTCCAATTCCAGAAGATTCCGCTGTGCATCGCCGAACGCCGCAAGAAGCGCGTCCCGTGTTTTCTGCAATTCCAGATAGTACGCATACGCACGCTGCGGCTGCGCCGTGCGGTATTTCTCCACACCGGCGCGGCATTTCAAAAGGCGCTGGCTGCCGCGCAGAATCCCTTCCGCCGTCTGCCGAAGCTGTTCCAAAGCATAAAAGGAACGTTTGGGCTCCTTCTGCAATTCCTGTTCCATGCTGTGACCTCACGCCGCAGGCTGAATGCTCTCAGCCGCAAAGTCAAAGACCGGCGCGTTTTCCTCCGGCGTGCCGGGGAGAATGCGCAGTGTGTAGCCTTTGCTTCGCAGCAGCTTGAACGTGCCGATCATGCGCTGAAGCTCAAAATCATCCACATCATTTGCATCGTTCTCGCAGGCGGCTTTTTCCGCCGCCTGCTGTGCAAGCACCTCCTGCACAATTTTTGCGATGTTTGCTTTTGTTTCAGCATCTTCCGGTGTGTCAGACGGTTCTTCCGATTCCGTGCGCGGCTTCTCAAACCTGCCCTGCGGTCGGCTTGCCGTCAGGCGCAGCCAGAATGTACGAAGATTTGAAAAAAGCAGCGTCAGGATCATGCCGCGCGGATTCGGCGTCAGATGCACGATCTCATCCGCGTCCGCTTCGCCGATCTCGCTGACCGCCACGGTCAGGCTGAGAGCCTTGACATAGTTAGCGGAGAAGAAACGGGAAACAGCGGCGCTTTCCGAGATCATTGCCTCATTGACACTGACGCGCTGCGCCAGCAGTCTCCGGCAGATAACCGTACCGCATTCCAGTTCGGTCACGTCCACGATGTCTGCGGAAACTTCACCGGCGGTAATAAAACCTCGGCCGGAAATATGCTTTGCTTTCAAGCCGTTCGTGACGTGCAGATTCCCATGGACGATCACATCGTCCGTGACAAGCGTTTCATAGTTGTACGTCGCACCGGCTGGGATATAGACTGTTTTCATGCTCAAAAATCCTTTCTCTTTTACGCTGCTTTCTGTTCTTCCTTGAGCCGTACCGGGAGGACGATGGCGGAGCTGTTGCCCGCCACAAGCGAAATTGCGCCCAGCGGGCTGGTCAGCCGCATTGTCACCAGTTCCTGCTTTTCAAACTGCGTGAGCGCATCCAGCATGAATCTTGCGTCAAAGCCAAAGATGATGCTGCTTTCTGCGCTGATGGAAACCGCCGCTTTATAGAGGCAGTCCTTCGCACGCAAGTTCAGCAATCCATTCTCAAACCGGACATAAGGCTTGTCTACCTTTCCGACGCAGGCCAGCAGATATTTCAGGGCCTGCACAAAGTCCTTTCGATGGAAGCAGAATTCCTCATTCCACTTTTGCGGAACAACGCTTTCATAGGTGATAGGCGTGACATTCAGGATACGTTTCGCAAGCAGGCGAACGTGTTCATTCTGGAACAGGACCCAGTTATCTGCCACGCTGATCTGTATATCCGCAGCGCCAAACACTTTGATCTGTTCCAGCGCCGGAACACCGACAAGAAACGGCGTTTCAACATCCAGCCCACCGTCATCACAGCAGGCCGCGCGATGTCCTTCCACCGCCCAGATGTGCTTGTTCTGAAACAAAACGCCCTGATACTCCGGTCTGGTATTGCGCAGATCTACGGCATACTTTACCTGCTTGACGCATTTGAGAATGTTTGCCGCGTTTGCCGTATAGCTTTGCTTGGCTTCAAACTCCGGCCATGTGGGGCATTCCTCAGCTTCATAAACAGGGAACTTGCCGCCCTTGTCTCCGCAGCGCATGGTTATGATTTGTGATTTCCTTTGGCCGGACAGCTCCAGTTCCAGTTGGCCCGTAAAATAACGGCACACCTTCTGGACACCAGCACTGTTCCAAAACACGAACGCAAAGTCGTCGCCGCTCGCGGGGATCGTCACGGACAGCCATGTACCAAAGTCCGTTGCAGAGAGCGTACAGTGATCCGCTGTAAATTCCACCTTGATCTCCTGCAGGACTTTGACCGGACTTTTTGCCGGAATGTCCAGCAAGGCTGTCATGGCTTTATAAAAGGCTGCTGCGTCTACGGTATTCTTCATGCTGCTTTCCTCCTCGTTTTCTGTAAGGTTGCGCGCATATTGACAGAGCCCGTTGCAAACGTGATCTGCCGCACACGCGTTTCTCCGACGGTCAGGATGTTGTAGATTATGTCCACGACGGCGGTAGCCGCTGTGATGTTGGCGGCGATGCTCTGCGGCGCGGAAACAGACGCCTCGGCGCAGCTCAGCTCCGTCGGGAATTTGTCTGTATCCTGCAAAACCTCCGGGAATGCCGCGCCGACGGGTCGATAGAACGTGCGCCCGCCGCTGCGGATGCCGCAGACGATCTGCCCGGTGTGCATGCCGTTGCCGCTGTCGATGTAGATAAGATCATCCAGCTTGTAAAAGACTTCGTTGCAGAGTTTTCGACTCTTGTTGTTGTCCACCGCGCCGATGAGGATCACCAGCTCTTTGACGGTTGGTGAATGCCAGTACGGCCCGGTCGGGAACGTCCGTGCCCGCAGCATGGAAAGAAGTCGCTCGCCGGACTCGATAAATTCCGGCACATACTCCGTTTCCATCCCGAACACGGAGGAATACCGCTCCGCCAGCACCTTTGCCTTGTTTTCGCCTAAATCCGCCGGTGTGAAATTCTGCCGTACAAGGTTCTTTTCTTCCACGATATCTCCATCACAGATGATAAAGCGGACAGGCCGGTCCAGCGCGTACAAAAGCCGGTACAGATGCGGCGCGATATGTCCGCCGGTGCCTCCAGCTCCCAGCATGACGATCTTCACGGGCCGGTTCTCTGAAAACTTCATCCCGCACCTCCAAGCAATCCGCCCAGGAACGAGCGCACGCCCGCGAAATGTGCGGACGGCGGTTCGGGGAGTTCTGGAAGCTGATGGACGGCCTTGCCGCTCCATTCCGCGGGAAAGCTGCCATCCAGCCCTTCGAGCACCAGACCTGGTTCGATGGGGACGAAGCTGCCGCCGCAGGAAATGCGGGCGGAGATCTCCGGGAAGAAGCGATCCAACCGGCCGATCACAAGATACAGCCGTGTACCACGCTCATCCATGTCGTCGATGGCCGAAAAGATCGCCTTCATGCTGTTGTGGGAATGGATATCTGCGTAGTACAGATACCGCGTATCGTCCGGAAGGTCTTCATCTGTCAGCCGAACCGTGACACGATCCTTGGTAACGCGCTGCTTCGGGACGAACGGGATGAATTTCTGCTCCTTCCGATCCCAGTAGATGCGGACAAGGGCTTCAAACTCCGCGCCCAATTCCATCTGGCTTCTGAAAAAACCGATGATGGAGCGCAGCAGCTCCTGCGGAATGCGAGGAAGAGCCGGGCGAAAGCCGGCTCTTACCTCTGAAAATTCCGTGATCTTGTGCTTGGGCGCGATAAACTCGCCGAGCTCGCTCCGGCGCATCTCATACGTCTGCCCGTCCCGCGCGGGGATGAGGCAGATGACCTTGTTGGACGCGCGCGCAGCCTCCAGCGTCGGGAATACGCCCTTGTAGTCCGCGACGCCCTTCTTCTGCATCCGGATCTGCGGCTTCACGACGCACTCCGGGTTCTTGACCTTGCCTTTTTTCAGGCTGTCCAGGAATGCCTTGGATTTCTCGATCTCCGCTTTCATGGCCGCGATGGTGTCCGTCTTGGGCGCGGGAACGGTCTTTGTAACATCTCCGTACCGTACCTGCCATGTGACAGCCGACGCATCCTCCAATTCGGGGAAATCATCCGTTTTCTGGATACGCAAGGCCTCGAAGGTCATATCTGCATCCGTGATCTGCTCTCTGGCGCCGCCGTACTGAAAAACGGGCGGCTTGTCAAAGAGCGACAGTTGTGTTTGGGGTCTTGGCGCAATGCTTTTGACCAGGGCTGCTTCTGGGATGGGGTCGCTTTCCGCGCTTGTAAACGCCGAAAAGAGTTCCAGAGGCGGTTTTTCTTCTGCCGGTGCTTCCTGCGTCTTTACAGGGAACGTCTGTTCCGGCTCGGGCTGTGATTCTGCCGTCTCCGTCTGAACCTGTTCCGGCTCAGGCTGAGACTTGACTTCTTCTGCCAACGTTGGCGCGGGAGGAGGCGGCGCGGGTTCATCCGAACCGCTGCCGAAGATCTTATCTACATCAAACTCCTCATCATCGCCCAGTAAGGCAAAACCGTCAAATACGTTTTCTGTGTCTGTCATGCTGTGTCTCCTTTCTTTTTGTGTCCGGGCGCAAAAAGACCGCAACTGCCAAACGGCAATTACGGTCTTATGAGTCCATTATTTCATTCCATGTCCTGCGCGCGGAACCGGGGGCATACCTGTCCCCAAGTCTTCACCTCCGCCCTGAAATAGCTCCGCCCTTAATCTGCTCTGTCCTGGAATACAAGAGTATTTTAGCAGAAATATCGATATTCCGAAACTTGCAAATATAGCAAGGCTAAAAGTCTCATCATGTGCCTGTTGATAAAATAGAACAGTATTTGCTTTTCCCTATCATGGAAAGAGCTTTGGAGTTCTAATCTCCAAAATAATACAGCAAATGAAAAATGGTGGACTTGCCTTTCCTACTGAAGACGTGGCAGTACACCATGGCGCGGGACAAGCAGAAGCAGATGAACACCCTCCGCTCCCTCATGCGCCGAGACGATGTGTATGAAGTGGTCAACGCCTGCGACGCTGGACGCGAGGGTGAGCTGATCTTCCACGGCGTACCATCTCAACAACTGCCGCAAACACGTGCAGCGGCTCTGAATCTCCTCCGTAGAGGATGCGGCGATCCTTCAGGGGTTCTCGACAATCTCCGCGACAGAGGCAAGTACGATACCGCACTGTCCGCAGGCTGTCCAGCCTGATCTGTGCCGAACACCGGCTGTTCGTCGTGGAGAATCCGCAGAAGCACGGGCTGAGCTACAACAAGTGGCGCGGCGGTCACGATAAGCCCTCAAACCGCGATCTTCTGCGCATGGCGATAGATGTAGCCCTTGAAAAGCAGCCGCAGGATTTTGATGCACTGCTGGCGTTTTTGAAAGTCTCCAGCTATTCCGTTGCTCGGAAGGGCCGGCTCTCTCTGTGGCATGAAAACCAGAAACAGAGCATCCGGCTGGATTCCCTGGGTGCGGGATATTCCGAGCAGGAGCTGTGCGCCTTCCTTGCAGACGTCAGGACGCACAAGCCATTCGTCAAGAAGAAAATATCCGAAGCGCAGGGCCTGCATCAGTGGTGGCATAGGCCAGTGCATCAAAGTCGGCAAAGCCCTTTTCCTCCAGATACACCAGCGTCTTTGCCATCTGCTTGAGCCTTACCACCTTCATCGCCTGATTGTAATAGCAGCCTTTTCCCGAATTGAGTTTTGCCTCAATATCAGAAAGCAGCGTGGAGCAGAGATGCGGGTTTATGACCTGAAGGCAAGCATAAAGGTGGCGGAAGCGAGGATGGGAGAGATACAGCCACTGCAGACGTATATCATCAACTACAGCAGAACCCGCGGCGTTTATGCCGACTATCGCAAGGCGGGCTACTCAAAAAAGTACCTTGCGGAGCATGAGGGCGACATTCTCATCCACAAAGCAGCAAAAAAGCCTTTGATGAGATTGGCCTGAAAAGCCGTCCACGGTCAGGATCCTGAACGAAGAGTTTGCAAGGCTGCTGGCGAAGAAAAGGCGGCCTACGCCGAGTAGCACCGGGCGTAGGAGCAGATGCGTGAGCTGCTGCTCCACAAGGCGAACGCCGCCTATCTGCTGGGGCTAGATGAACGGAAACAGTGGAGCGGCAGCGTAAGGAAAAATAGCGATGGCACATCCCACAGCCGCAGATGGAATCTGTGTTGTCGGGGGGTATGGGAACGCAATGTCACAAACCTAACACCGCCCTACAATGGCAGGTAGAATGCATAGCAGCGCGGAAATTGCGGGGAAATCTTCTGCCTTTTCTTACAGGAGAAAGGATTTCCGAAACTTTTTCCTCTGCTTTTCGCAAAATATTTGTGCGTCGTCTGCCCGCAGAAAGCAGCCATTTCGTGACGCATTCATAGAGCGTGCGGGACGCATTTCTGCGGTTTATCCGGTACTTGAGCTTCCGCTCGCGCAATTTGTGCTTTTTTTAAAGGCATATCCGCCCATATGCTGCCGCAGGCGCAGGTGATGAAGTTGTCTGCAATCAGCGTGGAATAGAAGTCCTGCAATATCCCATATTCCTTTCTGGATGTAAACTCTTCTACAAACACTGCGTTTTTCAGGAAATTATACGCCGTCTCGATCCCCCAGCGTAGACCATAGATCTCCTTGAGGTACCGCTTGGGAAATTCTTTTCGATCCAGATTGGTGACCAGAATTTCATCCTTTTGCCCATCCAGCTTGACCCGGACGCACCGGAGCGAAAAATTCAGTTCTCCATCCGAAGTCACACGACTGGTCGCTGCGCGGCGTTCTGTATAACGGATTTGTACCTCTTTGTCCACAGCTTTTCCTTTTTCAAACGCATTTACCTCTTTCAGAAACGAACTGGATACCCGCATCACATAGTTTTCGTTCCGCTCGTTCAGATGCTGGAGCAGCCGCAAAGAGGGGAACCCACGGTCGAATATCCAGATCCTTGGGACTTTTTTGCTTCGTTCGGTAAAGCGGTCGATCAATTTGACGCCGTATTCATGCTCGCTGGCGCAGCCGGAGTGGAACAGTGCATCCAGATATACATCGTTCATAACGTCATACGCGGCAATTGCATGAAACAGCGGCGACTGCGCACCGGAGCGGCAGTATTTCCCGGTCAGCTCCGGCGTTTTCGGAAGCTCGCCCTTCATGCCGTCTACCGCGATCAGCTGGTATCCGTGGTACTTCTTTTCCGGCGGAACCACGTCTGCGGCACGCCGAAACAGCTCATAAAACGCCTCCGGGTCGATTTTTGCGCGTGCCTTGCGGATAGCCGTGTCGCTGACCTTACACCCTGCCGCGTCGCTGAACCGTTCTGCTTCCAGATATCCAGGCCCGCGGCAGTTCCCAATCACGGCCAGCATAGTTCCCTCAAAATTCAGCTTCCGCTTCCGGGTAAAATCTACTTCCCTGTTGCGTGTGTGCTGTTCCTGAAATGCTTCTTCTGCAATAATTTTTTTGATTTCCCGCAGATATCCTGTCTCTGCTTTCATCGCTACCACCCTCTGTGGTTCTATTCTATCTCTGTTTCCTTTGCTTGTATACCGGTTAAGTTCGTGCCATTGATGGAAACGTCCCCATCAAGTAAAAGGCGGGGACTCGTCAAAGTCTCCGCCTGTGTCTTTTGGCTCCAAAAGACCTTGCTTGCCCAAGCAAAAGAACTATGTGTCACTTCCGAGGGAATATTTCTGCAAAACGGAAGTTGACGACCTACACCATTTAACAGGAGATTGTATAGGGAGGAATCATGACTAATAACACATACGGATATATCAGAGTATCATCAAAGGATCAGAACGAGGCTCGCCAGCTTATCGCGCTTAAGAATAACGGCGTCCCTGAAAAAAACATCTTTATAGACAAGCGAAGCGGAAAGGATTTTGAACGCCCAAATTATAAGCGTATGATGAAAAAAATAAAGTCCGACGATCTACTTGTAATCAAAAGCATCGACCGCTTGGGACGCAACTATGATGAAATCCTTGAGCAATGGAGGACTATTACGAAAGAAATCCGGGCGGATATTGTTGTTCTGGACATGCCCCTGCTTGATACACGAAAGCAGTCCTCAGACTTGACCGGAACTTTTATTGCCGACCTTGTTCTTCAAATTCTTTCTTATGTAGCACAAACAGAGCGTGAGGCAATACGGCAACGCCAAGCAGAGGGTATTGCCGCCGCTAAAGCCAGAGGTGTTCACTTCGGACGACAGCCGATACAACTCCCTGACAACTTTGAAGCTGTCTGCCGTGAACATACGACTGGTGCATTAACAATACGAGGTGCAGCACGAAAGCTTTCCATGTCTCCAACTACGTTTTATAAATATTATCGTTGCAGTTTGGTTTGAGTATGAAAAGCTAATATGAAATTGACTTGGCTATTGGTTAAAAATATCAAAATATATTGTTCGAAATAGTAGGCTTTTAGAAACAGATGTTTCCGCCAGCAAAAATTTATGTATCTGCTTATAAAACAGTAGGTATAGTGTTTTTTATATTATATCACTTCCGTTCCCAAAAGTCTACTTTGCGGAGCAACTCGTGTAAGAAAGTGATCTTAACTCCATGTAGTTTTGAGCGATTCTGAAATGTGGATTAAAAATTATTATACCACACACGGTTCCAAGATGGTTGGTTCAGTCATGAATAAGGTTGAATCTGTCGAATGCTTTACATGGCTATACCATACACAAAATTATATTAAACTAGGAGGTGAAATGTGGTGAAATACGAAGCTCCAAAGGCCGTTAAAGTTGAATTCCCGGCCGCCCTTGCATCTGAATGTTACAATCGATGAGATGAGGCGACTCTCCATGCGGGCTTTGCCCACATGGAGAGCATCGTCCTTAAAATGATGCGAATCTGAAAAACGAGGAAAAAATATGAACATAGATTTTGAACAAAAAGTTCTGATAATGGACGATTCACAGTGGATTAGCTTTGAAGAGATTTGTGACAGCATATGCGTATCTAATAAGGATGTTGTATACATAGGGGGATCTCTCGTAGAGGGACATATAAATCCACTCTCGCTTGGAATGGGAAATAAGTTCTCTGATGTTGATATCTTTATCATCCGAGAGCACAGCGCATTTTTAAAGACAGAGTGTGTATATGATGATAATGTAAGAAAAACCTTTTTTTGTGAAAAGAAACGATATGGATTTGACGTCGAAGTTTATGATAAAGACTTTGTAAATGTTTTTGCGGAGGCACTCGACAGAGTTAAGGTTGCACCCAATGAACGAATCAATAACGTTTTTTCTAATTACTTACCGCAAGGATGTAATTTTGAATTGCTCAACACATTTCTCTGCAGGCTTTATAATTCGATTTGTATAAAAGGAGAAGGCGCATATAAAGAATTGCAAGGAAAAATTAAATATAAAAAATTCCTTGATTTATTGATTAGCAAAACTATTGTTTCTATTGACAATATATATGAGGATGTGCAAGGGAATGTCGAAATTGGACAACTAGATGTAGCCTTATACTGCGCAAGAAGAATAGTATTAAATGTAATGTTTGTTGTCTTAATGAAGAATGGTATTTTTGCAGATCGCGAAAAGTGGATTCCACTTAAATTTAGTAATCTATGCAAAATTAATAAAAAATTCTCAACTTTAAATAGTGCATTTAAGGCCCTTTTTCGTGGAGATCTGATCAAAGATATAGCTTGCAACAATGCAATAGAAGATACGATGAGAGTGTCAAAACAGATTATTGAAACAATATTGATGGAGGAACTACAATTATGAATATTTCAAATTTCAATCAAATCAAACGAAATTCGGATTTGAGAATTAGAAAGGTTCAAGAGCAATACTACATCTTTGACAGACATAAATGTTACGCTGTAAATATAACTGGTGCAATAGTCGTTCATACGTTGGAAAAGAATTATCCGATGAAGGATTTTTTAGATAAATTGTCCGAAAGGTTTGATGTGAATAACTTTGATACTTTGCAAAAAGATGTGATCAGTTTTATTGAGTTTTTAGAACAAGAAGGACTAGTGACAATAGAATGATAGAGCGGAATTTTTTGACTGCTAGGGAAAATGTGCGACTTGCGATAGTATTATGTTTAAACACACTATATTTGTTTTTTCCAACTAGTCAATTCATGTTGTTTAGCGTATCCTGGGTGTTAATTCAAATTTGTATTGGTAATGCTAAGCGAATACCCAAAAAACCACTGATTCTATACTGGATTAGAATGAGTCTTTATTTTTTGCCGTATTTAATCCCGAGCGTGCTTATGCGCACTGTTGTAGATAATCAAGTTGTTATCGTGGCAAAAAAGAAATCTGCTATTTTGTTAAGTTTTGTGGCTGTGTTTATTATCTACTTTATATGGATAGTGCTCTGCCGAAAAAGCATTCGTTTTTTGGCGTCGAAAGACTATGCTGCGGTGACTAAATTCATAAAAAAAAGTTATATTTATCTTCGGCTGTATACAATAATTGGCGCAGCAATATGCGAAGAAGTTTTTTTTCGGGGATATATATTGTCACTCAAGGCTCCAATATATATTTTATTCCCTTTATCGACAGTCCTCTTTATATTGGCTCATTGGACGCTTCCGTGGGGTGGACTATATAAAAATAGGGACTTGATAACAGCGGCTTTCATTAGCGTTATTAATGGAGGCATATACATTTACTCGCATACAATTATTCCAGGAATTACTCTGCACTTACTGATTAATTGCACTACAAACGTTGACTTGTTTCTACAGTACGACCGATGGTATTTAAGAAAAAAGCACTATGACACAATAGCGTTGACATTAGAACAATCAATTAAGGATGAACTTGAAATATAGAGTTGGCATTTTTGTATGTTGTTATAAACGTTTATATCGGTCTTTATACCAATCGATAGGGGGGTGGAATGGTCGGGGAGCAAATGAAGTAATTACATAGATAGATTGTAGAAGATGTGTAAGGAAGAACATGAATTTGATTTTTTCTATTAATACGAAAAAAGAGGATACGATAGAGTCTCTTGCTGAAGTTATAAACGAAATCAAAATCATACAAAACAAGGTCCTTCTTCGGTGCAACTTGAAAAATTTTGATTTTGAAGATGTAGGGAGGGTGGAAAAGCTCACCAAAAGTATTGATATGCTGAGAACGCAGCAATTCTCATTTTGTGAGTTATATTTAGACTTGCCCTATCCGCATAAAAAGGTGCGTTTACACAGCAGTAAAGAGATGATTATAGATGAGGGTGAACTAATTATCGCCTACGCAAATCCAGGAACTAAAGAACTGTATTTGGATGGAGAACTAAAATGTGAGGAAGGAAACCTTGTAATCTATGGAAACGGGGAAGGAATGCTTAGAGTAAAGGAAAAAAATAAGGATTACATCGTATTTCAAGCAATAAACTCAGTGAGGCTACTAAGGAATAAATCCATCTCCGCGGGAGTTAAAGAAAGGACGGTGTTTCAAGAGTGGCAAATAGAATTTTTGAAAAAATTTACCGAAAGAGTGGATAAAGTTAACTTTATGCTCTCGTTTTGTGATAATGCTGATGCTGTAATTTGGTTTAAAGAAAACATTTTAGGTAAAATTCGAAATGCAAAGGTGTTTGGTAAAATTGAATCTCTGCTGGGTGTTAATAATATTTCCGAAATTGTCGAAAATTGTGATGGAATTGTGGTAGCAAGAGGAGACTTATTACTTTCTGCGCCAATGAAAGATTTTTATCAAAACACTATTACGATTGCAAAAGCAACTTCATGCGCGAGGAAACAACTTATATTTGCTACAGATATTCTTAAATCGTTGAATGCCCAGAACATTCCGCTTAGAAGCGAAATAATCGATTATCAAATTATTAAGGCAAGTGGAGCGGATTCTGTCATTCTTGATTCTAGTGTTTTATACAGGAAAAGAGTACATATTTTAAAAGATGCACTTGATGCTTTGTAATAGGCTTATTTGCATAAAACTAGTATATTACATATATAAAAATGGAGATTTGTGTTATGAATAAGTGGAGTGTTGGATGGGGTGCAATTAAAGATTGTAACATGAAGTGCAAGTTTTGCTATAGTAAAGAAGTCCGAACAGAACAAATAGATGTGCTTGGATTAGACATTTGGATTCGATTTATTGACAATAATTATAAATATATTGAGGCAATAAACTATGGGACTGGAGAAAACTCCTTAAGCGATGATTGGTTTGAATTAATATCATATATTAACGCACGTTACAAAATACCGCAAGCAATCACAACAAATGGGTATTTGTCAGAAAGGATAGCAAATTCTAGCCGTCTGCAAGAAATCTTTAGAAGATCAATACAAGAAGTTGATGTTTCACTTGATTTTGCTGACGCAAAAATGCACAATGCGTTTAGGGGGCAAACAAACGCTTATAACTGGGCTATTAATATGCTCGAAACCTGCAAGGCGTTTGAAAAAAGATGTTCAATTGTGTTTATTGGAACTAATGATACATTGACAGAAGACAACCTTGGCGGGTTGTTTGAAATTGCATTAAAACACAACATTAAACTCCGAATGAATTTGTATCGTCCAACGAGTTCATCAGCAGAAATTAACAAACAGTTTATACCAACATTTTCGCAAATATTAAATGCATTGAAATTTATCTCAGACAACTATGCAGTTCTTGCATTGTGCGACCCTCTCTTTAGTTCTATTCTATCGGAAAATTATAAAAGAAAAGATCCGTCTGGAACCCGAAGTATTAGAATTCTGGCTGACGGAAGTATAACTCCATCAACTTATCTTATTTCTGAGGACTTCAGAACAGCCAATATATTGACTCATAGTTTAAATGAGTTGAAAATTGCAGAGAACTATGCAAAAATTCCGATTCCTGCGAAATGTCATAATTGCTGCTTTGAGGAAGCCTGCAATGGGGGCGTTCTTGATCGGCGCTTCTTGTGGTATTCATCTTTTTCCGAACGGGATCCATATTGCCCGTTTAGGGAAAACAACTATTTGCCGTCCTTCAAGGTGAAACAAGTCAGCAATGATGTTAAGTCTATCCATCAGGATTATTTACCAACTATGTTTTTTGCAAATAACGAAGATTTTAGTGAAAAATAGAGGCGGCTATGAGTTCTAATCTAAATTACATAATTCTAATTGTTCCCAAAGCGCTTTCACATCGCACGGCAGAAGAAAACTTAGGTGTTGAGTATCTATCGGCAGCTTTGCAAAAAACCGGAAATGATGTGGTTGTTCTTGACGCGTGGCTTATGGATCTGGACAATTCGGAAATCAAGAGAAGAATGCAGGAAATACTTGAGAAAAAAGGCCATCCAATAATAGTTGGAATATCAACATATGTATCCAATATGCGGGAAGTTGAAACTCTCATTCGCATGGTACGCTCAGTATTCTCAACCAAAATCGTCGCAGGAGGATTTGGCCCATCTTTTTTTGTGGACAAGTTTTTGTCAATTGGTGTAGATATCGTCTCGATTGGAGAGGGAGAGCGAACTCTTGGCGATCTTGTTGCTGCCCTTCATAAAAAGACAGACATTTGTAATGTTAAGGGAATAGCATATAGGCAGGATGGGCAAACAATATACACAGAAAAGCAACAATTAATTGATGATTTAGATACAATACCATTTCCTTCTAGAGATAACCTTGAGTATGTCACTAGCAGAAAATCGGCAGTCAATGTATTAACTGCACGAGGATGTAATGGACATTGTTCGTTTTGCTCTGTTATCGCTTTTCAGAAACTGTGTATAGGAAAAAAATGGAGAAGCCGCAGCGTTAACAATATCGTTGATGAGCTAGAATTTCTTTACAGGAAGGGGGTTCGGCTTGTAAAAATAATTGATGATAGCTTTTTAGAAGAAGGACGAGACGAGAAATGGTGTAGAAACTTCCGTGACGAAATAGTGAAAAGAAGAATCAAATTAAAACTCAGAGGTTCCGTTGTAGCCGAAAATGTAACAAAAGAGAAAATTCTGTTGCTTAAAGAGAGTGGCTTTTATTCTTTTGCATGTGGAATTGAAAATTTCTCTCAGTCTGTTTTAAAACGATATGGAAAAAGAGCTACGGTCATAGATAATATACGAGCTTTAAGAGCCTTTAAAGAATGTGGAATTATAGTACAATGTGGTATCATTTTGTTCGATCCATATACAACATTAAGCGAGTTAAGGGAAAATCATCGTTATCTAACATTTTTTCCGGAAGTCGTTATGAAGGGAATTTTCTCGGAATTATATGCTGCGGAGGGAAGCAACTTTACAAATAAAATACTGTTAGATCCTAATACAGGTGAACATGTGCTTCACAATGAAAATTATACGTATGACATTATTGACGAAAAGGTTCGAACGGTATATACCTTGTTGAAAGAATGGCAACAGTCGCATTCAATAATGTATGATATGCTTGTTGACCCGTTGAATGCTCCAAAAAATATCTCGCTGCCAAACTTAGATCGATTAATGCTTATATACCAACAAGTACATAAATATGATTTAGACGTATTGGGTCTGATTCTTGAACAGATTGAATATTCTGACACTTCAAATATTAAAAAACAACTTGCGAAAAAAGCCTTAAACTTACAAAATACATTTGTGGTCATTGAAAAAGCAATTAAGAAAATCTATGAGGACGAAGACTTAGTATTTGATGGGCATAAGAATAAGTACTTGTGTTAAATATAAAAAATGATATAATCAGTATTTAAAAAATTCATAAAATGATGGAGGACAAATCAAATGACATTTGGTGTAGCAGTAAAGGCATATATCTTTAAAGATAATAAACTTTTGGTCATCTATAAAACAGAAGTTGAGGCACAAGGTAATCTAAATACAGAAGATCGTAGAGATGTTCCAGGAGGAAGAGTAGAGTTTGGTGAGCAACCGGAAATGGCGTTAAGGCGTGAAGTTTGTGAGGAAGTAGGGCTGCAAATCGATGTTCTACAGCCATTCATGGTGTGGTCCTTTGTTAAGAATGAACTTCAACTAGTGGGAATTAATTACCTCTGCCTGTGGCATTCTGGAGAAGTTGTTTTAAGTGTAGAACACGAAAAATATGAATGGCTTACATACAAAGATATACTTAAAAGAAATTGGGGCGAAGAACAGTATTATAAAGCCTATAAACATTTTGTGGAATATAAGAGGAATGAGGAAGAATCTAAGTAGATGCTTGATTTGCTAATTGTTGGTGGATACGTTATTCTGCAAGAACCGATCCATGAGATAAAGAAACTTAATATAGGAATAAGAAATGGGATTATTGCATACATTGGTGATTCAGTTATGGGCGCCAAATCATATGTTGAGGCATCGGAGTATCTTATATCACCTGCATTCATTAATGGGCATCTTCACTTTGGAGAATACTATTTACGAGGGGCTGGAGTGGCTTCAACAGCGGAATATATACACCTTGGAGAGCAATTTTATATGGCTACTAAGGAGTACGAAAGTCAGATTCGTTGTAGTTCTATAGATAATGTGGTTCAAGAGTCTATATTGTTTGGCAGTCTTACGCTTTGTGGAGCACGAGGGTGGCCTCAAATTTTTTCTTATCCTATTAATTATTTTCTAGGATATCCACTAATGAATTCGACTAAACTAGGCCCATTTGCAAAGGATTTTGAATATTTTTTTGAACGACTTTCTACAACGGAGAGAGAAAAGTATTATATTAGTCTTCATTCGCTTCAATATACTACGACTGATGTTTTACAGCGTATCGCAAAAGTTAAGCGGATTTACCAAAATTGTATTCTAAGTCTTCATCTTTACGAAAGTATGGAAGAAAGAACATATATTGAAAGAAGAATGAGGCGTACCGCATTAAATGTGTTACAGGAATACGGTCTTGTCGATGATAAAACACTTCTTGTTCATTGCAATTATATTACCGATGAAGATATTGATATTATTGAAAAGCAACATGCAAGTGTTGTTGTTTGCTACAATAGTAATTTGAGATTAAGGAATAAGCCATGTGAGATACAACGCTTGAAAGATCGTGGAATAAACATAATCGCAGCAACAGACGGTCCCGCGACGGGGGATGGACTATCGTTGCTGGATAATCTCAAAACAATTGGTTATCTGACGGAGACATCTAGCTGGGAGCTTTTCGACATGATTACAATTAATCCAGCTGCTTTTTTGGGATCTAATAGTGGACAAATTAAAATAGGGAACAAAGCAGACTTATTATTTTTTGATATAGCGCGTCTGGAATTCACATATGAGAAAAAGTTGCTCGAAAATCTGATTTATTCATCTGGGGTACGACCCAAAATGATTATGAAGGATGGTAATACAATTGTTGAAGATTATACTTTTTGCGATCCAATAGGCAGAAAAGCAGTTATTGACAATAAGAAAAAAACGTTAGAGCTACTTCGTGACATAGGGGTAAGTGATGTATTATTTAAAAATGATTTGTAATTCGGCCACAGTTATTTTTTCAACAAGCTGCCTAAAAATGAAAAATAGAGTGATGGATAGCTTTGAACTTCGCAGTACCATACCAGGTCTAATTATTCAAAGCATAGATGACATTGATGAAACTTTGCCCATTATAAACTACATGGACATTCCGTACAGAAGCATTGATATAAGTATTAGTACTGACCGTTATCTTGTGCTGTTTCCATTTGAAGATATATATTTTTACGATATGGTGTATCTAGTGCTTCTTGTATTTTCAAGAGAGCTTAATAAGAGAGGTAAATATATTATTCATTGTGCTGCTGTAGAAAAAAATGGGGAATGTGTTCTAATTGCTGGTGAGCCAGGAGCTGGAAAGACGTCAATTGCGCTAGGTCTTTGTTTAAACTATGGTTACAAACTAGTCAGCAATGATCGAACTGTGATTGGGTTAAGCAATAATAAGCCTTATGTTTTTTCTGGAACATTGGAAACTAGCATTCGCCCGCAAATGAAAAAGCTCCTTTTTCCGCATCTAAAGGAAGATTTTTGGAACAAATGGGGCGAAACTACAGACAAAATAAATATCAGTAACAGCTTTAAAGAATTAGATATTAAAATCGGGCAAAAAGGATTTTTCAAAAATTTAATCTTAGTTAATACATACCCGTCATCAGAAGAAGGGGAAACGTGGGAGCTTAATAGAGTAGAAAAATCACTTGCGGTTGTCAGAATACTATCAGAGTGCATACGAGGAGCGCGTAACATAATGATTAGCAATTCTCAGTTGCTTCCGAGTTTTGATAGCGAAGAACTAATGGAAATAAGAGAGCATACTGTTCAAGACATAGTATCAAAATGCAATTGTTGGTGTGGCAGAGGTGCAATATTCAGCATATGCGATATTATCAACAACTTTTAATAATTATTAAGCGGATAAGTAATGCATCAAAAAGAAGTAATTGAAAAAGAAGCAAAAGGGTTAATCGCTCAAGCTGATTATGTTTTACTTCAAGAAGAGAAAGCATGGGATAAAAAACTAATCCAAATTAATTTTTATTATACGAATGATCAGCTAAAAGAGAAGTATCCTGATGCTCACATACGAATAGGATGCATTGGCAAGGATATGTATCTACAAATTAAGGTTAAAACTAATCAGGAACGTAATTTTCGTGAGTGTAACGAATATGAGTTAGTTATGCCAGATATACCTATTCAAATAGATGAAGAAACGCTTGGGCAGACTTGGGTAGATTATAGTTTTGGAAGTATAAAATTTGTGGGCTTTTTGTGACGGAATGGGCTATAATGAATGTTAAAAGTGCAAAGGTTATGCTTGATAGAAATACCTACAATGGTAAGGAAGACTATGAAATAGAAATTGAATGTGATAGTATAGAAATCGCAGGGAAAACAATAACTGCGTTGGGATTAGAAAATAAGATAAAATTGTCTCACGGAAAATACGAACGGTTTTGCGAAACACTAAATTTGTGATTTAGATGTGAAGTTTGTAATAATTTATAACATCGGAGGAAGACTGTCGTTTTGTCGGCACTACGTTTTTGCAGCTTGTGCCGAATCGAATACGACCATAAGGAATGAACATGGACTATATAATTGATGTGCAGAATCTTTGCCGAGAATATAGACTAACACGAAAACTATTTAAACGCAAGCAGCAATACATAAAGGCAGTAGATGGGGTGTCATTTTCGGTTGAACGAGGGGAAATCTTTGGATTACTGGGGCAAAATGGTGCTGGAAAAACAACGACCATAAAAATGCTCACCACACTGCTGGCACCTACCAGCGGAGTCTGCAAGGTGCTCGGATATGATAGCTTCGGCGAAGAGAAAAAAATACGTCCGCGGATTAACTTTATCTTCGGCGGGGAAATGGGCGTCTATCGCCGTCTGTCTGCCAGAGACAATCTGCGGTATTTTTCAAACCTTTATTTATTGAACCGAAAGGAGCAAGAGCACAGAATTGAAAGAATTCTGGAACAGGTGGAATTAGCCGACCGCGCAGATGATCTTGCAGAGACATACTCAAAGGGAATGATTCAGCGCTTACAGATCGCACGTGGGCTTATTAACGACCCAGAAATCCTTTTTATGGATGAGCCTACGGTCGGATTAGATCCACTCGGGGCAAGAATGCTACGTGATATCATTCGCCGCCTTAAGCAGGAAGGTCGCACAGTTCTTTTAACCACTCATTATTTGCCAGAGGCTGAGGAACTATGTGATCGTATGGTAATCTTAAATAAGGGAAGAATTGTTGCAAGCGGTACACCAGCAGAGATTAAGAGTGGCTATGACACACTTGAAGAAGCCTATGTAGATTTAATCAAGGAGGCTACTAAATGAGTTTAGCTGTTCTAATAAGTTCTATGCTCGTACAAATGAAGCAATCGTTTGTTCGCCCGATGTTTCGGTTTTGCTTGTTGGCAAATCCCATGTTAAATACCATCTTGCTGTATGAAATGTATCGAAATTCAGGCAAAGATAACTTTATGGCATATGTCGTATTAGGCGCAGGACTGATGGGGCTTTGGAGTTGCATATGTTTTTCTTCAGCTGGGGACATTAATAGGGAACGTCACAGCGGAACATTGGCGTTGATATTTGCTGCACCCGCAAGTTTTCCTGTCATTATTTTAGGGAAGATATTAGGAAACACAGTATTATCACTCGTAACTTTAGTTATTTCGCTCATTACTGCAGTGGCTCTTTTTCAAGTTCCGGCGATGTTGGGGAGCCCATTACTTTTTTTCATAGCTTTGTTCGGTGCGGTAATGGCGTTCGTGGTGATTTCATCCGTGATGGCCTGTCTTCTGACGCTTTCACGGAAAACGGAATTGTACATGAATTGTATCGAAATACCGCTAATCCTGCTTTGTGGGTTTGTGTTTCCAGTAACCATTCTGCCGAAAACAGTACAAGCCATCAGCTATACGTTTCCCCCTACATATGCCGTTGAGCTTTTAAGAATGGCAGTATGGGGCGTAGATGATACCGCACTTTTTATGAAAAAATTTGGGATAATGGTCGGGATTACAGTTATATACGCAATACTATCTGGGCTGCTATATCGGAGAATTGACCGCCGTATCCGTATTGCAGCAACATTGGAGGTAGCGTGATGATACGGCGTTTTTTTGATCAGGCAATTCTTTATCATAAAGGCCGCAGTACAGCATTTGAAACGGAAGAGTTTGCATTAATGCAATTGGGATATCCATTAATCACGCTGATATTCTACTGCCTAATCGCGGCACATAGTTTTAGAACAACAAATTTAACTAGCTGGATCATTGGTAATTCCTTTCTGCTATGCACAAACGCCTGTATCTTTGGATTAGGGAATATCTTTGTGGGAGAACGTTATTGGGGAAGGTTGCGGTCTATTATTGCCTCGCCATGTGCGAAGTTACCTTTAATTCTAGCAAATGGCGTATTCCCTGCAATCTTCGCGGTGTGTGCTTCCATATTCGGCTTCGTGGTCGGGGCCCTTGTCTTTAATGTGGACTTTTCCGGTGTAAACCTCGGACTTGCAATAGTTGCCGTTTTAAGCGCTATGATATCGGCGTCTTGTTTTGGCCTTTTTTTGGCGGTCTTCGGGTTGATGACAGATAGTATGCATCTGGTACTGAATGTTGTCAGTTATCTGTTGATGATCTTTACAGGCGCAGAATTTCCGGTATCCCAGTTACCCCTTGCGGGAAGGATTGTTGCACAGTTCATGCCTCTAACAAAATCAATATCAGCGATGAATCTACTGTTTGAAGAAGAGTTTGGCCCTTTTTGGCTCCTCTTAGGCGGAGAGATTGTTACGGGTGTGACGTATGCCTTGTTGGCATGGGCTATCTTTGGGGTTGCAGATCGTACCGCAAGAAGAAGCGGGCGATTTGATATGTTCTAAAAATTAAGCGTCAAGCGGAGACACAGATAGCAAACCACGTTTGGCGCTTAATCTCAAATTTGCTATTATAATATCAAAGTAATGTGGATAATGCTAATAATTCAGTCAAACAAGGTAACTGTCAAAGCTGAGAGCGGCCAGACACATATGGGACAATAGTAGTGGGAAGTTTCGAAACTTCTCACTACTATAACATTTAGGGTGTGAAGCAAATGACGAGCAATGAACTGAAACATGAAGCCATGGATCAGAATCTCTACCATGTGGCCTCCCGGCATTTTAAAGCACCAGAGGTCAAGCTACTGATCGACGCCTTTCAGTCAGCCAGGTTCATCACGCCCCGAAAGAGCAAGGCGCTGGTTGATTGGCGTTCGTCCTTCGTGGCTCCCGGAGATACAGCCCTTTTGAAAAGGCATCTCTATATCGACAGTCGCTCCAATGCCACCAACGAGAGCATTTATCTGAATGTAGACCGCATCCAGAGCACAACCACGGAAGGGAAACAGATTACCTTCCGCTACTTCGATTATTCCCTCTCCAAAGAGCGCGTGCATCGAAACAGTGGGAAAACCCATTCTGTCTCCCCATATCTACTCTGACCAGAGAAATGGCGCAGGCGCTGATCCAGCGTGTATATGTGGACGGTGACCGCAATATCGAGATCGTGTTCCGCTACTGGGACGAACACAAAGAACTCTGTACATATCTGGAAGGGAGAGAAACTGACGCATGAGGACGGCGATTTATCTTCGCATATCCAGCGAAGCCGTGGACCTGAGAACAGGCAAAAGGACAAATCTGAGAGCATATCCAACCAGCGCAGCCTCCTTCGGAAATATATGTCCAGTCACGCAAACCTGTCCAATTCTGAAATGCTGGAATTTTGTGACGATGGCCAGAGCCGTACAAACTTCGAGTGTCCAGCAGTATTGTATGTAGAATACACATCAGAGAAGTAGTTGCAAGGTTGTAAGGCTGTCATTCAGCGGTTTTCTATGACTAGGATTACGTCTCAATTGGGCAGAAATTTTCATCAAGGAACTTTATATTCACCTGTTCGCCCGGCCAATCCAACGACATTAAGTATTCTCCAATAGACAACATTTTCCTCTCGTTGTTGCACGTCATTGTTTTTAATTCCGGATAAGCATTGAATCGTTTCGTTGGCATTGGAGTTATCGCAAATGTATATGTTATTGCATTAAACCATGTGACGAATCCGCAAAGATGTATTTGCCTGTCTATAGCGGACCATGCTAAACCTATAATATGATTTTTCTGTGTGATGCCAGGTATGTTTTTTATCCCACCTTCACTTATAAAGAATTTGAGTGGCTTATCCACATGATTGTATCTAATAAAGTTTCTAAAATTATTAAAAGCTGGATGCAATACTTTTTCCTTTCCGTATGCAAAGCAAAGAAAATTAAATAGATTTTTTGCGGCCAAGCGCACGACCTTATTATCAACCAAGCAGTTGATTGTTGTATCGATCACACTTCCGGAGGAAATATCCTCCAAATTCAATCCTCCGGAGTATTTTGCTTTAGAAATATCGTATCCCTTACTTTTCAACGCTTTAGACGCTTCATCGCCGTTGCAGTTAAACGTAATGAAGGGCGTTTTGACGCCAGCAATACGAGCCATCATTGAATCGTCGCATTGCGGTATTGAATCGAGCGAAAAATACTCATACTCATCTGCTTGCTGGTCTAAAATAATACCCACTAAAGGCGGCACTACTATCTGAATATTATTTGCCTGGCTTGGTGCCGAAGTGAAATAAAACGGTAAATTTTTGAAAATTCCATTATTCCCGACGGCTTTCAAGCGATTACGACCAATAGAACGTTGTACATGGATTGCTTTTGGACTATGTTCGATTCTCAATAGGCCTTCAAGCGAGTCAAAGGATAGATCATTTTCAAGCGTCGTGCAGAAATAGTCATTGCATTCTTTGCATACCTGTGATTCATGTAAGGTGTACGCATCTTCATATTTCCCTATAAACCGTGAAACAACGTGTTCACTATTGAACTCAGAAATATTCTTTTCCTGAAGACAATAAATACATTTGCTTGTCTGCATATCTTGATACCTCCCTAGTTTTCGAAGCTGCATATACTAACAAATTTATATTACATTCCCTCTGATGCTGATCAATAATATAATAACATATCTCTATATAGAAAGAAAGCCGGAACAGCATGAGATATTTCGTCGAAATCTGTACATATTAGAATCCAACTTTTGGAACGCAATTCAAAGTGAAGTGTTCAGAATTGCTTGGCACAGTCAAAGACTCTGCCCTACTGGACGGTTATTTGACGCTGGACGACCTGAAACGGATTCAGGCGGCGCTGGACTTTCTGCTACCTGTCTTTCCTACCGAACGCGAAGCACAGAAAACCTTCCGTGCTGCAATTCTGAAAACAAAGGCCCATGCTAAAAAGAAAAACATAAAAAAATGAAGCAGACAGGCCGTTTTGAACCTGTCTGCTTCTTGTGTGCTAACTAAGCATTCAACGCTTTCATTAAATCGGCTACCGTCTCAAACGGTCCGTACATTTTGTCGGTTTCCGCTGTTTCACATTCGGAAGCAGCGTTCTCGATTTCAGTACAAGCCTTGTCGTCTGGTCGCTTGTCGCGCTCGGAAACTGCTGTGTTGCTTTCCAAGCGGGGGGTCTGCGTGTCAAATTGGCTTTCTTTCATAACTTGTTTCCCTCAATTTGTTGTATTTATTTCATCATACATGATTGAATTGCGGTCTGCAAGTGCTGTTATCATACTCTCTGGGAAACCAAACCTCTTACGATCTCATCACCATCCAGCTCGCTGGTCCGATAGATCTTCTGGCAAAACGGTGTCAGGCTGAACTCCATGCCGGGGCTGCCTGCGTCCAGCAGGATGCCAGTCATGGTGAATTTTCGTGCGACTTGCTCTTTATGAAGTTTTGTCAGATAGTCCTCCGGCAGCTCACACAGGCCGTCGGTCAGAAAGACAATGTCGGCATTCTCAAAGCCGGTGTCCATGAGTTGGATCGCCTCATCCAAGGGACGCTCAAAATCCGTGCCGCCGTCGAGGAATGTCTCGGCGGCATTCATCTTATCCTGCACGGAATACTGCCCAGGCAGAAATACGTCCACCTTGCACGAGGAAGAATCGGCAAAATGAATGAGCGCGAACTTGCGCCGGTTTTCTGCGGCAATATCCAACAGCGTCATCGCCACGGCCTTGCCCCACGCGGCAGCATCGCCGCACGTGGAGCCGGATTCGTCGAGGCAGCAGATCATATCGCCCATGCCCTTGTGGACAGGTTCGCGCCTGCGGTACTGCTTGAGCCGCCGCTGCTGGCATTTCTTTACAAACAGTGGAAGCGTCTGCGGCGAGGCAAGCATGGCAAATTCCGAGCCGATGGCGCGGGAGAGATCATTGCCCAACTCCAGCGCATAGGTTTCACCGCGCCCATAAGCGTAGCCGTTGCGCTTTCCCTGTGCGAAGATCTCACGAAACCGGCCAAGGTGCTTTGAGATCTCCAACAGCGCAGGATTCTGCCGAACCTTTTGAAGAAGCTCAGTGTTCACCGCGTTTTTCTCCATCGTGCCGACATCATCGCTCCACGCGCCAAGGATCGTCTGAACTTCCTTTGCCTTTTCCGCGGCTGCGCCGACGGCGGCAGAAACGCTCTCAGATATAGTGGCTTTGTTTTGCCGTGCCGTGGTATCCACCATTTTTGCAACGGCTTCTGCCTGCTGCGTTTTGCTCTCGGCCTGATTTGCCGCGTCGATCACCGCCTGCTCCAGCGTGGGGTTCTGCACAGAATCCCGCATCTGCTCCAAAAGCTCCGTGAGCTTCTGCTGCGACTGATTTCGTGCCGCTTGCAGTTTTTCAAGCGTTTTCAGCGTACCGTCCTCGCCGCCAAGCTCTGGCAGCAGATCATCCAGCTGCGCGCTGATCCTCGACGTAAACTCGGACGCAGCCTCATAAGCGGGCAGCTCCCGACCTTCGCAGATCGACTTGATCGTCGGATAGTCCGCGTCCTCGATCACATGGTCAAGCAGCTTCGCGTTGAACTTCTGTGCCTCCGCCGTAAGCCTGCCCGCGTCGGTTCGCTTTGGAAACAGCGAGTAAAACGACTGAAAAATATCTCTGGACAGCGCGGGAAAGCTGCGCAGCTTGGGCGCGGCCTCCTGCTGGATGGATTCCATGCTTTCATCGTTCTCACTCAGATCGCGGTAAATGCAGTCTTCCAGCTTGGAGCTTTGCAGAACACGGTTTGTTTTCTGTGCTGCGGGCGTTCCAGCATACTGAAAATTGCCCCAGCGGGAATCCATGACGTTTTGTATCGTGCGAAAGTATTTCTTCATTTTGCACCTCCATAGAAAAGGCAGGGTGGGAAGATCCCACCCTGCACTGTCAGTTTAATAGTTTCCACCGAAATTCGGCACAAAGCTGCTGGGCTGGGCGCTGCCAAAGTTGGGCGTAAAGCCGCCCGACTGTGCAGGCGCACCAAAGCCCTGCGTGGATGCGGGAGCAGAACCGCCGTCGTCCTCCTTCTTGCTGTCGCCAAAATAGATGTTTTCCGCAAGAATTTCCGCCGTGCGGCGCTTGTTGCCTTCTTTGTCTTCCCAGTTCCGGATCTGCAAACGTCCGGACACGACTGCCATGCGGCCTTTCGTAAAATACTTCGCCGCAAATTCAGCCGTGTTTCTCCACGCGACGACATCAAGAAAATCGGTTTCCTTTTTCCCGTCCTGCTGCGAAAAATCGCGGTCTACCGCCACGGAAAATGACGCAACGGAAACGCCAGAGGCCGTCTTACGAAGCTCCGGATCGCGCGTGAGTCTGCCCATAACTACAATGTGATTCAGCATAATTGTTCCTCCATATTTTTATGATGTTTGTCTTTTACTGTAAGGCTGCCAGCTGCTCCAGCGGCGTATAAGTAAAGCCAATGGCCTCATGCGCCGCCTTGCTGATACGCTCCAGCTCGGAAAGAAGTCCATCTGTAAGAGCCTTTTCGCTGTTAGAGCCGGCGTTTGCAGCCATCTCGGTCTGCATCTGGTAGAGCCGCACCAGCTCGCCGCGGAATTTGCGGAGCGCGGCCTGCTTTGTGCGTACATTTTCCGCCGCACCGCAGGCGCTGTCGAAATCGTCCTTTGCGTCCTGTGCCATAGCAAGAAGATCGTTGACCTTTTCCTGCATCGGATTGATGCACAGACGCTCCAACGTGCCGGTTACAAACTCGCGGTCGCTCGGCTGCTGCCAGAAGTAATTCCGCAGCACCAGAAGATCCGTCGATGTGACCTCCGTATGTCCCTCCAGCCACGCCTTTGCCTGTGCAATGGAAAAATAGCTGAGGAATTTTCGGTCGGACACGGGGATCTGTGCGCGCAGTGCGCAGAGCACATCGTCCATCAGGTCATGGATTTTGTCAGATACCTTGATGGAGGAAACCTCCTGCTGCATGGCGCGCAGTTCCTCCAGCGAGATCGTCGCATGGACTGCGCCGAACGAGCCGCCGAGCTTGTCTTTCAGGATCGCCAGCCGGTGCGCCTTTTCTGAGATGTTTTCCGTGACGACCTTCAATTCCAGCCGGTCATAAAGCGCCGCGAGGATTTTTTCCTCCGGGTCATTGAAATTCGGAATTTCATTGGACGCGGCGAAAAAGGAGATCGTCGGAATGGGATAGGTCCGGCCTTCATTGGTGTATTTCCGCTCGTTGAGCGCCGTCAGCAGTGCATTCAGAACACCGTCATTGCATTTGAAAATCTCATCCAAAAACACAATGTCAGCCTCTGGAATCTTGCCCGCGGTCTGCACGACCGGTTCACACGGATGCAGTGCGGCGACCGCTTTGCGGTAGGCGTCCAGTTTACCGCTGACCTCTGCCAGTTTGTCAAACGTCGCCGTCTCGCTTTTCATCTTCGGCAGACCATTCAAAAAACTCTGCAAATCAAAGCGCAGGTTCTGGTAAATACTGTCCCCCTCGAACGCAGATTCCGGCACAGAGCCGGGGATCAGGCTGGAAAGATCGAGCCGCCCGAATAGCTGTTCTTCGTCCGTCTGCTTGGAAAGGAGCCGTTCAAACTGCTTCGCGCCCGTGATACGGCTGCGGAAAGCATTGATCGCGTAGCTCTTGGCCTGACCGGGATCGCCCAGAATAAACAGGTTCTTCCGCGTCAGAAGGGCAATGGCAATGAGTTCGACCAGTTCTTCACGCTCGGCAACAGAAGCATTTACATCGGCTATAACAGCCAGCATTTTATCTCGTAAGCTCATGCGGCATCCCTCATGCGGTAGGCGTCCAGCGAGATCACATTGCTGTGCGCTGTTTTCTGCAGCTCCATGCGGAGCTGTGCGAAGATATGCTGCTCCAGATTGCCTTTTTCCGGGTCATACGACATGACCGCCCGGATGAGCCGCAGCGCAAGCTCCTGGTACACGTCGTCCGTGTCCAGCTTTGCCGCGCGGATGAGCGCACGGTTCTGCTTCATCACGGTCTTGATGCACCACAGATGGCTTTCCACGATGGCGTTTCTCTGAGAAATGGTGAAATTGTTTTTCATGGTCTTTCTCCTTTGTATTTGGGGAGGCAGATGCCTCCATGTGTGTTTTGTCAGGCGGATGCCTTTTTCTGCTCTCTGCGGTTCTGTCTGGCGCGTTCAGCGTCAAATGTCGGGGCTGGGATGAAGCCGTCCAGCGTCTTATAGAGGATAACGGACTGTACGCCGTCAAACACCTCTACGACCTGATGCAGCCCCAGATGCACATTCAAAAGCTCTTCCACAGGTGTTGTGCGAATCTGCTTTTGGAACGCATATGCGTCCAGATCAAGCTGCCGCACCTCGGAGAGCGTGTATCTGGATGCCGTGGGGGCGATCTCCCGTCCGAGAGATTTGCAGAGATTTTCGTGCATGAGCCAGCTTTCCGTGCTGGCAAAATCATAGATGCGCACCATGCTCGGCCGGATGCGCTTCTTGCACCAGTCCGGAACGCGGAGCATCTTGTGCCAGCGCTTTAAAAGGCGCGGCTTTTTCTTCTTCGTGCAGTAGACTTCTCCAAACTGCACCACCACGCCGCCGAGCTGACCGGGGTTTCGGCCTCTGTACTCGAAAACGTGATCGCAGTCTGTGCATACGGGAACCTTGGGCCGGATCTTCATATCGCGTCCTCCTTATTTTGCTTTGTCCATCTTTGCCCGGCAGAGGTCTATCACGCGCTGACAGGTATCGATCTCGAACCCGCCGATGTGCGTATCCTCCTCCGGGAGCTTTAATTCTCTTGCCAGCCATTGATAGGCTTTTGTCCGGCTGATGTGCTGCTTCTGCCAGTAAGCGTCGAACACCTGATGGGCTTCGATGCGCTTGAGCCGCAGGATCTCATTCGCCACATCGCCGAGCGGCCGCATGGTACCCTTGTGGCAGCCAACGCGGGCATTGCAGTTCTGGCACTGATATAGGTATTCATTCTGCATTCCGAGCCGTTCTGTAGAGCTGCCGTAGACATCAGCAGCGGGAACGAGCCGGATGATCCCGCCGCAGTAGCGGCAGATGGTCGGTTTCTTCAAATAGGCGTGTCCTCCTTTTTTATGCCGCCTCCTTGCGCGGCTTTTTTGTCTTTTTGGGCTTCGATTCGATTGCTTTCGGTTCACGCACCGCCATCTGGAAGCAGACAAGCTCGTCTGTTTTGAGAAGCAGCGCACTGTGCTGCACGACCTCCAGCATGAGCGTTCCGTTCAATGCTTTCAGGCACTCCATGAGCTGCGCCGGATTGTACCAGTACACGCCCGCAGGCTCGCCGCTCAGTGCGACCACGTCCATAGCTGTCTCCGAAATGCCGTATTCGCTCTCACAGCGCACGGTCAGCCGGTTTCCTGCAAAGGACAGGGAAAATCGGTTCTGCGTGCCGGTGACGCTCAGGGCTTGCAAAATGGTATCACGGAGCAGGGTGGCGTCGGTCAGGACCGTAAACTGCTGTTTCAGATTGGACAACACCTGCGACACGGCAAGGTACGGCCCTTCCATAATTCGCGCGGCGAACAGGAAATTCTCCTTCCGAAAGACAATGGCTTTCCCGGTCGTACCGACCTGCAGCTTCTCGCGGTCGCTTACCAGACCTGCCAGCTTTTCCAGTGAAGCTGCCGGAACAAGGAAACTGATGTTCCCGCGGCTCTCGCGGTCGCCTTTGGCGGACGCGATGCGGAAGCTGTCTGTGCTGACCGCCTGCAGGCCGTCTGCGCCGAAGATTAGGTTCACACATTTGAGCATGGGACGCGTCGTATCCTCGGAAACGGCAAACGCCGTTCGTTTGGTCAGCGACGGAATGCCGCTCACAGGCACGGTCGCTGCCGGGCAGGGAATTTCCATGCGCGGGTACTGTTCCGCGTCCATGACGGGAATGGCGTATTCCGCGTTCCCGGAGGAAACAACGAGCTTTCCGCTTTTCATCTGAAACGTCACGCGCTCGCCATCCAGCAGGCGCAGCATTCCGGAAAGAAGCGGAGCCTTGACGACAACGCTGCCTTCGCTTTCAATCTGCGCGGGAAGCCGCTGCTCCAATGCAATTTCCAGATTCCCGGACGCGACGGTGAGCGTATCCTGCTCGGCCTGCAAATACGCGCATTGCAGAATCTCGATCGTAGACACCCTTGGCGCAATGCGTTCGGCATTCTGCGCCGCGGCAAGCAGCTCTGTTCGGTTGACGGTGAATTTCATAGCATCCTCCTTTTTACGCAACGGAATCGAACAAACTCAGCTGGTTTTCCACCTGCTGCGTTTTCTTCGCCCGTTTGGCTTTCTGCTGTTCCAGCTGCACCATGGCGGCTTGCAGCTTTTCTTCCTGCTCCACTGTAAACACGCGCTTCGGCTGTTCGATCATCGCGGGCACGGATTCCGGCGGCAAAGACGTTTCTTTGGCAGGGACGTCCGGTACTTCTCTGTCCGGATTCTCAAACGCCATCTTCTTGAACGCTGCCGCAATATCCTCCACATTGTCGCGGATGCCGAGCATCAGCTCCTTCGCCATCTGCGAGGTCATGTCCTGCACGTCGCTCATTGCGGCAAGTCCTTCCTCAGAGAAGTTTCCTTCAATGAGTCCGGCGACCGCCAGCTTCGAGGCCATGAGCTTCAGGCATTTCTGCTGCATGGTGTCCTCGTAGTAGAGCATATAGACCTTGACCGCGGGCGCTTTCTGGTTGATACGCCAGCTTCGGCGCGACGCCTGCCGCAGCGTAAAGAGTTTGTAGCCCATGCTGTAGAACACCAGCGTCGTAAAGGCGTTGAGATCCAAGCCGGTTTCCACCAGAGACGGGTTTACGATCAGTACCTGCATTCCGGCGGCGAGCTTTTTCTGCACCCAGTCCTCCCGGTCGGTGGTCTTGATCTTGTCGGTCAAAATCTCCGTGCGGTAGCCTTCGTCCGTCAGAAACCGCTTGAGCTTCTGCTGCGAATCCGTGCGCACCCAGCTTGTGTAGATGAGCGCACGCTCCCCGTTCTGAATGGCAGTTTTTACGATCTCCAGCGTCCGCAATTCCTTTTCTCCGAGCATATCCACATCCCCAATGTTCTCAGGTTCGACGATGGGGACATCGCTGTCGGGGTAGAAAATGGGCTTCTGGTCATACGGCTGGTCGGGGTAGACGGTCAGCAGGTTCAGATACGCGGAAAGGATCTTTTTCGCCGCGCGGCGGTCTGTCCGTAAAACCTGTACAAGCTTATGCTCGATCCGCTTGTACTCCGTCTCTGCTGCCTCATCCATTTCACAGGCAATTGGAATTTCCTCGTAGCTGGGGAGTGCCTTGCCCATGTCGGACAGCGACAAAAACGCCGTTTTTTCCAGCAGGAACCGCGAAAACACCAGCGGCGAAACGCCCGGAAGCTGGCGCGTCCGAACACTGCTTTTCTGCGATCTGCGCTTTGCGGCATAGTTTTCATCGGCTTCGGTGTAGGTTGTTTCCACAACGCCATACTCTGTATTGAACAGCGCGGGCTTTTCATGCGGCTTTCCGTCCGCCAGCATCAGCTGCGCCGACGTGCGGTAGAGCAGATGAAAAATGCCGGAGCTGTAGCCGTTGATGAGCGTGGCCGTCATGCCGATGACCTTTTTTGCCGTGCCAAACAGCTCTGCCATGGCATCGCCCTGTCCGCTGTCGTTGTTGTACTCGTGCAGCTCATCCACGATGAGACCGTCGAGCCTGCCGCGGTACCGCTTCTTGATGTACGAGCTGAGCGGATACCGCCGGCACGCGCCGCGCGTCGGGAAATACCCGTCCGGGTTCTCGTGAAGCGACAGCAACGCATCCAGCGCGGCAGGGTTCTTCGTCTTCTGCATGGCATGGACTGCCAGCTTCCGATGCACCCAGCCGTATTCCGGAATCTTGACCCACGGAGAAGGTACGCTTGGATTTACCGCTGTCCACAAGGGACCGTCGCAACTCATACATTGATGATTGCGCCGGTTCTCCATGCGGAACGCCTCCGGTTTTGCAGTCGTCCAGCCGTCCTCTTCATCGCTGCTTGGCAGCTCTATGATTTCTCCGCAGCTGGGGCAGCGGAACGCGCCTTTCCGCGCGTCAAACAGGACAGCCGGGCGTCGCATATAGCCGTCTCTGGCTTTTTCCTTGCTGATAACGGCGCAGATGCTTTTGTCGCCCTGCCGGTACTGCGCGTACAGGCTGTCCAGCTCCGCAATGCTGCGGACAATGACGCCCACGGTATCCGGCAGTGTTTCGGCAATTTCACGCACCCACTTCTTTGCGACGTGCGACGGACAAAGAATGATGTTGAACGTCTTTTTCCATTTCTGCGCCTGATACGCCGCCAGCGCGGTCGCGCCGATCTTCGTCTTGCCGCTGCCGCACTCAGCCACAATGAACGCGGATTTTCCCTCCGAGAGCTTGCGCTTGACCGATTCCGCGACAGCAAGCTGCGCCGGGTAAAGGCTGTAGCCTGCGTGTGCGCGGATATAGTCGTTGATGCGCAGAACCTCCGGGGAAAGCTGCTCCGCGGCAGGGTCAAACAACGGTTGGAATTGCTCTCGGATACGCTCTGCGACGGTCACGCCGAACGCGCTTAGATAGCTGGTGACGGAATGGACGTCGTCAAAGCCGTGTGGGGCTTGAACCGTTCCGGGGATATGAATTGCGCCGGTTTTCAAGCCCTCCTCCAGCACCTTGACGATGTTGGCATCGTCCTTTTTGCACAGCAGCAGCCACGCCTCCAGCCGTTCCCGGATGGAGATGACGCGCAGCGGCTTGAGAAACCTGCGCCGCTGCAATTCGTCCAGAACGTAATCCTGAAACTCCGGGATGAGCGGCACAGCCGTTTTCCGGTCTAACGCTTCAAACAGCGCCCGCCGGTCTCCGGCCGGACAAAAAAGAACGCACTTTCTCGGTGGCAGCTCTACATTCGTCTGTCCGTCCGCCTGTGCTTCTTCATCCTTTTTTGCCGCAGTGTCCTCATCATCCAGCGAGAGGATGGTCGCCTCGGCATAAATTCCGTCGTGACTCAGATGGCATTCATACTTCTTGGGCTCGCAGGAAAGCGTTGCTGCTTCACCGGCGATTTCTGCCTCCAGCGTTGCACCGGCATAGATCGCGTCCGCCATGGCGCGCACCATCTCCGGATACCCGCCGAAGCGGATCGCCCGAAGGCGCTGCTTCCGTCCATCCGGTTCAAGAATGAGCGTGTCCGCATACGCGCTGAGACGGATCTCCTGCTTGGGATTGTAGTAGCTGATTGGCATTAACCGGCTTTTCTCTGGCATTCATGGTTTCACTCCTTCCATCGTTTTTGGACGCAAAAAGGCCGTAACTGCCAAGCGGCAATTACGGTCTTACTGGTCCTTTTGTATTTTGGTATTCACTGGCCTGCGCGCGGAACCGGGGCATACCTGTCCCCAAGTTTTCACCTCCGCCCTGAAATTGCTCCGCCCTTAATCTGCTCTGACCTGAATACAGATTGATTGTAGCGCAGCGGCAGGCGGGTGTAAACTTGCGGATTACGCAAGTGGTGTATTGTTTGGCCGCTTTCTCCGGGCAGCGCGGCGAATCCAGCTGGCGGCCCTGCGCTGCTCTGTATCATCATAATAGGCGATCATGTCCGACGCCGATGCAAGATAGCACAGCTTCCGCGTCAACCCGATCCGTCCGGGCCAGAGCCAGCAGCCCTGCGGGTACAGAGTGTGCAGATAGTCAAGCTCCGGATCTGCCGGCGTCTCTTTTCGCGGCCCGCACAGGATCACCGTATAGTCCAGCAGCGGATAGTCCTGCTGCAAGCGCCGGATCACGCGGAGCGCAAGCCGTTCAAACGGGCCGAAATAGCCCATGACAAACGCGGAGACGTGCCGTTCCTCAATCAGCACACGAAGCCGGTCTTCCAGATGGCCTTCCGCCAGATTCCCAATCGTCCGGTCTCCGATCAGCGCACAGATCATAGCCGCTCCTCTCCCATCCTGACTTCATCCCATGTTCTGAATGTCTATTATAAAGCATATATGCCGTATATTTTAGCGAATTGCATAATATAATTATATAACGCTCTATAAATAAGTCAATCGCTTTATAGGTAAAGCTGAACTGAAATGCCGCAGCTTCTATAATTTTTATGGAAAGGCGGCGTTACTATGAGCAAAGACGAAATCAGTTTCAAGAATCGGGACAGGTTCATCCAGATGGGCATCGCGATCTCCTCCCTGCGGAAGATGCGCGGGATGTCGCAGGAGCAGTTGGCAGAAAAGGCAAGCATCAGTCGTTCCCACCTGAGCGCGATTGAAGCGCCGAATATGGTCCGCGCGTTCTCCATGGAAGCGTTCTTCAACATTGCCGACGCGCTTGATGTAACGCCGGAGGAGCTGATCCAGATCGCATTCTTGCAGGATAAGATTTTGAAGCGGAAGAATCAAGAGAAATAATAAATTCTCTTGCAGCGGCCTGTGTATTTTCTTGAGGGTTTTATACGCATACAAATGTATGGAGGAAAGCATATGTTCTGTTGTGATTATGATGCGCTTACGACCTATGAACCTGGTTCTTTCTGCTCTCAACATAGGACGGATCTGACCGGAAGAATTGAAAGAGTAAATCTGAACGCGATAACAGATATGGACGATCTGAATAGCTTTCTCAATCAATCTTATGAGTCCTATATAACGACAGCTCCCCTGATTTTGTATCGCGCATTTGGCGCGGTTAAAAAGGATTCCGGTAAAATCGCGGGAGCGTGGGCAACAGGCCGGTTTATTTCAACAGAGTTTGCCGAGTCTATGATCGATGTGAAAAACAGGCTGGCGCTGGCACCAGAGTGGTTTAACACAAAAATGTATGAGGAAAAATTGCTCGTTCCTGCCGGGACAGAATTTTATCTTGGAATCGTTGCGCCGGTGAAAATGAAAAGTGGAACGATACTCTCTGGTGGCGCACAGCAAATTCTTTTAACTGAGCGATGCAAAAAGGAATGGGTTCTTGGCTGCCGACGCATTACGTCCAGACAAATCACGCATGTGCCAAAATACAAATTGGCAGATATTCCGGACGAGGTCGAGAAAAAAGACCTATATCCCGTAATTTGTCCGGTATGTGGTTCAGCAAATATTGTGACACTCAGCGAGAACGAGCAATTCTCCATCCGAGGCTGCAAAGGAAATACCTATACGATGAAGCACCACTGCTTGGACGCGGATTGTGAATACTATTGGTAGCAACACAGGAGAGGGGGCCTTTTCGTCCAGTTTTCGTCTAGTTACAATAAAATCATTGAAATAGATGGGCGAATCAGCTATACTACACTATATATAAATCACTCGAATTATGGTGGTCAGTATGGCACATTATAGATTGTATCTTGATGAGAGCGAAACACGCAATGCTTCTGGATCGTCCTTTTTTGTTGTCGGTGGCGTTATTCTGAATGCCAGTAGTGAGGTTGCTGTTGCACAAGAGTTAAATGCGCTCAAATTAAGCCTGTGGGCAGGAGATCAACAGGCAACGACCCATATTTTACACGAAAAAGAAATTACAGAAGCAAACAAGTCCGGCCGTTCAAATGATCCATGTTATACTATATTCAGAGCAAATGGAACGGTAGAAAAACTATATGCCGGTCTGTCAAAACTTATTAAAATGCACTCTATTACAACAATGGGGGTTTGTGTTAATAGTGATGAGTTGTCTCGTCTATATCCTGGTGAAACAAACCCGAAGCTAACCATTGCATTGCAAATGCTCCTTGAAAATTACTGCCATTTTCTAAAGCATAATACGGCGACTGGAGACATCTGTTATGAATCACTCCAAGAACCGGGAAATCAGCCACTTAGGCAGCGGTTTTATGAACTTGAAGCCCTTGGAACAATGTATTACACCCCTCACTTTTTTCAAACACATATTGGAGATATTGAGTTTTGCGGAAAGAATGAAAATCTTGCCGGACTACAACTTGCCGATTTCATTCCAAACACAATGGCACGTTCAGCAGCGAGAATGCCACCCAAACACGATTCGTTTAAGCAGACCGTATTAAGGCAGGCATATAATGGCGGAGTTGGACTGCGCGATAAATACGGGTTCAAAGTAATTCCTCAAAGATACTCCGTACCATAAATTTGGGGGCTTGACAATGGACGTTCAATCATATAATATAAGCATGGTAGGATTGGGAGGGCAAGTTGCTCGATGAACTTCGGTATACGTTTATGGCGAAATGAGTTTGCTTATTTCGTTGTATGAAGCCCATAATCAAACTTACTGCCATTGCCGTCTCGTTTTATAACGAGACGGCATTCTTTTGCCCATATCAACGTAAAGCACTTATTTACCAACGATTTTTCCAAAAATCTGCTTCTTCCCCTCGTCATACCGCTGGATTACGACCATGACGGTATCGCCGGTTTTGAAGTCCGAGTCCTCGTAGTGGAACGAATAGCGGCACATGACGACTGCGCCGTCGGGGAGATTGCAGAACACGCCGCCGGCGTATTTGCCCGCAATGGTTGCTCTGCGGCGGCAGCCGACGGGGTGGCGCAGGCTGGCTTCGTCGAAGGGGTTTGGAACGGTCTCCTTGACGGAG
>OGRA01000605.1_pt1 | contig 38191 bp, 55 predicted proteins | sample 1553351 | NCBI WGS metagenome assembly OGRA01 (sample SAMEA2580056, study PRJEB22360) | human gut metagenome | biome: human gut; feature: human-associated habitat; material: faeces | place: Denmark | collected 2008/2010
CGCCGCTCTGGCCCCCGTTTTGGTCCGGGGGGACAAAGCCGCGATTTTGCTGGATCCGGCTGATTTTGCCGCCGCCGTAGAGGAGGGGCTGGCCGTATGACCCACATCAAAATCGCCGTGCGGGATCAAGTGCTTACCGCCACCCCGGACAAGCTCCTAGTATCCCGCTCTGTGGGCGAAGTGACCTTTGAGGCCGATTTTGATGGGAGCTGGGACGACTACGCCAGGACTATCATCTTCGCTACCCCACACGCACAAAAAGCTATACTGCACACCGGCGGGACAGCAGAAGTGCCCTGGGAAGTCCTTGCCCACCCCACCGACAATCTACGGATCAGCGCCGTAGGCATAAAAGAGGGCCACCGACGACCCACAGCCCATATGAGGCGCGGGCTGGCGGTAGTGCTCAACGGCGCAATCGAGGGCGGCCCGCCTCAGGAGCACGCCCCCGCCCTCTGGGAGCAAGTACTGGAGCAACTGCAGGCGGCCACACTGACGCCGGATGAGGCCCTGGAGGCTTTGGCGGAGGCTGGGATGCTGGAGCCGGTGGCCGATAGCAGCGGGGCAATTTACACGGATGGAGATGGAAGGATTTGTTGCATTTAGGGAGGATAATATGTATAACTTTATAAAACTGAGCGATGCCCCGGAGGCGGAGGACGGCGCCACCCACGTGCTTGGCACTAAGGATGGCCAAGTGGTACGCGTCCCCGCATCGGGATTAGGCGCAGTGGCACTGGATTTGGATATTGGCGAAGCCAGTGTGGGCCCCACAAGCGTGCTGGATGCCTCCACACGGGACGCGAATGCCCTGGCTGGCGCAACGCTGAAGCTGCCTACCGGGGAAGCTTATACAGCCGATGATAGCGGCGCGTTCGTGGCCGAGGAGCTGTACACAGCGTTGAGCGATTATATCCGGCGTGGCTGTGTGCTCCTATTTCGATTGTTTGCTGGCGAAGAATTTGCTGGCGCAACGTTGGCAGCAGCCGCGATGTGCACTGATTATGGCGATGCCCGTATGCTGCGGTTACTCGCGGAAGGGCTGGGATACATCGCTATTTTTGATTGCGACCCCGGAGATATGTAGGTGCCACCATGAAGGAATCTGTTATTACACTATTACACGGCATCAAAGCATGGGGCGATGCTCGCATATCCCGGCTGCGCGAAGAGCTGCAGCGCCAGATCCGGGCGGCGCGGCAGATGGCAGTTGTGGCAAAGCAATCTGCTGATAATGCCGATAAGCGCATCGGGCAGCTGTGGGATGGTGTGGATGGGGCGTATGAGTGGCTCGACGATTTGAACGACGGGCTTGTGGCGCTGGAGGCTCGCCCCGAAGTGCCCACTCCAGCGGAGGCGGATACCGGCAAAATGCTCCAGGCAGCGGACGGGAAATATATCCTGACCGGTACCCCTACAAACGAGGAATTGAAGCTGATCTATCACGGCACTTTGCAGGAGGCAGTTGATGGCTTTTTTCTCACGAACGGTGCAATAAGCGTGAACGGCTCAATTTCAGTGGATTTATCATGTACTGAGTTGCATATACAGGCCTATATACCTGGTGATCCAAATTTAAAGCCCACTAGAATTGTAAATATCGAGGCATCGGTTGGCGTCACAATGCCCGGCGCTTATAGGACGGCGCCGACCGTCGGCCTCGGGAAACTTTTGACATCGGGATACACTTTTGCACGGGCGCACATCAATTTGCTTACCGGAGAATGCAAATCATCCGTAGTGCAAGATACCGAAGGTGGAAATATCGCCCCATACAGCACAAGCACGAATCATTACTTCGGAAAAGTTGAGCTGGACGCATTTAAGGATATGAGCGCTTTCGATACCAGCATTCTGAGTTGCGATGCAAGCAAGGCGCGGATCACAAATTTGAATATATTTGCAAACTCTTTAGGGGCGACGCTGCCCGCTGGAACCGAAATCTTAATCAGGGGGCGATAAAAATGCGAATATTTGATAATGGCGAATACCGGGACGCCACGCCCGAAGAAATTGCCGAACTGGAGGCCCTGATGGCCGCCACACCCCCGCCGGAGCCCACCACAGAAGAAAAAATAGCCGCCCTACTGGCGGCAATCGAAGGAGGAATTAAGGATGCCTGATATCTATGCCGCTCTTGCGGCAATGGCCCGGAGGGCGGCCAAGGAAGCCCGAGCGGCAGCGCCCACAGCTGCCGCAGATGATGTGATTGCCGATACGGCGCTGTTGCTGCCCTGGGAGCCCGGCAATTATGCCATTGGCGATGTGCGGGTGCATGCCGGCCAGCCCTGGCGCTGCTGCCAGGCGCACGATAGTACGGGCAATGATGCCTGGGCCCCCGGCGATGCGCCCGCGCTATGGGCTCCATATCATGCCACATCGGCTAAATGGGCACTGCCCTGGGTGGTTCCTACCGGCGCACATGATGCCTACCAGGCGGGCGAGTACATGTGCTGGACGAGCGAGCTGATTTATAAATGCCTGGCGGATGCTACGGTGCATGGGCCGGATGTGCTGCCTGACAGTTGGGAGGTGGCGACATGAGCAATGAGGAGATTGCGGCGGCTATTGCTGATGTAGAAAGCCGGGCCAAAAGTAATACCCACCGCCTGGACAAGATGGAGGAGCGCCAGAACAATCTGGATAAGCTTGTGGCCGCCGTGGCTGGCGTGCAAAAGGATCTGGAGCACACGCGAGGCGATGTCGCAGAAATCAAAGGGGACGTCAAGGCCATGATGGAGGGCCCCAAAAAGCACTGGGACGCGGCCATTGTGGCGATTATCACGGGCATTGTCAGCGCACTTGTTGGGGCCGCTATGGCCCTGATTATCAAATAATTTTGGAGGTACATGATTATGAAAAATTGGAAAATTTGGCTGAAGGCTGCCGGAGTGCGGGCAATCAAAACGGTGGCACAGACCGCAGTGGCCACCATCGGCACCAGCGCCATGCTGGCCCAAGTGGACTGGATTATGGTGGCATCTGCCTCCACGCTGGCTGGGCTCTTGAGCCTGCTTACTAGTGTGGCGGGGCTGCCCGAGGTGGAGGGCTAAGCTATGGCAAAGACTTTTAAGCTTGCCCTGAACGCAGGGCACGGAATGCACACAGAAGGAAAGCGCTGCATGAAATCCCTGGATCCCAGCGAAACGCGGGAATGGTGGCTGAATCAGCGTGTGGCCAACTATGTGCAGGAGGCAGCAAAGCAGTATGAGGGCTTCGGCGTCCTCCGCACCGACGATGTCACCGGTGCAGAGGACGTCAGACTCTCCACCCGATGCGCTGCCGCCAACAGCTACGGCGCCAATCTGTACCTCAGCCTACACCACAATGCCGGCATCAACGGCGGACGTGGCGGCGGCGTGGTAGCCTTTTGCGCCCGGGGTAGTACCATCGGGGCGCCGTGGCGTGATGCCCTGTATGCCGCCGTGGTGGGTGCTGGCGGCCTGGCTGGCAATCGGGCCGAGCCCCGGACAGAGAAGAATTTTGATGAGCTGGTGGGCACGTCCATGGCTGCCGTTCTGATTGAGTGCGGCTTTATGGATAGCTCCACGGATGTACCCATCATCCTGTCGGAGTCTTACGCCAAAGCCATTGGCTATGCCGTTGCTGAGTGCATCGCCACCCGGGCGGGCCTGGCCAAAAAGGCGCAGGCTGCAGCGCCCACCAGTGCCCAGGGCTTGAGCCGGGACGATGTAGAGGCTATGATCCAGTCCGCCATTGCAGAGGATCGCAAATCCCGCACCTTTGCCACTCTGGATAAGGTGCCGGACTGGGCGCGCCCCACGGTGGCCAAGCTGCTGGATAAGGGCGTCCTGCTGGGCGATGGGCAAGGACTCAATCTGGGCTATGATCTCCTGCGGACCCTGGTGATCCTGGACCGATTGGGCAAGCTGGATTAAGTCCAAAGCATAAAATTATCCCCCTCCTGGCAGTTTTTGGCTGCTGGGAGGGGGATTTTTTGCATTATAGAATTAGATTTCCTGCCCGTCGGGAAACTTAAAGCTGCACCGGAACTCAGCGCCAAGTGCGTCCGCTATTTTTTCCAAATCGGAAGATGAAAATTTCCCAGTTCTCATTCTTTGATTGAATGCCTGTGGAGTTGTCCCGATTCTACGCGATAACTCCGATTCACTAATTTGGGCGTATATCTCCGCCATTTTGATTTTGGTCGGGATGTCCACATTATCACCTCCGGGATAATTATAAAGAATATCCTTGGCAATGTCAAGGCGTGCCTGAAAATTTTTCGAAAAAACTTAAAGAAAAAGCTTGACTTTTCAAGAAAATCCTGTATAATAGTTGTTGTAAGGCAGGGGCGAAAGCCTCTTACGGAAGGAAGTGAGGAAATGGATGGGATGAATATCACTGAGGCGTTGCTGAAAGCAATCCTCGAGCTCATTGAGAAGTGCGCAACGCTCGAAGAACTCCGTGAGAGCGTGAAGCGCATCATGAATGAGTAAATAAAAAGAGAGCGGCCCCTATTCCAAAAGCGCCGCTCTCCCACCCCAGATAAGGTGAGCCGGGAGCCTTACCCCGGCCACCTTGATTATAATCGGGTAAGGCGCAAAAATCAAGGAGATACTTCGCATAATATTTTTTCCGGTTTTTGCAAAAAAAGACTTGACAAAAGCTGGAAAAACTGCTATAATAATGGTACAAATTGAGGGACAGAAACCCCCGGAAAATTGGAGGAAACAAAAATGACAGCTATGGAACTGATTGAAACTTATAACATCTCTCTTTGTGAGAGACTGGAATGGGGCAAAGGCTTGGTCCCTGATGGCCGGATCAAAGTCGAGTCTTTGGCGAAGGCTCAAAAGGATGGCGCAATCGACACGATCAAGACGAAGAAGCCGGAGATCATGTCGGTGCTGCTGGCCCGCCGGGATGCCAGGATCCAGGCTGAGGCCGAGCGGCAGGCCCGCATCGATGCCATTCCCGGGCTGGCGGAAATCCGGGCGGCTAAGGAGGAGATTGAAGAGTGGGATCGCAAGTTTGCAGCCACATTTGTGGGGCCCAATGCTTGCGGTGGCCTGGGCATGGGCCCACGTCCCGCGCACGATATTCCGGCTATGCTGGCCAAATATCCTCGCGCGGCGGCCTACCTCAAAGCTGAGGCGTGGGCAAGAGGAGCCCATTACGCCAAAGTGGCGGCAGGCAAAGCGGCTCTGGAAAAAATCATCCAGGGCGAAGACTTCGCTGCTGCTCTGGCTGAAATGGAGGCCGCATGGGCCGCCCATTGCGATGAGCACGCTTGGGATTGATCTGCCGCAATTTTCCAGCGTTTGCAAAAAGATTCTATAGTTAAAATGGAGGAAATAAAAATGATTATGTATGCTGGCTTATTCCCCGCCGCCAGGGGGAATGAAATCCTCATTGGGAAACCTCATCAGCTCGATATGGACCAGGGATACCCTGGCCACTGGACGGTGGCGCAGGCAGCGCACGTGTGCCGCACAGAGTGGTCGCGTTGCGAGGCCGCAGATTTCTACGGCTGGCAGTATTCCACCGTAGTCCCTGCGGCCCACTCAGGGTTCTCATTTTCCTCCCCATATCAGGGGTTCCCGATTTCTGGTGCTTACATAATTTTAGGCACCAGAGACCTGGACAATATGTGCGGGAGTCCCACAGAAATATTCTGGGATTCTCAGGATATGCCGCATCTGCGTTTCGATAAGTCCCGCCATGCGCTGAACTTGGCGGAACTGCAGATCTCCCGGGGAGGGTTGGACAACTACAATCCGCCCCTGGATGGGCCGTTTGAGGAAATTTGGCTCGAACGGTGTCGCCAGGCGTGGCGAATCAGCGAACTGGTGCGAGACTGGGAGCGGATTGATCCGCTTGTCCCAGACAGTTCCCGCGCAATAGAGCGCTGGAACGCTCTCTCATCCCTTCGCACACCAAAGAGGCCCTTCTGAGAAGTAATTTATATAAGCTGTCCTACCGGCTATACGGGGAGAAAGGAAACAAAAATGAAAAGAATTGTTAATTTGACCCCACACGACATCGTAGTGGGAGATGTCACAATCCCGGCATCCGGCAACATCGCCAGGTGCGCCACCATCACCGAGCCGGTGGATGTCCCCGGTTGCCCAGTCCCCGTAGTCCGGCAGTACTTCGGCGCCGTAGAAGGGCTCCCGGACCCTGCACCGGAGACTATATACGTCGTCTCCATGGTCTGCGCGCAGGCCGTGGGGGATGCTCGCGAGGATGTGTATATCCCCGGGGAGCAGATCCGGGACGATGCCGGCCGGATTATTGGCTGCCGCAGCCTGGCCAAATTGGCTGGCTCCAGGAGGGAGGTAGCCAAGCGATGATGAGCAAATCCGCGCCTAGGCGCGGAAAAGGAAAGACCAAGCTCGCCGCCATTCGAAGGGCGGCCGGGCTTACGCAGATGGAACTAGCCCGCCGCGCCGACGTATCGATCACCACGATTAAGGAGATTGAGGCCGGTCGCACGGGCCATACCCTGGCAACGCTGCAGGCGGTTGCCGACGTCCTGGGCTCATGTCCACTGGAACTCATCAAGCCCGATGAGAGTGTGGCGGGAGCCGAGGCCGGGCCAGCGCCTGAAGATCTGGCCCGGGCGATTCCGGGCGTGTCCTGGGACACGACAAACCGGGCCTGGCTGGCTCGCATCACTGTGCGCGGAAAGCAAGTAAAGCTTGGCGCATATAGCGATGTGGCCGACGCCATTGCCGCAAGGGAGGCGGCGGAGGCTCAGCACGGTCGGCCCCGCCGAGGGAGGCCTGGGCGAAAATAAATTTTTCCGGCTTTTGCAAAAAAAGACTTGACAAAAGCCGGAAAAACTGCTATAATAAGGGTACAAATTGAGGGTGGCCGGTAGCCACCCAGAATATGGAGGAAATAAAAATGAAAGAGATTGCCATGATTACAGTAGAATCCGGACGCGCTACTATCGTGTTCCGCGGTGAGGGGCAGGACTTGGAGCTGATCCAAGCTGATGGGACCCGCGAGCCCATCGAAGCCAGCCCGGAGTCCATCCGGGACGCATACCAGACGGTATGGGCCTGGTATGGCTCCAATCCGGACTGGGATTTGGAATTGCTCGGGGAGTACGAGCAATTCTTCGACTAAAGTGATGTAGATAGAGGGCTACCCTTCTGGGCGGCCCTCTACCGCAATATTTCCCAGTGGCCGCCTGTCCGGGTGGCCAGCTTTATTATATCATAGCTGGGGGAGTCAGCGGCAATGAAAAAAGTTGGGAGTTTGCCATTTTTTCTATTGCCAATTTCATTGCCATTTTGGATTGCAACGTTGCCTTTTGAGTTGCCAACGCTGCAAAATGATTGCAAATATGATATGGTAATAAGTTCGGAGTTCCCTGGAAATCCGAAAAAATACAGAATAAAACCGCCCAGACCGTAAAATCTGGACGGCTTTGTTTGGCGGAGATGGAGGGATTTGAACCCTTGCTCAACATCTCTAAAAACGCCAGTATATCGGCGTCTACAAGTTTCTATTGCCGTTTTCATTGCCATTTTTGAAAAAATCTAAAAACCTTTCTGACTGCGCATTTATGTCAGATTCGGAGATATGTGTGTAAATACGCCGCATCGTCTGGGTGTCCGCCCAACCGCCAATTTTCATCGTGGCTTCCTCCGAGAGGCCCAGGTGGTAAGCAAGCGAAGCGAAGCTGTGCCGTAGTCCGTGCAACCCGACATACGGGATACCAGCATCTTTCGATAAATCCCGCAACTTCCTACGTATAGTGTTGTCGGACATCGTGACAACGTAGCCCTCTTTTTGGGGAGCATTTTCAAGAGCAGACCTAAGCGGTGCAATAATCGGGACCATTCGCCTTGATGCCAGATTCTTCGTTTCCGCTTTTCTTACCCATCCGGATTCCCCTTTCACCGCTGTCTCCTCAATGCGGATAACGTTGCCTACCAGATCCACATTATCCCATTTCAGGCCCAATATTTCCGACTGCCTCATGCTGCTCAGGGCAAGCAACGCAGCAATTTCAATGTCACTCCCGGCTAAAGCTTTCAGCAATGCCGGGATTTCTTCAGCCCGGAGAAATCCTTTTTCGTTCGGAATCACTTGCGGGAGCTTCACGGCAACTCGCTCTCCGGTTTCCTCCCGGATCACGGATGCAAGAAATAGCCAAGAGTTCTTCAATGTCTTCCCGCTATATTTCCGCGCCTCTGCGTTCACCGCCCGTTGCCATTTCTCCGGCGTCATTTTGTGCACATCCAAATGCATCACGTTCTGGAATCGATTTTTCTGGATCCTTCGATATCCTAATATAGTTGCCGGAGATAAGATATTCACCCGAGCGGCGATGTAATCATCAATGGCGTCCGTCAGCGTTTTTCTCCCGGGCCTGGCAACAGCTTTTGCCCCTGCCTTGACGGCCATAGCCTCCGCCACAGCCTCTTTCTCTGTTGGGCGGGTAATTCCTATATCCTGGCCATTTACCCGCACACGGCAGAACCAGGAGCCTGAGGGGAGCTGTTTAGCTTTGGGAATTTTCATATGGTAGGCTCCCTTCTAAGTTTATCCCCGCCCCTGTGGTACGGGGTGGGAACTTTTTATAGCTCTCCTTTGGCTGATACAAGCTTTCCTAGCCCATAGCACACGGCAGATGGAAAAACCGATGACGCAAATACTGCTATGCCTAAAACCATACTTACCATAATATTTTTGTGATACTCATCGAGAGATATATTGTGCAAAATAGCAGCACAGATCCCTCCGATTGCTCCGACGGCCAAGAGAGCAACGGCCACCCGCTGAAGCAACTTACCTGCGGCCACGTACTCCTCTTTTTTACTCTTAGCGGAGTCGATGTTGCGAGGTACGCTGCGATTGCAATTGGGGCAGTACTCTTCTTCCCCGGAGAGTTGCTGCCCACATTCTGGGCAAGTAATGATTGCCATGATAGTTCCTCTTTTCTTTTTATTACCACCGGCGCTGAGTCCGGGCGGTTTCCACATTTTGCGTCTTGACATTCAAACGCACGTTCGATATAATACATACACGCAACCGAACAAACGAGCGGCGTCAAACAAATTTGTACAAATTATCATTTTCATGATTTTATTTTGCTGGAGTTATAATTTTCTGTGCAACTTGCACAATTCGGCGTTGCTCACTTTGTGCAAAACAGAGAAATGTCGAAAATTACCATTTGTACCACCAAATCGGGACAGGGCTTGTGATATAATCCAGACATGAGTTATTCGACACAGACCCCCATCTGCATAATTTTCGCTCTACGCGGAAAAATAGCGTGCAGAAGGGGCGGTGCATCGCATGAGATTAAGGGTGCGGGAATTCCGGATTTTACGTCGAATGACAATACGTGAACTGGCAAAGCGGGCAGGGGTTGCAAAGAGCAGCATTGAAGCAATGGAAAGCGCATTGCCAAATCCGACACTCCGGATGCTCTACAGCGTAGCCCGAGCCCTTGAGGTAAGCATACAAGATTTGATAGAATACGAAGATGGAGACGAGTGATCCGCTTATGCGGGTACATACAGAAGGAGGATGAAGTGCAGTGGATAATACATATGATGATATGGGGAGCGGAAACTTGATTGTCCGCATTATCTCAAGGCTATCAGCGCTCTCGGGGGAAGAATTGCGAGAATTTATTGTTTGCGCGAAAGGCTTAGGATTTGATCCAGACGTATCAATGTATCGCGATCCTGCAGCGAAATCCAATGGACAAGAGAAAGCACTTCTGGATCTTGTGCAGCAATCCATTTAACTATCCTCGTCTTTTCATCATTATCTAATATCATCTGAATGGCCTCTTCTCCTATTATGGCGGAGAGGCTTTTTTCGCTTGTATCAGAATCTAGTCCCATTAGGTACGAGACGGTTGTATCTAAAGCAGCTGCAAAATCAATGATTTTGGGCTGTGTTATATCGTTTATGTTCAACTCTATCTTGTTTATTGTTGAGCGAGACTTATATCCTAGCTTTTTAGCCAATTCGTCCTGCGTCAGCCCAAGCTCTATGCGCCGTGCTTTAATCCGATCTCCAATTTGCACAACTCCACCTCTTTTCCGGGTCCTGCACTTAGGATACCACGCGGTCCCCGCAAAATCAACATTTATTTATTTTTCGAAAAATAAATGTTGACAATGCGCCTCTGCGCGTGTATACTCTAGGTAGATTTAAAATCTACTCTCGCAGAGATGGGAGGTGCCAATATGACCAATAGCAAAGCCTTGCGAAAGTTGGTCGAAAGCCGTGGGCTGAAATATAAGTACATCGCGGCCCAAATCGGGATTACCCCGTACTGCCTTGCAAGGAAGATCGATAATAAAGTCGATTTTAAAGCCGGAGAAATCGCAGCATTTTGCCGAGCAGTGGGCGGCGTTACTCCGGAACAGCAAATGTTAATTTTTTTTGGCGAGGTTGTAGATTAAAAATCTACAACCCAGAAATCTGATAGGAGGCGACCCCACATGCCCCGCACCAAATTAGGCTCCGCCCAATACGCCGCCGAGGATTTCCGCCGCGAGGTTCGCGCCCGAATGAGCTACTGCGGCCTCTCTCAGGGCGACTTGGCCAAAAAGGCCGGCATAGATCCCTCCACCCTATCCCGACGGCTCAAGGATCCCCGGCGGCTTACTTTGGGGGAGTTAGAGAGCCTACACCGGGTGCTGCGCCTGGATTTGGCGATGATTTTGCCAATATTCGGGGCAAGCAAAAAGGAGATTAGGACGTGATAAAATATTATAATTTCGAGGTATATGTTGAATCCGCCACTACCGGCCTAGTCCGCGTCCGCGAAGTCCGCGCCACCAGCTCTGAGCATGCGGAGCGGATGGTAGAGGCGACGCTGAGGGAGGGGTGGAAGATAATTGGAGTTGTACATCAATTTAAAGGAGAAGATAAAAAATGGAAAAAGGAAAAGCAGTCCGCCAACTAAAATCCATGCGCAAGGAAGCAGAGGATCATCTGCTGCACGAGGCGAGGGATGGCGATGCAGCCGACAGCATCTGGGCGAGAGACATCGAGGCTCTGACGGCCGGGATCCAGGCCCTATCCGCCCAAGGGCCAGATCGCGCCGGCTGGCTACGGCGTGGCAGCAAGATGCTGGACCAAATCCTCGGCATCGTCGCCGATATGGCGGGAGACGATGAGCGCCCAATGTTCGAGTCCATCTCGGATTACTGGCGCAAGGGACGAAACGTCGCAACCCCCATTGAGCGCGTTGCGCTGGACGCCTACCGCCAGGACTGGCGCATTGGCGAAAATCTTGGCAAACTGAATAAGGCGCGGACAGCCGTCAGCCGAGTGGGGCTGCTGCTTTTAGAGGATGTATATCCAGAATCCGGAGGAGAGGAGGGCGCCGATGATGAAAATGCTTAGCGTAATCCGCCGGCTAGAGAGCCTGGAGGAGTATTTGAGCGAAGATATTCCGACAGAAGCTCGACACGATGATGAAGAAACTGCAGAATACAGGAAAGATGTAGAGGCCTTGAGCGCAGCAATAGACGTGCTGGAGCTGCTGAATCGGTATAAGGCTGAGGCGGATAAAGCCCTGAGAGCTCTTCGCTTTTGCCGCACGGATCCGATGGACTGCGGCAGTTGCCCATATCAAGGTGACTCCTTTCCTGCGTGCGCCAAGCAGATGGATGATGACATTGAAAAGCTGCTGGTGGCGGCATACGCAGAGGGAGGTGAGAGTGATGATGAGCAAGACTGATGAAATTCTCCAGCTGAGCAGGGCTGAGCGCTTTATCGCCCGCAGCCGCCGCGAGGCGGTTGAGCCGGATATCCTCTGCCACCTGGCCCAGGAGGCCAGCAAACTGGCCAACGCCGCCCTGGAGCGGGCCAATTATAGCTCGATCAGAAAGGAGCAGAAGGACGATCGCGAGCTTGCCGCCGCCATTGGCCGCATACAAGCTGTGGCGGCGATTGCGGCAGCAAGGCTTGGGCTTGAGGATAAGATGATCGCCGCCGGCCGGGACAAATTGGGCAAGGCGTGGGCCTTAGAAATCGATCCGGATTGGAGGTGCGCCAGCGATGAGCAGATCTGACGCAATCGCCCAACTCCAATCCCTCCGCCTCCAGGCCCAGGCCAAAGCCTACCCCCGGAGCCGCTTGGCAATCCAGGAATATATGGATCCTGGCACAGCTGCCGCTGACGTTGTGGCCCTTGGCATGGCCATTAAGGCGCTGCAGGCCCCCGCCAGGCGGCGCATGCCCATCTGGGCTTGTGTGCTGTGGTGTGTGCCGGCGGCGTTCGGGTCTTGGGTGCTGGGGTGTGGGGCGCCCGCCGTAATCGGCACTGCCTGCGCAATTTACGCTATGGCTTAAAGGAGGCGCGACGTGACAGATCGAGAAATTAAGATGACTCCCGCTGGATATTCCCTCTACAATTTTTGGAGCCGATGCCCACGCCGCACGCCGGCATGGCGCAAGTTCCGGGCGTTTTACCGCTGGGCAATCAGCAGCGGATACAATCCTGGCTGCTGGATCCAGTGGCTGGATAAGGATGAGCCGATTGGCCCCAGCAACTGCAAAGTCCGACAGCCGAACACACGCTCCTGGTGGGCGGATAATTTGCCGGAGAAGTTTGACGCGGCGGCGGCCAGGATCTGGCAACTGCTGGGCATGGCGGACCCGGCGGATGACCGCAGGGAGAGAAGATAATGTGGGAGATCAGGAAAGGCGGGAAGGCTTACGCCCACGGTGCCGGCCCGCATGGCTACAACCCAGCAGTTCTGCGGGATATGGCGAAGGCTGGCTACATACTGTATGTCGACGGCAAGCGCCAAAAAAAGCCGCCCCTGGAGGCGCAAACTCCAGAGACGGCCTAAGAAAAATATCCATTTAAATTATATCAAAAACGAGAGGAGTTGTAAATATGGAAATGTCCCCAAAATCGTTACTGGAAATGGCGCGCGGCGCCTTTTTGGAGCGGTTTGACTACGAGGTCCCAAAAATCATCAACAACATTTTGGATCCCAACACAAAGGCTACCGCAAAACGAAAAATCACCATGACTATGACCTTTGCCCCAACGGATGATCGCGTTGGCATCAGCGCAGAGCTGGAGGTCAAGGTTGGGCTGGCTCCAACCCTGCCGGTGCAGACGTTTTTGTATGTCTGTAGCAACCCCGAAACCGGTGGAATGCAGGTTGTCGAGATGGTACCAGAGGTGCCCGGGCAGCAAGTTTTGGACGGCGGGGAGCAAGAGCCTGCTGCTGTCCTTAAGTTGGTAAAATAATAATTGGAGGTAAGCTATTATGTTGAAAGCAGCTATTGAAAAAATTCAGGAGCTCAGCCGGGTGCAAGTGCTGAAGGTGGACAGCGCCACCTATGTGGTGGGTGGGGATGGAGACTATAAGCAGGTCCGCCCGGATTTGGATGTAGCGGAGCCCCTTACACTGCACAGCCTGGAAGCGCTGGTTACCCTTATCAAAACTGAGGGTGTTGCGGATCCCGAAACGCTGGATGGGCCGCTTTACATTACAGTTCCAAGTCATACCACAGTTCGATGCTTCGGCCATCCCGTCCCGAAACGCCGCATGAGGCGCGACTGCCATTATTGGGTTGAGGCAACTGATGTTCCTGGCTGGAACGAAAAGGTGGACATGCGTTTCGACGAGGCCATGATTGCCCTTCGGACCAGATTTCAAGCAACCCCGGACGCCGAGTACGCCTTGAAGCTCCTTTCCGATATTACGACCGGCAGCAAGATCACGCTGAACGACAACGGCATTGCCACGTCCGTGGTATCCAGGGCCGGTGTATCTCTCCAGGCCAATACCCCTATTCGCCCCATTATCTCCCTCCGGCCATACCGGACTTTCCAGGAGGTGGAGCAGCCTGTCTCCCAGTTCCTGATCCGCGTATCGGAGCGAGGAATTACATTTGTGGAAGCTGATGGCGGTATGTGGAAGTTGGCCGCCAGGAAGACTGTGAGGGACTACCTTGCTGAAAAGCTGTCCGCCGAAATCGACAAAGGCCTGGTTGCTGTAGCTCTGTAAGCAAAAAAGATGCCCGCCCGTGGAACTGGTACCTCTGCGGGCGGAGCGAAAATAATTGACGCCATGATTATATGGCAGAAAGGGCAAAAAGTCAAATGAAAAGCATCAGAATCAACAGGCTTTGCCTGGAAAATTTTAAGTGCCACCGACTCCTGGAGTTGGATCTCCGGGGCCGGAGTGCGTCCGTCTACGGAGATAACGCCGCCGGGAAAACAAGTATCTACGATGCCCTGACCTGGCTGCTTTTCGGGAAGGATAGCAAAGGCAACGGCGAGAAGAATATTGACCTGAAGCCCCTTGGCCCAGATGGGCAGGTGGCGGACCACCAGGCCATTACCGCCGTGGAGGCAGAGCTGGATGTCGACGGCCAGATTACCACGCTCCGGCGGACGCTGCGGGAGGTGTGGAGCGCCAAGCGCGGTAGCGGCCAAGAAACTTTTGACGGCAACACGTCCGAATATTTTGTGGACGGGGTGCCCCAGAAAAAGTATGGATATGATGCCAAAATCCGGGAAATCGTCCCGGAGGACGTGTTCCGGCTGCTGACCTCCGTCTCCTACTTTGCCCGTGATATGGGCTGGCAGGACCGGCGGGCTGCGCTATTTGGTATCGCCGCGCCTGCGCCGGATACCGAGATCATGGCCACGGATGCCAGATTTGCACCGCTTGCGGCCGCCGCGGGATCCCTGCCGCTGGCAGACTATAAGCGCAAGTTGCAGGCGGACCGCAAAAAGTTTATGGGCGCGAAAACGGATGCTCCGGCGCGGATATCCGAGCTCCAGGCGCTGGCCGAGCAGTGCCGGGCGATGGACTGCAGCGGCCTGCAGATGGAGTTGGAAGAGGCGACCGCTCAAAAGGCGGAGCTGGAGCGGGAGCTGGCTGAGATGAGGGGCAGCAGCCTGCTGGCAACAAAGCAGGCAGAGATGAAAGAAGCCCAAGCAGAGCTGCGGGTGCTGGAGTCCGAGAATTCCAGCTACCGGGCGGCCCAGGGGAACCATAACCAGATTGCCCAACTGAAAAGAGCGCTGGATGCCGCACAGGAATCCTACAATGCCAGCCGGTACAGCCGCAATCGGTTAGGTGGAGAGATGGACAGCCTGTCCGCCGAAATTGGCGGATGCCGGGAAGAATGGGCCCGCTGGAACGATGATGTATTTACCGGCGGAAGCTGCCCCACCTGCGGCCAGACGCTGCCCAGAGAAGCCTTGGAAAGAGCCAAGAGCAAGCATCAGGAGCGAGTGAATCAAGGGAAGGCTGGAGCAATCGAACGGTCCAACCGCCTGAAGGGCCGTCTGGAAAAATGCCAGGCGGAGTCTGCAAAGGTGGACGCTGAGATGCAGGCGGCGCAGGATAAATATAATCAGCTGAAGGCAGAGTTGGAGGAAGCCCAATCTGGGGCGGTGGCCATTGAGGATATGCCTGGATACGCCGTCCAAAAGCATGATCTTCAGGAGCGGATCAATATGCTGAGTGGCCAACTATATAGCATCGAGGGCAATATGGCGGCCACCACAGCCAGCATCAAGTCCAGCATCCAGGATCTGGAAAGAAAAATCCGCACCCTGAACGAGCAACTAGCGAAGGGCGGCATGGTGCCGGATCTGGAATCCCGCATTGCGGATCTGCGCAAACAGGCCTCAAATGCCGCTGAACGGCTGGAGGAGATTGATCGGCAGCTGTGGTTGATGGAGGAATTTGTGCGGTACAAGGCCAGTTTCTTGGAGGGATCCGTCAATGGGCTGTTCCGGCTGGCTCGGTTCCGGCTGTTCCGCCAACAGGCCAATGGCGGCCTGGAGGAGCGGTGCGATGTGACATATGGCGGCGTGCCGTATGCCAGCATCAATAGCAGCGCCCAGATCAATGTGGGCATCGACATCATCAATACAATGTCCAGGGCACACGGCGTGTCGGTGCCCTTATTTGTGGACAATGCGGAGTCGGTCACTCGGCTGGAGGATATGGACGCCCAGGTAATCCGCCTGGTAGTGTCCGAGAGCGACAAAGAATTGAGGTGCGAATATGAAAATTAAGGATCGGGCCAAGCCCAAGACGCCTCCGGTGGAACCGGGTGTGTACATCGGGATCTGTGTGGGTGTCATTGATTTGGGGGAGCAGTATTCAGAAAAGTTCAAGAGCTATTCCAATAAGATCAAGATCATTTTCGAACTGGCTGGCGAAACTGTGGAAGTGGACGGGGAGCAAAAGCCCCGGCAGCTGTCCAAGGAATTTACGGTATCTACCAATAAAAAGAGCAGTTTGCGGCCCTTTATATCCTCCTGGAACATGAGGGAATACACAGATGAGGAGTTCGGGGAAATCGACCTATTTGGCCAAATCGGGCGCGCCTGCCAGCTCCAGGTGATCCTAAACGAGACGGGCGAGTACTCCAACATCTCCAGTATTATGGCCCTGCCCAAGGGTGTCCCGGCGCCCGCCAGCACCACGCCGCCCATCCGGTGGGACATGGATAACTGGGATGACAAGGCATTTGAAGAACTGCCCCTGTGGGCCCAGGAGCAGATCAAAAAGAGCACCCAGTACCAAAAAGATCACACGCCAACTGATACCATCCAAGCGCAACCAACCGCCCAAAAGGAGGCTTGCCCAATATGACTTTTACATCACTGGCCAGCAGCTCTCACGGGAACGCCTATATCGTGGACGATGGGCAGACCCACCTACTGCTGGAGTGCGGTTTGTCCTTCCGGCGGCTAAAGCAACTGGCGGGATTCGGCGTCTCCCGGCTGGACGCCGTTCTGGTAAGCCATGAGCATAAGGATCACAGCCGGTGCGCTGCGGAGCTGGCACGAGCTGGACTGCCCGTCTACATGTCAGAGGGGACGGCAGATGCCCTGGAGCTGGAGGGCGCAGAAATCATCGCGGATCGGGAGCAATTTTCGGTTGGGACCATAGACGTGGTCCCTTTCCGGACCTTCCACGATGCTGCCGAACCGCTCGGGTTTTTGCTCCGTTCTGGCATAGATGGCGACGTGTTAGTGATGGCTACCGACACTGTTAGTCTCGCCTACCGCTTCCCTGGAGTGTCAGTGCTGGCATTGGAGGCCAACTATGATAGCGCAATCTTGTCGCGATGCGAGCGCGTGCCGGATAAAGTCAGACACAGGATCACAAACAGCCACATGGAGATTGACACGCTGTGCGGTTATCTCAGGTCGCTGGATCTATCCAATTGCCGGGAAATTTGGCTCCTGCACCTATCGGATGCCACCAGCCATGAGTTGCATTTTATTCACAAAGTTCAACGCGTTGTACCGCCCTGGTGCAAGGTGGCAGCGTGCCCCAAAGGAGGTTGATTTCATGGCAGAGCGTAGGATGTTCAGCACAAAAGTAGTGTGTAGCGATGCCTTTATGGCTCTTCCAAAGTCCGCTCAAGCTCTGTATCTGCAAATCTGCATGAGGGCGGATGATGATGGATTTTTGAATAATGCAGGGCAAATAGTCAAATCTGCTGGAGCGAAACCCAGTGATTTGCGAACATTGATCACCAAACGTTTCCTGTTGGAATTCCCGGATGGCGTTATCTTGGTAAAGCATTGGCGAATGGCCAACTCCCTGAAACGAGACCGGGCCAAGCCGCCAATCTACCCGGCGGCGGCTGCATCTGTATACATAAAGCCAAACAAGTCGTATACAGACCACCCGGTTGACGGGTGCCAAACACTGCTGGAATACAAAACCGGATATCTGGACACGCCGGATTCCAGACGGAATCCATCTGGAATCCACATGGAACCCAACTGGAATCCGGATGGAATCCATTCGGAATCCACTTGGAATCCCAAGAGAATGGAACAGAATGGAACTGAACTGAACAGAACAGAAGAGAATGGAATGGAAGGCGCTTTGGAATCCGCCAGAGGGGACCAGCCCAGCCCAGAGTCCATCGTCAGGATGTTTTTTTCTATGCGGGGAGAAACGGCTCCCAACCCGGTCCCGCCCCAACTGGTGGCCAAAGCTGCCGATCTTCTGGCACAAGGTGTGACAAGTCAACAGTTCACTGATGTTTTCAAGTCCTCCCAATATGGCTTCCTGTCCGGGAATAACCGGGCTGGATGGAAGGCCACGCTGGGCTGGCTCCTGGAGCCGGATAATTTCCGCAAGGTCCAATCGGGCCAGTACGGCAGCGGCGCCCCGGCGGCCAAACCGGACCGCATGAGCATGGGCACAGCGGGCCTGGGCGAACTGGAGCGGCAGGCTATTGCCCGGATGTTGCGGGAGCAGGAACAAGATGGGAATGGTGATGGCAGGTGAAGCAGGTCACCCGCTATCCAGGCTCCAAGTGGTCCATTGCGGATGAGAAGAAAAATACGGAAACACGTTATCAAGATGTTGCAGCTTCGGGAGGATTGCGAATGATGGGGTTAATGATTCACGAACGTGAAGAGTTGGAGCGTCTGCGGGTCTGCGTGGTCGAGCAAGCGGCCGCGATAGAACGCCTAGATGATGAGATACGCAAAAACAAAGAGACTGCTCGTGATGCTATGGGCCTGGTTGAGATAGCTAAAAAGCAGCAACCGCGTGGGCCAACACTGATGGGTATCGCCAGGCCGCTGACATTATCAATTTGCTGTGTGGGGCAATTGAGAAAATAAGCAGTGGGAAAGGACGTGACGCATGAACAAAACAAATATTGAGTGGTGCGACTGCACATGGAACCCGGTCACGGGATGCTACCATGACTGCCCGTACTGCTACGCCCGGAGGATTGCGAACCGCTTCGGCGGATGCGACAAGGGCAGCACCTACGGGGCATACCATCAGGCCACATGGCGGAGGGTGAACCCGGATTCGCCTCTTGAGGAGGCGCTGTTCGAGGTAGACGCGAAATGCCCGCCCATCAATATCAAATTCGACCCGGAGAAGCAGAAGCAGAAAACGAGCGTCGCCCCGTACCCGTGGGGATTTAAGCCGACACTCCGCCGGGACCACCTCGCGGACTATGAGAAGAAAGCCGGGCGCACGATATTCGTGTGCAGCATGGCGGACCTTTTCGGGGAATGGGTGCCGGATAACTGGATTGAGGAGGTATTCGCCTCCTGCGAGAAAGCACCGCAGCATAGGTATATGTTCCTAACAAAGAATCCGCATAGATATATGTCACTATATGAAAAAAGTAAGCTACCACTTAATAATAATTTTTGGTATGGGTCGACTGCTACAGACAACCAAACAATGATGTACGCCATGCGATATTTGCCCGCGTGGAAGTACAACATATTTATTTCGATTGAGCCAATGCTGGGAAGCATCAAGTTATTCGAAGCAGAGCAAGTCCCAAGCTGGATTGTTCTCGGTGCCATGACCGGGCCGGGGAGTAACAGACACCAGCCAAAACAGAAGTGGGTGGAAGCTCTCGCAAGGGACGCGAGCGATATGGCGGTGCCGATCTTCATGAAGGATAGCCTCGTTCCTATCGTCGGAGAAGAGAATATGCGCCGGGAATTTCCGTGGGAAGCAAACAGATCCAGAAGGGAAGGGAGAACCGAATGAATTGGAAATACGAAGCAATAGAAAAACTCCGGGACTATGAAGCCAAGAAGCTGGCCCTATCCACCCTGCCGGAAGAGATCCGGCGCCTGGAGCTGGATGCCCAGCGGATCCGCAGCGCCACCGGAGATGGCACTCCGGTCAAGGGCGGGGGCAGCACCCGGGAGGATATGCTGCTGTCCAATATCGTCCACCGGGAGGAGCTGGAGAGGGCCTTGGAGATGGCGCGTAAGTGGGTGGCGCTGGTAGATGCCGGCCTGGAGATCCTGAATGAGGAGGATAGGCTGGTGCTGCTGAGATTTTACGTACATCCGGAGCGCGGGAGCGTGGAGAGGCTGTGCGGGGAGTTGGGATGCGAAAAGGCTACAGTGTATCGCCGCCGGGATGCTGCTCTGCGCCGCTTTACTCTGGCTTTGTACGGGGGGACAGATACGTAAAAACGACAAACTGTGATTTTTTTCAAAAGTCTATAGACGGGATCGGAATTGTGTGCTATTATTTACAGCGCTTGGTAATACAAAGTGGGCTGTGAGGGGGTAGCTTATGCTATTTATTAGCAGTGCAATTTTGACTTGGACGCTGAAAGACACTATTTCTGCTGCGACAGACTTAGGGATGCTGGTAATTACAGTGGTCTCTGTTTTGTGTGCTTTTATGGCATACCGTCATCAGAAAAAGCGCAGCAAAAAAGAGACTGCGTGTAAGCTGGCTAAGTATTATGCAGAAAACATAATAACTAAAATGGGACCGATTGAGTTTGTATTCAGCGATTCCGGAATAAATGAATATACAAAAGAATTGTTTAAAATTGATGAAATATCGGCATTCGACATTGGCGAGCTTGAAGGGCTGCTCGCCAAGAAGGGCGTTGATGCAGAAGAAACGAAAAGAAAAATGAAAGATATAAATCCGCTATCTACTTTGATATATTCGTTGTATTCGGAAGGATCCATTAGGTCTCAGATAGACATTGTAGAGCATATTTTAGAGTTTGTTAGCAAGGAGGGAGGCGATGAACGCTTTCCTTTTGAGATTAAGAATAAAGAGTATCTTGTCTCTAAGTTTTGGGCTGATGTTTCAAATCTGCTGAATGAGCTGGAATGGTTTAGCATGAACTGTAGGTACGGGATAGCTGACGAGGAAATCTTGTACCAATCTCTGCATCAGTCATTTTTATCAGACATATTCATTCTGTATTATAGAATTTGCGAATATAATGTATCAAATGAGGATAAGGTGTATACAAATATTATATGGCTATTTCGCCGCTGGCGCGACAGGTTTTTAGAAATCAAGAGAGAAGCGGAGCAGAAAAAGGAGCTGTACCAAAAAAAGGCTGATTCCGTGAAGCCGAAAGTTTTTTCGGGGAAGGGGATCTGATTGTACTTGACAGATCTGGGGAGCGAGGGTATAGTAAAAGTATCTCGTGCGTGTTGCTGAGTACCATTTGCGGTACAGCAGGCATAGCATGAGAAAAAAGGAGGAATGGCTTATGTGGTCTCCGTCAATTAGTGCGCTATATCCGTATGGGTTGATTGGCAAAAAAGATGATGCTTCCGAGAAAAGAGGCAAATAAAACAAGAATGGTGCCGCAGCTGTCGAAAGATTATGCGGCACCACTTTTTTGAAAATTGAGAAAAAAATGAGACGACTTTTCGCCTCGGATGTGTTATACTAGTATCATCCAAAAAAGCAAAGGCCCCACCGGGCGGACTGGTGGGGCTTTTTGCATGCAATTTTTCGAGGGAGATCGCAGTAATATGAATGAAATGCTTACGCATTTATCACTATTTAGCGGAATTGGCGGCCTGGACTTGGCTGCTGAATGGGCTGGATTTCGGACGATTGGACAATGCGAATGGGCCGATTTCCCGCGCGCTGTGCTCGCCAAACATTGGCCCACCGTCCCTCGATGGGGTGATATTCGCCAACTAACAAAGGAGGATTTCTATGCAAAAACCGGAGACCAGACGGTCACCCTTATCACAGGGGGATTTCCGTGTCAGCCATTCTCTACAGCCGGAAAACGGGCAGGCCGAGACGATGACCGCTATCTCTGGCCTGAGATGCTTAGAGTCGTGCGCGAGCTCCGGCCCGCTTGGATCCTTGGAGAGAATGTTGCTGGGCTCGCAAGTATGGCACTCGATGATATTCTATCCGATTTGGAAAATTCGGGCTACTCCGCAAGGGCGTTCCTTTTTCCGGCTCATGCTGTCGGGGCGCCCCATCGCCGGGATCGATTCGCCATTGTGGCCCACGCCAATGGCGATGGATGGGAGCATGAAAGCATGCGAGAAGCGCGTGCGGATACTGCTAGAAGGCGGGAAATCAACCCGGACCAAAATAGGCAAGCCTGTCCATATCCAAGGGCTGAACAATTTTGCCGTAGCGAGGTCGAGGCGCATTGGGGGGGGGGTATCATCGGGCAGCGTGTGCCGTCCGAATTTTGCCGAGTGGCTGATGGGCTACCCGGAGAATTGGACCGACTTAGATCATTAGGCAATGCTGTAGTGCCGCAGCAGTTTTACCCAATATTTGCGGCAATTTCGGAAATCGAACTGAAAAATAATTTAGGAGAGGCATAATTAGATGAGCACTTTAATTTTAGGCGACTGCTTGGAAGAACTGGATAAGCTTGAGTCGGGCAGTGTGGATATGGTGCTCTGCGATCCTCCTTATTGCTCCGGAGGTCGGACTTTGGCAGAACGCCAGTCTCCGACCTCCACAAAATATACAGCACAGGATTACAATGGCGCTCGCAGGCTCCCAGATTTTTCCGGGGATACTATGGATCAGCGGAGCTTTATGGCGTTTATGCGCGCAGTGTTGCTTCGCTGCCATGCGCTGACGAAGCCTGGTGGGATAGCTGCTGTGTTCGTAGATTGGCGCAACTTGCCGGCGCTCACGGACGCACTGCAAGCGGCAGGCTGGATTTGGCGAGGTATTGTGGTCTGGGACAAAGGCAACGCACGCAATAATCCCGGCCGGTATCGCCAGGACTGCGAATTTATCGTTTGGGGCAGCCATGGCAAGATGCCAGTTCCTTGGTCCGCCTCCCCACCCGCTATGCCAGGGTGTCTGCGCGTTTCGTCCGTCCCGTCGACTAAGCGACAGCACCAGACGGAGAAGCCGGTGGCTTTGCTGGAATCTCTACTGCGCATTTGTCCAGGGGGTGGTACTGTGCTGGATCCCTTCATGGGGTCGGGGTCTACTGGCGTGGCATGCGCAAACACCGGGCGGTGCTTCGCGGGCATTGAGCTAAGCCCGGAATATTATGGCATAGCAGAGCGGCGAATTTCTGAGGCTGAGATGCAGGCGCAAAAAGCGAGGCCGGGGGCCGCTCCCTAGCCTCCGGCTCACTGCCCGATTCTGGCCGGAATACGCATTTCTTATACCCAAGGGAGGGCGGCTATGATATCAGGCGCCAGACTCATCCAGCTTAATGCGCTGATACAGGCTGGGAAATCGCATGACTTTTATTCCTGGCCGGAATGGGATAAGCTCCGGCGCGAAGTATTGAAACTGGATAATTACGAGTGCCAGAGGTGCAAGGGAATGCGCCGGTATCAGCGCGCGGCCATCATCCACCATGTGAAGCATCTGAAGGATAGGCCGGACTTGGCTCTGTCGGTGTACGATGGCGACGACCGACAGCTTGTATCTGTGTGCAAACGATGCCACGAAGAATTGCACCCAGAAAGTCAGAGGCAGTTTAAAAAAAATCGAGCGCCGTTGACGCTGGAACGATGGGACTGACTCAAACACCCCCCATTAAAAAAATGTAACTTCGCTCGGAGTGGGTCTACTCGCCTGGGTGCCTGACATTCCGGAGATTTTTGCAAAAACTTTAGGGGGTGCGGGCAAAAACTGCTGAAAAGGAGGCTAGATTATGGGGAATTGTGAAAAAAATGACTGGGCAAAGACAAAGCAATACCGAAATCTGAAAAGATCCATGATCCAAGACCTCGAAAATGCTGGACTTAACAGGGAGCCTTATTTGGATATGGTGAGCCAGTACATGGCCTTTTGGGTGCAGCTCCAAATGCTCAACCAAGATATCAACAAGCGCGGCATCTGCGTGGAATATCAAAATGGCAACAACCAAATGGGTGTAACCGACAACAAAAGTGTTGCTGCGGCAGTCCGCGTCAATGCCAGGATGGAATCTATCCTGGCCTCGCTTGGGTATAAGGCTCGGGCGTTAAAATCTGGAGCATCTGCGGCAAGCGGTGAGGATGATGAGCTATGAGATTGATAAAAGAATATTGCAATATCTGGAATCGGTGGAGACGGGGACCCCCCGGGCCTGCCGAGAGCAAATAGCTCTTGCGGCGCACGTGCGCAAATGCTTTGCGTCCAACGATATCTACACCGACACGGTTCAGCTGGACAAATATTTGTCCCTCGTAAAATATTTCCCGTATGAGCGCCTATTCCCTTGGGAAGAATTTTTGCTCGCCCTGTGGGACTGCACCTACTGGCGGCAGACTGGGCGTCCGAGATGGAAAACGCTTTTTGCTATGGTTGGCCGTGGCGCTGGGAAGGATGGATTTATTGCATTTGATGGCGCGTGCTCCGTATCTCCCTACAATCCCGTGAGTCGCTACAACGTTGATATTTGCGCGAACAACGAGGATCAGGCAAAACGCCCCATGCTGGATCTCGTTGACGTGCTGGAGACGCCAAGATGGGAAGCGAAGCTTGATAAGCATTACTATCACACTAAAGAGGTTGTTCAGGGGCGCAAAAACAAGGGCATCATGAAAGGCCACACGAACAACCCAAAAGGACGGGACGGGCTTCGCTCTGGGAAAGTAATCCTGAACGAAGTCCATCAATACGAAAACTATGATAACATAACAGTTTTTATAACGGGAATGGGAAAAGTCGGCCAACCAAGGGTCGGATTTTTCACATCCAACGGCGATGTGTCGGACGGCCCCTTGGATGATTACCTAGCAAGAGGGCGAAGGATCCTTTTTGACGGCGAAGAAGATGATGGATTCTTGCCATTTATCTGCTGCTTAGATAGCAAGGAGCAAGTCCACGATCCGGAGAACTGGCCCATGGCAAATCCGTCCCTCCCGTACCTCCCGGACCTGCAAGCGGAGATCCGAGAGGAATACAAAGAGTGGCTAGAACACCCGGAGCAGAATGTAAGCTTTTTGACAAAGCGCTTCGGAATTCGAAGTGGCGCAAAGGAAATCAGCGTGACCGATTACGAGAAGATCAGGGCCACCAACCAACCTTTGCCGGACATGCGGGGCTGGCAGTGCACAGTCGGAATCGACTATGCGGAGCTAAATGACTGGGCTGCGGTCAATCTGCACTTCCGCCAGGGAGAGCGGCGTTTTGATATTAATCATGCATGGATTTGCCTGCAGGCCAAAACCCTGGCACGGATCAAGGCCCCTTGGAGGGAGTGGGCAAAGCAGGGGCTTGTATCCGCTGTGGACGATGTAAGCATCCACCCAAGGCTGCTGGCGGAGTACATCCGGAGAGCAGCTGGCATGTACAACATCCGAATGATGGCCATGGATAATTTTCGCTGGACTTTGCTATCGGACGAAATGAAGAAAATCGGATTTGATGCCAATGATAAAAGCCGGGTAAAACTGATCCGTCCGTCCGATATCATGAGCACGGACCCGGTAATCCAGGCCTGCTTCGACCGAGGACTATTTGCGTGGGGAGACAATCCGTGCCTGCGCTGGGCTGTAAACAACACCAAGCGGGTGCGAAGCTCCCGGAAGATTGGCTCCGACACTGGAAATTTTTACTATGCAAAAATTGAGGCCAAGAGCCGCAAAACGGATCCGTTTATGGCCCTGGTAGCGAGCATGGCAATTGAGCCGGTCCTCGGCAGCGGCCTTCCGGTAGAGCTCCCACCGCTGGGCGCAATTTCACTTTAAGGGGGTGAAGCATTGGGACTAAAATTCTTTGAATTCTTTCGGAGAAACGGGAAGGCTGCTACGAAGGAAGTCACCTGCGGGGAGCTGGAAGAAGCCGCCATTGAATACAGCGCCCGGAATTTGAGTTTTTGGGTCTGCGTCAACATGATCGCCAACGCCCTGGGCCGCTGTGAATTTCGGACTTTCCGGGGCGGCAAAGAAGTTTTTGACCGCGAGTACTACATGTGGAACTTTGAGCCAAATGTGAACCAAAACTCAACGGCCTTTATACACAAATTGGTATCACAGTTGTGCCAGGAAAACGAAGCTCTAATTATCGCTCCCAGGAGGAAGGATGGCTTTGAGAGTGTAGTCGTGGCAGACGAGTGGGCCGATCCAGATAACCGGCCCATCAAACGGAACCGCTACAAGGGTGTTGTTGCGGGCGGTGTTGCCTACGACGGAGCATTTTTGGAAAGCGATGTGCTGCATCTGCAGCTGCACCACAAGAATATTCGCGGAGTAATCAACTCCATGTACCAAAGCTATTATCGCCTGATCTCCGCCGCCATGGCGAACTATGAGCGGGGGAATGCCCCTCACTGGAAAGTCCACATATCCCAAATGGCCCAGGGCGGGGATGCTTGGGCAGAAGAATTCCAAAAAATGTTGGAAGCCCAAATTAAGCCGTTTTTGGAGAGCCGGGGCGCCATTCTCCCGGAGTTTGACGGCTATAAGTACGAGGATGTGGGGGGCAAAGAGCAAAGCGGGAAAGTTGGAGAAATCCAAGCCATGATTGAGGATATTTTCAATTTTACAGCCCGTGCCTTTCAGATTCCTGCAGTGCTGATTGGCGGCAAAGTGGAAGCAGTTGGAGATGCAAATTCCAGATTCCTGATGAACTGCATCGACCCCATCTGCGACCAGCTACAAGAAGAGATCACACGGAAACGCTATGGCTTTGATGACTGGAAAAATGGAGATTACATCCGTGTGGATTCCTCCAGCATCCAGCATTTCGATATGTTTGAAAATGCAGCTAATGTGGAGAAGCTGGTAGGTTCCGGCGCATACTGCATCAACGATGTGCGCCGAGCTGCTGGGCAGACCATCATTGATGAGCCCTGGGCTTGGAAACACCTACTGACAAAAAACATCGCCGACATCAGCGAGGCAACTCGTGCGCTGGAGGCGGGAAAGGAGTAATACATGAAGCCCATGTGGGAAATCAAGCAGCCCCAACTCACTGAGACCCTGGAACTGTATATCTACGGAGACGTGGAGGCGGGATATTTCGATTGGGGCACCTCTTCTTATACTGAGAGCGAAAATTCCGCCAAAAAATTCCGGGAAGAGTTGACCAAGCACCCGAATGTAAAAGAGATTGTGATTTACATCAATTCTTGGGGCGGCTCTGTATTCGAAGGGACCGCAATTTACAACCAACTCCGACGGCACCCGGCCCACAAAACCGTGCGGGTAGACGGCTTTGCCTGCTCTGTCGCATCTGTCATCGCCATGGCGGGAGATACAGTGATCATGCCCCGGAACACCTTGATGATGATTCACAATATGTGGCTATCTACAGCGGGGAACGCCGCAGAGTTGCGGAAAGCGGCGGCAGATCTGGACATCATCAATGCGGCCGGCCGCAAGGCCTACTTGGCAAAAGCCGAGGGAAAAATCAGCGAGGACCAACTTGCCACCATGATGGATCAAGAAACCTGGCTGACAGCGGAGCAGTGCATCCAGTACGGGTTGGCGGACCAGTACGCTGAGGCTGATGCCGATATGGAAGACGTCAAAGAAATCCTGCAAAAAGCCAACCTGAGCGTGCAGCAACGCATTGAGGCACAGCGGAGCCTGGCTGCCTGTCTGCGCCAGCTGACCGAAGAAGTGCTGCCCCAAAAAACCCAAAAACCAAACATCATGCAGATCCTGAGATATGGAATCTGCAAAAATTAAGGAGGACAAATCATGAGAAGCAATGACTTGATCAACAGCAAGAAAACTGAGATTCAGGCCGCCATGCAAAAGGCCCTACAAAACAACGATGCGGAGGGGGCTGCCGCCGCCTTTGACCAGATGCTGGAATATGTGGCAGATACAGTGCGCCAGGACTATGAGGACCTGCGGAATGAGCAGGATTCCCGGGCACTGACAGCCCGCGGCGTCCGGCAGCTGACCAGCGAGGAGACCAAGTACTACCAGGCCCTGGGCGAGGCCATGCGAGCCAAGAATCCCCGGCAGGCCCTTGCCAATCTGGATGTGGTCATGCCGGAAACGGTGATTGACTCTGTATTCGAGGATCTGGAAACCAACCACCCCCTGCTCAGCCGGATTGACTTTATGCCCTCTGGCGGGGCGGTCCGTATGATCATGAATACCAACGGGTACCAGGAAGCTGCCTGGGGAGAACTCTGTGATGAGGTCGTGAAGGAACTGACCAGCGGTTTCAAGGAGGTCAATACCGTTCTGTTCAAGTTGAGTGCCTTCCTACCGGTATGCAAGGCCATGCTGGATTTGGGCCCCCAGTGGCTGGACAGCTATGTCCGGCGCATTCTCTTGGAAGCCCTAGCGAACGGGCTGGAGGCGGCGCTTGTGACTGGCGATGGCAATGAGAAGCCCATTGGTATGAATCGCCAGGTGGGCGATGGCGTTACGGTTACTGGCGGCGTATATCCCGAAAAGCCGGCCATTTCCGTCACCGATTTCTCCCCTGCCACCATGGGCCGCCTGGTCTCCCTCATGGCCGTCGACCCCAATGGCAAGCCCAGAACCGTGTCCGGCTTGATCCTCTTGGTGAATCCCCAGGATTATTATCAGAAAGTCATGCCTGCGACTACTGTGATGGCTCCGGATGGGACTTACCGGAATGATGTATTCCCGTACCCCGTTTCTGCCATCCAGGTTCCGGCGCTGCCCCGCGGCAAGGCTGTGATCGGCATGGCTAAGCGTTACTTCGCTGCGGCCGGCACGGCCACAGACGGACGAATCGAATATTCTGACCACGCCAAATTCCTGGAGGATAAGCGGCTGTACCTCATTAAGGCGTACGCCAACGGCATGCCCAAGGACAACAACTCCTTCCTGGTGCTGGATGTCTCCGGCTTGACGCCGGCCGCCTACAAGGTGACCCAGATTGACGCCACCACACCCTCTGCGGATGCCACTCTGGCTGATCTTAAAATTGGTGCGCTGGCCCTGAGCCCTGCTTTTGCCTCTGCCACAGTTTCCTACACCGCCGCGACCACCAATGCCTCCAATACCATTACGGCAACGCCCTCTGACGCGGGCGCTACCATCGAAATTACGGTTGGCGATAAGTCTGTGGACAACGGCAGCGCCGCCACTTGGGCCACCGGTGCCAATACGGTAACGGTCAAAGTCACCGCCGCCGATGGGACCACCACCAAGACCTATACGGTCACCGTCACCAAGTCCTGATGGTTGCGGGCGAGCAGGTGCCGTATGACCTCCTGGATGATGTAAAGAATCATTTGGACGTCACTTGGGAGGATGACGCGCTGGACCGAAAGATCACAGAGCTTATTGCTGCTGGGGAGACCTATATTGATAGCAAACTGGGAGAGCGGGGAAACTACCTGGAGACAGGCTGGCCCCGCACCCTGCTATTTGAGTACGTCCGATACGCCAGAGATGGTGCCACGGATATTTTTGAGAACAACTATGCGCATCTGCTCCTGGCGATGCAAAATGAAAGGGCGGTGCAGCGGTATGCGCAAAGCGCCAACGAGGCCGAACAATGATATCACCCAGCAGTATAACTCCGGCGTGCTGACGGTCTGCGCGCTGACAGATACCGCAAAGCCAGGCCTGAGACCGACCCCGAGACTGACCCCAAAAGTGATGCTCCGGTACGAGGAGTGTCGCCTGGGGATTACCCGACTGTATCAGGCCAGGCAGACGCAAGTAGAGATTGAGCGGGTAGTCCGCGTGCAACGGAGGCTGGACATATCCCCCCAGGATGTGGCCATTACGGAGGATGGCAGACAATACCGTATCGATACTGTACAGGCGGTCATGGGCACATGGCCGCCCTCTTTGGATTTGTCTCTGGTCCGCATCACGCAGGTGTATGAGGTGATTCGATGAGCTGGGTAGACAAGATTATCGCCGTGCACACCGCTGTGACGGATCAGGTTAGCCACGGGGGACGACTAAAGTCTGAGCGATATTTCGTGTGGCAAGAAGATGGCGCGAATGATTTCGTGGCGGATGGGCAGCACTGTGCAAGTGCAATTACTGGAATGACTGACTTTTTTACAAAGCGAGAGTTTGACCCGTGGGTGGAAGCGTTTGAGGCGTCCTTGAATAGATGCCAGGGATTGACGTGGCGGCTGAACAGCATCCAGTATGAAGAAGATACCGGATTTACGCACTATGAATGGGAGTGGGAGGTGCTACGCTGATGGCCAAGGTAGCGTTCTCAGCGCTGGGGGATTATGCTCTGGCGCTGGAGAGATATCAGAGTGCTGCGGATAGCGGTAAGATGCTGGAGCGGGCGATTGCAACTGGCGCTGCGATTGTTGCAGATCAAATTCGAGCCAATTTGCAAGCGCTGCCGGAAGAGAAATTCCGGAAATTGCAGTCCGGAGAAACATTCCGCGGGCTCCCGAAAAATCAAAAGCAAGATTTGGCTGACAGCTTTGGCCTAACTCCGATTGGACGGGACAAAAACGGCTTTTTACATACGAAGGCCGGATTTGATGGGTACGGGCGCCGCCCAACGAAGCAATATCCGCATGGTGTCCCGAACCAGTTGCTGGCCAGAGCTGTGGAAAGCGGATCGTCTGTCCGAGAAAAGACTCCGTTCGTGCGCCCGGCGGTAGCTAAATCGAAGAAAGCTGCTGTAGAGGCGATGCAGGCGGAAATTGATAAGGAAATCAAAAAACTAATTTAGGGGGTAGATTTATGAGTGCAGCAGGAAAAGTATGCATTGGCTTTAGCCTCCCGTACGTTGCGAAATACAGCGCGAACGGCGGGAGCCCCACGTACTCCGGCGGCCGGAAACTGGCTCGGGGTGTAGAGGTGTCGATCGAACCATCATCGTCCAGTGATAACTCGTTTTGCTGTGACAATGTTGTGGCGGAAACCGACGCTGGCATTTTTACCGGTGGCGACTTGATGCTGACCGTTGATGGCCTGCTTTTAGAAGCGGAACAGATGATCACGGGCGCTCCCGAGCCGGAGGAATTTTCCTACGGAGAAGGTAAGAAGGCAAAAATTTTGAAGCACGGGAGTAAGAACAACCCGCCGTATTTTGGTGTGGGCTATATTGCCAAATACAGATCCGATGGCGTTGATACGTTTGTCCCGACAATTTTGAGAAAGGTGCGATTTGACGCACCGAAATCGGCAGCCAAGACGATGGAGGACAGCATTAGCTGGCAGACTCAGGCATTGACTGGCAAACTGGCGCGCGATGATTCTGCCGACCACGATTGGAAATGGGTGGTGGAGGATCAAGCCACAGAGGAGGGCGCTGAAGAAATTCTGAAAGCCCTGCTGAACGTGGCGGCAGAAACGGAGGCGCAGGCATGAATGCGGGAACTGTAATGATCTGTGGGAAAGAATACCCGCTTTGCATGACTGTCGAGGCTTTCGGCCAAATCACGCAGGCCTGCGGTGGACTAGATAAGCTTGGCAATTACCTGGATGGAAACGGGGACATCAACAAGATGATTTCCAACACTGCGTTCGTTCTGGCCATTTTGCTGCAGGAGGGCGAGGAGAACCGCAGAATGGTGGCCAGCTTTTATGCAGATGGAGGTACGGAAGCACGCAAGGTGCCTACCGAATCGGAGCTGTGTAGCCTGCTGATGCCCCGGCAACTGGTGCAATTGCGCCCTGATATTATGTCGGCCATCAATGAGTCGATGAAGCAGGAAGTAGAGGCGGCCCCGGCAAAAAACGGCGACGGCGCAGAACCGGAATCCGGCTCTGCGCAGCCTGGCTGAAATATTGGGGCAGGCACGCCGGGATGCCCACCCGGGAGATCCTGCATACCCCGGTAGGAGAGATTTTATCCATGGCGGATTGCTTTGCAATTTCCCACGGAGCAGAGCCAAAACCGGAACGCCGGAAGTGGACATATGACGAAGTGATGGAGCTGAGGTGATTATATGGCGTACAATATCGGTCCGAAGATTGGCATTGACGGCGAAGCGGAATTTAGGCGTCAAATTAGCCAAATCAACACGGAGTACAAAACTTTAGTCGCCCAGACCAAGGCAGTTACCGCGGAGTTTGATAAAAACGGCGATGAGCAAGGCAAACTCCGCGCAACTGCGGCCCAGTTGCAAAAGCAAATCGACAATCAGCGCTCCAAGGTCTCCCTGTTGGAAAATGCGTGGGGGAAGGCAAAAGCCAAATTTGGAGATAGCAGCATCGAGGCTCAGAGGCTGGAAGGGGCCTTATATGATGCCCAGGCCGAAGTGTCGAAGCTGGAAAAGGAGCTGGCGAATGCAGATACAGAACTCGCCGCAGCCAGTGAAGCATTCCGGGGAGCAGGGAACGATGCAGGAGATTTTATCGACTCCGCCCAGGATGCAGCCGACAAAATCGCCGATTTTGCGGATGCCGCGGATAATGCCTCCGGCGATGTAGACGACTTCTCTGATTCTGTGGATGATGCCGGAGAGGCTTCTTTGAATTTCTCCGATATTCTCAAGGCCGGCATCCTGTCGGATGCCATCATGTCCGGCTTCCGCAAACTGCTCGAAGGCGCAAAAGATTTTGCATCTGGAATGATCGAGTCTGCGGCACAAGTCCAGGCCGAAAATGCTCAGTTTGAGCAGACCTTTTTCGGCCTGGAGGCCGCTGCCAGATCCAGTTTGCAGGCAGTTGCGGATGAGGCTGGTATTACGGCTACCCGGATGCAGGGAAGCTACACAAAAATATATGCATTCGCCAAGACGGCGGGAGCGGATTCCGAGGAGGCTCTGGGGCTCGCACAGCGGGCCCTGGAGGCCGCTGCGGATTCGGCGGCATATTACGATAGATCAATCGAAGATGCCACAGAGGCCCTTCAGAGCTTCCTCAAGGGCAATTATGCGAATGACGCAGCCCTCGGTATTGCCGCAACCGAAACCACCCGCAACACGGCAGCAAATGAGAAGTATGCCAAAAGCTTCCAGGAGCTATCAGAGTCCCAGAAGGTGGATGTGCTCCTATCCATGGTCGAAGCCGGCAATAAAGCGTCTGGCGCACTCGGGCAAGCTGCCCGAGAATCCGACAGCTGGGAGAATGCCACCGGCGAACTGAAGGAAGCCCAAAGGCAGCTGCAAGCGGTGTTGGGGGATCCGGTGATGAAAAATACAATCCCCATCATTCAGAAGTTTACGGACAAGATGAACGCAGCCGCCAAAAGTGGGAAGCTTGATGATCTTGCGGAAGGGATTGGAAATACATTTGGGTGGCTGGTGGATCACGGGGCTGATGTAGTCGGTGCAGTTGCCGGAATTGCCTCCGCTTTTATTGCGTTTCAGGCCACAAAAAAGGCCGGTGAAATCTTCCAAATTGTAACCAGTTTTTTCCAAATCTCTACCGCTGCCACAGCTGCCGGAGAGGCGATGGCTGCATCCGGCGCAGTGGCAAGCGCGTCCCCTTGGGGGCTTGCGGCAACTGTGATAGGCGGAGTTGTTGGGATCATCACCTCCATCACCACATCTGCATCCCTTGCAGCAGATGCAGAAAGCGAGCTGGCAGATGCCACAGAAAATTTTGCGAACCGCATAGAGGCGGCAAACGAAAACTACGCCAGTACAAAGGCTGAAATCGAAGGAGCAGCATATGCTGCAGGAATATATGTGCAGCGCCTGCAAGAGTTGGAAGCTGCGGGGCTAAACACCGCTGTGGCACATCGCGAGTATGAGATGATCGTGGAACAGCTCAATGGCCTAATTCCGGATTTGAATCTTGCGATCGATGAGCAGACCGGCCTGATCAACAAAAATTCAGATGCTTTGATCGGAGATATTGAAGCTTGGAAAAAGAACGCCACCGCCAAAGCGTTGCAAGAGAAATATACGGACGTCCTGGAGGAGCAAGGGGCGGCGGAGGCGGCGCTGATTGATGCACAGGCGAAGCGGAATCGGCTAACAGAAGAGTCGAAAATCCTTACTGCGGAAAAGTCCAGGCTGGAAAGCGAACAATCCAGAATTGCTAAGCAACTGGATGCCGTGGAGCAGCAAATCAACCGAACAAACGCAGAGGGCGTAGAGAGCACTTATGAATTACAAAAACAAAAGCAAGAGCTGACAAAAGAGTACAATTTACTTGGAATATCTCTTGATGAAAATTCAGAAAAGATACAGGACAATATAAATCAGCAAAATGGGCTTGAAAATCAAATAAAGGAATCCAGAGAAACGCTTGCTACCTACGAAGGGCAGATTGCCGATGCAGAAAATGCCCTAAAACTGTTTGCCGATGAATGCGAAAACGGTGGCGACAAGCTGACGGGCACCGACAAGGCTGTGCAGACGATGGTTGGCCGCCTACAAGCACTCCAAGACGAGTATGAGGCCACCCGGGTATCCACCCTGGAAAGCATGAATACCCAAATCGGGCTTTTTGACGAAGTATCAGAAAAGTGCGAAATGAGTATTGATGACATGATTAAAAATCTGCAATCCCAGCAGACGGCATTTGACAATTATGCGGACAATCTCAAAGAGGCTGCCCGGCGCGGCGTAGATGAGGGGCTGGTAAAGCAGCTGTCGGACGGCTCAATTGAGTCCATGCAAATCCTGCAGTCCATCCTGGATGGCTCGGGCGAAAAGCTGGATGAGCTGAATACCATCTTCCGGCAGAAAAACGAGAGCAAAGAAAATGCCGCTGCAATTGCGGCTGATTTTGCTACAGGCCTATCGGATGGGAAAGCGGCTGTATACTCTGAGGCTTACGGCATGGGAAGTGATATTGTCCGCGGAGTTATAGCAGGTGTCAATGATAATGAATACCTATATGGTAACCAAATGCAGTCGCTGGCTCGTACTGGCAATAATGCATTCCGGTCATACAACCAAATCAATTCCCCGTCCCGTCTATTTTATCAAAATACCGCTTACATCGTCCAAGGCGCGGTGAATGCCATTCAGGATAACATGGCGAAATATGGCGAAGCTATGCATCGAATGGCCGAGCTTGGGGAGCGAAATTTTGTGATCCCCACGGCGGATCAAACAAATCACGGGGGCACCGGTACCGGCGCCCAGAATATCAATTTAGGTGGGATCACCATCCATGTGAATGCACCTTCCGGAATTGACGAGCGAAAACTTTCAAGATACATCTTGGTTGATGCGGAACAAATATTCAGGAGGAGGCTTGCCGCGAATGGATAATTATTTTTGCTTTGCAGGAAAGCGCAGCACAGACTTTGATGTTTTTGTCGAACGTTTTCCGATGCAAGAAAAGCCGACCCGGCAAGTCGAACTTATATCGGTCCCGGGGCGGAATGGATCTCTGCGATTAGATAAAGGCAACTACGAAAATGTTGCAGTTGCATACGAGTGCTACTGCAGGGGCGGCCCGGATAAAATGTCGGAGATTGCCGGCTGGCTGTACGCTGCTGGGGGCGGATACGCAGAGTTGCGGGATACCTACCATCCAGGGATCTTCCGGATGGCCGCCTTCGATGGCCCCCTATCCATAGAGAATTTCTGGAATCGACGTGGGAGATTCACAATTCAGTTTGGTTGCAAGCCTCAATTGTGGCGGGACGATGGGCAACGCGCGCTCACTCTGGAAATCCCAGATTCCCCCCGCATGTATGAGGCAAAAATTTATAATCCGACTGCATTTGAGGCGAAGCCACTCTTTTGCATTTTCGGAAGCGGGGATGTATCTATTAATATAAATGATAGTGCATTTACGATAACAGATTTACCTAACGGACTATATGTTGACAGTGAGATGCAGAACGCCTATATCGGAGATGTGAGCTATAACGAGAGGATGGGGTCAGAAAACGGCTTCCCTGTATTGGCCCCAGGCGAAAACAAGCTTATTATATCTGGCAAGCTTGCGCAAACTGTGTCTCGGCTGAAAATTGTACCCAGGTGGTGGACGATGTGATACCGATTTTATATCCGGCGGTGGAAACGGAATTTACAAGTTTCGGCATTGGAACGCTTCCCGATGCAATTAGCTGCATCGTAGTAGAAGAACGCAATGGGGAATTTGAGCTCACCATGGCTTATCCTGCAAACGGCATACGCGCCAACGATTTGGCCGTGGAAAGCATCATCCTGGCTCCTAGCAATGATTCGGCCACATCGCTTAGCAAGTGGCAGCCTTTTCGGATTTATTCCGTTACCGCGAACTTGGATGGGACACTACTTATCAACGCCGAGCACATCAGCTACCAGCTTAGATATATTATCTCCATGCCATTTTCGGCATCCAGCCCGGCAGATGCAATGCTCGAGCTCTCCAGCCATTGCGTGGGCGATATGCCGTTTAACTTTGCAACAGACAAAGCCGGCAGTGGGATTTATACGCAGTCCGTCCCAGCATCGGCTCGAAATCGTCTGGCAGGCGAGGACGGATCCATCCTGGACACTTATGGCGGAGAGTATGAGTGGGATCGATGGGCCGTCCGCCTCCTGGCCGCGCGCGGCAGCGACAATGGAGTAGTTGTGGCGTACGGGAAAAATCTGACGGCACTGGAGCAGATCACAAGCATCGAGACGGCGCTGACAGGGGTAGTGCCGTACTATCTCGAGGAGGGCGATGGTGGCGTTAGCAGGCTGTTGACTCTGCCGGAGCGCGTGATCAGTATCCTCGGGGGCACAAAGTATGGGCGCACCGTCCCGTTGGATCTAAGCGGAGAGTTTGACCAATCGCCTACGGATGATCAGATGCGTAGCCGTGCCAGAGCCTACTTAAATGCCAACAAAATTACAGGCCCAATTGTGTCGCTCCGGGCGGCGTTCGCGCCGTTATGGCAGACTACTGAGTACAGCGGCATCGCACCGCTGGAGCATGTAGGCCTATGCGATATAGTCACAATCCGGCATCCTGGACTCGGAATTTCCGCTAAAGCTAAGGTTGTTCGGACTGAGTTTGATGTGTTGGCGGAGCGCTATAATGCAATCGATTTGGGCGAGTCGAGGCGCGGGCTTGACAGCACAATTGCCGATCTATGGAAAAGGAGGCAATAATATGTATAATGTGCAAACTATTAATCTTGATATATCGCTCAGAGATCCCACCCCCAGAGTTGTGGCCAAACAGGGGGACGCAGGGAGCCGGAAGATTATGATTAAATTATATGATAATGGGATTCCGGCTAATATCAATAATCAGATCGCCCCATCCGGCACGGAACAGAAGGGCGTAGTTCGCTTCTGCAAGCCGGATGGAACTGGCGGCATTTACGACAAGACTGAGGATAACTTGCCCGCCTGTATCTTGGGCGGGGATAACATCACTGTGCGGTTGGCGGAACAAATGCTGACACGCCCCGGGGATGTTGTGGCGGATGTAGCTATCATTTGTGGCAACACAGTGATATCCACATTTAATTTCGTGGTGCACGTCCAGGCGACTCCGGCGGCTGGCGTCACGGCGTCCAACAACTACTATAATTATCAGTCGCTCGCAGATATCAACCAGGCGATTGATGATGCAAAGGCAGCAGCTGCCGGGGCAGTAAAGTCCATCAACGGCAGCAAGCCAGATTCCAATGGCAATGTGAACGTAGTGGCAGGCGTTGCAAAGGTAAATGGAAAAACTGGAAATGTTTCCATCGCGGCTAACGCCTACACCACCTGTTCCACTGCCGCCGGCACCGCCGCCAAGGTTGCGGAGTTTGTGGATGGGTTTGCGCCCGTGATAGGCGCGGTGCTGGCAGTACGATTTACGAATAGTAATACCGCAGAAAGTCCTAGGCTCAATTATGATGGAATTGAGTATATTATCCGTGACCGCATCACGGCGCAGCCGATTAAGCCGAGCGATATCACTGCGGGGCTATATCGCTTCATGCTGATCAGCGGCGCGTGGATCTTGCTTGATAAATTGCCGAGCGAGGGCACCACTACCCCTGTGCCAGGGGATCCCGGAGAGGATGGCGGATATTGGATTCCTGCCGTGGACGAGGCCGGAAATCTCACGTGGGCGGCCAGCAAAGATGGGATGGGCGAGGCACCAGCAGCGGCCAATATTTTGGGGTCGCCGGGCAAGAATGGCGGATATTATATTCCGAAGGTATCTCAGCCCGGAAGCAATGTTGTGCAAATTGCTTTTGATCCGAGCGAGCCGGGGATGACATCGGTGCTGGCCAAACAAATTGCGCTTCCGAAGGGGGATCCTGGGCAAGACGGCGCACCGGGTGCGGACGGCGCGCCGGGGCCAGCTGGGCCAGCTGGCGACCAGGGACCCCAGGGCCCCAAGGGCGATAAGGGCGACACTGGGCCCCAAGGGCCAAAGGGAGATAAGGGTGATCCCGGGGAGCCCGGCCCGCAAGGGCCCGCAGGCGCCGGCGGCGTGACCTCTGTGAACGGCCAGAGCGGCGGCGTGGCTTTGGCATTGCCAGGCTTGGGAACCTGCAGCAGCGAGGCAAGCGCCCAAATCAAGAGTATCAGCGTCAGCACTGCGGGCTTCGAGGCACGCGATGGGGCGCTCCTGGCCGTAAAATTTAATAATTTTCCGAATGCCGCAAATGGCCCAGTGCTGGAAATAGGCTCGAAGAGCTATCCGGTAATCAGCTCTGCAACTTATAATCCGCCCAAAGCCGCTGCATTATTTAAGGCTGTGCACCTGTTCGTGCTGGCGGGG
>OGRA01000615.1_pt1 | contig 37763 bp, 30 predicted proteins | sample 1553351 | NCBI WGS metagenome assembly OGRA01 (sample SAMEA2580056, study PRJEB22360) | human gut metagenome | biome: human gut; feature: human-associated habitat; material: faeces | place: Denmark | collected 2008/2010
CCCCCCCCCGCCACTGCCGTTATGTTTTTTTTAACAATTCATCCCATCGCTTTAGAATCGGAGGACTTCTTATCTACTGGTGTTAAAAGTAATCTCTTTCTTATTCATTCCAGCCGCAACGGTATCGCCTTTTTTCACTTCTCCGTTCAGGATGGCTTCTGCGAGCGGATCCTCAATTTTGCTCTGGATCGCGCGTTTTAACGGGCGGGCACCGTACTTGCTGTCGAAGCTGTTTTCCACGAGATATTCTTTCACGGTGTCACGGACTTTCAATTCAATGTCCATCTGCTCCTTGCAGCGGCGCTCCAGATCTTTGAGCAGAATCTGCAGAATCTTCTTCATATCCGCCTTGGTAAGCTGATGGAATACAATAATCTCGTCGATTCGGTTCAGGAATTCCGGCTTAAACATCCGTTTGACTTCTTCCATCACCTGGCCCTTCATGTATTCGTAGTCTTTCCGCTCATCTTCTGTCGAAAGGAATCCAAGGCGTTTCGGCGCTACAATGTTCTGTGCTCCGGCATTGGATGTCATGATAATGCAGGTCTGTTTGAAATCAACTTTTCTGCCCTGCGCGTCGGTGATATGGCCATCATCAAGCACCTGCAGCAGAATGTTGAAGACATCCGGGTGCGCTTTTTCGATCTCGTCAAACAGGATCACACTGTACGGGTTGCGGCGCACTTTTTCGGAGAGCTGGCCGCCTTCCTCGTAGCCGACGTATCCCGGAGGGGATCCGATCAGTTTGGAGACGCTGTGTTTCTCCATGTACTCCGACATGTCGACGCGGATCAGGGCCTGCTCTGTACCGAAAACTGCCTCGGCGAGTGCTTTGGAAAGTTCTGTTTTTCCGACACCGGTCGGTCCAAGAAACAGGAAGGATCCTGTCGGACGGTTCGGGTCTTTTAATCCGACTCTGCCTCGTTTTACGGCTTTTGCCACAGCTGTCACGGCTTCTTCCTGGCCGACAACGCGTTTATGGAGTGTCTGCTCCAGTCTTGCCAGACGTTTCGATTCTCCTTCCGCGAGACGCTGTACCGGAATTTTCGTCCAGGTGGATACGGTTTTTGCGATTTCTTCTTCTGTTACCTGCAGTTTTTTGTTTTTGCAACGGCGTTCAAAGCGTTTTCGGATCTGCTCCAGATCTTTTTCGAGCTCCTGCTGGCGCGCCTGCAGTTCTTTTGCCTGCTCAAAATCGCCGGCACTGATCGCGGATTCTTTTTCTTTCTGTACTTCGAACAGTGTCTGCTCCTCTTTTGCCATGTTGTCCGGCACCTGGTAGCCGGCGAGCTGTACGCCTGCGGATGCCTCATCGATCAGATCGATGGCTTTATCCGGCAGGAAACGGTCGTTGATGTAGCGGACGCTCATTTTTACGGCTGCTTCCAGTGCTTCATCGGTGATTTCCACGCCGTGATGGCGTTCGTAGTATGGGCGCAGGCCTTTTAAGATATCAAGTGCCTCGCTTTCTGTCGGTTCTTCTACTTTCACCGGCTGAAAACGACGTTCCAGAGCCGCGTCTTTTTCGATATATTTTCGGTATTCTTCCAGTGTTGTTGCACCGATGAGCTGAATTTCTCCACGGGAGAGGGACGGTTTTAAGATGTTGGATGCATCGAGTGCGCCCTCTGCACCTCCGGCTCCGATGATGGTGTGGAGCTCGTCGATGAACAGCAGAATATTTTCATTGTCCGTCACTTCCTTGACGACACGTTTGATACGCTCTTCGAACTCACCGCGGTATTTGCTTCCGGCTACCATTCCGGAAAGGTCAAGGACAACAACTCGCTTATCGCGGATCGTTTCCGGCACAATGCCAAGGGCAATCCGCTGCGCCAGACCTTCCGCAATCGCCGTTTTTCCGACACCCGGCTCTCCGATCAGACACGGGTTGTTTTTTGTCCGGCGACTTAAGATCTGAATGACACGCTCAATTTCCTGCCCACGGCCGACAACCGGATCGAGTTTTCCTTCGCGCGCAAGCTCAGTCAGATCCCGGCTGTACTGGTCCAGTGCCGGCGTTTCGCTGGTCTGCGCTCCACCTCTTGTCTGCGGTCCGCGGCCGGTATTTGCATTTCCGCTTGCACCGCCCTGCAGCGGTGCCTCGCCCATGGCAGTAAGGATTGCTCCATATAGTTTCTGAATGTTGATCCCCATGGTAAAAAGCAAACGGGTAGCAACACAGTCACTTTCTTTTAAGATTGCGATCAGCAGATGCTCGGTTCCCACAGCTCTGCTCTTAAAACGCGCTGCCTCCGCTTCTGCATTTTCAAGCACTCTGCGTACCCGCGGAGTATAGCCCGGTCGGGATTCGGTCACGGTGTTTCCGCCTGGTGCAATCAGACGGTCAATCAGTTCGGTAAGCTGTCCGGCATCTACGTGAAACTCAGAAAGCACCATGCCTGCTGTGCCATCCTCCACGTTCAGAAGTCCGATCAGAAGGTGTTCGGTTCCTACGTAATTATGTCCACATTTTTCAGCTGTCCTAACCGCATATGCCAGTGCTTTTTTTGCCTGACTGGTATATCCTTCTCTCATAATACTATTGTCTCCTTCATGTTTCGTCTGCGTAATTGCTGTAAATTTCATCTACAAGCTGATGTACTTCTTCTTTTGATATATTTTTGCAGACGGCTTTTGCAAGAATCACCTGCAGATCTTCGCGCAGTTCCTGCATGGCATACAGTTTATCCGCATCGATAGAGATAACGGCTCCTTTTCTTCGGTCAATCGAAAGAAGTCCCTCCTGCCGGAGTACGCTGTAGGCCTTATTTACGGTATGCATGTTGATACCGATATTGTCTGCGAGCTGTCTTACCGAAGGTAGAGTATCTCCTTCCTGAATTCTGGAAGTGGCAATACCCAGAATAATCTGATTTCTCAGCTGGATATAGATCGCTTCATCGCTGTTGAAATCGATCTGTATTGTCTCATAATACATAGTTACACCCTGCTTTCTCGTATCGTTTTGTTATACATATGTTATAACAATTCGCAAACTTTGTCAACAAACGGTTTCCCTACCTGTTTTTCTCGTAGATGATCTGAAGACCTTTCAGGAGCAGATTCTCATCGATGATGATGTCATGTCTGCAGTGCGGAATCACAGCTTTCGCCAGACCTCCGGTAGCCACAATCGTGCATTTGCAGCCAAGTTCTTCTTCCATCCGTTCGATCATGCCGTCGATGCTGGCAGCGTTTCCATAAATCATACCGCCTTTCATACAGTCCAGCGTATTTTTGCCAATGACTTTTTTCGGTGCTGTCAGACTGGTCTGGCTAAGCTGCGCGGCATTTGATACGAGAGCATCCAGCGAAGTACGAAGTCCCGGAAGAATCACGCCTCCGATGAAGCTTCCTTTCTGATCAAGTACACTCATCGTCGTGGCAGTTCCCATATCGATAAGAATCTGCGGACATGTGTATTCATTCAGCGCTGCTACTGCTACAACAACAAGATCGCTTCCTGCCGTTGCGGGGTCGTCCAGTTTGATATTAAGTCCGGTCTTCACACCGGGGCCGACAACTTTGACCGGCTTTTTAATCACTTTTTCTGCCGCACTCCGGCAGAGCTCTGTCACCTGCGGAACAACGGAAGAGATGATACCTCCTTCGATCTGCTCCACCGGAATCTCATACAGTTCCAGTACATTTTTCAGGCTGACTGCGTATTCCAGCTCTGTTTTTGCCTTGTCCGTGGAGAGTCTTTCGATGAAGTATGTTTTTTTCCCTTCCACACACCCAAGGACGATGTTCGTGTTGCCGATGTCTATTGCAAGGATCATGATTCAGGTTCCTCCTGTAAAAACTATGAAATGAAATTCTTGTGGTTTTATTATACATGGTGCGGCGCTTTGAGACAAGGAAAAAGACAGCAAGAAAAAGACAATTAAGTCGATTTCATACTGTCTTCTGAATATTTCATTTTGAATTATCTATTCTTGTTGTTCACAAAAATAAATTTTACATCATTCTCAAACGTACGATTTAGCAGAATTTGCCCTGAAAATGTTTGAGTACTATACATTTTTACATCATTCTCCAACCATTACTTACAGATTTAGGGGAGGTGGAAAGTTTGAGTACCATACATTTTTACATCATTCTCAAACCGTAACAGATCTTTTGCAGGACGAATGGGCGTTTGAGTACCATACATTTTTACATCATTCTCAAACGGAGGACTTTGTGCGTGGTTCTCTGGGATCGTTTGAGTACCATACATTTTTACATCATTCTCAAACGCAAGCCGCGCTGTTTCGGAGCTTAGCGATGTTTGAGTACCATACATTTTTACATCATTCTCAAACTATGCGTGACCTTGCAATCGAGTGCCTTCAGTTTGAGTACCATACATTTTTACATCATTCTCAAACAATCGCCTCTTCCTTTGAGATCCCGGCGAGTTTGAGTACCATACATTTTTACATCATTCTCAAACTCACGCTGTCCCTGATCGTAACCAATCAGGGTTTGAGTACCATACATTTTTACATCATTCTCAAACGAGAAGCAAGCACGAGAGGAACGCCGGAGGTTTGAGTACCATACATTTTTACATCATTCTCAAACCCCTGTCGGGATCGTGAACACTTTGCCGTTGTTTGAGTACCATACATTTTTACATCATTCTCAAACATGCAGGAAATCAACGAAGAAATGGAGAACGTTTGAGTACCATACATTTTTACATCATTCTCAAACACTCCCTGCGTGCGTGCGCGCGCGCGTGCGGTTTGAGTACCATACATTTTTACATCATTCTCAAACTTTGCTGTGGTTTGGCACAATTTTTTCTTGGTTTGAGTACCATACATTTTTACATCATTCTCAAACTATGTTTTTCCGGTATCATTCGCCACAAAGGTTTGAGTACCATACATTTTTACATCATTCTCAAACGCTAAAATTTCATTCAACGCACTGTTCGCTGTTTGAGTACCATACATTTTTACATCATTCTCAAACACACGATGACATTCTCAGTGTTAAGTTCTAGTTTGAGTACCATACATTTTTACATCATTCTCAAACGGTAGCCGTGTGTGCTCCGTCGTTCAGTAGTTTGAGTACCATACATTTTTACATCATTCTCAAACTTGTGGTGGAGCTGGATAATCTGATCGTCGTTTGAGTACCATACATTTTTACATCATTCTCAAACCTCAAATTTAAAAATGAACTGCTTTCATCTGCACAAAACAGGTACTCAAACATCCGATGGATATTAATAGACATCACATCCATCTTTGTCAATTATATAATATTCTCTCTGATTCGAAAAGTCCCTTTGTATATTTTCTATGAAAAGCAAGGATATTTCATAGTAGCATGCCATTTGGGAGAGTTTGTTTATTTGTGTTTCGTTCAGATAGGATCGAATATTGACTAAAATCACCAGTTCTTTTTGGAGAAGTTCGGCCATAACTTTGATATATTGCGTTAATTTTTCCAGAAGTCCCATCTCTTTTTCGGTTTCTGTCTGAACTCCCATCAATTTTAGGAGTGCGCTCAAATCGATTTCCTCATTTTGTTCCAATTCGTACCCACTGACAGCTTCCAATTGATAGATGTATTTCTTCAGTTCCGCAATAATTCTCTGTGTTTCCAGAAACATTTCTTCATTTTGCGCACTTTTGACCAGCTCTGTAAATAACCGTTTTTGTATTCTGTGATCCGCAAAATCAAGAGAAAAGGGCGTTAATACCAATTCCACATCTCTTTTCATATTCAGCTCTGTGTCAGCTTTAGAAAGTACGAAATTTCCCTCCTCTCCCTGATTTTGTTTTTGCAGCTGCTCCACATATTTTAAAAACAGCTCCGGTGATTCTATAATCCATTCCGTGGGACAGTTCCGATGAATCGCAATAGGTTTTTCCAAGTCCACATGTACCAGTTTCATAAAATCACCAGCCTTTCATCCGTATTCAACACTTCGCTCTTTACGTTCCCAACAATCAGATCCATTTTCGCATACTGCTTCTCAGTCACCGTTAAAAGCTGTACCAGGCCTTCTTCCGGCTTATTTTTATGAATCTGATCCACGATTCCATTCACTGCAGTTGTATTTAACGCAAGCTTACAGTATACGGATTCCTGGAGCATCAGGAATCCGCTTTTCAATAAAAACTTTCGAAATCTCGCATATTCTCTTCTCTGATCGCCCGTCAGCACCGGAAGATCAAACAGTACCAATACTCTCATAAAACGATAACTCATAGGCCGTAAAACCGGATCAATGCACTGTCATTCTCATTTAAGGCATCAAATACACTTTTACAGTAAATTTTTATGGCATTATTCACATACTGTGTTTTCCCGTCTATCATGACTTCGTTGTTTAATACATTGACCAACTGTATTTTTTCCTCATGCGTAAATTCTTTCCTCTGCATTTGGATTACTTCCCGGTCAATCAGAACACGGAACGGTTCCATCAAATCGGACGCCAGATTAAACTGATTAAACATATTATCATGAAAGAGTCCGAGCTGTGTAATATAACCGCTCGCTACAATTTCTCTCGCAAACGCAGACAACAAAATGCTATATCCGTAATTCAGCGCTGCATTTTCCGGACAATCCGCAGTTCTGGTAAATGTCATGCCGAACAACGCATTGAAATATACCTTTGCCGCATGCCCTTCCCGGTTTGTCTCATCGTTCCAGCCAATCTCCTGTAAATATGATTCTAACAGACCCGCTTCTTCCTTTCCCAGATTTTTTAATAGTTCCTTCTGTTTTCGTATTTTTTCCGTCACAATCTCTGTCCAGATCGCTTCCTTACTGTGCCGGCTCCACTGAATCTGCTTTCTGATTTTATTGCTGGTATCATGACTTCCGTAATACCCAACCAGTTCCGACGATGGATTTCTCTTTTCATCGCAAAAAATCACTTTTATTTTCTTTTTGGTCAGCTCTGCCAGCAGACTTGTTGTGACTGTTGCTGCTGTTGACTCAATCAGAATGGTTGAGATTTCACTTAAATGTATTTTTGTTACTTCTTCATTTCGTACCACAAGATAACCAAGCTGATAGTCCAGCTTTGCCCGTTTGGAAATAACCACAATCCGCCAGCTCATAATGCATTCAGGTCTACTGCCTGCTCGTAAATACCGGTTGGCGATTGATGAATCATTTCGATTCGACTGCAATCGGTTATATTTTTGTTGAGATACAAAATTCCTGCTCTTCCAGATCCTCCAATTAATTTCAAATCAGCGGTAACACTCTGGCACTGGAAAAAATGTAAAATTTCATACAAAACGATACACTTTTCTTCTATGCATAATTCTTTAAATTTTTCTCTTTTTTCCGTTAATGTCTTTGCCTGTGCTCCAAGTTTTTTTGCATATACCGTATTTGTTAATTTATTTAAAAAGGTTTCATACAGCATCACCACCTTCTTTTCTTCTAAATGGTCGGAATCGTAAATTTTCAGTTCTTTATTCTGTTTTTTACGTTCCACGTACTGTACTATTTTTTTCAGTATTTCTGTTTCTTCCTGGGAAAGTACCAGCTGATTTGCACCTTGCATCAATAGCTGATCCCCTGATCTTCCGGAAACCCACATATAAAATCCGTCCACACAAAACAGAGTATCTATTTTGATTTCCGGCACCAGCACTCGCGGATTCTTTAACTGTCTTTCCTCTTCCAGATACCGAATTATATTTTCTTCTGACTTCTGAATTTCCTTTTTCAGACGAATCGGCACATACTCGATTGTTCGTATTTTCTTTCCCTTTTTGCCCTCCGATTCTGCCAGTACAAAGTAAGCTCCCGCCTCTTTGTTATATCCTCCATACTTCTGTATATCACAAAGCCGTTCATCACTGCTCTTGATCGGAACCTGACCTTTTCCTTTTTTGACAATCTGCTGGTCAAACAATGCACCTGTTGCCTCATACGATCTTCGCGTCACAAGAATGTTGTTCTTTTCCATAAACTTTCGGACTGTCACAATGGTTCCGTTCCCGCCTTCCCAGGCAATTTCTCCGTTTCGTTCAATTCTTTCCTGTTCAAACATCTTCTTCAGATTATAACTTCTTCCCGGATTTTCCTTAATGAAGTGAATCGGATTTGATGTGAATTTTACAAAATATGCGTTGCCAACGACAATATTCAAATAAGCATCCTTCGCATGATGATAATCATTCATCTCCCGTACCTTCAGAAATTTAAAATCCTTACGGAACTTTGAAACGGTTGGCGCTTTTACATAAACAATCTGTGTATCCGGGATCACCTGCTGCAGAATACTTGCTGCCGCTTTTGTACTCTGACGAGTTTCCACCAGCTGCCTGGAAATAAATCCAGCCAATTCAGACGGTTCAAATCCATTTCCTCTTATCAGCCGTTTATATTTTTCTTCACTGATCAATCCGGCATCCACTAAAGATTTCCAGAATGGCTGCATTTTTTTCCGAACTGTTTCATCGATCGGATATTTATCCTCTTTCATCTGATTACACTTTTTCTTTACAAGTACCCGGTTATCCAGGCTATCATCCATCACTTTGGACTGTGGAAAAATATGATCAATGTCATACTTCTGATTATCCCACAATTCCTCCAGTTCAATTGTTTCACCGGAATACATGCATTTTCCTTTTTGCGTATAATACAAATACAGCTTGTCTCTTCTCATTTCCGCATCGGAACGCTTTTCAATCTCATCTATCCAGTCTTTTTCTTCCGCTTTACATTTTTTATAAAGTTCCAGCAGTTTCTTTTTTCTTGAAGAGGTTCTTCCCTGATCGGTTTTTTCTCTTGCCATTTCTATAAAAACACGTTTCGGTGGGTTTCCCATCACTTTACAGATTTCCTTTACAATCAAAAGGCTCTGCCAAATCTGCCGCTTCACTGCCGGTGATACGTAAAGCTCCTCGACTAATTCATACGAAATATCCCGTTTTTTCTGTTCGTTTCCATTCTTTTCTTCGATTGCCGATGCAAACAAATATTTTTCGCTAAGCAGTTGCATCAGATTGTCATTCGTCTCCCACAAAGCCCGAATAATAGACCATGCCTCTCCCGTTTCCGGTGCCGGTGCTTCCATCTCTTCCAAAAACACTTTTGAGAGTCTTCCCCAACCACGATACGGCAGTTTACTTATGCTGTCTCTTTGTTTTTCTGTCAACTCCGGAAACAGTTTCTTTAATCTCTGTTTCAGTATCGCTTTATCATCTCCAAACAGCGTTACGTTCAGGATGATGCATTCTTTTTCCGCCTGGTTCAGTGACAGATTTGTTAATTTCTCTTTAAAGTCATGGTATGCCGTAAGAGAACTCTTGAAATCACCATCAATTCCGGTAATTTCAACTTCTTTTCCGGTAATTCCTTCTTTCACTAAATAGTTTTTCAGTTTTTTCTGTGTAACCTTTCTGCTTTTCTGGAATACTTCTTCATATATTTTCTGTTTCTGCTCTACAGATATCTTTTCTCCATCCAAACGCAGATTATTTAATTCATTTAAAACTTCGTATTTGCTGTACAGCAGAGAATACTTTGGTAAAACATCTTCACTTGGCAGATAAGTACATTTATTCGTCATTCTTCGAATAAACTGCTCTGCACTTGCTTCCAAATCTACCATCTCATCGAAGTTCCATGGATATATTTTGCCTTCTTTTCGTACCGCCCAGTTACTCTTCTCCCCTTTTTTTCGAATTCCGTTTAAGGGTCCTACGTAGTACGGAATGCGGAATGTGAAAATCTTTTGAATCTTCTCTCCATTCTCTTTCAGTAGCGGAACTTTATCTTCCAGATTTTTCAGGATTGCATTTAATTCATATAAATGAATCTGATATGGAATGACACTGTTGTCTTTTACAGTCTGTTTCGGAAGAAACGTTCCCATTTCCATTTCCTTCTGCATGCAGGATGCTTTCGTCACATCTGATATCTTGCCCAGAATATTCTTTTTCAGATAACCGTAAAAGTCTTCCTGACTACATTGTTTTGGTGCCTTGATATACGCATAATAATTAGCTTTTTCATCCTTTTTTGCAAACAGTCTCTGATATTCTTCCCTTGAAAGATTCTCTCTGACCAGCTTTTTCAGATCTTTCAGATCTTTTTTATGCTTTTCATAAAGTGCCACTTTTGCCTCTGAAAGAGAAGAATAGTTCTGCAAAATATCAGCCAGAACAGCCCAATCGTACACTGCTTTTGCGTGTTCAATTAATACATATTTTTCTCCCAGCTCTGCTTCGATCTCTCCAGCGTATTCTTCATAACCTGCATCTGCGAAGCAAAGTTTTGGCCGTTCCAGTGTATCCATCTGTTTTTCCCCAAACAGATTTCCCAGTTTTGCTGTTCCACCGGTAATCAATCCCAGCCACTCTTTTTCACAGGATGTTTCTGCCCGCATTGCTTTTACTGCTTTTGTCTTTTTCGCAGATTTGGTCAATGTTCGGTCTTTTAAAATTGCCTCTATTTCCTTGCTTCTTTCCACTCCAATCTCGGAAGAAAAGCCAAGTTCTTCTGCCCGCACTGCTTCAAGGAACTGTTCAAATGTTGTCTGAAATTCTCTTACCTGTTCGATATTTCCGTTTAATAGAAAATGGCCTCTGTGTTTCATCATATGATGCAGAGCAAGATATATCAGGCGAATATCAGGCGTTTCGTCAGTTTCCATTAACCATTTTCTCAGATGATAGATGGTTGGAAACTGTTTATGATATTCTTTGTCTGTGTAATCATCATCCGCAAACAATGCATAGGGAAGTTCCGGACACTTTCCCTGCCTGTCACGCTTATCCTCTGGCCAGTAACGACTCTCTTTCATTCTGCGAAAAAATCCATCATCTATCTTTTCTACTTCTTCCGCAAAAATTTTCTGCAGCAATTCTATTCTCCAATTACGACGATCCAATCTTCGTTTTGCTGTCCGAAACCCTCTTCTCTCTTCTGCAGTCTGTGCACTGTCAAATAGCCGTACACCCCAAAGTGTTTTTCCATGTGCGCGCAAAATTTCGTACTTCTCATTTGTCACAGCCCATCCAACCGAACTGCTTCCCATATCAAGTCCGAGATAATATTCCCCTTTCATCTGTTCTTTCCTCCATTTTCTACATTTTATCTAATTTTACCATATATTTTGATTTTTTACATCTTTTCTTTCCTATTTTCAACAATTCTACTTCCTGGTTCTTGCTGTTCTCACAGTACTGAATCATAACCATGTTTCATTTCTAATTTTAGACAACAAAAAAACTGCTGTCTATGAAGACAACAGTTTTCGTTCCACACACTGTGGACCATCTAACGATGGCGTTTTCGATAAATCGTTATTTGAACTTATGATGTAAAATTTAGTATGGTACTAAACTATCTACACTATACTTCTATTTTTTCCTTTCGTCAATCTTTTTTAGAAAGTTTTTATGATAATTATTCCATTTTTTTCTCTTGCGTCCTTCTTGTTTTTATGGTAAAATATATCTTGTTCTGATTACGAACACTGCCGCTGTGGCGGAATTGGTAGACGCACTTGACTCAAAATCAAGCGGTGAATAACCGTGCCGGTTCGAGTCCGGCCAGCGGCATAGCTAAAAAAGATCTGCAAGAACGAACGTTGATGCAGATCTTTTTTTATTGTCTTCCCTTCAAAAAACAGCTTTTGAAAGAAAGAAAACCCCTTTCGAAGAACCGGCCATCTGCCGCATGGTTCTTTTTGAAAGGGGTTTTACTGTTGTTATCTCTTATTTATTTCCAAACATCTTTTCATACTCCGGTGTTCCATCCAGTGTAGCGAAGTAATCCTTCGGGGTTTCTGCGCGGCGGATGACTTCAAAGCTGCCGTCCTCTTTTAACAGAACCTCTGCAGATTTTAATTTTCCGTTGTAGTTGTATCCCATGGAAAATCCATGTGCGCCGGTGTCGTGGATGAAGAGGAGGTCTCCGACTTCCACTTCCGGAAGCATGCGGTCGATCGCGAATTTATCGTTGTTTTCGCACAGGGAACCTGTTACGTCATATTTGTGGTCGCACGGCTGATCTTCTTTTCCCATCACCGTGATGTGGTGGTAAGCGCCGTACATTGCCGGCCGCATCAGATTGACCGCGCATGCATCACAGCCGATATACTCTTTGTAAATGTGTTTCTGATGGATGGCGCGGGTAACGAGTCCGCCGTACGGTCCCATCATGAAACGGCCCATCTCCGTGTAAATTGCAACATCGCCCATGCCGGCCGGAACGAGGACTTCATCGTACACTTTATGTACACCCTCACCAATCACGCGGATGTCATTGCCTTCCTGACCCGGTTTGTACGGGATTCCGACACCGCCGGAAAGATTGATGAATTTAATCTTCACGCCCGTCTCTTTCTGCAGCTTTACAGCCAGCTCAAACAGTGTTTTTGCCAGAACCGGGTAGTAATCGTTGGTTACGGTATTACTTGCAAGGAAGGAATGGATGCCGAACTCTTCTGCCCCTTTTGCCTTCAGAATGCGGAATGCCTCAAAAATCTGCTCGGTTGTCATACCGTATTTGGCATCTCCCGGATTGTCCATAATATCGGTGCTGATTTTAAACAGTCCGCCCGGGTTATAACGGCAGCAGACTTTCTTCGGAATGTAGCCCAATGTTTTCTCAAGAAAATCAATATGTGTAATATCATCAAGGTTAATGATCGCACCAAGCTCTGCAGCCAGTTGATACTCTGCAGCCGGTGTTACGTTGGATGAAAACATGATTTTATCTTTCTCAAATCCCATCGCATCGGAAAGCATCAGCTCCGTGTAAGAAGAGCAGTCGCATCCGCAGTCATATTCACCCAGCATTTTGATCAGTGTCGGGTTTGGGTTCGCTTTCACAGCAAAATACTCACGAAATCCCGGATTCCAGGAAAAAGCTTCCTTTACCGCTTTCGCATTCTCACGAATTCCTTTTTCATCGTAAATGTGAAACGGAGTTGGTACTGCTGCTGCGATTTCTTCCAGTTTTTCTTTTGTTACAAAAGGCTTCTTCGTCATTCTCTTTTGTCTCCTTCTTCTGCTTATTTTGCCTGAATAATGTGAAGCATGTTTGTCATATATCCTTCACCCGTCACCTCGTTAGTGGCAGGGTCTCCGGCCGTAAAAATAACCATATCACCGCGTTCTACAAGCTCCTCACGGCGCACCATATACATGGCATGCGAAATGATGTTCTCTGTAGAATCTTCCTCGTATCCGGTCACCGGACGAACGCCCCAGTAGAGCTGCATTTTTCTTCTTGCCCATTCATATGGGGTAACGCCGTAAATCGGTACGCTCGGACGAAGGTTGGAGATCAGTCTTGCGGTCTGACCGGACATCGTCGGGGTCACAATGCAGGCTGCTTTGATGTGTTCTACCATAGAAACGGCTGCACTTCCGACTGCTGCGGAAACATTCAGCTTTCCTTCCAGCGCTTTTCCATCGCGGTAATCTTCGAATTTCAGATAACGCTCCGTCTGCTCGGCAATCTCTCCCATCATGGTAACTGCCTCGATCGGATATTTTCCGGCTGCTGTTTCGCCGGAGAGCATGATCGCATCCGTTCCATCATAAATTGCATTCGCAACATCGGCTACCTCTGCACGGGTCGGACGCGGGTTCCGGATCATGGAATCCAGCATCTGGGTTGCCGTGATAACCGGTTTGTATTTATGATTGCATTTTTCAATGATGATTTTCTGTACATGCGGTACCTGGCACGCCGGAATCTCTACACCAAGGTCTCCCCTTGCAACCATCACACCATCTGCCGCATCGATGATGCTGTCGATGTTCTGCACACCCTCCGCATTTTCGATCTTGGCAATGATATCAATATGCTCTCCTCCGTTTGCCACAAGGAACTCACGGATTTCGTTAATTGCCTCTGCATTCCGGATAAAAGAAGCCGCTACAAAATCAATATCCTGTTCAATACCAAAGAGAAGATCTCCTTTGTCTTTCTCCGTGAGGTTCGGAAGATTGATCGAAACGTTTGGTACATTCACACCCTTTTTTTCTCCGAGCTCGCCGCCATTTACTACGGTACAGACAATTTCCGGTGCATTTACTTTTTCTACGCGCAGGCCGATCAGACCATCATCGATCAGAATTGTGTCTCCCTCTTTGATATCTTCCGTAAGGCCTGTGTAGCTGACAGAACAGTGATTTTCATCTCCGGTCTCCTGAACGGTTGTCAGGGTGAAGGTCTGTCCGGTTACCAGATTTACTTTTTTGCCATCTTTCAAAACGCCGGTACGGATTTCCGGTCCTTTAGTATCCAGAAGGATTGCCACAGGAGTTTTCAGCTCTTTTCGAAGCTCTTTCAGCATATCCATACGCATTTTCTGCTCATCGTGGTCTCCATGAGAAAAATTAAAACGAGCAACATCCATTCCGGTTTCAATCAGTTTTTTCATCAGGTCACGGGAGTTGGTATTTGGTCCCATGGTGCAGACAATTTTCGTTCTTCTCATACTTTCTCTCCTTCTTTATTTTACATGTTCATGCGTAAACAGGTGATCCTGGCAGTATTCATAATTTCCGTTGCATCGGGAACAGAAACGGAACTCCAGATTCGGATCATCTTTTTCGGTCCGGCCGCAGATCGCACATTTGTGTTTTGTGATCCCGTTCGGATTGCGGTATTCGGCTTCGCCTCTTGAAACGGCCTTTTTGAATTCCTTCCGGCGTCTGTTCTGCTGGAAAGAGCTGCGTTTTCCTTTTCTTGTCATCAGGAAGAACACAAGGACGTTTGCAAGGGAACAAAGAATAACAACACATCCTGCCCAGTTTCCGCTCATGATGCTGGTAATCATGCTGTAGGCGAGAAGCGCTACGTCAAGGTATGCCAGCCATTTGATTTTGATCGGAATAATGAAATACAGCAGTACCTGCATATCCGGAAAGCTGATCGCAAAGCCGAGGAAAATCGAGAGGCTGATGTAGTAAGTGCTGAATGCCGTTCCCATCAGCGACGGATATCCGTTGACTGCATATAAGATTCCATACAGCAGGAAGGAACCGATAATGGTCATCAGAATACCGGAAAAGATGTAAACATTATACTTGAAATCTCCCCAGGCTCTCTCAAGGCTTGTTCCGATTGAGTAATAGAAAAACAGCATGATGATCGTAAAGATATCAAGGCTGCTCGGCGGAATCAGAATCCAGCTCACCAGACGCCAGATCTGGCCGTGCAGAATATAATATGGTTCCAGTGTCAGATACTGTCTCATAATGGGGGCCGCAAGCTGAATGATATAGCCCGCAATGTACGTTATGATAATGTACATCGTCAGATGGCTTAACGCGTATCTCCCATATTTTCGCTCCATTTTGTCTAAAAAATTCATGCACACTCTTCCTTTTTGTTTGTTTTATTTTACCGGCTTTCACTGCCCGAAAATACATTCTCATTATACGTGCTGCCTTTTCGTTTGTCAAACGGTATAACGGTGAATTTCGTCTCTGAAAAAGAGCTTTACGAATGTTTTACTTTCCGGTATAATTTATTAGAAATCTTTTCCAGTTATTTTATAAATATACGAAAAAATTCAGGAGGACTTTATATATGGCAGGATCATCATTTGGTACCATCTTCAGACTGACCACCTGGGGAGAGTCTCATGGAAAAGGCGTGGGCGTTGTTGTGGACGGAGTGCCGGCCGGCCTTTCGCTTTCCGAGGAGGATATTCAGTTTTACCTCGACCGCAGGAAGCCGGGACAGAACCGCTTTACCACAAAACGGAAAGAATCCGATACCGTTCAGATTTTATCCGGCACTTTCGAAGGAAAAACGACCGGTACCCCGATTTCCATGGTGGTATGGAATGAGGATCAGCATTCCAAAGATTACAGCGACATTGCTTCCTATTACAGACCGGGCCACGCCGACTATACGTTTGATGCAAAATACGGTTTCCGCGACTACCGCGGCGGCGGACGCTCCTCAGGACGCGAGACGATCGCACGCGTGGCTGCAGGTGCCATTGCCTTAAAAATGCTCTCTGAGCTTGGCATCACCGTTTCCGCCTACACCCGCTCCATCGGTGACGTGGAAATCCAGTCTTTTGATGCCGCTGAAATCGCGAATAACGCCCTGAATATGCCGGATGCAGAGGCTGCCGAAAAGGCTTCCGAGCTTTTAACAAAAGCCATGGCGGAAAAAAATTCCGTCGGCGGTGTGGTCGAATGTGTCGTTCACCATATGCCGGCCGGTGTCGGCGATCCGGTGTTTGAAAAGCTCGATGCCAACCTTGCAAAAGCACTCGTCTCCATCGGCGCCGTAAAAGGCGTGGAAATCGGAGACGGTTTCTCGGTCTGCACAGCTACCGGGCTTACCAATAACGATGCCTTCCATGTAAATGCGGACGGCTCCATTGTCAAGCTGACCAACCACGCCGGCGGTATTTTAGGCGGTATCAGCGACGGAAGCGATATCGTTGTCCGGGCTGGTTTCAAACCGACCCCGTCCGTTGCTGCTTCCCAGCAGACCATCAACAAAGACGGTGAAAACATTGCCATCGAAATCAAAGGCCGCCACGACCCGATCGTCGTTGCACGCGCCGTTGTTGTCGTGGAATGCATGACCGCTCTTGTCCTGGCGGACGCACTGCTCGTCGGCATGAGCGCCAAACTGGACAATGTAAAGAAAGTCTGGGCTCCGGACGAGAAATAAAGGCCGGACTGCTTCTTTCTGGCTTCAACACAAAAAATGCCTGCGGGATACAGTTCTTCCTGCAGGCATTTTTGCGTTATTTTTTTAGTGAACGCCTTTTTTCGTAATCAGAATACAGTTCGGCGTCTCCACTTTCATCGGGCGGCCTTTCTGAACCAGCACGTTTTTCTCATAATCAACAGTAAATGTTGTGATCGTGTTGGACTCATGGTTTGCCACTGCGATATGTTTTCCGTCCGGGAACATTGCAATATCCTTTGGATATTCGCCGCTGATCGGAAGTGCAAACTTCTTCTCCAGGCAGCCGGTCTCCGGGTCGATATGGAACATTGCTACGGTATTGTCTCCGGCTGTAGAAGTAAACAGGTAATGGTGATCCGGGGAAAGGCACATGCCGGATGCAGCGTCGTGCGCCTGGTCCACGTTCGCGGATGTGGTGCTGATCGACTGCAGTTTTTCAAATTCCGGTCCGTTTCCCGTATCACGGTAGCTGAATACATCGACTTTGTTCATCAGCTCATAAATGACATACGCGTATTTTCCGGATTCACTGAAAACGATCTCTCTCGGACCGGATTCACGCTCACAGCGCAGGATATCCACCAGTTTCAGGCGGTCACGCTGTGTGTTCAGCTTGTACATTTTGATCTGGTCAATGCCGTTGTCGACTGCGCAGACATATTTGTTGTCCGGTGTAGGAACGACACAGCTGACATGCGGGCGGAAGTTACGCTCTGCCACACTGCCAAGGCCCTTGTGGAACACGCCGTCCATCAGACTTCCGAGGCGGCCGTCCTTATGGGTATGTACAACGGTTACTTTTCCGTCATGATAGCCTGCCACGAACAGGTATCTTCCGGTTTTGTCCACCGACAGATAGCAGCCGCGCATGCCGTCGATGTCTACCTTGTTGATCGGGGTCAGGTCTCCGTCATCCTCCACTGCAAACACTGCAACGCCTTCATCTGCAATCGAATACAGGTATTTGCCGTTTAAGGAACGGGCAATGTGGGAAGAGTTGTTGACCGGTATGACTTTTCGCTCTGTCAGAGTGCCTTCTTCTACATTTACATCATATAAATGAATACCAATGCTGCTTCCATGGGTATAAGTGCCTACATAGGCTACGTACTCATCCTTCATGTTGTTTTCATCCTTTCTGCCTTCTCGCACATCGTGTGAATTTTCTAAAAATATTTTAACACAATTTCCGCGCCACGACAACGAGGAAAACGGATTTTTGATATGTAAACGGTAACACTTTATTTTTAGACACAGGATATTCTCCTGCAGAGAATTTTTTAGATATTTCTATTGTTTTTAGATTGTAAGAGTTGAGGTTTCCGCTGCATACCATTTCCATTTTCTACGCTCTCGTCAGACTGATTTCCTGACTCATCATTCCCTGCAGTTTCTTGATTGCGCGGCTGTACTGACACTGCAGCGCCTGCTCGCTTTTCTTGCAGAATCCGCTGAGCTCTTTGTAGCTGAATCCATATGCTCTCCCCCAGAAAATGCGCTGATCCATCGGATTCAGGTTCTGGATGCAGTTCTGCATCACCATTCGTTCCTCAATCTCGGCTGTCGCGGCCGCCTCCCCTTCATTTCTGTTCTCTTTCTGATACTGTGTATAGGAAACTTCATTCTGATAATAATGTTTTCTGCGCTGATTCTTGATCTTGTTTTTTGCCACACAGAACAGCCATTTCGTCATCTCTTCTCCTTCGAGATCGGCAACGGTTTCAAATTTTACCACCAATACCTCCCATACATCGTTCAGCACATCCTTCGCCGTCTCCCGGTCATTGTTCAACTGACCGCAGATATAACGGAACAGCACATGACTGTTTTTCTCGAATATGATCTGAAAAAATCGTTCCTCCTCTTGTCTCATACACTTCTTTCTCCCTCCTGTTATTTCGCTGTCCTTCTCTTCCGGGCCCGTCATATATGTAATGTGTTGAGACTATCGAAATCTTTCGTTTTTTCAGAATATTTCTACTATTTGACCTTATTACTTTTGTTAATAAAGCAAAATATTGCGTTATAACTGCACCGCGGCGCATAATCAAATTTTTTCTTTCGAAATCAGAAATTACTGTTTCTGGCAAAAAAATTCCCGCAGAAAGGAGCTTTCTTCCTCTCTGCGGGAATCTTCTATTTTGGTTTTATTTTATTTAAAGTAAGCAACACCGGACTCAAAGATCTTCAGATCCTGCTCTCCGTAGATGTTGACTGCTACGCCGTTGTCGCGGCGCTCTGCGTGTGCCATCTTACCAAAGACACGGCCGTCCGGGCTGGTGATACCCTCGATTCCGCAGTAGGAACCGTTGACATTCCAGTACTCGTCGTTGGTCAGGTTTCCGTTGACATCGCAGTAGCGGGTTGCAATCTGGCCGTTTGCCATCAGCTTGTCGATCCACTCTTTCGATGCTACGAAACGTCCCTCTCCGTGGGATGCCGGGTTGGTGTAAACACCGCCAAGCTCGGTGCCTGCCAGCCATGGGGATTTGTTGGTCACAACCTTCGTGTAAACCATCTTGGAAATATGGCGTCCGATGGTGTTGAAGGTCAGAGTCGGGGAATCTTCCGTCTGTCCGAGAATCTCACCGTACGGAACGAGTCCCAGTTTGATCAGTGCCTGGAATCCGTTGCAGATACCAAGGGCAAGTCCGTCTCTCTCATTCAGCAGTTTGGTAACAGCTTCTTTGATCTTCGCATTCTGGAATGCGGTTGCAAAGAATTTTGCTGATCCATCCGGCTCATCACCTGCGGAGAATCCGCCAGGGAACATGATGATCTGCGCCTGGTTGATGGCTTTTTCAAAGGCATCGACAGAACCGCGGATGTCTTCTGCGGAAAGGTTGCTGAATACCTGAGTGATAACTTTTGCACCGGCACGCTCGAAAGCTCTGGTGCTGTCATACTCACAGTTCGTTCCCGGGAAGACCGGAATGAATACGGTCGGCTGTGCCAGCTTGTGGGAGCATACGTGGATGCTCTTTGCCTGATAGCAGCTGTCTGCAACAATTCCGTTTTCGTCTGCTGCTGCCACATTCAGGGCATCTACCTCCGGAAGCTCTGCACCGGATACGGTCTTGAATACTTTTTCCAGCGGTTTGTTCCATGCGGAAACGGCCTCGCGGATGGTGATTTCGGTGTCTTTATAGGAAAGAACCGGTTTGTCTGTCACTTCACCGATGACGGTGTAGGTGCTTGCCAGCTCTCCGACTTTTTCAGCCGGAACTTCGCAGATCAGATCTGCAATATATGGAGTAAAGAGATCTCTCTCGTCTACATTGTGCTCGATGGTTACGCCGAGAGCATTACCGAATGCCATCTTGGATACGGCTGCTGCGATACCCTGACGGTCTACGACATAAGCGGCTTTCACACGGCCGTTCTGCATATCCTCATGCAGTTTTCTGTAGGTTTCCATGACGCCTTCGTACTCTGGAAGCAGATGTGCGTCGACTGGAAGGTGAATCCACACGAGTTTGTCTCCTGTGTTTTTCAGCTCCGGAGATACTACATCTTTTAATTTTGCAACGTCAACCGCGAAGGATACGAGTGTCGGCGGTACATCGATATGGTTGAAGGTACCGGACATACTGTCTTTTCCTCCGATAGACGGCAGGCCGTAGCCCATCTGTGCGTCGTATGCACCAAGAAGTGCTGCGAACGGCTGGCTCCAGCGGTGCGGATCCTCAGTCATTCTGCGGAAATATTCCTGGAAGGTGAAGCGGACTTTGCTGTAATCGCCGCCGACTGCCACGATGCGGGACAGGGACTCGGTTACGGCATAGACTGCTCCGTGATACGGGCTCCAGCTCGATACGTATGGATCAAAGCCGTAGCTCATCATGGTAACGGTGTTGGTTTTTCCATCCGGAACCGGCACTTTTGCAACCATGGCCTGAGTTTCAGTCAGCTGATATTTTCCACCGTACGGCATCAGCACGCTGGCTGCTCCGATGGAGGAGTCAAACATCTCGACAAGACCTTTCTGGGAGCATGCGTTGAGGTCTGACAGGGTGGACAGCCATTTTTCTTTCACGTCGGCAATGTCACCGCTTCTTTTTAACGGGGTGTCCTCTGCTTTTGGAATCTCTACGAAGACATCATTCTCCTGATGTGCTCCGTTGGTATCCAGGAATGCACGGGAAATATTGACGATCTCTTTTCCTCTCCAGGAGAGTACCAGACGCTGGTCCTCGGTTACGACTGCAACTTCGGTTGCCTCCAGGTTCTCTTCTGCGGCATATTTCAGGAACTGCTCACGGTCTTTCGGGTCGATGACAACGGCCATACGCTCCTGGGACTCGGAGATGGCGATCTCGGTTCCGTCGAGGCCGGCATATTTTTTCGGTACTTTGTCCAGATTGATCTTAAGGCCCGGTGCCAGCTCGCCGATGGCAACGGAAACTCCGCCTGCACCGAAGTCGTTGCATTTTTTAATCAGAAGGCTGACTTCCTCGCGGCGGAACAGTCTCTGCAGTTTACGCTCAGTCGGTGCGTTTCCTTTCTGTACCTCTGCACCGCAGGTCTCGATGGATTCTGTCGTATGTACTTTGGAGGAACCGGTTGCACCGCCGCAGCCGTCTCTTCCAGTACGACCGCCGAGCAGGATGATGATATCGCCCGGATCGGAATTTTCACGGACAACGGCACGGCGCGGTGCTGCTCCAAGGACGGCTCCGATCTCCATACGTTTTGCCACGTAGTCCGGATGGTAAACTTCTTTGACATAGCCGGTTGCAAGACCGATCTGGTTTCCATAGGAGCTGTAGCCGTGTGCTGCTTCTCTTACGAGTTTTTTCTGCGGAAGTTTTCCTTCGAGTGTCTCGCTCTGCGGACGGGTCGGATCTGCGGCTCCGGTCACACGCATTGCCTGATATACATAGGTTCTGCCGGAAAGCGGGTCACGGATTGCACCGCCAAGGCAGGTTGCTGCACCACCGAACGGCTCGATCTCGGTCGGGTGGTTGTGGGTCTCGTTTTTGAAGTTGATCAGCCACTCTTCGTCTTTTCCGTCTACATCTACCGGTACGACGATGGAGCATGCGTTGATTTCATCAGACTCTTCCTGATCTGCGAGTTTTCCTTCGGATTTCAGTTTTTTCATTGCCAGAAGGGCAAGGTCCATAAGGCAGATGAATTTGTCGTCACGGCCTTTGTAGAGTACCTCACGGTCGCTTAAGTAGCGGTCGTAGCTTTTTTTCATCGGCTCGTAGTAGTCGCCTTCGCCGAAGGTCACGTTGGTAAGCTCGGTGGAGAAGGTGGTATGGCGGCAGTGATCGGACCAGTAGGTATCGAGTACGCGGATCTCGGTCATGGATGGATTTCGTTTTTCTTCGCCGCGGAAGTAGTTCTGGATATGCAGGAAGTCTTTGAAGGTCATGGCAAGGCCGAGGGAATCATACAGGACTTTTAATTCTGCCTCCGGCATGTCGATGAATCCGTCGAAGATTTTGACGTCTGCCGGCTCTTCAAATTTTGTCACGAGGGTTTCCGGTTTTTCAAGTCCTGTCTCTCTGGAGTCTACCGGATTGATGCAGTGTGCTTTGACTGCGTCAAACTGCTCATCAGTCATCTCTCCTTCGATAACATACGTAACGGCGGAGCGGATGATCGGCTGCTCGTCTTCTTTCAAGAACTGCACGCACTGTACGGCAGAATCGGCTCTCTGATCAAACTGTCCCGGAAGGAATTCTACGGAAAATACTCTCGCACCTTCTGTACGCGGGAAATCTTCCTGATAGCAGATATCAACCGGCGGCTCTGCAAAGACTACTTTACATGCTTTCTCATATGTCTCATCACTGATATTTTCTACATCGTACCGGATCAGCTCCCGTACGTTGGTTACGGTCTGGATGTTCAGATAGTGCTTGATTTCATGCTTCAGATCTTTCGCCTTAATCGCAAATTCCGGCTTTTTCTCCACATAAACGCGTCTGACTGTACTCATTTTTATCCTCCATTTGTCTGAATCATAGTCCCCTAAAAACGGGACAATCTTTCGTTACTTACAGAATAGCATATTTATCTTTATAAATGAAATTAATATATCTTATATGTTTTATAAGTTTTAATTCTTAATAGACGGACGCATTCCATTTTTCCTGCACTACCATCCCACTCATCACCCATTCTCTCCCGTCCTAAACCGTCAGGCCCGCGCACTTTCCCGTGCTGGGGGATGCATTTGCAGGGGGATTTAGAAATACTAAGAGCCTTGAAATTTGCGTTGTTATAAAAAAGTCAACTGTCTGAGCGCAGCGAGTTTTGACTTTTTTATAACATTTTTAGCAAATTCCAAGGCTCTTAGTATTTCTTATCCCCCGAAACAGTATCCCCAGCACCAGAAAGTGCGCGGACCGTCCGTTTCCGTTTTTACATTCTATATTTCGCTTTTTTCTCCCGTGTCCGCAGTGCATTCCCCGCCTTTGCCGGCCGGTACAGCAGCATACAGGTTCCCGCATTCATAACAAGCGCACAGCACACATCCGATACGGAGTGCTGTTTTAAAAACATGGTCGAAAACACAATCAGCACCGTCAGGCCCAGGCAGACGTTTCGGAATACCGGGCGGTTTTTGAGCTGCTCGCTGTGTTCTACGGCAACAGCTACGGCTACGGAATTATATACGTGAATACTTGGGAATACGTTGGTCGGTGTGTCTGTCAGGTAAAGGCCTCTGACCAGATCCGTGAAAATGTTCTCCCGTGGGAATACCGTCGGGCGCAGGTTCTGGCCGTTCGGGTACAGATAGGAGATCACGAGGAACGCCGTCATTCCGATTCCCAGGTTGATAATCAGCTGATAATATTCTCTGCGGTTCTTGTTGCAGAGGCCGAAATAAAGGACAGACCATGCAATAAATCCAAACCACATAAAATAAGGAATCACAAAAAACTCACAGAACGGAATCATATCATCAAACGGAGTATGAATCAGATGATATCCTTTCGTAATGTGCGTTTCCAGATATTGAAAACATTTCAGATAGAAAATACCATAAACCACTACCGGAAGAAAATGCTTATATTTTTTTATTGTCTTCATAGTTTCCCTCCACTTTTCTGACGAGGTTTTTCTCTTCAACCTGCTGAAATTATAGCACACCGAAAACCGAAGTCAATAAGCTTTATTATTTTTTAAGAAACAATTCATCGGTTTCTGAAAACCGTCCTTGGGATGGAAATGTTCAAAGATCGCCGCGTCGAATTTTTTCCGTGTCCGGTTATATACATGCTCATCTTTTACCGTCCATGCAAATGCCGGTGTCCGAAACAGCATACGGTCGATCAGGAAACCCGGGCAGTCGGCGTAGCGGTGGTCGTAGGCGATAAAATCCGGTTTCCCGATAAAATTCAGCATCAGATGACGCGCCATTATCCGCAGGATCAGATGCACCTTATCATCCTTTGAAAAACGGCCGGAAAGCTGGCCGCGCAGCGTCTGCGGCATGTGGCGGCAGCACCAGCGGAGGGCCAGGCTGTTGAAGGATTCCATGCAGAACATACCGGTGTACCCCTCCATCTCCTTTTGAAATCCCGCACAGACCGCCGTGGAAAGTCCCGGCATCTTGATTTCGATTAAAAGCGGTACGCGGCCGTCTACCGTCTGCAGTACCTCACGAAGCAGCGGAATCTTTTCCGTGCTGTCGCCCAGATGGAACTGCTGGAGTTCCTCATACGTATAATCGCTGATTTTTCCCTCGTTTCCACACATCCGCTTCATCGTGTCATCGTGGAACACCACAATCCGTCCATCCTTTGTTATCTGAATATCCAGCTCGATGGCATATCCCTGCTCCGCCGCGCGGGCAAAAGCCGGAAGAGAATTCTCCGGAACTCCCTCCGCCGCGTTCCACAGACCGCGGTGCGCATAATTCCATTCCGCAAATTTCAGACATTCCTGCCGTCTCGATGTAGCCGGCAGAATGGAAAAGAAATAACCTGCTGCCAGGACGGCAAGCACTGCAAAAAATATGATCCAGAACATCATCTTTCCATCCCTTCTTTCACCCAGTCGCCCAAAAGGCGGAGACGCTCCGTTTCCAGTCCGATCCTTTCCTCCGTGCGGTGTCCGCCTGATTCTCCGTCCAGGTGGACCGGTTCCGCGCGGTCTGTCTGAAAGGAAAGGCTGCTGCACCGCTCCATATGTACCTCAGGAAATCCCGTGTGGCGTCCAAACAGCGCCATCGGCAGAAGATAGCTGACTTTCCATTTGGCAAGATTGGAAACCACCATCACGTCGAGCAGATCATCTGTCCCGTCCGCCTCCGGGCAGAAGCAAAAGCCGCCGCCCTCGTACGGAAAATTCATTGCCACTGCAAAAAGAACATTTTCAAACGAACGGTGTTCTCCGTTTTCCAGCGCTGCATCCAGTGTGAACGGTTCGAGATAAAAGAGCTGCCGCAGTGCAATCATCACATACGTAAGTTTTCCCAGATGCAGCCGGTTCAGCGTATTCTTGATTTTTGATGCCAGCGCCTCGTGGCAGATGCCTGCATCAAAACCGATGCCGGTGCTGACGAGAAATCTCCGCTTTTGGCTGCCAAGAAGCGCCGTTCCAATGTTGATCTCCTTTTCCTCCCCTTTCAGCACAGCTTCCAGCGCCTGCAGCGGATCGGAGGGAATTCCGGCACCGCGCGCAAAATCGTTGCCGCTTCCCGTTGGAATATAACCGAACTTTACATCCGACAGGCTGGTGATTCCATCGACCGCCTCATTCGCCGTACCGTCTCCGCCGATCGCCAGAAGGACATCATCGGGATTCCATACCCCTTTCGCGGTCAGCCGTGCTGCCGTCTCCCGTGCGCTTCCGTGATACTTTGTCGGATATACACGAAATTCCGTCCTGCGCCGCTCAAGCTCGCCCTCAATCACCGGCCACAGCTTCTCGCCGCGCCCCGACCGCGATTTTTTATTTACTATAATATGATACATCAAAGTCATACCTTCCTTTTTCTTCTGCAAAAAACCACTTCAAATCACCTGAATCATGTTCTTACGCAGCGAAACAGCAAGTGTTTCACTGCTGAGTGAACAGTAACCAAATCAGCCATATTGTAGCAGTTTTCCCCGCAAACCACAACTATCTTCACAAAATCTTAACTTGTTGCCGCCGTAAAAATTCCCGCACCCCTGTCTTTTCTTTCTTGACAGACCTTTTTGTTCTGCTAAAATAAAAAGTACCGCGGTTTCGTCCGCAGAACGTCACTCATTTCTGAGGAGGTTTTTATGAATTTTTACGATATGACACGCGCAGGGAGGATGATACGATGAAGCTCTCCCCCGCATTTCTCGCTTATAAACTAAGCAGCGCTTTTTCGGTTCTTGCACCGGAAAACCTGCCGCTCTCCGGCACACTGGAACTGCCTGTTCTTTATCAGACAAGCTCCGCAGCCACTGCGCACCGGGTCTTTCTCTGCACAGAAGAACAGATCGGCTCTCTTTCCTCCCTCCCTGAAGAAAGCAGCTCCCTTTTTCTTCTCTGTACCGAAGAACTGCCGGAGGAACTTCCGGCTCCGGTTTCGATCGCCGTTAAAAGCAGCGTATCCGCTGTTTTTTCGTTCCTGCAGGAGCTTTTCTGGACGTACGATTCCTGGCAGAAGGAGCTGATGCAGGCACGGCTCGACGGAAAATCGATCCAGCATCTTTTAAATCTCTCCCTGCCTGTTTTTGCCCACCCGCTGATGGTGGTCGGCATGGATTTTTCCATCATCGCCGCAGCGTCCGAAGAACCTTCCTTTTTTCCCGAGAAGGTGTTTGGCTCCCTCGATGCAACGCGCCCGCTTCTGCTCTCCTTGACAGAAAGCAGCGAATACGCGTCCGTCCGCGATCTCGATGGATGGTTCCGCTTTCCGGATCACGTAACGGGACTTGGTTCCCTCTGCGTCAACATCACGCAGCATGGTCAGAGCGCCTACCGCCTGCTGCTCCTCGACACGAAAAAGGATCTTTCTGATTCCGAAGGCTTTCTTCTTGAATTTCTTGCAGAAATGATCCATCACGCCTTCCTGCACAATGTGATGCAGAAAACCTCGCCGGCGCAGTCGCTTCACACCGTGCTGCTCCGTGCCCTCGACGACCGGATGGCCGACTATATTGCGGTCAGCCAGGCTCTCGATGCGCTCGGCTGGCATTCCCGCCACACCTACTGCTGCCTCTATCTGCAGCTCTCCGATATGGATCAGAAAAACCTGACGGCAAACTCGGTCTGCGCCTATCTGGAAAACATTCTGACCGGCTGCTCCGCGTTTCCGCACGGCGGCGGTATCGTTGCGTTCTTTAACCTCACGCTGTCCGATTTTTCCATGACCGATCTGATGGAACGCATGGTGCACTTTGTGGAGGACAGTTCCTTAAATGCCGGCTTTTCGCGCTGCATGAACGGCCACATGAATCTGCGCCGCCAGTATATCCAGGCAAAAATCGCCCTGCAGTTCGGTACGCGAAAATATCCCGACAAACGGATGCATCCGTTCAACGATATCTCGTTTGACTACATCCTCGATCAGGCAACAAAAAAGCTCCCAGGCTACATGCTGTGCCATGAGAGACTTCTCTTTCTGCAGGAGCACGACGACAGCTCCGGCAGTGACTATATGCGGACGCTCCGCTGCTATCTGGACAACCACTGCAATGTCGTCCAGACGGCGCGTGAGCTTTTTATCCACCGCAGTACCCTGCTCTACCGCCTGGAAAAGATCAAGGAAATTTTAGAATCTGATCTTTCCAGCCCGGATGAAATTCTGTATCTGATGCTTTCGTTCCGTTTTATCGACCTCGAGAATGAAGAAGAAAACCGTTCTGGATCTTCGCAGCCAGAAAAGCACAGATAAAACCAACCGCAATTCCCGCCAGGACATCGGTCGGGAAATGCACAAACAGATACAGTCTGGAAAATGCAATCAGGCAGGCCAGAATCAGTGCGGCAGCTCCTTCTTTTTTGTGCATCACAAAAATAGAGACTGCCGCCGCAAACGAAGCTGCCGAATGGCCCGATGGGAAGGAATAGTCCTTCGGAGCGGCAACCAGCAGCTTTACCTGCTCGTCAATCCAGCACGGACGCGGGCGCGCTGCCAGCGGCTTTAACACCAGATTACATAAAATCAAATCTAAAATCAGCGCGATCGCCATTCTTACACCGCATTTCCGGTATTTCGGAAGGATTAAGAAAACGGCGGTCAGCGCAATCCAGATCCATCCCGCATTTCCAAGTGAAGTGATTCCCACCATCACCCAATCGAGCACTGCATTGTGAAGATGCTGCAGTGCATATAAAATTGAAAAATCCATTCTTACCCCTCTCTGTAAAAAATGGGCATTTTTCTGCTGTACATCTGCTGATCGGCGGCCGCCTCGTACAGAAATTCCGCCAGGGCCTCTCTCGAGTATCCAGGCCGGAACTGGCTGCCGTCCAACGAAATACTGCAGTTCTGCCCTACCTTTTTCACTTTCCCATCTCTTCCCGGACACGTCCGCACCAGTGTCCAGTTCAGATCGCTCCGTGCCAGAACCTGTCCCATCTTCTGCATATCTTTATAGACACCTGGCCAGAAAATCTGCATGAATTTCGTACTCATTCTCTGGTATTTGTCCTCGCAGTCTCCAAACGCATGAATGCAGACATGGCCTACCGTCACAAACCGCGTTTTTCCAAGCTGCTTCATGGCCGAGAGAATCATTGCGTTTCCGTCAGCCAGCGGTGTCTCCTCTTCTTTTACATGTTTCACACGCATCGGAGTCAGCACGCTGATGACTGCATCCGCTTCCAGCAGTGCCTCCAGCACGCGTTCCCGGTTCTGAAGGCTTCCCTCAATCACGGTCAGATTTTTTCTCGGCCAGATCACTTTTGCATCCGGCACGTAGGCGGTCACCTGTGCGCCGTGAAGAAGCGCCGTGTTGGTCACATACTGCCCTAGCAGTCCCCCCAGACTGAATATTGTAATTCTCATGAAATCCTCACTCTCATCTGTGTGTCTTTTGTATCCTCCGCAGATTTTTTGACACACTTTCCTAATGTTATCTCCTATTCTAACACACCGCCCGTATACGATACAATGAAATAAAACTAAAAAAAGTATAACCTTTTTCGTCCTTTCTTCATATCGTAAGTAGAACCGTATTTTCAGGAGCTTTGATCTTATGCCCTATACTATCGTAATCGATGCCGGACACGGGGGAAGTGATCCGGGCGCTGTCTATGAGGGACGCAGGGAAAAGGATGACAATCTTTCCCTCGCCATCGCGGTCGGCGAGCTTCTTTCCCGGCAGGGTGTCTCTGTCATTTATACCCGCACAACCGATGTTTATCAGACGCCGTTTGAAAAGGCGCAGATGGCCAATCAGGCGGATGCCGACTTTTTTATTTCTTTTCACCGGAATTCTTCGGAGGAACCGAACCAGTATACCGGCGTGGAAACGCTTGTCTATGACAACTCCGGCATCAAACAGACAATGGCAGAAAACATTAACGGCGCGCTCTCGGAGCTGGGATTCCGGAATCTCGGTGTCAAGGCACGGCCAGGGCTTGTTGTTCTGCGGCGGACGAAAATGCCGGCTCTTCTGATTGAAACCGGCTTTCTGAACAATGAGCAGGACAATACGCTCTACGATGAAAAGCAGGAAGAAATCGCCCGCGCCATCGCGGATGCAGTGCTTGGAACGCTGGATCTTGAGACGGTCACGGAGGCTGACCGGCGCGCTGCGGAAACGGAAGCCGCCCGTCCGTCCGTTTCAACAGCGGATACCGTCACTGCTTCCGCTTCGCCCCGTCCCACGCCGCCGGAACAGGAAAATCCTTCCGACACACCGGAAACCTTCTACCGTGTCCAGACCGGCCTTTTCCGCATCCGCCAGAATGCCGACCGTATGCTTTACGACCTTCTCGACCAGGGCTATCCCGCTTTTCTTCTCGCCGAGGACGGCTTTTTCAAGGTCCAGGTCGGCGCTTACCGCCAGCTCGGAAATGCCATTCTGATGGAACGCCGCCTGCGCCGCGACGGCTATTCCACCCTGATTACCACCTGAGCGTCTGACGCATCAGTCGAAAAAAGAGCGTGCCGGAATTTTGTTTTCCGACACGCTCTCGTTCTCCTTATAACTTTTTCAGTTTTGCAAACGAAGCAAACATTTTCTTCGTACCAGCCTGGTCGAAGTTGACGGTAACTTCATAATCTCTTCCGCCGTCCACGATATCCGTGACGATGCCGACACCGAACTTGATATGGCGCACCGTATCCCCGATTTCGTAATCGAGTTTCGTCGCCTTCTGCGCGCTGAAGGTTTTCGCCTGTTGCGGCTTCTCGCGGAATGCCTGCTTCATCGCCGCATAGACGCTGCCTCTCGTCGGAATGTCCATCTTCGGTTTCCGGTCTTCGATCTCCCCGCGCTCCCGCTCCAGGGAAATCAGCTCCCGCGGAATCTCTTTGACAAAACGGGACATCTTGTTGTACTGCACTTCGCCGCGGATCATTCTCTGGCGCGCACACGTCAATGTCAGATGCTGCATCGCACGCGTGATGCCCACGTAGCAGAGACGGCGCTCCTCCTCCAGCTCCGACGGATCATCTCCGGTGATCGTCATGTAGCTCGGGAAAATACCATCCTCCATGCCGGCAAGGAATACGTTCGGGAACTCCAGTCCTTTTGCGGAATGCAGTGTCATCAACAGCACGTAATCGCTCTCCTCATCCACCGAGTCGATATCAGACACCAGCGCAACCTCCTGCAGAAAACCACCGAGAGATGGCTGTTCGGCGCTCTCCTCATAATCCGCAATCTTTGAAATCAGCTCGTCGATGTTCTCGATGCGGGCTGCCGCTTCTTCGGTTCCCTCCGCCTGCAGATCTGCTACATAGCCGGTCTCCTCGATGATTTCATTCAGCAGCTCTTTGACCGACAGATAATCTGCTTTCGCGCGGAGTACCTGTAAAAAGGATGTGAAGGATTTAATCTTATTTAAAGACCGCATCAGCCCCGGCACATACTCGGCCTCGAGAAGCGCATCGTAGAAACGGATGCCCTGCTCTGCCTCCCAGTCCTGCACTTTGTTGATCGTCGCCGCTCCGATACCGCGCCGCGGAACGTTGATGATACGCAGTACCGCAAGGTCATCCTCCGGGTTCTCGATCACACGCAGATACGCCAGCAGATCCTTGATCTCGCGTCTCGCATAGAAGTTGACACCGCCCACGATTTTATATGGAACATTTGCAAGCAGCAGTTTCTCCTCAAAAAGACGTGACTGTGCGTTGGTACGGTAGAGAATTGCATAATCACGGTACTTCTTTCCCTCCGTGCGGACGCCGCGCGTGATTTCTCCTGCCACGTACTCCGCCTCCTCAAAACCGCTCTGGAACTGCCGCAGATCGATCAGGTCACCCTCCGGGTTCTCTGTCCACAGGCGTTTTGCTTTTCGTCCCTGGTTATTCGCAATCACTTCATTTGCCGCATTCAGAATATTCTGCGTGGAACGGTAATTCTGCTCCAGTTTAATGACCTTCGCATCCGGGAATACATGCTCAAAACTCAGAATATTTTCAATATTCGCCCCGCGGAATTTGTAGATCGACTGATCATCATCGCCGACAACGCAGAGATTGCGGTATTTTGCCGCCAGAAGGCTCACAAAGCGGAACTGAACCGTGTTGGTATCCTGATACTCATCGACCATGATATAGCGGAACTGCTCCTGATAATAGTCGAGCACTTCCGGGAACTGCTGGAATAATTTTACGGTCTGTACCAGCAGATCATCGAAGTCCATCGCATTGTTTTTCTTTAACTCTGCCTGATACTCCGCATAAACTGCCGCATACTTCTGCAGCTTCCAGTCGATTCCCGCGTCAATCCGGTACTGGTCCGGCTCGATCATCTCATCCTTTGCGGACGAAATTGCCGCCATGATCGCACGGTCGCGGTACAGTTTCGGATCCATCTGGAGCCGTTTCATGATGTCCTTGATCAGCGATTTCTGGTCATCGGTATCGTAAATTGCAAAATTGTTTGCGTATCCCAGACGTTCAGCATGGCGGCGCAGAATCCGCACGCAGCTGGAATGGAAGGTGCTGACCCAAATCCGCTCCGATCCGTATCCCACGATTTTATCGACACGCTCACGCATTTCTCCGGCGGCCTTGTTCGTAAAGGTGATCGCCATAATATTCCACGGATTGACGCCTTTGTCCCGGATCAGGGAGGCGATGCGGTGCGTCAGTACCCTCGTCTTTCCCGAACCGGCACCTGCAAGGATCAGAAGCGGCCCTTCGGTATACTTCACAGCTTCCATCTGCATCGGGTTTAATCCTGTTTCTGTCTGATTCATGTTCTTTCTCCTTCATCTGCTTCGAATCTTTTCACATGCATCTCAGTATATAACAAATCCGCCCCGGTTACAAGTAAGAACGAACATACGTTGCATTTTTATCATGGAAACTTTTTTCGCAAAGTCCTTGCTATCTGGTATTAAAAACTATATAATGGGAACAGTGAGGTGATAACAAATGACGATAGACTCAGATAAAATTCTTCATGATTTACTGAATTCACTGGATTCTCTCGAAGGCATCCGCCCGGGGGAAATCCCGAACATTGCTTTATATATGGACCAGGTCACGACCTTTATGGACGCACAGCTCGCTTCTTCGCGCCGCTTCGAGTCCGATAAGGTTCTGACAAAAACAATGATCAACAACTATGCAAAAAACAAGCTGCTCCCGCCGCCGGTCAAAAAGAAATATTCGCCGGAGCACATGATGCTTCTGGTTTTTATTTACTACTTTAAAAACATCCTCTCGATCACGGATATCCAGACACTGCTCGCCCCGATCACCGATCGGTATTTCGGCACGGAGAGCGGCTTTTCCATCAAAGATATCTACGACGAAATTTTCCAGATGGAAAAAGAAGAAATTGCATCCGTAAAAGAAGATCTTCTAAAAAAAGCGGATGTATCCAAGTCCATGTTCGGCAGCTCACCGGAGGAGGACCGGGAATTTCTCCAGCTCTTTTCGTTTATCTGTCTGCTGAGTTTCGATGTCTATCTGAAAAAACAGATGATCGAGCACATGGTGGATGAACTGGCATCCCTCGCGGCGCCTTCTGATCCGAAAAAGAAAAATTAAGAACAAACGTGTAATTTAAAAAAGACGGCTGCGTTGGAATCGCACCGTCTTTTTTGATTTTACACATTTTCTTTCTTTTCCATCCGTTCAAACACCATCTCATATCCGTCGTTTCCATAGCTTAAGGAACGGTTCACGCGGCTGATCGTCGCCGTGGATGCTCCCGTCTTTTCGGAGATTTCCAGATACGTTCTCTTCTCCCGCAGCATTTTCGCCACTTCAAACCGCTGCGACAGCGAAAGCAGTTCATTGATGGTGCATACATCCTCAAAAAAAGTATAGCATTCTTCCTTATTCTTCAGACACAAAATTGCCTCAAAAAGCTGGTCTACTGCTTCTGAATGAAGTTTCTTGTTCATTTCAAGTCCTCCTGTACGAAAATTAAGTCCCCATCTCATTCTTATAACTCGGAATACTACCATTTTAGCACAGTAAAGTGTGAAATACAAGTCTTTTTATCCCTGCATCAGCAAAGCCTGTACCATCGACTCCCGCTGTCTGCGGTAATCGCTCGGCGAACAGGCCTTTACCGTCTTGAAGGTACGGTTGAAGGCACTTAAAGAAGAGAATCCGGAATTCATCGCCACATCCGTGATACTCATCTTTTTGTCGTACAGAAGCTCCTCTGCGCGTTTGATGCGTTTAGAATTGAGGTACTCATAGAATGTCATGTTCATGTACTGCTTGAAAATTCTGGTAAAGTGGAACTTGGAAAATCCGCTGACCGCAGCTACTTCCTCGAGAGAAAGATTCTCCATGTAATGGACATTGATATAACGGCAGGCGCTTAAAACAGCCTCTATATATTCCTGCTGCTTCATTGCCCCGAACGTATTCTGCGCGTTGGCATCCGAAAAGCCCTTGCGGCCAAACTCTGAAAAAAGCTCTTTGAGGCCGGTGCAGATTCTGTGCGTCATCACTGCGCCCTCATTATCGTATTCCCGCACCAGTTCCAGAATCTGGCTGCGTAGAAACAGATAGAAGGGATCTTCCTCATCCTCTTTTTTGAAGTAGATGGCCGGAAGCCGCAGGAAAATCGTTTCCATTTCTTCCTGATTCTCCACACAGCCCGGTTCCACCAGCATGACAATCCGTTCTCCCTGGGATACGAATCTCATTCCGTGTACAACGCCGGAATTGATCATAATGATGTCGCCCTCTTTGAGATTATAGCTGTCTTTTCCGACAACAACCTCATATTCGCCTCTGGTCGGCATGATAATTTCAATTGCGGTATGCCAGTGCTCCGGATAGCCTTCTGTCACGGTGTTGTGAAAGATTTCAAACGCCGGCGGGTTTGCTGCATTCCGGTCAAATGTTTTCCCATGTTCCACTTTCTTCATCTTATTTCTTACCTCTTTTTATTACAGCAGCTCTGTAAACAGATCTTTTACGGTCGGATAAATCTTTGCAAATTTCTGATACTGGCGCTCATATTTCTCAACCAGTTCCGGTTCCGGCTCGATGGTCTCTGTCACACGAACAATTTTTTCTGCCGCCTCTTCTACGGATGAAAAGACACCGCAGGCAACGGCTGCCAGCATGGCTCCGCCAAGTGCCGGGCCTTCCTCGGACTCAATACGGTCCACTTTGATGTTCAGCACGTTTGCGATCATGCGTCTCCACAGCGGGCTCTTTGCACCGCCTCCGCAGATTTTCGTTCTCTCGATCTGGATGCCGAGGGATTTTGCTACCTCAAAGGAATCGCGGATCGCAAAGGCAACGCCCTCGAGAACAGCCTGGGTCATATCCTCTCTTGTGGTGTCCATGGTCAGGCCGATGAAGGTTCCTCTTGCATCCGGGTTGTTGTGCGGGGAACGCTCGCCCATCAGATACGGCAGGAAGAAGACATTATTCTCGCCAAGTTTTGTGATGTTCTCCTGCTCTTTTGTATATTCTTTTGTGCGGATGATTTCATCCATCCACCATTTGTTGCAGGAAGCTGCACTCAGCATGCATCCCATCAGGTGATAGTGGCCGTCTGCATGTGCGAATGCGTGCAGGGCATTGTGGCTGTCTACGCCGAATTTGCTGCTGGAAATGAATACGGTTCCGCTTGTACCAAGGGAAACGTTGCACATGCCGTCACCTACGGTTCCGGTTCCGACTGCGGCTGCTGCGTTGTCTCCGGCTCCTGCTACAACTTTACAGGTCTCCGGCAGTCCAAGTTCTGCTGCTGCTTCCGGTTTTAAGGTTCCGACAGCGTCAAAGCTCTCATGGAGCTCCGGCAGCATCTCCAGGGAAATACCGCAGATTTCTGCCATCTCTTTGGACCAGCATTTGTTCTTGACATCCATCAGAAGCATGCCCGATGCATCGGAGTAGTCGCTTACGAATGCGCCGGAGAGACGGTATGCCAGGTAATCTTTTGGAAGCATGATTTTGCAGATTTTTGCGAAGTTATCCGGCTCATTTTCTTTCACCCAGAGAATCTTCGGTGCGGTAAAGCCTGCAAATGCAATGTTTGCGGTGTACTCGGAGAGTTTTTCTTTTCCGATTACGGTGTTCAGATAATCGGTCTGTTTTGCGGTACGGCCGTCGTTCCAGAGGATCGCCGGGCGGATGACGTTATCGTTCTCATCCAGGATGACAAGGCCATGCATCTGGCCGCCGAAGCTGATGCCGGCTACCTGGGATTTGTCTACGTCTTTTACCAGCTCGCGGATTCCCTCTTTGCTCTGCTCCCACCAGTCTTCCGGTTTCTGCTCAGACCAGCCTGGATGCGGGAAATACAGCGGATACTCTCTCGATACAATATTTACAATTTTGCCTTCCTCGTCCATCAGAAGCAGTTTGACAGCGGAAGTACCAAGGTCAACACCAATAAAATACATGTCGAATCTCCTTTTTCTACTCTTTTTCAAAAAGGGCGGCAGCAGACCTAGATCTCTGCTCCGCCCTTTTGCTTATGCGTTACTGCATATCTTTCTTATTTTTCAGTGAATCTTCCGGAACGGATTAGCCCCACGGATTCTCTGTCGGGTAACGAACACCCTTCGGCTGGTTGTAGCCGATCTCATCTACTTCAACACCGAGCATTTTGAATACTTCGAATAACGGTTTTCCGAAGTGTCCGAATGCTACTGCGCCGTGATGTGGATAGTTTTTCTCTACCAGTACGTGACGGTAGAATCTGCCCATCTCCGGAATAGCGAAGATACCGATGCTTCCGAAGGAACGTGTTGCTACAGGAAGAACCTCGCCCTCTGCGATGTATCCGCGCAGTTTTGCGTCAGATGTGCTCTGCAGACGATAGAAGGTGATGTCTCCAGGAACGATATCTCCCTCGAGGGTACCCTGTGTTACTTCTTCCGGAAGGGTTCTTGCCATGATCATCTGATATTTCATAGAGCAGAATGCCAGTTTGGTGGAAGCGGTATTTCCGCAGTGGAATCCCATGAAGGTATCTTTTAAGGTGTAATCAAATTTGCCTTTGATTTCGCTCTCATACATATCCTTCGGAACGGTGTTGTTGATGTCGAGGAGTGTTACGGTGTCTTTGGATACAACGGTTCCGATGAACTCGGACAGTGTTCCGTAGATATCTACCTCACAGGATACCGGGATGCCCATCTTGGTCAGACGGCTGTTGACATAGCAAGGAACGAATCCGAACTGTGTCTGGAATGCCGGCCAGCATTTTCCGGTCAGGGTTACGTATTTTCTGGATCCTTTGTGTGCTTCGATCCAGTCTAACAGGGTGATCTCGTACTGAGCCAGTTTCGGCAGGATTTCCGGTTTCAGGTTTCCTTCGCCGAGCTCTTTTGCCATATCTTCTACGACTGCCGGGATTCTCTCGTCGCCTGCGTGTTTGTTGAATGCTTCAAACAGGTCAAGCTCGGAGTTCTCTTCAATTTCTACGCCGAGGTTGTACAGCTGTTTGATCGGTGCGTTACATGCCAGGAAGTTGGTCGGACGCGGTCCGAAGCTGATGATTTTCAGGTTCTTAACAGCTACAACTGCAGTTGCAACCGGTACGAAATCTTTGATCATGGCTGCTACGTCTTCTGCATCGCCAACCGGGTACTCCGGAATGTATGCGTGCAGGTTGCGCAGTTTCAGGTTGTAGCTTGCGTTCAGAACGCCGCAGTATGCATCGCCGCGTCCGCCTACAAGGTCGTCGCCGGTCTCTTCTGCTGCTGCTACTACCATGCAAGGTCCGTCGAAGTATTTTACAAGCAGGGTTTCCTCGGTCTCCGGTCCGAAGTTTCCAAGGTATACAACAAGTGCATCACACTCTGCTTTTTTCAGGTCTTCGAGTGCGTTCATCATGTCGATTTCATTCTCGACGATGATTGGACATTCGTAGATTTCTCCGTCGTATGCTTTTACGACTGCTTTTCTTCTGTTCTCGGAAAGGCTGTTCGGGAAGCAGTCACGGCTTACTGCAACGATACCTAATTTGATTTCCGGTGTATTGTTGATCATTTTTGAAGATCCTCCTTTTTGGGTTTTCTTGGTTTTTGGTTTCTTTTTATGTTCAGAACTGCTCTTTTGGGGCAGTGTTTCTGATTTCTGGTTTTGTCTCTGGTTTTATTTTACCGAGAGGTTTTCTCCTTTGATGCCTGCTACGCTTCCGGCGATGTTTGCATCCGGGTGGCTTAAGAGCCATTTGTTTCTGGCGAAGAGCAGGTCGTCTTCCGGGGTGTGTTTTTCTTCCAGGGTGATGTCGGTATTGGTTCCTTTTGGAAGGACTACGACGCATTTGAAGCCGCTGGCTGCCACGTTGCATGGTGCGTAGTGGAGGGTGGTTGCGTAGACTTCAATGGTGGTTCCGGCCGGGATTAAGAAGGCCTCCATTTTGGATGAGTCGTAGGTGTGGTCTTCGGTGATGTCCTGTTCTTTTCCGAGGATCAGGATCAGGTCGGTTACGGCGATGTTGATTTCGCTGTCGCGGTGGTATTCTACGGCGTTCAGTAAATGGTTGTGGCCGGTGCAGGAGGCGATCCGGGACGGCCTGGCCATACAAGTG
>OGRA01000686.1_pt1 | contig 35519 bp, 29 predicted proteins | sample 1553351 | NCBI WGS metagenome assembly OGRA01 (sample SAMEA2580056, study PRJEB22360) | human gut metagenome | biome: human gut; feature: human-associated habitat; material: faeces | place: Denmark | collected 2008/2010
GAGATCATCCTTATGGGGGGCGGGGGCCCTGCGGGATATCCGGCTGCCGAGAGAGCAGCTGCCAGCGGTCTGAAAACCGTCTTGTTTGAAAAGAAAGCCATAGGCGGCGTATGCCTGAACGAGGGATGTATTCCCACAAAAACACTGTTGTATTCTGCCAAGCTGTGGGATACGATGAAAGGCGCTGCCAAGTACGGAATTACTGTTCCCGATGCACCCGCTTTCGATATGGGAAAGATTATCGACCGTAAAGATAAAGTTGTGAAGAAGCTGACGGGCGGCGTGAAGATGACGGTCGGTTCGTATGGAGTCGCCATTGTGGAAAAAGAAGCTGTGATAGCGGGTGAGGAGAATGGAATGTTCCGCATCGTGGCGGGTGGAGAAACCTATGAAGCCACTTACCTGCTGGTGTGTACCGGTTCCGATACGGTTATTCCGCCTATACCGGGATTGTCCGATACGGATTACTGGACTTCCAAAGAAGCGCTCGAAAGTAAGGAACTTCCCCGGTCGCTGGTTATCATCGGCGGCGGTGTCATCGGCATGGAGTTTGCCTCCTTCTTCAATAGTATGGGGGTGAAGGTGAGCGTGGTTGAAATGATGCCCGAAATATTAGGGGCAATGGACAAGGAGACCGCTGGCATGCTGCGTTCGGAGTATTTGAAGCGTGGCGTCAACTTCTATTTGGGCACGAAAGTGACGGCTGTGTCCCATGAAGGGGTGACCGTTGAAAAAGACGGCAAGGCTTCGCTGATAGAGGCCGGGAAAATTTTGGTAAGCGTAGGGCGCAAGGCAAACCTCGGCCAAGTAGGGCTGGATAAGCTGAATGTCGAACTGCTGCGTAACGGTGTGAAAGTGGATGAGCACATGCAGACCTCCCATCCTCGTGTTTATGCCTGTGGCGACATAACAGGCCGTTCCATGCTGGCGCATACGGCAATTCGTGAGAGTGAGGTGGCGGTTAATCACATTCTGGGAGTAGAGGATGCGATGAACTACGACTGCATACCGGGTGTGGTCTATACCAATCCGGAAGTTGCCGGGGTGGGAAAGACCGAAGAGGAACTGAAAGCACTCGGTACCGGCTATCACATACAGAAGCTGCCTATGGCGTATTCCGGTCGTTTTGTTGCCGAGAACGAGCTGGGCAATGGATTGTGCAAACTGGTGCTGGATGACGGCGACCGTATCATCGGTTGCCATTTGTTGGGCAATCCGGCATCGGAAATTATTGTGGCGGCGGGCATTGCCGTTCAGCATGGATATACGGTGGAGGAGTTCCAGAAGAGCGTATTCCCGCATCCCACGGTGGGAGAGATCTTTCACGAAACACTTTTTGCGTGATGTTCTGTATCGATAACCGCTGTACGGATGTGTATTTCAATCTGGCGGCAGAAGAATATCTCCTGAAGAAAAAGAAGGACAACTTCTTTATGATGTGGCAGTCCGTCCCTTCTGTGGTGATAGGAAAGCATCAGAGTGTGCGGAAGGAAGTGGATGAGAAGTATATACACGAGAATAATATCCTGTTGGCACGCCGCTTTTCCGGTGGCGGGGCGGTTTACCATGACGAGGGCAACCTCAATCTGAGCTTTATGGAAACGGTGGAGCGTCCCGACTTCGAATACTACTTGCAGCAGACGGTGGACTTTCTCGAAAGCCTCGGCATAGTGGCGTACACCGACAAGCGGATGGGCATTTATGTAGACGATCGGAAAGTGTCGGGCAGTGCGCAGTGCATCCATAAGAACAGGGTGATGTATCATTGTACCCTGCTGTATTCCGCCAATCTGCAAGCGCTGGATGCCGCATTGTGCGGAAGGAGCGACGGAGAGGACCTGCTGCCCGGTTCGCGTGTGTTGCGGGCCGTTCCTTCGGTACGCAGTGCGGTGGCGAATATCAGTGAGTATCTGCTGCCTGCCGTACCTCTGAAGCGCTTTGCCCGTTTGCTGTTCCACTTCTTCTTTGAAGGAGGAGATAACCGCATCTATCGTTTTACTCCTGAGGACTTGGCGGCGATCGGGCAATTAAAAGCAGAAAAGTATGCTTGTGGAGAGTGGATATACGATAGGGTGGCATTAGCTCCGGCGTAGGGAAAACCTTACTTCCGGATGATTTGTTTATTATCAAGAACTAATAACTTAAAACTTAACTATATGTCGGGATTTGAAATAAAGATGCCCAAGCTGGGCGAAAGTATAACCGAAGGAACCATTGTTTCCTGGTCGGTACAAGTGGGCGATGTTATCCGGGAAGATGACGTGCTGTTCGAAGTGAATACTGCTAAAGTCAGTGCGGAGATACCTTCGCCGGTGGCAGGCAGGATAGTGGAGATACTATTTAAGGAAGGTGATACCGTTGCGGTGGGTACGGTGGTGGCTGTGGTGGATATGGGCGGAGATGATGAGCCTTCCGAACCTTCTGCCGGTACGAAAGAAAGCGTAAAGGCTCCGGTTGCGGATAATACGGGAGCAGGGACTTCCCCGGTTCCGGTGCAGGAACTTCCTAAAGCGCAGGCAGCCGGTTCGGAGAATGAACGCTGGTATTCTCCGGTGGTTCTCCAATTGGCCCGCGAAGCCCGGATATTGCAGGAGGAGTTGGATAGGATACCGGGTACAGGCTATCAGGGACGTTTGAGTAAAAAGGACATCAAGCAATACATCATACAGAAGCAGAATGGTGCGGCGGGCGTTGCTGCCGCGAAACCGACTGTGGCGGCAGTGCCTCAATCTTCACCTGTAACGGCTACCTCTGTTGCAGAGGGTATCGAGGTGAAGGAGATGGATCGTGTCCGTCGGATGATTGCCGACCACATGGTGATGTCCAAACACACTTCGCCGCATGTCACTACCCTGGTGGAAGTGGATATGACGAAATTGGTGAAGTGGCGCGAAAAAAACAAGGAGGCTTTCTTTAAACGTGAAGGGGTGAAGCTGACCTATATGCCTGCCATTACCGAAGCGACTGCCAAAGCGCTGGTTGCCTATCCGCAGGTGAACGTCTCCGTAGAAGGTTACAATATCCTGTTCAAGAAACATATCAATGTGGGAATAGCCGTATCGCAAAACGACGGCAACCTGATTGTTCCCGTTGTGCATGATGCCGACAGGCTGAACCTGAGCGGGCTTGCCATTGCGATAGACGGCTTGGCTGCCAAGGCGCGCATCAACAAGCTGATGCCGGACGACATAGCGGGCGGCACGTTTACGATTACCAATTTCGGCACGTTCAAGTCGCTGTTCGGTACGCCTATCATCAATCAGCCGCAAGTAGCCATATTGGGAGTGGGGGTGATAGAGAAGAAGCCAGCCGTTATGGAGACGCCCGAAGGGGATGTGATAGCTATCCGGCATAAGATGTATCTCTCCTTGTCCTACGACCACCGCGTGGTGGACGGGTCGCTGGGCGGCAATTTCCTCTATTTCATCAAGAACTATCTGGAGAACTGGAATGAGTAAAAACAAAAAATGAGTATTATGAAGAAGTATGATATAAAAACCACCGATACGGAAACGTTGAAGAAGTGGTACTATTTAATGACTCTGGGGCGTGCGCTTGATGAAAAAGCGCCTGCCTATCTGTTGCAGTCATTAGGTTGGTCGTACCATGCGCCTTATGCCGGACACGACGGCATACAGCTGGCAATGGGACAAGTGTTTACCCAAGGGGAAGATTTTCTCTTCCCTTATTACCGGGATATGCTGACGGTGCTTTCGGCGGGAATGACTCCCGAAGAACTGATATTGAACGGCATCTCGAAGGCTACGGATCCGGGAAGCGGCGGACGCCACATGTCCAACCACTTTGCCAAACCGGAGTGGCATATCGAGAATGTATCCTCGGCAACGGGTACGCATGACCTGCATGCTGCCGGTGTGGCGCGTGCCATGGTGTATTACGGGCATAAAGGGGTGGTCATCACCTCGCATGGAGAGTCGGCTTCGTCCGAGGGTTTTGTATATGAGGCTGTCAATGGTGCGAGCTTGGAGCGTTTGCCGGTCATTTTTGTCTGGCAGGACAACGGGTATGGCATTTCCGTTCCGAAGAAGGACCAGACCGCAGCGCGTAAGGTTGCCGATAATTTTTCCGGTTTCAAGAACCTGAAAATCATCCATTGCAACGGTAAGGACGTTTTCGATTCGATGAATGCGATGACCGAGGCGCGGGAGTATGCATTGCTCAACCGCAATCCGGTGATTGTGCATGCCAACTGTGTGCGCATCGGTTCGCACTCCAATTCGGATAAACACACCCTCTATCGCGATGAAGGGGAGCTGGCGTATGTCAAGGCTGCCGACCCTTTGATGAAGTTCCGCCGGATGCTGTTGCGTTACAAACGTTTCACAGAAGAAGAGCTGAAAGCGGTTGAGGAAAAAGCGAAGAAAGACTTGTCCGCAGCCAATCGTAAGGCGCTGGCAGCTCCCGATCCTGATCCGGAGGCCATATTCAATTATGTATTGCCCGAATCCTATGAACCTGAAAAGTATAAGGACGGCGTGCATCACGAGACGGAAGGAGAGAAAGTGTTTCTGGTGAATTCTATCAATGAAACCTTGAAAGCGGAATTCCGGCGTAATCCCGATACGTTTATTTGGGGGCAGGATGTTGCCAATAAGGACAAGGGCGGCGTTTTCAATGTCACTAAGGGCATGCAGCAGGAGTTTGGAGAGGCGCGTGTGTTCAGTGCTCCCATTGCCGAAGACTATATTGTGGGTACGGCAAACGGTATGAGCCGTTTCGACCCCAAAATACGTGTCGTGATAGAAGGTGCAGAGTTTGCCGATTACTTCTGGCCGGCTGTGGAGCAGTATGTGGAGTGCACGCACGAATACTGGCGCAGCAATGGCAAGTTTGTCCCCAACGTGACGTTGCGTCTGGCTTCGGGCGGTTACATCGGCGGAGGATTGTACCACTCTCAGAATATTGAGGGAGCGCTGGCCACCCTGCCCGGTGCGCGGATCGTGTATCCCTCCTTTGCGGATGATGCCGCCGGACTGCTCCGTACGAGCATGCGCTCGCGGGGATTCACTTTGTTTTTGGAACCGAAAGCATTGTATAATTCGGTGGAGGCGGCAACGGTGGTACCCGATGACTTTGAGGTCCCGTTCGGCAAGGCGCGTATCCGCAGGGAAGGTTCCGATTTGAGTATAATCACTTACGGCAACACAACGCACCTCTGTCTGAATGTGGCGGAACGCCTCGAAAAGGAGGGTGGATGGAAAGTAGAGGTCATTGATATACGTTCTTTGATCCCGCTGGACAGGGAGACTATTTACGGGTCTGTGAAGAAGACGGGGAAAGCATTGGTCGTACACGAGGATAAGGTGTTCGGTGGGTTCGGCGGGGAGATTGCCGCAGGCATCGGCTCGGACATGTTCCGCTATCTGGATGCTCCGGTGCAGCGGGTAGGGTCGACCTTTACTCCTGTGGGCTTTAATCCCATATTGGAACGTGCTGTCCTGCCGGATGCAGACCGGATTTATGAAGCGGCTAAGAAGCTGTTGGAATTTTAATTAAAGATGAACGGTTTATGAAAAAAATAGGATTGTTTTATGCTGCCAATGCTGTGAAAACCTCACAAGTGGCAAAGAAGATTCGTAAAGTCCTGGGTGCGGAGAATGTGGACATTATCCCTGCCGAACAGGCATGGGGTAATGATTTTGAGGCTTATGATAATTTGATTATCGGGGTGTCTACCTGGTTTGACGGGGAACTGCCCACTTACTGGGACGAACTGATCCCTGAGTTGGAGACGTTGGACTTGAAAGGGAAGCGCGTCGCTCTTTTCGGCTTGGGTGACCAAGTGAATTATCCCGATAATTTTGCCGATGGGCTGGGGCTTCTGGGCGATGCTTTTGAAAAGGCGGGAGCTTCTTTAGTGGGATTTACTTCCACTAAAGACTATTCATTCAACCGGTCGAAGGCTTTGCGCGGCAATGAATGGTGCGGCTTGGTTCTCGACTTTGAGAATCAGTCGGAGATGACCGACGGGCGTATCAAAGCCTGGTGCGACCGGCTGAGGGCTGAACTCTTATAGCAATAGCCGGCCTACGGCTTCCGCGCATCTCTCTCCGTCAATTCCTGCCGAAACGATGCCGCCGGCATATCCGGCTCCTTCGCCGCAGGGGAACAACCCCTTCAGGCGAACGTGCTGCAAGGTGTCTTTGTCTCTGATGATGCGGACCGGGGATGATGTACGGGTTTCCACTCCGATCATGGTGGCTTCGTTGGTAAGGAAGCCGTGACTGTATTTGCCGAACTGCTGGAAACCTTTGCTCAACCGGTTGGCTATGAATGGCGGCATCCAGAAGTGCAGGGGCGACGATACTAAGCCGGGTGCGTACGAGCTTTCGGGCAGGTCGTAGCTGAGTTTTTTCTTCGTGAAGTCTGCCATGCGCTGTGCGGGCGCCGTTTGCTTCATATTGCCTTGTTGCCAGCAAAGGTATTCCAGGGATTCTTGGAAGTACATCATGCTGAGCTGGGAGTTGAGAGTTGAAAGCCGGGGATCGGCTACGCCGTCTTGTTGTGCGGTTGGTTCTTCACTCATTATTCTTAATTCGTCATTGGCCAAGTCCTCCGGGCGCAGTTCCACTACCATTCCCGAATTGCTCCAGCGGGAGCCGCGGTTGCTGGGGCTCATGCCGTTGACAACGATTTGGCGGGGGCCGCTGGCTGCCGGAACCACAAAACCGCCGGGGCACATGCAAAAGCTGTACACGCCTCTTCCGTCCACTTGGGTGACGAAGCTGTATTCTGCGGCGGGCAGGTATTTGCCGCGGCCGTCCCGGCTGTGATACTGTATCCGGTCTATCAGCTCGGCCGGATGTTCCAGACGCACTCCTACGGCGATGCCTTTGGCTTCTATTTCCACTTGGTTGGCTGCCAGCCAGCGGTACACATCACGTGCGGAATGTCCGGTGGCGAGTATGACGGGGCCGAGGAGGGTCTGTCCGGTATTGGTTTCGATGCCTTTCACTTCGTCGTTCTCAATAATCAGGGCGTCCATGCGCGTTTCAAAGTGCACTTCGCCGCCACAGGCGATAATGGTGTTCCGCATATTCTCTATGACCCGCGGCAGCTTGTCTGTTCCGATGTGGGGATGGGCGTCGACAAGGATGGAAGGCGAGGCGCCATGCTGGCAGAATACGTTCAGTATTTTGTCTACATTTCCCCGTTTCTTGCTGCGGGTGTAGAGCTTGCCGTCCGAGTAAGCTCCCGCGCCCCCTTCTCCGAAACTGTAATTGGATTCCGGGTTGACGGTCTGTTCCCTTCCTATCAAGGCGAGGTCTTTTTTGCGGTCGCGTACGTTCTTGCCGCGCTCCACGATGACGGGGCGCAAGCCGAGTTCTATCAGGCGCAGGGCGGCGAATAGTCCGCCGGGACCGGCTCCTACAACGACCACCTGCGGTTTGTCCGACACATTATTATATATAGTCTCCCTGTACTCACCCTCTTTCGGCATTTCATTGAGATAGACGCGTACGGTCAGGTTTACGAAGATAGTCCGCTGGCGCGCATCAATGCTGCGTTTCAGGATTCGTGTAGCTGTGATGTCGCGTATGTTCAGTCCTTTCTCTTGTATGAGGTATTCTTTCAGGCGCTGTTCATTGGCCGCTGTTTCGGGCAATATGCGCAGTTGGTATTCTTGTATCATATTCTTTTTTCTTCATTAATAAAAACTCAGTGGGGCGCTGTGCCCCTGTGGAGGATCTATTCCCTGTGGCGGGCTTATCCGAACAATGCCCGGAACGCCTCTTCCACCTTTCTCACCGGTATAAGTTCGATTTTCAGCTTGGAAGTGTTCAGTCCCTGCATATTGTATTTGGGAAGTATGAACCGCTTGAAGCCGAGTTTCTCCGCTTCGCCGATGCGTTGTTCGATGCGGTTGACGGGGCGGATTTCACCGGACAGCCCTATTTCTCCCGCCATGCATATCTCAGGCTCTATGGCTGTGTCCATATTGCTGGAGAGGATGGCGCTGATGACGGAGAGGTCGATGGCGGGGTCGTTGACTTTCAGTCCGCCGGCAATGTTGAGGAATACATCTTTTTGGGCGAGCTTGAAGCCGACGCGTTTCTCCAGTACGGCAAGCAGCATATTCATTCTCCGTATGTCGAAGCCGGTGGCGGAGCGTTGCGGATTTCCATAAACGGCACTGCTCACCAACGCCTGCGTCTCTATCAGGAACGGGCGGATGCCTTCTATGGCGGAAGCAATGGCTATGCCGCTCATCCCCTCATGGTCTTGGGTGAGAAGCAGTTCCGAAGGGTTGCTCACCTGCCGCAATCCGTCTTGCCTCATCTCGTAGATGCCCAGTTCGGCAGTGCTTCCGAAGCGGTTCTTGATGCTGCGCAGGATGCGGTACATATAATGCTGGTCGCCTTCAAACTGGAGTACGGTGTCTACGATGTGTTCCAGCACTTTGGGACCGGCAATGCTTCCTTCCTTATTGATGTGACCGATAAGGATTACCGCCGTATGCGTCTCTTTGGCAAAGCGCAGGATAGAGGCGGAGCACTCCCTGACTTGGGCTATGCTGCCCGGAGAGGATTCGAGCGTTTCCGTTGAAATGGTCTGTATGGAGTCTATGACAACGAGGTCGGGACGTGTATTCTTTATGTGTACATAGATCTGTTCCAAAGAAGTCTCACAGACAATCAGGCAGTCGGCGGAGTTGCTTGTCAGGCGGTCGGCACGCAGCTTCAACTGCCGGGCGCTTTCCTCGCCTGATATGTAGAGAATGCGTTTCTCCGGTATCTGAAGCATGGTTTGCAGCACCAGTGTGGATTTTCCGATGCCCGGTTCGCCGCCTATCAATACCAGTGAACCTTGCACCAGACCGCCGCCCAGCACGCGGTTCAGCTCTGCGTCGTGCAGGTCGATACGGGGCTCATCGTCAGCGGCAATCTCATTTAAAGTGACGGGTTTGGCTTTGGCTGTCTCTATGCCCGATACCGGACGCTTGTTTACGGTTTCCTTCCGCACTATCTCTTCCACATAGGTATTCCATTCTCCGCACGACGGGCATTTGCCCACCCATTTGGGCGACTCTTGTCCGCAGTTGCTGCATACATAGACTGTTTTCTCCTTTGCCATAAAAGAATTTCCATTAGAATTAACTGCCCAAAGGTACGATTTTTCATCGCTGGGTTGATAGGGTGGGCGTTGTTTTTAATGCCGATCCGCATTTTTGTTGTTTTGCCTGAAAAGTCCGGTTGTCCGGAGCGTATTTCCGGAGGAGGTAGTGGTAGGGGAACACAGTCGTAATGGGAGCCTCTTTCAGTCGTAATGGGAGGCAGGTTCAGTCGTATTGGGAACTGCTTTCAGTCGTATTGGGAATAAAGTCCCACCCCTAAGAAAAAGGGTGGGACTATAACCTTGCTGTCAGCCAGATAGTTACGTAATCGTAATTTCACCTGCAATGGGGCGGTTCATCAATTCGCGCACTTCTGCGGGGGAGTAGTTGTGCCCCAACAGGAACATCAGTTTGGTGACGGCAGATTCGGTAGTACTGTCATATCCGCATACAACGCCGGCCTGCATCAGCCGGTAGCCCGTTTCGTAGCGTTCCATTTCTACCGTACCGGCACTGCATTGGGTGACGTTCACAATCACAATGCCTTGTTCGCAGGCATCGTGCAGGCGGCGAAGGAACCACTCTTTCCGGGGGGCATTGCCCGAACCGTATGTCTCCAGCACCACCGCTTTCAGTCCTTCTATGGAGAGGATGGCATCTACTACGCTCTCCTGAATACCGGGGAAGAGCTTCAATATGGCAATATTGGTATCGAGCAGGTAGTGCGGTTGCAACCCGCCCTGTGTGCTTTCCGTATGAATTTGCACATTGTTATATTTGATGTGTATGCCGGCGGAGGCGAGTACCGGATAATTGAACGAACGGAAAGCGTTGAAGTTTTCGGCATTGATTTTGGTGGTGCGGTTGCCGCGCATCAGGTGATTCTCGAAAAAGATGCACACTTCCGGTACAAAGGGACGTCCGCCGGGATGCCGCGCTGTGGCGATCTCGATACTCGTCAGCAGGTTCTCCTTGCCGTCCGTACGGAGCACGCCGATGGGAAGCTGCGACCCGGTGAGGATGACGGGCTTGTTGAGCCCTTCGAGCATGAAGCTGAGGGCAGATGCTGTGTAGGCCATGGTGTCCGTTCCATGAAGGATGACAAAGCCGGTGTACCGTTCGTAGTTGTCGCTGATGATGCGTACGAGTTTGCGCCAGGCATCCGGATCCATGTCCGAAGAGTCCATGGGAGGGTCGAACTGATAGGTGTCTATGCGGAACGTAAAATTCTGGAGTTCGGGCACATGCTTCTGTAAGTGTTCAAAGTTGAAGTTCTCCAATGCTCCGGTTTCTGTGTTCTCTATCATTCCGATAGTTCCCCCGGTGTAAATTAACAAAACGGAAGTATTATTTGGGATCATACGCTCGATTCTTACATGATTACTATGCAAAGATAGTAATATATCTCTAAAACAATAGCAAAGTGTTAGAAAACTGCGTCCGGATTGCTCTCTTCCCTTGGCAGAAAGTGCAAATCTGTCAGTCGTGAAATGTACATATTTCTGTCCTTAATGAAGCGAATATGTATTTTTATCGCAAAAAAGTCGTAAAATGTGATAGTTTGAATATTTTTATTGTTACTTTTGCAACACTTATCATAAACGATAGCAGTAAGAGACAATGAACAAGTACTATCAACATACAGTCACATCCATGTGCACCATGACCCTTAGGGGTTGGGGATAGTATTTTGTGTTTCTACGTGTTACACTAATTTTCAGTCATTTCATTTAGCTTTCGTCACAGAGAACCGCAGCGTCTCACAAAATTTGCTTGTGCAGTTCCGCGTGATTCCGGTGGCGGGAAAGAAAAAAGCCCTGTGAGACCCCTGCATCCTCTGTGATGAACATCTCATCCGGGAGTATTTCAAGTATTAATAATAAAAACACCAATATAATGAAAGTAATAAAATTCGGCGGAACATCCGTAGGTTCTGCGAACAGCATTTTAAGCGTTAAGAGAATTGTAGAAGCTATCAATGAGCCTTTAATAGTAGTGGTTTCCGCGTTGGGCGGCATTACGGACAAGCTGATCAATACCTCGAAAATGGCGGCATCCGGTGATGCTTCGTACGAGAATGAGTTTCGTGAGATTGTCTACCGCCATGTGGAAATGATAAAGGAGGTGATTCCGGCAGGCGAGTCCCAAGTGGCGTTGCAGCGTCAGGTGGGAGAGTTGCTGAACGAACTGAAGGACATCTTCCAGGGTATTTACCTGATTAAAGACTTGTCGCAGAAGACATCCGATACGATTGTAAGTTACGGCGAGCGCCTTTCCTCCATCATCGCAGCGCAACTGACGGGTGCGGAATGGTTCGATTCGCGCCGGTTCATCAAGACGGAGAAGAAGCATTCCAAGCATGTGCTGGATGCGGAGCTTACCACCGCTTTGGTGCGCGAGACATTCAAGGATATGCCCAAACGCGTACTGGTTCCGGGATTCATCTCTACGGACAAGACTACCGGTGAGGTCACCAATCTGGGGCGCGGCGGTTCCGACTATACGGCAGCCATCATTGCTGCGGCGCTGGATGCCGATGCATTGGAGATATGGACGGATGTGGACGGCTTCATGACTGCCGATCCGCGTGTGATTTCCACTGCCTATACCATCAATGAACTGAGCTATGTAGAAGCTACCGAGCTTTGTAACTTCGGGGCCAAAGTGGTGTATCCGCCTACTATTTATCCGGTCTGTCACAAGAACATACCTATTATAATAAAGAATACTTTCAATCCCGAAGGGGCGGGAACGGTTATCAAGCAAGAAGTCTCCAGTCCGCAGAGCAAGGCCATCAAGGGTATCTCGTCCATTAATGATACGAGCCTGATAACGGTGCAGGGCCTTGGCATGGTTGGCGTGATTGGTGTGAACTATCGCATCTTCAAAGCTTTGGCAAAGAACGGCATCAGTGTGTTCCTCGTTTCGCAGGCCTCTTCGGAGAACTCCACTTCCATCGGTGTGCGCAATGCGGATGCCGACCTGGCTTGTGAGGTGCTGAATGAGGAGTTTGCCAAAGAGATTGAAATGGGAGAGATTTCGCCCATACAGGCGGAGAAAGATTTGGCTACGGTGGCCATTGTAGGCGAGAATATGAAGCATACGCCGGGTATTGCCGGCAAGTTGTTCGGCACGCTGGGACGCAACGGTATCAATGTGATAGCCTGTGCGCAGGGTGCTTCGGAAACGAATATCTCGTTCGTCGTGGACAGTAAGTCGCTGCGCAAGTCCTTGAATGTCATTCACGACTCTTTCTTCCTGTCGGAATATCAGGTGCTGAACCTCTTTATCTGCGGGGTCGGTACGGTGGGCGGCAGTCTGATAGAACAGATTCACAGCCAGCGCCAGAGATTGATGCAGGAGAATGGCCTGCAACTGAATGTGGTGGGTATTGCCGATGCCTCCAAGGCGATGTTCGGCCGCGAGGGGTTCGACCTGGGACGTTTTCGTGAAGAGTTGGCGGAGAAAGGCAAGGAAAGCTCGCTGGATACGCTTCGTGATGAGATTATCGGCATGAATATCTTCAACTCCGTATTCGTGGACTGTACGGCAAGTGCGGGTGTGGCGTCTTTGTACAAAGACCTTCTGATGCATAATGTGTCGGTGGTTGCAGCTAATAAGATTGCTGCCTCTTCGGAATACGAGAACTATCGTGAACTGAAGCAGATAGCCCGCCAGCGTGGTGTGAAGTATCTGTTTGAAACGAATGTCGGTGCAGGCCTGCCCATCATCAATACGATTAACGACCTTATACATAGCGGTGACAAGATACTGAAGATTGAGGCGGTGCTGAGTGGCACGCTGAATTATATCTTCAACAAAATCAGTGCGGACATTCCTTTCAGCAAGACCATTAAGATGGCGCAGGAGGAACGTTATTCCGAACCCGACCCGCGCATCGACCTTAGCGGTAAGGATGTGATTCGCAAACTGGTGATTCTGGCGCGTGAAGCGGGCTATCGCATCGAACAGAGCGATGTGGAGAAGAACCTGTTCGTTCCCGATGATTTCTTTGAAGGCTCGCTGGATGATTTTTGGAAGAAGGTTCCGGGACTTGACGCCGACTTTGAAGCACGCCGCAAGGTGTTGGAAGCCGGGAACAAACACTGGCGTTTCGTTGCCAAACTGGAGAATGGCAAGGCATCCGTAGGCTTGCAGGAAGTAGGTGTGAACCATCCGTTCTATGGTTTGGAGGGCAGCAACAACATCATCTTGCTGACCACAGAACGTTATAAGGAATACCCCATGATGATACAAGGTTACGGAGCCGGCGCAGGCGTGACGGCTGCGGGTGTCTTTGCGGACATCATGAGCATTGCGAACGTTTAATTAAATGAAGAATGATGAAACACATTATTATATTAGGTGACGGCATGGCCGACTGGCCCGTAAAGTCTTTGGGCGGAAAGACCTTGTTGCAGGCAGCCAAAACACCCTATATGGATAAACTCGCCCGAATGGGGCGCGTGGGCAGGCTCAAGACTGTTGCCGACGGTTTTCATCCGGGCAGCGAGGTGGCCAATATGTCCGTACTGGGCTACAACCTGCCGAAAGTGTACGAGGGACGCGGCCCGCTGGAGGCGGCAAGTATCGGCGTAGACCTGAAGCCCGGTGAAATGGCGATGCGCTGTAATATTATTTGCATTGAGGGCGACGATATAAAGAACCATTCAGCCGGACACATCACGACCGAGGAGGCCGATGTGTTGGTGAAATATCTGCAGGAACACTTGGGAGATGAGCGCGTGCGCTTTCATACAGGTGTGCAATACCGTCACCTGCTGGTCATAAAAGGCGGAGACAAACGCATTGACTGCACGCCCCCGCACGATGTTCCTTTGAAACCCTATCGCCCCTTGCTGGTGAAGCCGATGGCAGGCACAGAGGATATCACTGTTCCCGAAGGTGAAGCCGACTTAACTCCCCGGCAGACTGCCGATTTAATAAACGACCTGATTATGCGTTCGCAGGCTCTGTTGAAGGAACATCCCATCAACAAGAAGCGCGCAGCCGCGGGCAAAGACCCTGCCAACAGCATCTGGCCATGGAGTCCCGGCTATCGTCCGCAAATGGAAAAGCTCTCGGATAAGTTCCCTCAGGTGAAGAGAGGTGCTGTCATCTCCGCCGTAGATCTGATTAACGGCATCGGAACCTATGCCGGATTGCGTCGCCTGACGGTGGAAGGTGCAACCGGACTTTACGACACCAATTACGAGAATAAGGTGGCGGCGGCCCTTGATGCACTGAAGACGGACGATTTTGTTTATCTGCATATCGAAGCCAGTGACGAGGCCGGCCATGAAGGGGATGTTTCGTTGAAGATGCAGACGATTGAGAACTTGGACAGTCGTGCCGTAGGCCCTGTCTATGAAGCGGTGAAAGATTGGGAAGAGCCGGTTGCCATTGCCGTTTTGCCCGATCATCCCACTCCTTGCGAGCTTCGTACGCATACCAATGAGCCGGTGCCTTTCTTCATCTGGTATCCGGGCATTGAGCCGGACGAGGTGCAGACATTCGACGAGGTTGCCGCTTGCAGCGGCAGCTATGGCATGATGAAAGAAGATGAGTTTATAAATGAATTTATGAAAGAATTATGAAAGAATTATGAAATATTACAGTACTAACAAACAGGCGCCCGATGCTACTTTGGAAGAGGCCGTAGTGAAAGGGCTTGCCGCTGACAAAGGACTTTTCATGCCCTTTGCCATCAAACCGTTGCCGCAGGATTTTTACGACAGCATTGACACGCTTGGCTTTCAGGAGATAGCCTACCGGGTGGCGGATGCTTTCTTTGGAGAGGATGTTCCGGCAGATACGTTGAAACAGATTGTGTATGACACGCTGAGTTTTGATGTGCCTTTGGTGAAGGTGACGGAGAATATCTATTCCCTTGAGCTGTTTCATGGACCTACGCTTGCCTTTAAGGATGTGGGCGGCCGTTTTATGGCGCGTCTGCTGGGCTATTTCATCAGGAAAGAGGGCAAGAAGCAGGTGAACGTACTGGTTGCCACTTCGGGGGATACGGGCAGCGCCGTAGCCAACGGTTTCCTCGGTGTGGAAGGAATCCATGTTTATGTACTTTATCCGAAAGGCAAGGTGAGCGAAATTCAGGAGAAGCAGTTCACTACGCTGGGACAGAACATCACAGCCCTTGAGGTGGACGGCACATTCGACGACTGTCAGGCGCTGGTGAAAGCCGCCTTCATGGACAAGGAGCTTAATGAGCATATGCAACTTACCAGCGCCAACTCCATTAATGTGGCGCGTTTCCTCCCGCAGGCCTTTTACTATTTCTATGCCTACGCCCAGTTGAAGCGTGCGGGAAAAGCCGGTGATGCCGTAATCTGCGTGCCGAGCGGTAATTTCGGCAATATAACGGCCGGCCTGTTCGGCAAGCGCATGGGATTACCAGTGAAACGTTTCATAGCTTCCAATAACCGTAACGATATTTTCTACCAGTATTTGCAGACGGGTGTTTATGCGCCGCGTCCCAGCATTGCCACAATTGCCAACGCCATGGATGTGGGCGATCCGAGTAACTTTGCTCGTGTGCTTGATCTTTACGGGGGTAGTCACGCAGCTATCTCCGCCGAGATAAGCGGCGCCACTTATACGGACGGACAGATAGCCGAAACCATGAAAGAGGTATGGAAAGGCAATCATTACTTGCTCGACCCTCATGGGGCATGTGGCTTCCGCGCGTTGCAAGAAGGGTTGCAGGCGGGCGAGACGGGTATCTTCCTGGAAACGGCCCATCCTGCCAAATTCAAAGATACGGTAGAGAAGATTATCGGCGAGGCTGTGCAGATACCGGAAAAATTGCAGGCCTTTATGCGCGGCGAGAAGAAGAGCTTGCCTATGTCGAAAGGCTTTGAGGACTTCAAACGCTATCTGATGAGTATCTGACCGGAGCAGGACTGTCGCATTGTGCCGGACAAAAGATTGTCCTGATACTTTGGGGCATTACCCGTTTCCGATGTCTCAAGGCTCAATGGGGAAATTCAGGAACAGTAGGTATTCTCCTTCAGCTTCGACTGTAAACTCAGTGCCGGTACATTCGTTGAGAGTGCCTTGCCACCAGTTGGTGAAGTCGCTGAGGGGATATACCAGTCCGATTCCATGCAGCCTGCGGGCGCCGAAGTTGATGATAGATACCTGCTGCCCCGGCCGGCAGGGGAGGGTACACGTGTCCCGGCAAGGGATGAAAACGCCATAGTCTGTATAAGTACATACATCGGCTCCGGCACGCATGTAGTCCATAAGCAGGCTGATATTTCCCAAAGTATGGTCTTCGCGTCTGCCGGTGGCGCCTACGATGGCTATCCGGCGTTTCCCTTGTGACAATAAGTAGCTGACGGCTTTGGTCTGGTCGTTGGTCTCCTGTTCGGAGATGCAGTGGAGCAGATGGCCGTACTTCCGGCGGTTCTCCTCGCAGATGGAGTCGCCATCGCCTATAATAAGATTGGGAATATGCCCCTGCCGGATGTATTCGTCTGCACCGCCGTCGCAACAAACCACATAAGGGGCGCTTTCCAGTATATGCAGGGGAAGGGAAGCCGTAGGATATTCCCCGTTAGCCAGAACCACTGCCTCGACTTCGGTGCAGCGGCTATACAACTTCGTTGTGCCTTTATATTCTTCTTTCATCACCTTGTTTCTTTATCATCCTTTCATCATCTTCTTCCATTTGAAGTAGCCAAAGATAGCGATTATTGTGTAAAGGGCATATAATGCAGCGGTAAAATCAAGTCCTTTGTAAACGTACAGGCCGGCGCTTACGGCATCCACGCCAATCCATGCCCACCATTGCTCTACGTATTTCCGCGCCAGCATCCACATGCCGATGATGCTTAGTGCGGTGGTGAAAGAATCCAGCAAGGGGACATTGCTGTCTGTGAAGTTTATGAGTATCCAGGCAATGCCTGCAAACGTGGCGGCAAATACGGCAGTGAGCGGCAGCAGATAGTGCAACGGCATACGGGTAATGGGTGGTTTCTGCTGCGGGTTCTCTATATTCGCGGCGGTCTTTTTGAGGATTGTCCGCCGGAGGAACGCTCCGTACTTCCACATCATCCAGCCGTATATGGCAGCGCCAAGATAGTAGATGTTGATGCCGAAGTCGGCATATAGACCTGCGTTGTAGTAGACGAAGATGTAGATAGCAGGCATGATGATGCCTGCTATCCAAAGATATATACTTGCCTTGTACTCCAGCCAAAGGTAGAGAAGTCCTACAAGTGTTCCGATGATTTCGAGAGTTTGCTCCATAACAAATCTTGGGTGCCGAATGTTGGGACATTCATAATTAGGTATTTGGGTGTCAGAAACGCAGGGATATGTGCCCTAATACATTAGTACCTGCCTGTGCGGCATATCCTGCGTAGTTGTAGCGCACTTTCTGGCCGTCTTCATAATAGAAGCCGCTGCCTGCGTAGCCATTGTTCTCATATTCTTCGTTGAAGAGGTTATAGATGGTGCATCCTACGGTTATCGACTTTATTTTGGGTAACGCAAATGTATACGATAAGTTCAGGTTGCTGACGAAATAGGCATCCAGGATATGGTCTTTACAATCCAGGTTACTCATGTATTGTTTGCTGACGTATTGCGATTGCAAAGATGCCTCAAAGCCTTTGTATGTATAGCCGAAGCGATTGTTCAGCAGGAAATCGGGAGAGAAGGCGATATGGGTGTCGCCCAAATAAGTGCTCCACTTCTCACCTGCCGGATCTTCGTTCTCGTAAAGGGTTTCGGTGAAGTTCTCTACGCGGTTGCGGCTTAAGGTGGCGTTGATGTCCCATTGGAAGCCGCAAGGTAGCTTCAGACCCGCCATCAGCTCAATGCCCATGCGATAGCTGTCGGGGACGTTGGCGGCTACGGCTTCGCCGATTTCATTCAGCTCGCCGGTCAGTACCAGTTGGTCTTTGTAGTCCATGTAGTACAAATTGGCGCCGAGATTCAGCCATGAGTTGGCAAAGGTGTACCCCAATTCGTAGTCGAACAGACGCTCTGCTTTGGGATGTTCGGTAAACTTGCCGTCCGTATAGTTGTTACGCGTAGGCTCTTTGTGGGCTACGCTGAAAGAACCGTACACCCGGTTGTTGCGGTTGATCTGCCATGACAGCCCGGCTTTGGGATTGAAGAAATCGAACTTCTCGTGAATGGCAAGCTGTTGCAGCCCGTCGCCGGTGACACTGTTCCATTTGTCATTCTGCCCGTACATCTTATAGGAGATGTGGCGGTACTGCAAATCCGCATAGGCGTTGAGGCCGTCGCACAATTCATAGTCGGCTTTCAGGTAGAGGTTACCGTCATTCTTCGTGGCATTGTTGCGGTAGTAGTCTTTGTCGGGGTCGAGGGTGCCGATGTAGTTCTTTACCCACAGCACTTTGCCGAAGTGGTCGCCGTCGTAACGGTTCAATCCTCCGCCCAGGGATGCGTGCAGGCGGCTGCCTTTATAATTCACAGAGAAGATACCGCCGCCAAACCAATTGTCCATTGCTTTTTTGCGGATAAGGTCGCTCTTCTTTACAGTCTCACCGTCATGCTCATACGGCAGCAGACCGTATTCCACCAGCTTGCGGTTGTCCTTGTACTCCTGATAGTAGCCATCTCCTTTGGTATAGTGCAGACCTGCGTTCACGTTCCAGGCAGAGGTGAAGTTATGGTTAAAGAGCAGTTGGTAGTTCTTCTGCACGTAGTTGTCTGTTTGGTCTTCGTAGTAGTGGGCTGTGCCGTTGTCGTCGGTATACATATATCCGCAGGAGTTGTAACGGCGACCGTACTCCTTCATTTCTTCTTTGCTGGCATAGTTCCAGGCATGGTAGGTGCGTTCTTTGCCGCCGAAAGTTATCAGCTTGACCGAAGTGTTGTCATTGTAATATCCGCCTTGCAGGTAGTAAGAGTTCAGTCCTACCGATGCGCGGTCAATGTATCCGTCCGAACTGATGTTGGACAGGCGGGCATCGAAAGACCAATGGTCGTTGATGAGTCCTGTACCCACTTTCACCGTCTCCTTGTGTGTGTTGAACGAGCCGTACGAACCGTTCAGCTCGGCATACGGCTTCAGGGAGAAGTCTCCCGTCTGCATGTTGATGCTGGCTCCGAACGCTCCTGCACCATTGGTGGAGGTTCCTGCGCCGCGCTGTATCTGCATGTCTTTGACGGAAGATGCGAAGTCGGGCAGGTTCACCCAGAATACGTTGTGGCTCTCGGCATCGTTGATGGGAATACCGTTGGCGGTGACGTTGATGCGTGTTCCGTCCGTACCGCGCACTCTCAATGTCGTATAACCGATGCCGGCTCCGGCATCACTGGTGGTGATGGCGGACGGTGTCATGCTCAACAGGTACGGCAGGTCCTGGCCGAAGTTCTGCTTTTTGAGTTGGTCTTTGTTGATGTTGGTAAACGCCACCGGGGTAGTCCCTGTGGCACGTGTGGAGATAATCTCTACTTCCTGCAAGTCTATGACCCGCAGGCTGTCCTTTTCCTTTGTCTGTGCACAGACATTCAGCGCTGCCATAAACAGACACGCTGCCATTGCATACTTCTTCATTTGCAATTTTAACGATTAATGATTAATATAGAAAAGGGGAACTTTTCTTCTTTTCCCTCCGCCGGCACTACCCGGATCAGGTCAATGGGTATGTTCTCAGCCCGTCATATTAGGGCACCCCTTAGTTGAAATCGGATGCAAAAGTATCTCTTTTGATCGAAAGGTACAAATAAAGTGGCGGGGAAATGAAATTATTTGTTAATTTTGTCCCTGACTAATAATTAATCATTTATAATCTACAATTAATCATGTTATCATCTTTATTTATGGCGGCATTTGCCGCCCAAACTTCTGAAGAAGGTTTCAGCAAACTTCAGATTTTTATGCAGCAGCTGATAGATTGGGGAGTAGGAGCCGGAGGGCGCATCATAGGCGCTATTCTAATTTTTGTAGTCGGACGGTTCCTTATCTCTTTCATCAAGAAACTTGTGTCTAAGCTTCTTATGAAGCGACATATTGATGCCGGTATTCAGAGCTTCATCAAGAGTCTGGTGAACATACTGTTGACGATCCTGCTGATTATAGCCGTTATCGGTAAGTTGGGAGTGGAAACAACCTCGTTCGCTGCCCTGTTGGCATCTGCCGGTGTGGCGGTGGGTATGGCGTTGTCCGGAAACTTGCAGAATTTTGCAGGCGGACTTATTGTGTTGTTGTTCCGCCCGTTCAAAGTCGGCGACTGGATTGAAAGCCAGGGCGTGTCCGGTACGGTGCGTGAGATCCAGATATTTCATACCATTCTTACTACGGCCGATAACAAAGTTATTTATATTCCTAACGGTGCTTTGAGCAGCGGTACGGTGACTAATTACAGTCGTGAAGAGACGCGTCGTGTGGATTGGGTCATCGGCGTGGAGTATGGTGAGAATTATGATAAGGTAGAAAGTACCGTACGCCGCATACTTGCAGCCGATAGCCGCATCCTGAATACTCCGGAACCTTTCGTGGCACTTCATGCTTTGGACGCCAGCAGTGTGAATGTCGTGATCCGCGTTTGGGTGAAGAACAGTGATTACTGGGGAGTTTATTTTGATATGAACAAGACTATTTATGCTACATTCAACAAGGAAGGAATCGGGTTCCCGTTCCCGCAGTTGACGGTGCATCAGGCAAAGGATTGATGAACTTTCATAAAGTTTCGGATTTTTTTATATCAAAAGGGAGTTGCACCAAGTGTTACTCCCTTTTGATATAATGTATATGTCCTGTTTTTACCTCCCGTATGTTTCGAGTTCCTCTTCTGTTTCTTCGCAAGTATTTTGTTCCGGATTGAGCAGACGGTTGATCTCTCTCCGTTTGTTCAGGTCTGTGAAATAACTTTCTACTACTGCATACAGATTGAATCCTGTTGTGGAACCTGCTGCCAGTTCCAATGACTCAACCAGCTGTCCTACTGCCCGGTGAATGCGTTTCTTGTCAATGAAATGCAATTCATTACTATGAATCAAGTTCTTTTCCATAATGGTTGCTTCTTTAAATTAGTGCTGTTATAACATTCTGCCGGGCAAGTTAGTTCAGGTACAATGGGATATGGGAGACACAAAATGAACCGGTGGAGGAGAGAAAAACGGCCATCTGATGACTGGTTGCTCAATAAAAATTGATGAGAGGCAGGATGTGGCCTTATTTGAGAGGATTGTCTTGAAAAATATTAATCAATAATTGAGCCACAACCTGAACGCAGAGGCTTTGCCTTCGCTTATGATAATGTCCGATTTGAATGGCGGATGTACTACGACCTTTATCCTTCCTTTAAAAAAGGGAGCTGCCCGGTCAATGGCATCCACGTTAAGAACCATTTGCCGGTTCACACGAAAGAATTGTTCAGGATCCAGTTGTTCTTCCAGTTTATTTAAAGACAGGTCCAGTATATGTTCCCGGCCGCTTGGGGTGACTGCAAACGTCGTCTTTTCCTCCGAATAGAAATAGGCAATATCCTCCACCCGTAACAACCAGAACTCATCGGTCCCGGAAATAAGAAAACGACTTCTATATTTCTTTTCAGGATGTTTCAATGTCTCAAGCAGTGTTTCCATATATTTCTCCGATTTCAGCCATGCCTGACCATGGAGGATCTCATATTTGGCGATAGCATCCGATAAGCGTTGCTCGTCTACCGGTTTAAGTATATAATCTATGCTGTTTACGGAAAAAGCGCGTATGGCATATTGATCATATGCTGTTGTGAAGATAACGGCTGATTTCGGCTTGGCTGCAGACAGAAAGTCGAAGGCATCTCCGTCTGTAAGATGTATGTCCAGAAAAATCAGTTCGGGATGTTCATGGGAGGCAAACCATTCCACAGCGTCATCCACACTGCCGGGAATAATCTCAATGTTCCATTCGGGGCGCAGTGAAGATACCATAGAGTGTAACAGGCGTGCCGCAGGTATCTCATCTTCTATAATGACTGTATTTAGCTTCATTGTATAATCGGTATTTTAACTGTAAAAACAGAATCTTCTTTCTGAATGACAATATTCTTATTCGACATCAGCCGACATCGATTTGACAAATTTTTCAGTCCTATCCCGGACGAGGAGTCCTTTTTTTTCTTTGGAGAAACCGGATTGCTGACTACCAAATATTCATTGTCTATTTCGATGTGGATAGTCATGGGCTTATCGGGGGAAATGGAATTGTGCTTGATCACATTTTCTACCAATAATTGCAGGGTAAGTGGAGGTATCTGCCGTTCCATATATTCGGGGGGAATACGGCAGTCATAACTGATGCAATCGCCCAAACGAACCTTGTGTAGGAACAAGTAGGAATTCATAAAGTCTAATTCTTCTTTTAGCGGGATCAAGTTCCTGTCCTGACATTGGAGAACATAGCGGTATACGGATGATAGGTTTTGGGTAAAGCATACCGCATTGTCCGGATTATATTTTATTTCGGCAATCAGCGTATTCAAGCTGTTAAACAGAAAATGTGGATTCAGCTGGTTTTGCAAGGCAGTATATTTGGCCCGAGAGTTCTCCATCTGCAATTTAGCGGCTTCCTGTTGTAACAACCAGTTAGCTTGCAGGGTACGGTTGGAGAGTAACAGCCCGATGACTACCATTTCTGCCATCCACACGACTATCAGCAAATTCCAACCGCTACGCGAGAAGTTGAATATCGGTTCTACATTTGCCAGAATTTTAGCCGTTACGAATACACCGTAGTTCAACATCAGAAAGAGGAAAATGACACTCATATAGACCATGACGAGCTTCCATTTCCGGAAAGTATTAATAACATACTGCCTGTTTACCCATTCGGACAATCGAAGTGTGGAATATCCCACCAGGTTGAATGCGAGTATGGTGAAGACAACCGCTCCCCATGAATAAAACGCCTCAGCCGTCTTAGGTGAGAAATCCGTATAGTTGGCAATCAGGAAGTAGGAGAAAAGTCCCAGCCCTGAAAATAATAGCATATATGTTATTGTGGTCCATTTCATAGGGGATAAAGATACTATAAATTCTGATGATTTAGTATTTGTTGAGCACTTTGAGTAGCTCGGAATAATAATTCTGTGCCGAAACCTTGGCATGTACATAGTTCATTTGTGCCAGCTGGCGATAGGTTTGGGCATCAATCACCTCAATGACAGAGGACTTACCCTCGTCATAGCGTTCTAAAGCCATTGTTTCATTTTCACAGGCCTTGTCCAGCGAGTTTCTTGTCAGGTTCACTTGTTCTATTGCTTGCCGGAGGGAATTGCGTGCCGTTTGAATCTCCAGGTTTACTCCGTCTGTCACTTTGCTCAGATTTTCAGCTGCCATATCCATTTTGAAGGAAGAAGCCCGTTTCTCATTTCGACGTTTACCCCATTCAAATAATGGCATGGAGACTGTAGCGTATACGGCATAATTGGGATCCATATCCGAATGGAAGTTGTAACCGGGGGAGGAATAACTTCCGTCCATCCCCACATAAAATTGTGGCATATACTTGGAGAGTGTCAGTTTTTTTTCGCTCTCGGCAATCTTTATCTGCTCCATGGCTATCTTCAGTTCCGGACGGACAGAGCCGCTATCGCTCCAAAGTGATGCGTCATCTGTCACTACTATCGCTACGCTGTCTTCCACTTCGGTCTGTGATTGGAGTTCCACTCCAATGAGCGAATTGAGGGCCATACGACCGTTCTCCAGGTTTTTCTTGGCTTGCAGGAGTTGGTATTCCGCTTCATTCAGTTTTACCTCCATCATCAGCAAATCCTGTCGGTCTGTGAGTCCGGCTTCGACCCGTTCGCGGATGGTCTGAGTCAAGGAAGATACGGAGTTGCGGTAGTCATCGGATATGCGGACAATCTCCGTACGTGCCACTGTATTCCAATATTGCATATCCGTCTGTAAATAGATGCCAGAACGGATGTATTCTTCCTGAAAGCCGCTGACATTATGCCTGTACTTGGCCATCCGTATGGTTTCCAGCAAGCGTCCTCCCGTATATATGGGTTGCAGCAGGGAGACGGAAGCACCGTATTTCATGTCTTTTCCTTCGAAAGTGACCGGATTACCCATGGAAGGTAAATCCAGCGTCAATTGCAATGGGTTTCCTGTGTACTGGAAGTTAGCTCCTCCGGACAGCTTGGGATATAAATCCTTTTGGGCTGCTTTCTCCAGTTCGAGGCTGGCGGCAATATTTTTATCCGCAGCCTTCAGGTCATGGCTGTATTCAACAGCCATTGACCTGTATTTTTCCAGTAGAGGATTCTGCTGGGATACAGCTACGGAGGAAACACACAATGAAAATAAAACCAGTATATATTTCTTTAACATAATCACGATTCTTTTACTTTATAGAACATAGAATACAAAGCCGGTGTGACGAACAATGTCAGCAGGGTGGCAAAGGTCAGACCGAAAATAATGGTAGCAGCCATGCCGCCAAAGGCAACATCGAACAACAGGGGAACCATACCCAGAATGGTAGTAGTAGCTGCCATCAGTACCGGGCGTGTACGCGATACGGTAGCTTCTATAACTGCCGTATAGGGGATGATCCCATCGTGGCGCTGTACATTGATTTCATCCAGCAGCACAATGACGTTTTTGATGATCATACCCAGCAAGCCTAACCAGCCGGCAATCGGGAAGAACCCGAAATCGAAACCGGTAAGTAGCATACCAACGGCCACTCCGATAAGGGAAAGGGGAAGTATACACAGGATGATACCTGGTTCGCGGAAGTTTCCGAACAAGGCAACCAAAATCACTATCAGCATTAAAAATGCCAATGGGAAAAATTTGGCAAGTGCCTGTAAGCCCTCGTTCTGATCCTTATATTGTGAATCCCAAAAGAAAGTATAACCTTCAGGCAATTCCATGGCTTCAATCTCCTTGCGTATTTCTCCATGGACTTCGGCCATTGTATGTCCCGACTGTACACCACACATGGCGGCCATGGAGAGTTGGCGGTTGTAGGTACGTATCTGAGGCCATTCCCAAGCGGTTTCCACTCCTTGGGTGACTTGTGACAATGGTGCAGAATGTTTGCCATTCCATACAGAGAGATTTTCCAATGAGTGTGCATCTGTTACGGAGGTGTTATCAGACTTCAGCAGTACCGGAACTTTCCGTTCGTCATCGCGGTAAATGCCTACGGAAAGTCCATCGCTGACGGATTTTACGGATTGCATCATCTGTGCTTTGGTAATGCCAAGTGCACCAGCTTTGACAGGGTCGTAGATAGGGCGCATAACCAGGGTCATGTTACCCCATTCATTACGTACATCTGCTGCTTTCGGGTTGCGCCGCATAATTGAGGTTGCCACGTTTACCAGTGAATCCAGAACTGCGGCATCCGGACCAAGGAAGCGGGCTTCAATCATCGCTTCCGTCAATGGACTCAGCTCAAATTTGTTGACCTTGATCAGTGGCTCCGGAAACTTCAGCCGGATGGAGTCTTGCAACAGGGCGTGCATGGCTACCGCATCTTTGGAGGTATGACATTTGATGAGTAACTGCGCATAATTGGACTGTGGCCCGAAAGCTATATTGGACAAATAATACCGCGGCGGTGTGCGGCCGATGTAGTTGGAAACCATTTCCACTTCTTCATGTCCCCGTACATAATCTGCCATTTCACCGGCGATACGGTCTGTCTCATAAATGTTAGTGCCTTCCGGTAGCCACATGTCCATCGTGAAGTATTGTTTGTCCAGTGCAGGAACAAATACTTTCGGTATAAACTTGAAACTCCAAGCTGAAAGTACCAACATCACTACCAGAGAGGCGACTGCCATGGTACGGTGGCGTAGCACCCAACGGAGGGCGTTACGGAATATATTATAGTATTTACCGTCGAAAAGACCGGCTTTTAATTCCTCCGGACGTGGACGGCGTACAAACTCCTGAATGAAGAATGGGGTTTGTGTCAAGGCGAATACCCAGCTGAACATCAGGGAAACTCCGATGACGATGACCAGTGACGAAAGCAATTCTCCGGTGATATGCGGAGAGTAGTATATCGGTAGGAAAGTCAGTATGGCAATGATAGTGGCAGCCAGTAAAGGTAGTGCAGTGGATGAACAGGCACGCATGATGGCAACTCGTTTGCGCATGCCCCGTTCCATATTGACTAATGCCGAATCGGATACCACAATGGCGTTGTCCACCAGCATACCCATGGCGATAATGATTGCGGCCAATGACATGCGTTGCAAGGCTATGCCTGAAGCCATCATGACTATTAGCGTGGCGAAGATGGAGAATACCAGTCCGCTGCCTATCAGAATACCATTCTTGAATCCGATAAAGAACAATAGAATGGCTACTACTGTGAGTACGGAAATAATTAAGTTCAGAATAAATCCCTGATTGGCTATATCCGATTCATATCCTTGATCATAGATGGCAGTCAGTGTAAAGCCTTCAGGCATTGTCTCTTTAAACTTATCAAGCGTGATTTGCACAGCCTTTGCCATATCCACTACGTTGCCGGTGGGGACGGTGGAGATAGCAATACCTATGGCAGGACTTCCGTCAATCCGCATGATGTTGCCCGGAGGGTTTTGGTAGCTTTCTTCTATATTGGCAATGTCGGCCAAACGGAAATGTTCTCCGGTACGTGATACAATAGTTAACTCGCGTATGTCATCCAAAGAGTAAAAATTGCCGGTGGATTCGATTCGGATACGATTGCTGCCAGCATCCACTCCTCCGGCATCCACCACCTTGTTTTGTGCTTCAAATGCATGGGCGATGTCCGCAGTAGTCACTCCACTTTGTGCCATAACAGCCGGGCTGATGGTTACGTCAATAGTAGGTGTCTGCACACCGTAAATCTCCACTTTGGCCACGTCTTTCACCTTCAACAGCTCATTCTTTATCAGCTTGGCTTCGTCTTCCAGCTCACGAAATGAGTAATTGTCACCGGTAAGCCCGTAGAACACGCCCAGCACATCGCCGAAGTCATCGTTGACAATGGAGGCACCTGCTCCGGCGGGTAATTTCCCCTGTACGTCATTCACTTTACGACGCAACTTGTCCCAAAGCTGTTGCATCTCATCTGCACGAATCTCTTTTTTTACATAAACGGTAATCTTGGAAAGACCTGCACGATTTTCCGTTTTCAGGTAATACAGTTCACCCATGGATTGTATGGCTTCTTCCAAAATGTCGGTTACCTGCGTCTGTACTTCCGATGGGGAAGCTCCCGGATAAGGAGTCAGTACCAATGCCTGCTTAATAGTAAAAGGCGCATCTTCCAGTTTTCCCATTTTGATATAGGAAAACAATCCACCTGCCAGTACCAGCGCCAGTAGTAAAATGGTGACGGATCTTTTCTGCAAGAAATATTTTACGAACTTCATAGGTCTATTTTTTAGAGGAGATCTCAACTACCATGCCGTCCGAAAGGAAACGCAAACCGCTTGTTGCAATAGTCTCATCGGCGGAAAGTCCTTTGGTTATAAGTACCTTGCCACTGGGCAGTAAATCGCCTTTTGTCACCTTGCGCAGACTTACTCTGGAAGTACTTTCGTTGGTTATCCACACAAAGTCACCCACTTCGGGACGGTGGCATAAGGCATACTGTGGGATAACTACACCTGCTTTCTGATCTGTGGAAATATCCATATATACCTTGCCTGACATTCCGGCCAGCAGCTTTCTGTCCGGATTGGGTAATAGTGCGGTTAGCAGGTAGGAAAGATTATTACGGGTAGTGCCTTTGGATACTTCAATTACTGCCGCCTTATAAACTTTGTCGGGATACATGTCGAAACACACTTTCACCGAATCAAGTGATCGGGCTGCGGCTGCCACTTCTTGTGTCACATATGTTTCGATGCGGAGACGGTCAATGTCTATCAGCGACAAGACAGGCTGTGCAGCTTTTACATCTTGGAACTTCTCTATATATACTTCGCCCACATATCCATTGAAGGGAGCTATGAGACGTGAATCCTCCAGTTCGTTCGAAGCCATGTCAAAGGAGGTCTTGGCCGTAGTATAATCGGCCTTTGTCTTTTCATATTGGCTGGCAGAAATATTGTTCTTTTCATACAATTTCTGTATTCTGTCAAATTCCGTTTTCATCTGTTCATATATGGCTTTAGTCCGTTCTTTGCGTATGCGAAAGTCTCGAGGATCAATCTCGGCGATAATGCTTCCTTGCGAATAATAGTTACCGGAATATACATCGAAGCGGTCTATCGGACCACCTACTCGGAAGGATAGTTCCGAAGTACGGTATGGCCGGGAGATGAAAGCATATTCCTTTCCATTCCCACCGGAATATTGAACTACTTTTTCAGTTTTGACAATCATTCCCGACCGTACTTGTTCATTCTTGCCAGTGCAGGAAACCAACAGTGTAAACACTGTGGACATCCATAAAAATACTTTTATTTTCATGCGTATATCTCTTAATCTGTTATATTAACAGCGACAAAAGTATAGAATAAAAAATGCATCTTTCGGTCTAATTTACCCAAGTCGGGAAAACAATACCTGAATACGGAATTGGGGTGATGAAATACGGATTAAGAGGATTTGAATAGGACTAAAATAGGATTAGGTGGCAGTTTGGAAGATTCTTCAATAGATTCGTTTATTCATTGTGATTGGGTCTCCTATTTTGTAGTAAAAAGGGAGATTGCCTTGATACTTAAATGGCAATTTCCCTTTCTTTTATATTGGTAAATTGTAAAACTGAAATCTAATAAATAGGTAACTTTTATCCTTAAATGTGTCCGGGTAAATGCTTGTTGTATGTTGGCATGGTGATGTGGACACTTCGGAAAACGTATGTCTCTCTTAGAGTGTATTATTTATGTAATTTGTTAATTTTATGTATGTGATATACACTCTTGTAGTTGGCAGCAAAGCCTTCGTTTGATTTTCCCATGTCTTCTACCTGTAGTTCAGCGTATACAGGAATTCCGTTTTTCACTCCTTTAGTTATTTTGTCATATTGTTGATAAAGTTTCCCGGTCTTGTCTATGACCCAATAAGCTTCATCGCTTCCTTCAGGAATGAATGACCGGACTTCTGCCCCGATTATCAGTTTTCCCTTTACACTCAATGTTTTTTTTGCTGGAGCAATTAAAGAGGCTGGAATGTTTTCGTTCAGCTTCTTCTGGGATATGGTATCTTCTTTTGCATATCGGAGAATAAGCTCTCCTTTTTTTAATATCAGACTGTCTTGGGTCAGTTTTTCAATATGAAGCGTGTCGGAGAAGGGTAACACCTGGTGGTTGCCCACACTTTTCCCAGAAAGAATTAGGAAAGCTCCTTCCTGTTGCCAGGCTTTATAAGACAGCGTAGCCATATTGACCGATGATGCTTTTCCATCCGCTTCGAGCACAAAGCCCTGCTTGAGTTCCGGTAGCCCGGGGACAGCTTGCATCCATTTACCGACAATGTTTTCATTTTTTCCGCATGCAGTCAGCAATACGGCTGAAAAAACTAATAACGTACATTTTAAATGATTCATTTTTATTCTGCTATTCTTAAAAAAAACTCTGTAATTAATAAAAAGAGAATATCTATAGGCTAATATAGACATTCTCTTTTGAATACTGAATGATTTTACTTTAAAAACGTGAATGAGCAATCTTATGTTGATTCATGTCAAAATTGAAAGTTGTCGGAGCAAAGTCCGAGAGTTCTTGCTGATTTTCTCCTTCTCCAAGCAAAACTTTCGTTGCGGCAAAATTAAATTTCATATTTGCACTTTCAACGGAATATCCGGCTTCTTTGCCAGGTTCGACTTTTACTTCAATAAGTAAGGCTTCCGGATTTTCATTTTCGGTTTCTGATGGTATCGCAACAGACAATTTCAATGATTCCGGATTCAAAACGAATTTAATACTATCTTTGGCCGCTGTGAGCGTAGGTTTGTATCCTACTTTGTAGTTTACGTCACCTACGGCTTCTACAATTTTGTCTGTCAAGGTTTCATCTTTGACGATAGACAAAACAATGTCTTTAATGGGAAATTTCTCAAAATATACGGTATCATTATTAACTGTAGCTGATATATCTACTCCAACCGGCGCTTCTTCATTGTTTTCTTTTTCTGTTGGAGACAAGCTGGAGATAAGCATTTTACCTGTATAATTCCCGAACATTGTTCCCGTTGTGACTTCATCCGGAAGTTGTGGAGTGTTCTCGTCATCATTACTACAAGCTGTGAAACAAAATGAACTGCTAAGTACCAACATTGATACGAATACTCTCATGGGTTTAAAAACTTTTTTCATTTTCTTTAATTTTAAAATTTGATTAATACTGTGCTGCCAATCTATGGCGGCTTTTGCACATTAAATGCAGTTCCCATTTAAATAGCTGCATGATGGGATTGTTAAAAAGAGTTTTTTGTTTGATATACAGTATGATATCTACTGCATTTTTAGAGAGAAACTTATTTCTGTATTTGGGTTTTAATATTCAATTAGTCTCATTTCATATGCTATATTTTCGTTTTTTTGTTTTTAGGATTCCAACTGTCTTTCAAAAAAAACATTGGGGGTAATCCATTCTTTTACAGCTTTATATTTGATCTCTTGTGTATGTTTAATGACATTTTTGATGAACCTATTTGCTTGTTGGTAGGTGAATATTACTTAATTGTCACGTTTTTGTACTTGAAAAGAATATAGTAAGGTTTGTTATTTAGAATATTGTTCGTATATTTGCGAACAATATTCTATGTATGGACGAAAAGAAAGATTATACAGCTACGCAAGAACAGTTGGCGAGATTTGCCAAAGCATTAGGACATCCCGCCAGAATTGCCATTATGCACTTTTTGGCAAAACAGAAAACATGTTACTTTGGGGATATTCATGAAGAACTTCCTATTGCCAAAGCAACCGTATCGCAGCACCTAAAAGAGTTGAAAAATGCGGGACTTATACAGGGAGAGGTTGAAACACCTAAAGTGAAATATTGTATCAACCGAAAGAATTGGCAACTGGCTCGTGAACTCTTTAAGGAGTTTTTCGAGCAATGTATCTGTAAATCGGGGGAGTGTTGCTGATAGTCCCCTTTTTTAATCTTAATGTTCGTTGTTTTACGAATTACATTTAATATGATAAATTTATAAATTATGGAAATTAAAGTATTAGGAACAGGTTGCGCAGGTTGTAAGGCTCTGTATGCAATAGTTACGCAAGTAGTAAAAGAATTAGCCTTGGAAGCGGTAGTAACCAAAGAAGAAGATTTGATGAAGATTATGGAATACAATGTAATGACGCTTCCTGCTCTTGTCGTGGACGGTAAGGTTGTGGCAAAAGGCAAGCTTTCTGCCAAAGAGGTAAAAGATATATTAATCAAGTAAATCTGATTATTATGAAACGCTTTTTATTCTTTACCATTGCTTGTTTGTCTTCTATTTGGGGAATGGCGCAGATTGCCACAGATACCTATGTGGAGGTTCTTTATTTTCATGGAAAACAACGTTGTGCAACTTGCAAAGCCATTGATAAACACACGAAAGAAGTAGTTAATGTAGATTTGGCGGAATTGGTCAAAAATGGTAAACTACGTTTCAAAGAAATAGATATTTCAACTCCTGAAGGTGAAAAGCTGGCAGAAAAATATCGTGTAAGCTGGTCATCTCTTTATGTTAATAAATGGGAGAACGGTAAAGAAGAACGTAACGACATGACACGCTTTGGCTTTCAGAATGCCCGAAGCAATACAACGGTATTCAAGAAAGAATTAAAACAGAAAATCAACAGGTTGCTAAAATAACACAGTTTTATGGAATACTTGCAAACATTGTTGGATAATAGTGAGATACCTATTATCACCGCTTTTCTGCTCGGCCTGTTGACTGCTGTAAGTCCTTGTCCATTGGCGACTAACATAACCGCTATCGGATTTATCAGTAAGGATATAAATAACCGTAACCGGATATTTACAAATGGTATTCTATACACTTTAGGGCGTGTGTTGGCTTATTCTGTATTAGGAGCAATACTTATCGCAATACTCCGAAAGGGTGCAGATATGTTTGCCATACAAAAAGGTATCAGCGAATGGGGAGAACTGCTGCTTGCTCCTGCTTTGATGTTGATAGGGTCGTTTATGCTATTCGGAGATAAATTGCAATTACCCAAGTTCGGATTTTCCGCTACTGAAAAAACAGAAAAACTAAAAGGCTCATGGGGTAGTCTGTTGCTGGGGATATTGTTTGCTATGGCATTTTGTCCTACCAGTGGGTTATTTTATTTTGGCATGCTCATTCCCATGTCGGCTATGGAAAGTGAGGGGTATTTGTTACCTGTCATTTTTGCATTGGCAACAGGGCTTCCGGTTATGCTTGTCGCTTGGATTTTGGCATACAGTGTAGCAGGGGTAGGAAAGTTTTATAACCGTGTGCAGACTTTTCAGAAGTGGTTTAATTATATGGTAGCCATACTGTTTATCTTGGTTGGCATTTATTATGGATTGATAAACTTGGATATAATATGAAAATTTTAATTTTATGTACGGGAAATAGTTGTCGCAGCCAAATGGCGCATGGTTTCCTGCAATCGTTTGACAAGGATATACAAGTGTATTCCGCTGGTACGCATCCGGCAGAGAAAGTTAATCCTTTGGCTGTTGAGGCCATGGCAGAAGTTGGTATTGACATAAGCAGGCATATTCCTACCAATGTAACTGTTTATTTAAGTGACACATGGGATTATGTGATAACTGTATGCGGTAGTGCTAACGAAATGTGTCCGGCCTTTGAGGGTAATGTAGGGAAACGGTTGCATATTGGTTTTAATGATCCCTCGGAAGCAATAGGAACAACGGACTTTATCAGAAGCGAATTTGAAAGAGTGCGTAATGAAATCAAGAATGAATTTACCAGGTTCTACATTACAGAGATAAAAAAAACAAGAACTGCCTAAATGTGCTTGTAACCGCTAATTTTTGAGGCAGCTTGTTCGTGTTATTACAAACAATAATAGGATTATGATACAAAGATTTGCAGATTGGTTGGTGTATGATATCTTCGGCTTGGATGCTTCAACAGCTTTAGGGAAAGCTATAAACTTCTTCTTTTACGATACGATAAAGATTTTGATATTATTATTTTTTATCAGTGTGATAATGGGTATTATAAATGCCTATTTTCCGATAGAACGTTTGCGCAATTATTTGACTTCTCGCAAACTCTATGGATTGCAGTATTTTTTTGCCGCCTTATTTGGCGCTATTACCCCGTTTTGTTCCTGTTCTTCCATACCGCTGTTTATCGGATTCGTGAAAGGAGGCATTCCTTTGGGGGTAACATTTGCCTATCTGATCACCTCGCCTTTGGTAAATGAAGTTGCCGTTGCTCTGTTTATCGGCACTTTTGGATTACGTATTACCATTATTTATGTGATTAGCGGTGTTCTGTTGGGTATGGTAGGCGGATTTATCTTAGGTAAGATGAAATTGGAGGCTTATTTGAGTGATTGGGTGAAACAAATACAGCAAAATTCAACTTCCGACTCTGGAATATGGGAAAAAGAGCATACTCCGTTTTTTAGACGACTGCCAGTTATCATGCAAGAAGCATGGGGTATTGTTAGAGGGGTGTTTTTGTATATCCTTATCGGCATTGGTGTCGGTGCGTTTATGCATGGTTATGTGCCGGAAGGATTCTTCGAACAGTATATGTCTAAGGAAAACTGGTTTGCAGTACCTTTATCGGTTATCTTGGCAGTTCCAATGTATGCCAATGCTGCCGGAATAGTGCCGGTAATTGAAGTATTTGTAGCTAAGGGGATTCCCATAGGAACGGCAATCGCTTTTATGATGGCGGTAGTTGGGCTTTCACTTCCTGAAGCCACATTGTTAAAGAAGGTAATGACATGGCGTTTAATCGGAATTTTTTTTGGAGTGATTACCTTGTTTGTTGTTATGTTGGGTTATCTCTATAATATTATCTTGTAACACACTATGGATTTGTAGTATGTTACATCCACAGTTGTTTCCGTTCTTGGTTTACATCTCGGTTTAACTGAATCATGTAAACCAGCGTAATTTAGGCATAAAAAAAGAGAGTTACTTTTGTGTAACTCTCTGATTTTCTGGTGATCCGCCTGGGATTCTCCTAAGAGAGTTACCAAGCTGATATTTAAAACTTTATATTTTCTGCTTCAAGCATATCCCATGAATTATCCCACTGATTTGCTACGTGCTTTTGCGGTAGTTTGCTCATGGAGAATACTAAGACAAAGATAGCTTCTTTTATTGATTTTCGCAAATTACTCCTCAATATTATATTTTCCTTCTCGTTTTAACCAAAGTGCAATTGCCCATGCTTCTTGAAATCTTATATTTGCCATAGTTAATCCATATTCTCGACATAATTTTTCATATTCGACATAATTTTTTGGTTTTTTTGTGAAAAGAAGCCACATTAATGCAGCCGCAGCTGTGAGAAACGTTTTACCACCATTTTTATGAGATGGCCTTTTTATAACATTACATCTACGACATCTTAATTCTAAATTATCGAGAAAGTCTGCATCTGCTTTATTTTCAAATTCTTCTTTAGGTTTTATGTGATCAGCTTGTAATTCTAATCGCGTACCGCAATCGGCACATACTCCTCTCATTGAATAAAACCATTTAAATACTTCTCTCATTGTTTTTCTTGGACCAAAGTGAGCCTGAATATTTTTATTACTAGCTACCTGTGTACCAACTTGAGGAGGATTTAATGCTCCTAATACTGATGCTGCCATCTCTTTGTAAGAGGTTATTCCATTTTCCTTTAAATAAATCAAAAAGTTAAACCAGTCCTCTTCTGTCCAATCAGAATCTTTGTCCGGGAAGTTAGATAAATCAATCATGTTTTAATATTTTATCAAGTTCTACGATGAAGTCTACAAAAGAAACATTCAAATTAGAGCAAATATTTCGCAGTTCAATTATATCTATTCGTCTTTCACATATTTCAATTTTACTAACTACGGCTTGGGTTACTCCCAGATATTCGGCTAACTGTTTCTGAGTCACATTGGAATTTTCCCTCTTACTTCGTAAAAGGTTTATCATCATCTTGTATTCTTCAGAGTGAATGCTTTTATTCATATTCTTAGCTTTTGAGCAAATGTAGGGCACAGATTATGGTATTCCAAAATAGAATATTTGATATTTATTCTTATCTTTGCATCTTAAAGGATGAGTAACATAGAAACGTATAATATAGAAATGAACTGGTTTAATACTTTATATAAGCAATTTAATAGCATATTGGAAGTTGATGATTGGATTATCAACAAAGGGTATGAGGCTGAATTTGATAAAATAGTTGGTGCTATAGGGGAACCTTTTCTCTCTCATATTGATAGAGAAAAACGTGTCCTTAAGATAATTAGTGAGAAATTAGACTTATATAGAGAGGAAATTAAAAAAATTATAGATTATTGTGCTAGTAGAAAGATATACTTTAATT
>OGRA01000704.1_pt1 | contig 34927 bp, 30 predicted proteins | sample 1553351 | NCBI WGS metagenome assembly OGRA01 (sample SAMEA2580056, study PRJEB22360) | human gut metagenome | biome: human gut; feature: human-associated habitat; material: faeces | place: Denmark | collected 2008/2010
GCTTTGTCGTGAAGTGCGTGGCGCGATGGGCGGGGCGGCGAATGTCCGTGCGCGTCGTTGAACGCTTGGGTTGGTGGAGACGTGGAGCGTCCAGCGCGATTCTCGGCGCCCGTGGACGTATGAATCCTGGGGATGCTCGGCGCGATTGCGGCGCTCGTGAGGGCGCGGCAGCCAAGGACGTCCGACGTAATTCGCGGCTGTCGGGGACGCGCGGGCCCGCGGACTGCTTGACGTGATTCGCAGCAGCTGAAATATGCCCTGTGGTTGTTTCTTGTATGAACGGTATACTTTTACCTAATTGATTTGAGAGGGGCAGGGAATGGCTAAGAAGAATAACGCGAAGAGCGCTGGTGGCGGAAACGCTGCCACGAAGACCGAGAAAAAGGGCAAGAACCAGATTTCTCAGCAACAGGCGCGTGCGAATGCAGCGCGTGCGAGCGCGAAGATCAGCCCTGCACCTGAAGGGCCTGCACCTGCTATTTCGGTGCTGGTGCCCATTTGCAATTCCGAGCAGTACTTGGAGCAGGCGCTTGATTCGCTGATTGCTCAGACGTTTACCGGCTTCGAGGCACTGTGCATCAACGATGGCAGCACCGATGGTTCTCTGGATATCATCAAGCGCTACATGGAAAAAGACCAGCGTTTTCGCCTGATTGATAAGGATAATTCCGGTTACGGCGCGTCAATGAACTTGGGCATCGAAACCGCGCGCGGCGGGTACATTGGCATTTTGGAGCCCGACGATTTCTTTGAGCCGAATGCGCTAGAGCTGCTGTATGGCCTGGTGAAGGATGCAAGTGCCGACGCTCCTGTCGATGTTGCCAAGGCTAACTATTGGTTCTACTGGAGCACGCCCAAGGAACGCAACCAGCTTATAAGCGTGTGCAAACCCCCTATGACGGATGCCCCCTTCAACCCGCGCGACCTTCGCGAAGTGTTCTACTGCATTCCCTCCATTTGGTCGGCGCTGTATCGTCGCGAAATGCTGGTTGAAAAGGGCGTGCGTTTCCTTGAAACGGCGGGTGCGAGCTTCCAGGATCTGGGCTTTCAGTTCAAAGTGTGGGTAACCGCGCAGAAGGTTGTTATGTCCGAAGAGGCCATTCTGCATTACCGCCAAGACAACGAGGCGTCTTCTGTGAACGACGCGCAAAAAGTCATGTGCGTGTGCAAAGAATTTGACATGGCAGAGCGCTTCATCAAGAACGATCCTGATTGCGATGATTTGAGAAAAGTCCTGTTCAGGCTGCGTTATGACAGCTATATGTGGAACTTTGCGCGCTTGGCGCCGGAGCAGCGTCGTGAATTTGTGGTCAAGATGCATGAGGATTTGCGTGCCGGGTTCAGGGGCGGCGCGTATGATCGCTCGCTGTTCAGCGACTATCAGAACGCGAACCTGCGCTATTTGATGGAGCACCCAAAGCGCTTTGAGCAGTTCTTCCCCAACAATCCCACGCCGCTGCGCAAGGGCTTGTACTATCTGCTGGTGGCAGGTCCCAAAGCAGCACTGAAAGCTGCCGGGAAATAGAGCAAGTGGGTATATAGGGACAGGTATCGTTTCCCCGCTTAGCGGGCAGAGCCTCGTTTGCAGTGAATGAATTGCGCAAGCGAGGCTTTTTGTGCGCTATGTCGTACTGGGAAAACAGGACTTGTCTCTATATCCCCAGTGCGACACCTATGCGACACTGTCGCCAAACTGTCGCGACAGTGTCGCATAGGTGTCGTTTAGGGGCGATATTGCGTCGCGGTGCCGTTGCTTGTCGCGAACGGTGGCGCCCTTAATTGACCAAAATAGACCAAAGAATTTTGGTCAATCGCTCGTTTTCGCTCGAATAGACCAAAAAATAGGCTGATTTTTTGGTCTATTCAGGGGCTGCTTGCTCAAAACCGCCTGCAAAACCGAATTTAAGGCCCGCGACACCTATGCGACAATGTCGCCGAACTGTCGCGACACTGTCGTTTATAATGTCGGCGTGGGTAATAGGCGGAACTAGCCCTCCTATTGAAAGGGGTATTGCTGTGACTCCCGAAGAATTAAAGTCTCATATTTCTTCCGGCGAAGGGCTGACGTGTGAATTCAAGCGCTGCGGAGACATTCCCGGTAACGACACGTTTGAAACGATTTGTTCTTTCGCAAATAGGCAAGGCGGCAATATTTTCCTCGGCGTTGAGGACGATGGTTCGGTTTGCGGCGTAAACGAGAAATGCGCGCTTGGCATAGAGCAAAACTTGGTTAGAAGGCTGAATGATTCAAATTGCTTTAAGCCATCTCCTTTCGTGGAAATAGAGAGGGTTCGTTTCGAAGGGGCCCTTGTGATAAGGGTCTGGGTTCCGGCGGGGCCTGCTGTATACAGTTGGAAAGGTGTTATATACGACCGCGTTTCGGATAGCGACATCAAGGTGCGCGGCGATGATCAGATCGCCTTGATGTATCTACGCAAGCAGAACTTGTATTCAGAGCGCAGAGTGTACAAGTATGTGGAAATGGAAGACCTGTGTCCCGACCTGATTGATCGACTGCGCAAGATGGCCACAGCAAAGACGGCTGGTCATCCTTGGGCCTCCTTGGATGATGCCTCCTTGTTAAGAAGTGCGAAGCTATACGCCAAGGATCGAAATACCGGAGAAGAAGGTCTTACCTTAGCGGCGGTACTGTTGGTTGGTTCTGATGACGTAATTGGCGATATATGCCCTGCCTACAAGACGGATGCGATATTCAGAAAAGAGAGCACCGACAGGTACGATGATCGCGTTACGGTAAAGACGAACCTGGTCGAATCGTACGATATTTTGCTATCGTTCGCGAAAAAGCACTTGCCCGACAGGTTCGTCCTGGAGGGGACACAGCGAGTAAGCGCGCGAGATGTTATCGCTCGTGAGCTGATAGCGAATCTTCTGATTCATAGGGAGTTTCTTAATCCATTCCCTGCGAAGTTGGTCGTCGATGAAGAGGGCATTAGAACCGAAAATGCCAGTCGAACTTTTTATGAGGGGCGATTGACTTTATCGGACTTCAATCCTGTACCGAAGAATCCCACGATTGCTTCGGTGTTTTCGCAAATTGGTCTTGCCGAGGAGCTGGGCAGTGGATTGAGGAATCTGGAAAAGTACTCGAGGTTGTACAGCGGGAAAGTTCCTGTTCTGGAGGATGGCGATGTTTTTCGTGCCTATGTGCCTGTGGAATACGGGGCGGAGACAAGGGGTGCTGATTCCGCTAGGGTTTTGGCTCTTTCGATCGTTGAACGCGACGGATATGTGACATCTGCGAGTTTGGCTGCTGCTGCAGGCGTAACTTCGAGAACCGCACAGCGCTACATCAAGAAACTTGTTGAGGATGGGACGCTTGCGCCGAGCGAGAACATGAAGCATGGGTATGCGAGGGGGGGATAGTCAGAGGTAGTTGTTTGGTGTTCAAGAGTTTCGCTAAGCCGAATGGAGGTTATGCATGCCAAAAAGATCTTTAGGAGTTAGGGAAATAAGATTCAGGACCGCTAATGTCTCCGAGGATAAAGCCGAGAGCTTTGCCCCCTGCGACATTGAGGGTCAGAGTTTACTTGATATTTTCGAGCATTGGTGCGAGGGGCTGCGCGGCTCGACTCATGTTAGAAAAGAAGCGGAAGAGTGCGTTCTTGTTAAGCGCATTCAAAGGCTCGACGCTGAAACTTTGCTAGTGGATACCTTGTCTGGAAAGATGGGGGGAGGAAGGTGAGGTTTTGGCTCAAGATGATGCCGAATCGAAATATCACATTTCATACGATGAGGCCCCAACCGGCCATACCCGTTGCCTTCTGATCGTCCCCGAAGAGGGGGAGAGCGCGCTGCTGTTTTCCGAGGTATGCCATAGGGGTTCGTCGGGTCCGGTGCTACTTCGAGACTTTAGAGCTTTTTTCGCAGGGAATTCCCTAAAGTAAACCTTCTTTCTAGTCAGGTAAAAGAGGGGGGCGAGTGGCTTAAGCAGGTGGAGTCAATAAAGGAATATAAGATTGTTATTCAAGGGCTTCCGAAGAATTCTTACGGTGTGTTAGGGTCGCGGTTTGGCCAGATGAGCCTGACCCTGAAGCCCGACAGAAGAAAAACCTTTCCTTTTTTCTCGGAACAAAAAATCAGGAAGGTGAGTGCTGGCGATCTTGTTGGTGCTCCCGATCTTGATGATATAGGGCCTTCTAGAGTTAAAGCGACATTGGAGGGGGCCGACGGCAGGGAGAAAACCATAGATCTCGATAAACCGGATTTACCTTACTTTTTGAGAACGCTGACGGAATCAGGCGAGCCGGAGTTGACCGATAAACAATTTGTGCAGCGGTGTCGAGGGTACGCTTTGGAGATTTTTAAACGTCTCGGAGTCGTATGATATTCGACGCTTACAAAAGAACGTTTGTGCATGATAAGGACGAATTGAGGATAGACTGGTCTTCAGTTGCGTGCCAGATTGCGGTGCCTCTTGTCGCGTCATTTGTGCTGATTGCCCTAGGGATTCAGACTGACCAGGGCGGGTCTTTTATTTCCGTAGTGTCGATAGTCTCGGGGTGGATGTGCGCCACTGCTGTGTTCTTGTTTGAACTGAGGCGGTCGAGTATGAGAGATGACAAACGGCTGACCGGTAGAGACAGGGAAGCCGTGAGTGAGCTGTTCTATCTTGCCGTCTGGCTTTCCGCTTTTGGGTTTCTACTGAGTATATTCTATACCCTTGTTTCGTTAGTCGATTTTTCCGGCATCGGATTAGCCGAAGCGGCTGTTTCATTTGTTACGGTTTTTGGGATTCTGCATTTTGCAGCTGTTTTTATTGACTTTTTGAAGAGGTTATTGGGCCTATTTCGTCGAATTAGCGAAAGAAGGTAGCACCTATCCTTCTCATTTTCCGCAAAAACCGTGCAGGTTGGCAAGCGCACGCCAATACCCTTTACAATGAAAAATCGTGATTATTCTTGGTTGCCGTGCGGGTTTTGGATCTGCTGGTAAGGCTGCAGGCCGAGGCGGTGGCTCTATGCCGCCAGCCGTCAGCCGGTAGCTAACGGCGAAAAACGTGCGCAGCCATCAAACGATAAGGAACTGCATTAATGCCAAATATGCTCTCAAGCGCTAATGCCAGAAGGAATTGGTTCACCATAACGTCCCTTGTATCCAGGGATTTCAAGCTGAAGTACCGTCGCAGCGCCCTGGGCATTCTGTGGTCGGTTCTGAACCCCTTGCTCATGATGATCGTACTTTCCGTTGTGTTCAGCACATTTTTCAAGTTCAGCATAGAAAACTACCCGCTGTACGTAATCCTGGGCAACGTTATGTTTGCCCTCATGGCCGATTCCACTTCAGGCGCCATGAACTCAATCATCGAATCTTCTTCGCTTATCAAGAAGATCCGCATCGAAAAGCTCATATTCCCGCTTGAAAAAGTGCTGTTCCAGCTGGTGAACTTCTGCATTTCGCTCATCGCGGTAGCCGCGGTAATGATCTTCTTCCAGGTTATGCCGCACGTTAGCCTGCTTGCCCTGCCGCTGCTGCTCCTGTACGTGGTGCTGTTCAGCGCGGGCGTGGGCATGGCGCTTTCCGCCCTTTCGGTGTTCTTCCGCGACGTGTGCCACCTGTGGGGCGTCGTTATCACCGCATGGACGTACGCCACGCCGCTTTTCTACCCCGTAGAAATCTTGCCCGATTGGGCGGCGCCGCTTATGCAGTACAACCCCATGTACCACTACGTAACTTACTTCCGTGACCTTATCCTGAGCGGCACGGTGCCCGGCTTGCAGGAAAACCTGCTGTGCTTGGGCATGGCGGTGGCTGCATTTGCTGTCGGCCTGCTTATTTTCAAGAAGACCGAAAAGAAGTTCATTCTCTACGTTTAAGGAACAACCATGCCCGAAAACGTGAACACCAGCGTTCTAGAAATCGAATCCGAGCTCGCCGACGACTCGTCGAATAAAACCATGATCAAGGTGGACCATGTGTCCATGATCTTCAACATGGCAAGTGAGCAGCTGAACAGCATCAAGGAATACGCGATTGCCGCCTTGAAGCGCGAGCTGCGCTTCAAGGAATTCCGCGCACTCGACGACGTTTCCTTCGAAGTGAAGCAGGGCGACGTGTTCGGTATTCTGGGCACGAACGGTTCCGGCAAATCCACCATTCTGAAGATCATCGCCGGCGTGCTGGAGCCCAGCAAAGGGTCGTGCACGGTTAATGGCAACATCGCTCCGCTCATCGAACTTGGTGCGGGCTTCGACATGGAGCTTACTGCGCGCGAAAACATCTACTTGAACGGTGCGCTCCTGGGCTATTCGAAGCAGTTCATTGAAGAAAATTTTGACGATATCGTTGAATTTGCCGAGGTAGAAAAGTTCCTGGACATGCCCATGAAGAACTACTCTTCCGGCATGGTGGCGCGCATCGCTTTTGCAATTGCTACGGTTATTGTGCCCGAGATCCTGATCGTTGACGAAGTGCTTTCCGTGGGCGACTTCATGTTCCAGAAGAAGTGCGAAGACCGCATTACGAAGCTGATCAAAGAACATGGCGTGACGGTGCTTATCGTTTCGCACAACAACGACCAGATCGAGCGCTTGTGCAACAAGGCGGTATGGATTGAAAAGGGCCATCTGCGCATGGCGGGTACGGCGAAGGAAGTGTGCCAGACGTATCGCGTGCTGGGCGGCCATGTGGGCAGCAAGGAATCAGAGCAGATTGTGTTCGAAACCTTGCAGGATCCGAAGAAGCCCGACATGAGCGGCATCGAATCCATCGAAGCAGACACGCGCTATGGCATTGCGGCTAAGCTTTCGAGCCGTTGCTACCCCGATGGCGCAAAGGCCGTAATTCTTGCATCGGGTGAGCATGAAATGGTGCCGCTGATTGCGAATGGCCTTGCCGGTGCGCTTGATGCGCCTATCCTTCTTACTCAGAACGAAAGCGTGCCCGATATTACGGCACAGGAGCTGAACAGGCTCAATCCCCAGACGGTGTACGTGCTGAATGGAGGTACGCTGGATGTGGATGCGATAACCAAGGAAGCAACTTCTTCCGTCCCTTCCGCTTCGGTAGAAGTGCTGGAAGGCGAAAACGTTTGCAGCCTTTCGTGGTCGATTTTTCAGTACGGCGAAGAAAAGGGCCTATGGGGTTCCGACGTTGCCCTTACCTACGATGGCTGTTTGGGCGATTTGGTGTCGCTTTCGCCCTACCTATTTTCTAACAAGTGCCCTGTTCTGGTCAAAGAGGCTTCCTCCGAGATTCCGGAATGGATGCTTGATGCCGCGCTTTCTGCCAAGGAAGTTTTAGTGGTAGGTGGTTATAAATCTTTCACCGAAGAGGCTTTGGAACCAATCGCGAAGAGCGCTGGGCAAGTTACCCGCTTTGTTGGCGAGGGCCCCTACGATGCGAATGAGAAAATCGACAATTGGATAAGCCAACATGCCAAGGCTGAGCGCTTGCTGGTTGTTTCTATCTGGTATCCCCAGGATGCCGTTGCTGTTGCAGCATACGCTTCGAAAAACAGGGGCCTGATTGTTCTGGAAGACCCACAAAACCTCGACAGCGTTGCCCATGGAATCAACTATCTGAAAAAGCAAAGTGGCAAACTTGAATTCATCGGGGACAAATCTCGCTTCAACGATTTAGACAAGAGCCTTTTAGCAAAAGCATTGAAGTGCGATTAGCTTTCGATGAAGCGTAAAAGGGCTTCCTTGGTTTCCGGCTGGTCAAAAACTCCTTCAGTGAAGTGGTTATGACCCAAGATGTCGTCCGGTAAATAGGGCCAGCCGGGGTTGCACTCGTCTGCCACTGAATAAGCATCGTTTGGTATATCGATGAATCCCCCTTCGAAGGCGTGCGTCTTTACTGGGAACATCATGGACGCTGGGTACAGGATTTTTCTCCAGGGCGCATCGAAGAGGTTATCCAGGCCGTAAGCAACGGCGGTTGCTTTATCTTTGGAGCAGAGCAGGCCTGCTGCCCGTGCTTTCCCCTGATAGGTAGAGAAAAGCGTTTCAATGTTTTCGATTTCCAGAGCGGCTTTTTTGTCGTCTTGGTCGTCTCTCTCAATTTGGATACATTGCGCAACAGAGCCGCTGTCCGGGGAATATAGGAGCCCGCGTTCGCCCCAGTAGGGAAATTCATTCATTTTCGCCACGAAAGCATCCATGAGCTCAACTCGTAGAGAACGAAGGGCGTCATCCTTGCTTTTGCTAGAGGAGGGGGCCCAGTCCCATATACAGATGTCAACGAAGCAGGGGATGTGCTGGTTGCGGCTGCTGAACCTTACTTGACGGCAAAATACATAGCCGTCGTATACGAGAGTTAGCTGAAAATCCGGATTGTTCGCGCAAATCTCTTTGAGCTTGTCGACATCTTCCCTCATCATACAGATATCGATATCGTCATCCCAAGGGATGAACCCGTTTCGTGACAGTGCGCCTATCAACGAGCCGAACGATGTCCAATAAGGGAGATTTGCCTTTTTGCAAAGCGCATCCAGCTCGAACATAAGGCGTCCGTTTGCTTTCTGCATGATGCGCGCGTTCCCCTCGGCTTCTGGGAGCAGAGAGAAAATCCTCCTTCTGGTTTCTGCGGGAGTGTCGTTTGGGTAGGCCTTCCTGAACAGCGCTTCCATACGTAGTTTGTTGCGCTCTGCTTCGGTTCTCAGGGAGGCGTCGATGGCATCGTATTTTGCATTAAGATTTCCATTAATCCCGTTGTCTGCTTGCTCGATGCGGCGAAAGAGCTCATCTTGCTTCGATTTAATATCGAACAGCTCGTCTTTGACTAAATTATTTTGCGCCACAAAGTGCTTTTCTGCCGCATGAAAAGAGCGGGAGGAGATGGGCAGAAGGCTTTTGAATTTGTTGATGAGAGACATACGACCTCAAGTTCATATTCGTTATTGTGTTTTTGCTATTTTACATTGGAAATGATCTCCCTGGGCAATACTTGCGGCCGCCTCGTATTCGGACGATTAACTTAAATAATGTTTCGTTCAACGCTGCGGGTCCGACGTTTTGTGAATCTTCTGTATGATGTTTAGAACGTGTGTTTAACGAAAGGCGATTCGTATGGCTGTCGGAAAAAAGCTGCTAAGTGCATTCTTCTCCTTCACTCTAGTTATGGGCCTTCTTCCTTATTCGGCATTTGCGGACCCTTTGGATTCGAGCTCGGATTCAACCAAGTCCAGCTCTGATGCATCGACTTCCAATGAGTCCGAATTCGCGGATGGCGGGGTTGCTTCAAAGCCGGATCCAAGCGATTCCGAGGGCGGAATGGATTCCAGTGGTTCTGTCTCTGGCGGGGAAGATGTTGAGTTTGGCGTCGGTGATGGATTCGCCAACGAGCAGGAAATGTCTGCCCCTGATTATAGTGATGGCAAGCTGGCAATTTGGGCCGACGGCCTTGACGACCCCTCCGACATTGCGGATGTTTACCCGCCCGATACCAACGAAATTGAAGCATACGCTAACGGCTCTAACCTTCAGCCAATGAGCTTCAGCTCTGAAATGCTGTACTTCTGCAAATATGAGAGTAGCTGTAATTACGACCAGGGCCTTAGCTCGGGCGATGGTTATCATGCCATGGGCTATTTCCAGTTCGACAACAGGTATGGCTTGGGCAGCTTTCTGAAGGCAGTGTATAACTACAACCCTTCAACTTATAGCGCTTTAAAGGTTATTGGCGATCGCTACGGGTGGGATGTGACGGGCGCAACCCGCTCCAACGGCGCATTCACCCAATTGGGTAACGATCTCAATACCGCGTGGCATGCTGCATACAAGGCGAACCCCACCGAGTTTTCAAACTTGCAGAATGGCTGGGCTTACATTGATTCCTACAACGGGTCGTTAGGTGCTCGTGGTTGCCTTAAGGCATTTGGAATCAACTTGGACAATCGCCCCGATTGCATTAAGGGTCTTTGCTGGGGCATGGTCAACCTGTTTGGTGCAGGAGGCGGCGCCTCATATATCAACAATGGTAATTATTATGGTGCAAATTGGTTCTTCAAGAATTCCGGCATCAATGACTCTATGTCGGATGAAGTTTTTGTAACTACTCTCTGCGACTTTGTCGTCAATAACGTTGCGAAGCGTTATCCCAAACAATCCATCTACTGGACCGGTTGGCAGAATCGGTACAAGAGCGAAAAGGCTGATTGCTTGAAATATCTTCAGGCAGGCAATTATATAGCGCCGTCCCCCAAGAACGTGAAGGCCGACGCCACCGGCAGCGGCGAGGTCACGCTCTCCTGGGACGCCGTCGACGGCGCCGACGCCTACGCCGTCGCCGAGTACGTGGGCGGCTCCTACCGCACCTTCACCACCTCGTGCGCCGCGACGAGCTACACGGTCGGCGACCTCTCCAACGGCAAGGAGCACGGCTTCCTCGTCCAGGCCAGGGTGGGCGGCAAGTGGTCCGCTGCGTCGGCCGACCTGCTGGCGTACGCCACCCCGCAGGGCGCCACGAAGCCCGAGCCCAGGGCCGAGCCCGGCAACGGCTCGGTGAAGCTTTCCTGGGACAAGGTCCCGGGGGCGACAAAGTATGCGGTAACCAGGGACGATATAACCACCGCTGTTTATGCCGATGGAAATTCGTATGAGGCGAAAGGACTAAAAAATGGCGAAACATACGCTTTCCATGTCCGCGCTTTGATCGATGGTGCATGGACTTCGCTGGTGGATGATGCGGTTTATGCGACACCTTCTGACCCTTCTTCACCAAAAGTTAGTGCCTCGCTTGATGGCGGAACTGTGATTCTTGAGTGGGATAAAATTTCGGGTGCTGATAAGTACGCTATTGCGTTGAAAACGAATTCTGGATACAGGACCTATACCTATGATTGCAATCAGACCCAGTTTGAGGTAAAGAACTTAAATCCAGGCGTTTATACTTTCTTAGTTCAATCCCATTCAAATAATGGGTGGTCGTCATTTGGCGACAGAGACCTCGTCTCGATAACGGTTCCTGACGCTAGCTCCCCGAAAGCAACCGTCGACTATCGTGACGGCGATTCGGTTGTTCTTTCGTGGAATCCAGTTTCTGGGGCAACGAAATATGCTGTGGCTGAATGCAAAAATGGATCATTCTCAAATTTCACGACTGAGTACACAGGCGCAGAGTTTGAAATCAAGAATCTTGGCTTTGGGGTTAAGCACCGCTATCTCGTCCAAGCGTATGTAAATGGATCTTGGAGCAGGTTTACGGAAAACGACTACGTTGAAGCCTTTGTTGCCGACAAAAACTCCCCTAATGTCAAGGCGGACGCTTCGGGGGACGGACAAGTAACCCTCTCATGGGAAAAAGTTTCCGGGGCGAGCAAGTACGCTATTGCCGAATATGCTGGAGGTGGCTACCGCACGTTCACGACAAACTGCATCGATTCTTCCTATGTTGTTAACGATCTTGGAAATGGACATGAACATAGATTCTTAGTCCAGGCTTTCGTTAATGGAGGATGGTCAGCGGCAAGCACTGATCTCTTGGTTTCCGCGACCCCCCATGGCGTAATGGCTCCTGTTTCAACGGCGAAGGCTGGAGATTTAAGCGCAACCGTCCAATGGGGGAAGGTTCCTGGTGCTACGAGATATGCGGTTGCTGCTCAAAATGGTGATGGGTCATTTACTACCTATACATACTCGTGCACTGGGTTGTCGTACACCGTAAAAGGATTAGTAAGCGGTCGAACTTATAAAATGCTTGTTCAGGCGTACGTCGATGGAAAATGGTCTCCCTTCTCCAGCGTCGATTTGGTTAGCGTGAAACCGTATGGAACTAACATTCCTACTGGGCAACAAATGATGGTCAATATTGCGAATAATAGCGGGTTTACTAGCAATACATCATATTTGATTCTTGTAAACCGTTCACGGCACGAGGTTGGTGTGTTTAGAGGCGGCTATAAGAATTGGTCTTGCACAAAATTTTGGAGTTGCGTGACAGGTGCTCCGTCGACTCCAACGATAACTGGCGAATATAAGACAACCGGCTTCAAGAGAACGAATCTTACGACGGATGTACGCGCACGCTGGTGCACTCAGATTAATGGAGGGTACTTCTTCCATTCGATCCTGGCTTCTAATAGCGAGTTGGGCGGCAGTCGGTCTCATGGTTGCATTAGGCTTGCGGTTGAAAATGCAAAGTGGATATATGACAATATCATGCAAGGAACAAAAGTATATATCTACTGATTCGTTGATGCGCAGGGGAGGGCTCGGCTCTCCCCTGATTTTGTCGGAAGGAAATTCAAATGAAGGGAATTATTCTAGCAGGCGGCTCTGGTACGCGTTTGTATCCCCTGACCACCGTAACATCTAAGCAGCTTCTCCCCGTATACGATAAACCGATGATTTATTATCCTTTATCTATTCTTATGCTTGCTGGCATTAGAGATATCCTTCTTATTTCCACTCCTCAAGATCTTCCAAATTTCAAACGTCTTTTAAAGGACGGCTCGGCGTATGGGATTAAACTTTCGTATGCCGAACAGCCTTCGCCAGATGGGCTGGCTCAGGCGTTTATTATTGGTGAAGACTTCATCGATGGTGACAGTTGTGCACTTGTTCTTGGTGACAATATTTTCTACAGCGGTGGACTCACCTCTCTTCTAACCAAGGCGGCTGCCAAGGAGCATGGCGCGACCGTCTTTGGCTATCATGTTGATGACCCTGAACGCTTTGGCGTGGTTGAGTTTGATAAAAACGGCCAGGTTCTTTCTATCGAAGAAAAGCCGGAGCACCCAAAGTCGAACTATGCGGTAACGGGGCTTTATTTTTATGACGAGCGTGCTGTTGAGTTTGCAAAGCAAATCAAACCTTCGGCTCGCGGCGAACTTGAAATCACCGATCTTAACAGAATGTATCTCGACGATGGCTCCCTTGAAGTTTCATTGCTTCATCGTGGTTCAGCGTGGCTGGATACGGGTACTATCGCGAGCCTCTACCAAGCAGGTGAGTTCGTGCGCGTTATAGAGCAGAACCAGGGCTTGCAGATTGCATCTCTTGAAGAGATTGCATTTAACAATGGCTGGATCGGGAAAGAAGCTCTTCTTGAATCAGCGGAGCGCTTTGGCAAATCGTCGTATGGACAATACCTAAAGCAGGTTGTTGATCGCTGCTAGCTTTTGTTTACGCGCAGTCGCGTTGGGCTCTCCCACATAACGCGACTGCGACCGATCCAGCCTATCCGTTTTATCGTCATGGGTTTCTGTTGCTATAATGGATCCAATTGTGCAAAGCGATGCAACGAAAGTTGAGCTTATATGAAAAAGTATCTGGTAACAGGTGGGGCTGGATTCATAGGCAGCAATTTTGTGCTGTATATGCTTAATCAGCATGACGATGTATCAATCGTTAATGTCGATTCTCTCACTTATGCAGGGAACCTCGAGAACCTTAAATCGGTGGAAAACGATGGACGCCATCGTTTCGTCCAGGCTGATATTCGCGATGCCGACAAGATTAGGGAAATAGTCGATCAATTTGCCCCTGATTACGTAATCAATTTTGCAGCTGAGTCGCATGTTGACAGATCCATTCTCGATCCAGGCGCATTTGCCAGTACGAACGTAATGGGTACGGTTGCCCTGCTAAACGTTGTTAAAGCTGCTTGGGAGCAGTCTGATGGCTCTTATGGCGACCACAAATACATTCAGGTATCAACCGATGAGGTGTATGGGTCACTCTCTCTCGACGAACCTAATTCTTTCTTTCGCGAAACTACGCCATTAAACCCCCATAGCCCTTACTCTTCCTCAAAGGCTTCTGCTGATTTATTCGTGAAGGCTTACGCTGATACCTATGGGCTTCCAGTTAATATTACAAGATGCTCAAATAATTACGGTCCATACCAGTTCCCTGAAAAATTGATACCTCTCATGATTAACAATGCGCTAGTGCATAAGGCTCTGCCGGTTTATGGCGATGGTTTGAATGTTCGCGACTGGCTTTACGTTGAAGATCATTGCAAAGCGATTGATCTTGTCGCATCTAATGGAAAAGTTGGAGAGATTTACAACGTTGGTGGGCATAATGAGCGCCCCAATATTTTTATCGTCAAGAAGATCATTGAAGAAGTAAGCGCTGTAACTGGCGATGCAGAAATAAACGAGGCCCTGATTTCTTATGTGGAGGATAGAAAAGGGCACGATCGGCGTTACGGAATCGCTCCGGACAAAATCAAGGAGGACCTTGGATGGGAACCTGAAACCGCATTTGAGACCGGCATTGTTAAGACTATTCAATGGTACTTGGCCAATCCTGAATGGGTTGAGCATGTTACGAGTGGCGATTATCAGAACTACTATTCGAAGATGTATGAAAACAAATAAAAGGTTTGAAGGTCAGTATGATTCCCTTTAACATCCCTCCCTATGTTGGGACGGAGCTTGACTATGTAAAGCAGGCTGTCGACAACAAGAAAATCTGTGGTGATGGTCCATTCACCAAGAAATGTCATCAGTGGCTGGAAACTGCATTTAAATGCCAAAAGTCTCTGCTCACAACCAGCGGGACAACAGCTTTAGAGATGGCGGCAATTCTCTGCGACCTGAATCCTGGGGACGAGGTGATTCTTCCCAGCTTCACTTTTTCAACGACTGCTACAGCATTTGTTTTGGTTGGGGCAAAATTGGTGTTTGTCGATGTTCGTCCAGACACGATGAATATTGACGAAACGAAAATAGAAGCAGCTATCACGGACAGAACAAAGGTGATCGTTCCCGTTCATTATGCTGGCGTGGCATGCGAAATGGATGCAATCATGGAAATCGCCCGCAAGCATAATCTACTTGTTGTCGAAGATGCGGCGCAGGGTGTTATGGGCACCTACAAAGGTAGAGCGCTTGGTACGATAGGCGATATGGGCTGCTATTCCTTTCATGAAACGAAGAATTACTCTATGGGTGAAGGTGGTGCCCTCATGATCAACGATCCTGAATACAATGAGCGCGCTGAGATCATTCGCGAAAAGGGAACAAACCGTGCGCGCTTCTTTCGTGGTCAGGTAGACAAGTACACATGGGTTGATTATGGAAGTAGCTATTTACCAAGCGACATGAACGCTGCTTATCTTTGGGGTGAACTTGAAGTTGCTGCAAAGATCAACAACAATCGATTGTCTACGTGGTCAGCCTATTACGATGCATTTTCGGATCTCGAGTCGAAGCATTTAGTTGATTTGCCCGTGATTCCTGAGGCTTGCAGGCATAACGCCCATATGTTCTATCTTAAACTCAAGAATCTTGAGCAAAGAACGGACTTCATTTCCTTTTTAAAGAGTAGGGGAATACAAGCATCTTTCCACTACGTTCCGTTGCATTCTTCTCCAGCAGGTGAGCGTTTCGGCCGTTTCAATGGTGTAGATGAATTCACGACTAAGGAAAGCGACCGCCTAGTGCGCTTGCCGATGTACTATGGCATGTCTAAGGAAAATCAGGATCGCGTTATCGAGGCAGTTCTCGGTTATTTCTCTCGCTAGTCTGCAAGGTTTTTATTGATGGATATTTCAGTTGTAGTTCCTGTTTATGGATGTCGTGCCGCATTGCCAGAGTTGCACCGTCGTCTCGTTGAAACGCTTGAGGGGATGGGCAAGTCGTTCGAAATAATTCTGGTGAATGATGCATGTCCCCAAGGTTCTTGGGAAGAGATAGAAAAGATATGCGACAAGGATCCTAGAGTTGTTGGAGTTGAGCTCTCGCGCAACTTTGGTCAAATAAAGGCGATAACTGCAGGGCTTGACCTCTCAAAGGGAGATTGGGTCGTTGTTATGGATTGCGATCTTCAAGATCGCCCAGAGGGGATAAGGCCTCTCTATGAAAAAGCGCAAGAGGGTTATGATGTAGTTTTCGCGCAAAGAAAAAACAGAAAGGACAACGTTTTCGTTAAAGCAATGTCAAAAACTTTCTATCGGGTTTATGACTATTTTACAGATGGTGCATTCGACAGCTCGATTTGTAATTTCGGGATTTCAAAGAGGGCTGTAATCGATGGTTATTGCTCTATGCGGGAAAAGAATAGAGCCTATACCCTTTTTATAAAGTGGCTGGGCTTTAAACAAACGGCCATCGAGGTTGAGGCGGATGAGCGGTTCGAAGGCGAATCATCTTACAACTTGAAAAAAAAGTTTAAAATGGCCTTCGAGTTCATAACCTCGCAATCAAACAAGCCGTTACGTTTCTCGATCATGCTTGGAACGTTGATATCTGGCGTTTCATTTTGTTTCGTGCTCTTTTTGGTGCTGAAAAGCTTCTTGGTCGGCGGAACGCCTGCTGGCTGGACGAGCACTATTGCTTCCATTTACCTAATGGGGGGCCTGATAATGCTTTCGGTTGGTATTGTTGGCGTATACGTTGGTAATATATTTGACGAGACAAAGGGCAGGCCTCTTTATGTGGTGAGGCAGATTAGAAATGAGGACGGCAAATGATACTTGTAATTGGGGCTACGGGCTATATTGGTCGGTATTTTTGTGTTGAGATGACAAAAAGAGGTGAGGATATTCTTGCATTGGGTCGCTCTAAAGAGGCGTTGTCTTTTCTTGATTCAAAAGGGGTAAAAACTCAGTACTTTGATTTAAACGATGAATCATCGTTTAAATCTCTACCAAAGGAAGGCGTCGAAGCGATAATCGATCTCTCGGCTTGTCTTGCTGAGCTGGAAACCCCGGTTGAGCGATTTTTTGAGGTTAACACCATTGGCGCCTATCGGGTTCTTGAATATGCACGTACGTACGGTATCAAGAAGGTTGTGCTTACTTCTTCTCATAAGGTTTATAACGATTTAGAAAAGCAAAACAATATTGCCGAAACCGATGGCGTTTCTTTCACGGGTGACCATTCTCCATATATCATCTCTAAAATCGCAGCTGAGTATTTTGTTGAGTATTACAACAAGGATTTTGATATGGATGCTGTTGCGTTGCGTTTGACGGGCGTCCATGGCTATGGTGAAGTTCTGGGGCATCTGGAGGAGGATGGTTCCTACGAGAAAAGCACTTTTGAGATCTTCTTTGAAAAGATTCTCAAAGGGGAAGCTATTGAGGTTTGGGGCGATCAGACGATAAAGCGAGACCATATTTACATCAAGGATGTGGTGAGTGCACTTCTTGCTGCAGTTCGCAGCTCCGATGCGAAAGGCGTGTACAATATCGCAACGTCCAAACCCTATTCCCAGCTTGAAGAAGCAGAGGCCTTGATCGATGTGTTTTCGGGTAAAAAGCGAAGCAAGATCGTAAAACGTCCTGAGATGGCCGGGTTAAAGCGCGGCTATTCATATTGCATTGACAAAGCGAAAAGGGATTTGCATTGGAGTCCTGAGTATACGGATCTTAGAGTTCTTTATTCCGACTATAAGAAGGAATGGGAAAAAAAGGAGTACAGGAATTATCACTTCTTTAAGCCTGGACAAGAGCCGGCAACACTTTAATTTGCGATGAATATTATTCCCGAAGAGCATAGAAACGTTGCTAGGGGGGCAACGGCAATTTGGCTAATCTTGGAGTCATTGCCGAAAAGGACAGCAAAGGTCTTGGTTCCTTCGAACATTTGCTATGCGGCAATTTATCCAATTTTGTATAGTGGTAGCCGTCCAGTGTTTTGTGACGTGGATGGTAAGACTGGAAATGTCACAAAGGCGTTAGTGGAAGACGCTTTGCAGAAGCACGAAATAGACTGTGCCATTTTCCCTCATATGTATGGCAATCCTATAGATGAGTTTCCTGGAATAGTGGAGGTAGTTCATCAGGTCGGTGGGCTCGTGATTGAGGATTGTGCCTCATCGATGGGTGCTCAGTATTGCGCAGGTGGTTATGTTGGGCATATGGGCGATTATTCCGTCTATAGTACTGGATATTCGAAGACGATCGAATTGGGTTTCGGTGGAATAGTTGCGTCAGGGAGACGCCCTCTTTCTGAAATAGATTTTTCACTGCTTGACAGGCTTCCCCTCTTTAACGAGGAGCTGGAAAGAAGAGAAAAATTATTCTCGAAAATTTACCGTTGCATACGAAATGAAAGAATCGTAACTGCGTTTGAGTCTTCGATTTTTCGCGGTTTGACTAGCCCTTTGAGGGATATTTTTCTTTGTCGTATAACTAGCGACCAGGAAAAGGTGATTGAGAACGCGCTGACCGCCCTTCCTGACGTTGTAGCCAGGAGGAGACAGCAATATATGTCGTATTGCTGTCTGATTGGGAACCTTCCGAAGGGTGTTATGCCTTATCCCATGGCTTCTGGCGCTGTTCCTTGGCGGTGGTCTTGTTTGGTCGATCCGAAAAGAAGACAGGACGTTATTGACGCCTCATTAGAGCTTGGGATGCCAATTAGCGATTGGTATCCCTGCGTCTCGGGCTATTTTGGCGATTGTGGAACTTATTCCAACGCTGAAATTATGGGTTCTAGCATCGTTAACCTTCCATTGCTAATAGACGACGAGGAGCTGAAAAGAAATGCCCGAAATTTCAAAGCGGTATTGGAGGATTGCTTTGCATAAAAAGCGAATAGCGATTATCGGTGCATCATATTTGCAGAACCCTTTGATTCTCAAAGCGAAGGAGCTTGGATATGAAACTCATGTCTTTGCTTGGGAATGTGGGGATATCGGGGAAAAAACGGCAGATTATTTTTACCCGATAAGCATTATTGAAAAAGAACGCATCCTCAGTAAATGCAGGGAGATTGGCATTGATGGCGTTTGCAGTATCGGATCCGATCTGGCGAATACCGTTGTTAGCTATATTGCCTCTTCGATGGGGCTTGTTTCTAACACCATTGAGGCAACTCGCCTCAGCACGGATAAACATGCGATGCGCGATGCGTTTGAAAAGAACGGGGATCCTTCACCTAAAAGCATGGTTGTGGATAAAGGTTTTTGCCTTGTTGACAGCGGATTACAATTTCCCATTATCGTCAAACCTGCAGATAGGTCGGGAAGCCGCGGTATCACAAAACTGGAATCTGCCGACCGGTTTGAAGAAGCGGTAGAAAGAGCAAAGAGCGAAAGCTTCTCTGGAGTTGTGCTTGCCGAGGAGTTCTTTCAGGGAAATGAATATAGCGTTGAATATATTTCCTGGAAAGGGAAACATTATTTTCTTTCAATTACTGAGAAATTTACATCTGGGGCTCCCATGTTCATTGAGAAGGGGCATCTCGAGCCGGCTCGCGTAAGCGCTTCTGTTGAAATGAAGGTCAAGTGTGTCGTTGAGCATGCCCTTGATGGGTTGGGCGTGGAGTATGGTGCATCGCATTCGGAGCTGAAGATTAATGAAGACGGCGAGATTGCAATTATAGAGATTGGTAGTCGTATGGGTGGAGACAGGATTGGGTCCGATCTAGTGTCTTTATCGACGGGCTACGATTTTGTTGCTTCAGTCGTTGCTGTTGCTATGGGGCAGTGTCCTGCTCTTCCAGAAATTGAAGAACGTAAATATGCTGCGATCAGATATGTATTTGACAACAAAGATTTGAGTGCATTAGATGCCCTAAAGAAGAATGCGCCGAACCTTCTTCTTGAGGCTGATGTTTCAGGGTTTGGCGAGCATGCCATTGTTGATAGCTCATCTAGATTTGGCTACTTCATGATGTGCGCAGACTCTATCGCTGATCTTAGCCCCTATTTGCCCGATCATAGTGAAGAGGGCTTGTAGTGTCTAGCACTGGAGGGGTGAAAACCCTTTTTGCGTTGCATTTGCTTTTGATGGTTTATTCGACAAGCGGCATTTTGAGTAAGCTGGCAGCAGGAGTCGACTTTTTAAGTTTTGATTTTTGCCTTTTTTACGGGGGCATACTGTGTCTGCTAGGCGTTTACGCAATAGGGTGGCAGCAAATCCTGAAAAAGCTCCCTCTTACAACGGCTTTTTCGAACAAGGCGGTAACCATTGTTTGGGGCATTATTTGGGGGGCGCTGTTCTTTTTCGAACCCGTTACTCTGCCTAAGGCGATAGGCGCTCTCCTGATTATTGCGGGTGTAGTTTTGTTCTCTCACGCTGATGGGCAAGAGTTGGGCGGCGCTCATGAATGAGACGATGTTTCTTTATTCGGGCATTCTATTGTTGGGTACGTTCATCAGCGCAGTGTCTCAGGTGATTTTAAAGAAAGCGGCGCTAAAAGCTTATCCATCAAAAATTAGAGAGTATTTGAACTTTCCTGTAGTTTTCGCGTACTCCCTTTTTTTGCTGACAACGTTCATGTGTATATTCGCCTATAGGGTGGTTCCCCTATCTTTCGGGCCTGTGCTTGAGTCGACGAGTTATTTGTACGTTACGGTATTCGGTGTCTTGCTTTTCAAAGAGAAGATAACCAGGAAGAAAGCTATCGCTTTGTTGCTCATTTTACTGGGCATAATCGTTTATTCGTTTGGAATTTAAAAGGAAATAGTAGTGGAATCAAGGTTTGAGAAGTGTGCAAATAAGTTAAAAGATTCAATCGAATCTTCGAAAAGGACGTTCTTTCTATCATATGTCTTCTTATTTTTCTCTTTCATGCTGTTTTTTTCTTTCGGCTACCTGCTTTATGGCAAGAGCTTTATTTGGACGGTTGACGGTCTCGAGCAGCAATACATGTTTTTCATTATGCAGGGCGAGTGGCTGAGGGAACTGCTAACAAATGTTTTTATCAGCCATTCTTTTGTTGTGCCCATGTGGAGTGAATCGATAGGCTATGGGGGCGACTACATTTATTCCCTGGGCAATACGCTTGGCAATCCAATTAATTGGATTTCGGTTTTTGCGACAAGCGAAACAGCTGATTTCTGGCTCAACTTAACCGTGCCAATAACGTTATTCCTTGCAGGCCTATCTTTTCTCGGCTATTGCTTAAAAAAGGATTTTGATCGAAGTGCGAGTCTGATTGGCTGCATGATCTATTTGTTTGGCGGATATACCATTATCGTTGCAAGCCAAATCTATATGATATATCCCCTGGTTCTTGCTCCTTTAGTGCTGTGGGGCGTTGATAAAATTTTTGATAAAGAATCTCCCGTGTTATTCGTTGCAGCTATGGCCCTTTGCTTTTTTTGCTCGGTTAGCCTTGCGTATACGATGTGTCTATCGCTTTTGGTCTATTGCCTCGTTAAAGTGTTCAATCTTGAGGAGAAAACTTCTTTCAAAGGGCTTTTAATTTGGGTTGTAAAGATTCTTTTGGCGATACTGCTGGCGGCCTTGATAGCTGGAATAATGTTCTATCCGAATGCGGCATCCTTGCTCGGGCAAGGGAGGTTGGGGCTTGACCGCTATCAGAGTGCTACGTATTCGTTCATGTACTATGCCAAGTTGCTGGAAGGCTTTATCTCGCCAAACACTGTAGGCGAAGATTGCATGTATGGCTTCGCGCCAATTGCACTGGTTGCTGTTTTTGCCCTATTCCTTGTAAAGAATCTCGAAATGCCGAAAAGGGCGAAAAGGATTTTACGTATACTTTTCGTTCTGATGACGCTTTTTCTCTGCCTTCCCATTGCCGGGCGAGTATTTAATGGAATGGCGTATGCAAACAATCGATGGGTTTGGTCTTATTGCCTGCTTGTATCGCTGATTGTTGTTGCGGTTCTCCCTTCTTTGGCTAATGCGCTTAAAGGCGAAGGAAAGAAAGTATTCTACGCGGCATCTGTTTATGGAATTATATGTATGCTTTTGCTCGCATGGTACAGCGGTAAAACTTTCTACGCGATGCTCTCTATCCTATTTGCTGTAATCGTTGTTTGTTATGCATTCCGAGACAAACCAGCGCTTTTGAATGTTGGGGTTGCCTGCTCAGTGGCCGTGTCGTGCGTGTTCGTCTCGTATCAATATGCTCATGGCGGTAGGGATACTCACGTAAATCTGGGCGAAGCCTACGATTATGCAGTTACAGATGATGCCTCGTCTCTGATTATGGGCTTGGGCGATCATTCTGAGCAGCGATACGACAATGCTAAGGTTCATTTTTGGCGTAACGGCAATTGGGCTACTGGAACGCTTGGGTGCAGTTTTTACAACAGCTTGTACAACAGTGCAGTTGACGATTACCATACAAGCCTCGGACTAGCTACGTCCTCTATGAACTTCTCATACGCTACATTGAACTCTCGTACAACTATGGAGGCTCTTGCTGGGTCAAAGTATTTTATAACCTTGACCCATGATGATGGTTTGTTGCCTCCTTTGTATAGAACCGTAGTTGCTCAAGGAGAGGTCGCTGGTGGCGATTACTCGGTTTACGAAGCGGACAAGGTGCTTCCGCTTGCTTTCTTCTATGATTCTTCAATCTCAGAAGACGATTATCGCTCTATGAGTCTTATGCAAAGGCAGGACTCATTAACTCAGAGCGTTGTTTTGAGCGGGGAAGATGCGGGTAATGCTGCCCCGAGTAGCTATACAACGGAAATAGCATCGAATCTCTCCCTGGTGCAAGATGGAGACGAGACCCTGCCTGTTAATGACGGTTTGACTGAGTCCGAGAAAGCAGAATCTGTTTTCATAGAAGGTAATACAATAACGGTTACCCAGCCGAACACTGTCCTTTATCTCAACGGCTCAATTCCGGGAGGAACGGAAGCGTATTTCGCCTGTGAGGGAATGAATTACTCACCGCCCTCCTCAACCTCTGTGGGGGAAGTGGGAGGAATTAGAGGCTCGCTTAAGACATTCCTTTCTGATCTTAAATCGAGCGACAGCAAAGAGTGCAAGATCATGGTGTACGGAGCGAATGCTGCCCAAGAAATATGGTTCATGAACAATAAGCATCATTTATATGGCGGAAAAGATGACTGGGCCGTTAACACTGGTTATTCCGACTCGCCTAGAAGTTCGATTGCGTTGCAATTCTGCGACCCAGGTACTTACTCGTTTGATTCCCTGGGATTGTATGCGACTGATACCTCGTATATCTCAAAAGATATTGATCATTTATCCTTGAACTCAGCCTATGAGATCGAGAAGGTAGATAATGGCTATTCCTGCCGAACTGACAGAGACGATGAAGGATGGCTCTACTTCAGGGTGCCTTATGGTGAAGGTTGGACGGCATATATTGACGGTAAAAAAGTGGACTTGGAGAAAGCTAATCTGGGCTTTATGGCAATCGATGTGCCATCGGGCAACCATTTAGTTTTGATCGAATACGAAACGCCAAACCTTCGTGAGGGTGCATTGATTTCATGTGTCGGCGTTGTGTTGGCTCTGGCTGCATTTTGCTGGCACAGGAGAAAGGCTAAAATTAGCTCCATACGCTAAAAAGCTCAGCGTATTTTTTTGGTTAGCGTTTGATAGTGCGAATGCGGTTGGCTCTAACAAGACAAAAGGGGAATCTAGTGAAGTTTGCAAATATAGTTCTCGAGAATACCGATAGGGCGGTTCGCAATCCGGCGATGTTTTGCAGGTCGTCTGCCCCAGTTGCATTTGACGGCGCGGAGGGCGAATGGCTCCTTTATTCGAGGGGCTTCTATGACTTCACTACGTACTTCAACGCTCTTTCCGTTGGTAAGTTGAAAAAGTATGCAAGTGCTAAGTCCTTCTCCCTTCACATTGAACTTAAGGGCTCGAAGTGCATCGTTCGCCAAATGAAGGCGACTTCATTCTCGATGGAGTCTGAGGTTGTGGGAGGAACCGATATCGAGATTCCCGCAAGCAGTGAGTGGATTTCAGTCGATGTTGATTTGATCGTTGACTCTGACGCTGTGCTTATGTCTTTTGCTGTAGAGGCCGATGGTCCGGTATATATCCGAAATGGCTCGTACTCTCTTGAGGTTGACCACCCATTAAATGAGGTCAATCTCGCGCTGGCAACAACCACCTTTAAAAAGGAATCGTATATTGAGGCAAACATCGCATCGATTAAAAAGGACATTCTTGGTTCCGATGATGAGATTTCCAAGCACTTCCACATGCACGTTGTCGATAACGGCCGGACATTGGATTGCTCGAAGTTAAACAGCGATGGTGTTACGGTTTATCCGAACGATAATGTTGGCGGTGCTGGTGGGTTTGCTCGCGGTATGATTCAGGCAATGGAGCAGGAAGTTCCCGCTACCCATGTCTTGTTGATGGACGACGATGTTGCAGTGTCTCCTGAAAGCATAAAGCGCACGTATAACCTTCTTCGAATTGCGAATGAAGAGCATAAAGACGCTTTTGTGAGCGGTGCAATGCTTGATTATCGGATCGTTGAGGACCAATGGGAGGATACGGCAGCCTTCCTGGACGCCTGTTGCCAATCGATCAAGCCTCGTCTTCGCCTCACTGAAATTGCCGACTTGGTATTTAATGAAGACAGCGTTCCAACCGAACGTCAACTCAGCAGGCGCTATGCCGCCTGGTGGTATTGCTGCATTCCCGTTGAGACTATCAAGAAGAACGGTTTGCCGCTGCCGTACTTCGTTCGTTATGACGATGTCGAATATGGCATTCGCTGCAAGCCAAAGCATTTTATGACCATGAATGGTATCGGTATTTGGCATATGGCATTCCATGTGCGCTACAACCCTGCAGTTGAGCGCTACCAGACGGTACGCAACGGCTTTATTGCCAACGCAACAACGGCCATTTCTTCCGATAAGGAATTGCTTGCATATATGCATGATGCTATCCGAACGGAGCTCAAAAAATATGGCTATCAAAATGCTGAGCTTATTTTGGATGGCTTCGAAGACTTTCTCAAAGGACCTTCCTTCATCAAAGGCAAGGTGGCGGAGGAATGCTTTATGGGGGCAAATCGACGGAATGAAAAAATGCTCCCATTCGATGAGCTCCAAAAAGATCCAGTCTTAAAGGATATTGATCTATGGTCGCTTACTCGCCAGAAGATCAACGCTAATTACCCTCGCGCTTTGGGCGAGCGTCTCGTAGACTTCGTTTCTTGGAATGGTCAAAAAGCCCCGTTGTTCAAAGATAAGGGCGGTGTAGCAATTATTTCTGCGGCAGGTGGTATTTATCCTGCTGGCAAAATCCACAATCATGGCACGATTCTTGTTGTGGACTGGTATAACAAGAAGGGTGCAGTGCGCCATCGTGACGTTGCTCGCTACAAGGAAATTTCCAAGCGCTATAAACAGGATTTGAAGTTTTTCAAGGCCAACACAAAGCGCTTGCATGGAGAGTATGCTGCAGCGCGCCCAGGGATGACCTCCGTTGAATACTGGAAGCAGTATTTGGGTATTTAAAATGGATGTCTTTATTGAGTTCTTCTCATCATTGCCGTTTGCCGATGAGATTGTTGGCGCGGTATTGCCGGTGCTGATTGCGCTTGTTTTCGGTTTTGCAAAGGATGTTTGCAAGAGGGTTTGGTGCTTGCTTCGCAGAGAAGGGCTATCGAAATCTAAGGCTTTTGGGTTTTCTTCGAATACGAATGGGGCGTCGTGCCGCCTTCATGAGCGACACGACGAAAGGAATAGATTACGTGAACTCGCTTTTGCGGATGCAGGCAGACCTGTTAATAGTGCGCTCTGTCAGATTGCATCGGTGGTGTATTTCGAAGTGATTGCAATATTGCTTGCAATTGTATCTGCATATACTGGGGTGGAGTGTCTGCAGGCTATCTCTCTTCTATTTATGTTTCTTGCATTTCTTCCTTTGCTCTGCATCTTGTTAGAAATCTTGTCTCTTTCCGACATCAAAAGTAGGTATAAGGGGATAAGAAGGAAAAGGGACTCTAGGCGTTCTGGTTTGTATCTTGATTTGGGATCCGTTAGAGAGTTGGCTGCCAAATATTCAAAATGCATAACAATAAATGCCCAACATTTTTCTGGAAAACCAGGAAGAGGGCTTTCGGAAAGTCTCGATCTTTGCAAGTTCAAGAACCATCTCGATCTTATTGAGGGTATAGATGAGGATGCTTTGGTTCTTGTGTATTCGGATTACGGTGCGGAAAGTTATACGGTTGCTGCTGAACTTTCTGCGTATAATCCGAATGTTTACGATTTAGGCGGTATCGCATATCGGTTTGATTATTATAAGCGCGAAATAAAGGCCATGCTTTATCAGCAAGACGAAGGCATGCTCAAGGAATACGATAGGTAGTCAATCGATCGCGGCGCTTGCCTGGCTGCTCTCTAATGGCAAGGCGCAACTCAAAAGAGATTGGTTGAATGTGTTCAATTTATTCTCTGTGTCTGCTTTCGGTTTTGGTTTTTTCGGTTACAGCTGGGGTGAAATAAGTTTGTCGATTAAAATTGGCAAACAAAAAGTTTTTTGTTGATAAATGGCATAGTAGGGGTAAATGGCTATTTTGATTCCTGCCGTACAGAGTAAGCTTTTTGAGTATTGGTTTTGTTTCTCTTGGGTAGACGTTAATTGAGCAGGGGGAAGAGGGCTACGAATTTCGTTGCGCACGCGAGAAGAAGAAGCCACAGCGAGTTTTTCAGGCACTGAAAAGAAGAGCCGAGGAAGTTCGTTCTCATTATGTTTGTAAGCCGATTGCATGCGATGGATTTCTTGTATTCGATGATTTCATTAATGGCCGAATAGTCAAAGGTGTATGTCTTTATAAGCGAGGTGTAGATTCGTATTGTGTTTATGCTCGCTATTACCATATAGGATGCAGCCAAAAAACAGAGTACGCAGAAAACCAAGTCGAAGAATCCAACGTAATCAGTTTCAGTGGAGATTTCTCCTGATGCTGTTATTAGGGTGACAGTTATTGTTGTTGCAATGGTTGAAGCGGCGGTCAGGGTTTTTGCTTTATCTTCGATTTTATCTTTCTGCTCAAGGGTTCTTTCGTAGATTGCTTTGAGAGCATCGGGGGCAAGTCCATCTAGATCCTCGATATCTCTTTTGGCTCTTTGATAGATATCTCCATGTGTCTCGATATAATTTATTTTTCTTGCCACCAGATTATTTGATTGTTTTGCCATTGTCGTGGGGGCAATCAGCTCAAATAGTCTGCTCAGAATTGCTGGCACCATACCTGCCCCTTCAAGGAATAGCATTCAGCCCGAAGAGGGTTTCGGCTATCATTCCAGAGAAGTTTATATTTGTATTGCTTTGGAGCCAATGCCATTCACCGGTTGGGTTTACTTCGATAAAAAAGTATGTGTCTCCAGCTTTTGCCAAATCGATTCCGCCGTAGGAGAGACGAAGGCTTTTCATTAGCCGGCATAGGCCCTCCTCGATGGAGAGAGGTATTTTGATGGGGAGGTATTCCAGCTCCTCCTTTTTTGTCTTTCTCCAATCTCCGGAAATCCCTAGCCCCTGTTTTGTGATTGAGACAGGGAACAGCTTGCCCGAGATGTATGTAGCTCGTATATCGATTTTTTGTCCAAGATACTCTTGGACAAAAACCGGTGCAGATGCCATGTTACTCGATTGAATTGCTTTTCCGCAAACCTTTGAAGTATAGGAAAACATCTCAACTTCTCCAGCGGAGAAAACCGCTGTGTCGATGGATTTGACGGCGTATACTTTATTGGGATCGATTGAATCTGCGCTGTTTGTAACGATCGTTTTTGGCGTTTCTAAGCCGCATTTGTTGGCTAGCGAGAGTTGCAGAAGCTTGTTTTCTGCCCTGTATGTGTCAACTGGATTGTTGATCCATCTTACCTTGTCGAAAATTGCGAGATTTCTTACAAAAGCGCTCCATTGGCTATGGTAGAGCTGCTCTTCGATTGAATAGCTTTTACCTAGACCTCTCAGAAAAGTGGGGGCTCTATAGTAGACTGCATTTTCGGGGGCATTCTTGAAGTGGAATGAGCGTTCGCCAATTGACATGGTCATGGTTGTCGAATCGATGTCAATTGTGATCTCGAATTGGGAGAACTGGTCTCTGTTGAGTCTTAGGTATTTTGCTTTTAGTCGTTCGAGCTCTAAGCACACCAAGTCCGTTGAATAATCGAGGGTGTTGGAGACGAGCAGGCATTGGATATCTTCACTCACCTTTCATGTCCTCTCCTGTTTCTCTGTCGTATTTTTTCGTCGCAAGCACTTTGCATCTAGGGTCATCGACAAGAGGTTTACCCAAAGGCTTAATTATCCAATACCCTTTTTCGATGTCGTAGGCGCAACTCTTGTCCGTTTCGGGTAGATTCGATATTTGAGGTGTGTATTTTTTTGCTAAATCAATTAACAGATGCTGCATATTGAATCTTTTCGCTTTCGGAAAACTGAATTATTTGTCTGATAGCCTGTAAAAGACGGTCAGATTGACGCGTGTTGGCAAATAAACGTAACACTATACAAATTTTAGCATTCAAGTTTCACTTAAGGAAAACTTGAATGAGGGATGTTTGATAGCTCTGCCCTTTTCTGCTCAACCGGTCATGCATGCACCCTCAGCCTTGCAAATTAGTCGCTCCCATTGGACATTGACGATTGTTCGGGCCGTTAAGAGTTCGAGTTGGGGGTGTTCCTATAGTTTCGTCAACCCCCCCCCTAATTCTTCGATAGGGCGCGGAATTAGGGCAAGCTCGCGCAAGCCCCGGCGGGCCGAGTAACCAATTTTATGCTGCGGAGCTCCTACGCGACGTACGGGACCTTGTCCCTCATGATCGCGTAGATCGCCTTCAGCCGCTTTCTCGCGACGGCCTTGAGCGCCTTGGCGTGCGGCATGCCGCGGTCGCGGTACCTTGCGTAATACTTGACCCGTATTGTCCTTTTCGTCGTCGTTGGCATGCATTCTAAGGGAATGGCTCCTCTGGCATGCCTGTCCGAGAGAACGATACAGGTCAGACAGCCTAGAATCAGGTGCTGTTGACAGGGGGTGTTGCGACGTTCCCTAGAATCCGCCCGGGCGCCTCCGGTGGCAACACCCCCCCGGGCCCTCTTCGGGGCAGGGGCAGACGGCCATCCGAAGGCGCCCGGGCGGATTCTAGGGGCTTGCCCGTATCGTAGGCAATGCGCCGAATGCCCGCCACCGAAGTTCATCGGCGGGTTTTCTCACGCTGGCAACTGCATCCGGCTTATCTCAGACTGTAATGGATTGAAGCGGAAATCTGGGTCGAGGAAAGCTTGTATGATTCAGATTATGCCTTCTTCGCTGGGATGCTTCGGGGCGTTGCTCGGTTCGGTTTTGGATGTGCTCCTTTTCGTGCTTTGTGCTAGACAGGGTTTGTTGGGAAGGGCAGCGATAGCGCACTGCCTTCGCTCCGATTAGCTTCTGGCGGCATTTCGGAAGTTGCAGGAAAGGCTTAGTAAGGGTTTTCTTCCTTGCGTGGGTCTTTACGGATGCAGTTTGGCAAGTTTAACAGCAAGAATTTGTAGACAATTATCGAATTTGAGTATTAAAATCGCTTAATTAACAATTTTAAGTGAGTAATTATGCTTTTAGAATTTTCATGCTCAAATCATCGTTCGATAAAAGATAGAGTGACTTTTTCCTTGGTTGCGAGTAGGGATACGGCTCTTGAATCGAATATTGCGGAAGTTGACGGGGTTCGTGTTCTCAGGTCGGCTGTTGTTTACGGTGCAAATGGGTCGGGAAAAAGCAGTTTCATAACGGCGATTTCTTTTGTTAAAGCCCTGGTCGTAAACAGCCTCAATTATCAACCGGGTGAGGGGGTCAGACAAGATGCTCACAAGTCAACGGGCATAAATGAGCCAACTTTCTACGACATGCAATTCGTTGTCGACGGAATCCGCTATGCATATGGGTTTACCTTGAAGCAGACTTTGATTGATGAAGAGTATTTATATTTCTTCCCATCGGGTCGTCAGGCGATGATTTTCGAGAGAAGCTCTACTGACTTCCGTATAGGAAGCAAGTTTAAGAAAAGCTCGTTTTCGGTATGCAGAGACGTGCTGAGACCCAATCGGCTTCTTTTGTCGTGCGCTGCGAATTTTGCATCTGTTGATGAGGTCAATAAGGTTTTTAGATTCTTCACGGACGATTTAGTTGTTTATAACAACCAGGATTTCTGGATGGACTATACGCTTCGTCGAATCAAGGATGATGCGGAGATGCGGTCCTCGGCTGTTTCTCTGCTTCGTGGGTTGGGGCTTGGCATCGAAGATATTCGTGTGTCTATAGACAAACAGTCTATAGACATATCGCAGCTTCCTCCTATTTTGTCGGACGATTTTAAGCAAGCTTTGTCCCGGGGTTTTGATTCTGTTTCTGCGAAGCTGGTTTACAGGCAGTTCGAAACCGATTTGATACAGGAAGAATCTACCGGCGTCAAGAAGCTTGTCAGCATGGTTTGCCCTCTTTTGGACATTATGGGAAAGGGCAAAACGCTTGTTTGTGATGAGCTGGAAGCGAATCTCCATGAGTCTATTGTTTATGAGCTCGTAAGAGCTTTTTCTGATTCGGAATTGAACGAGTCTGCCCAGTTGCTATTCACTACCCATGAAACGGGCCTCTTAGATTTTGATTTGTTTCGAAGAGATCAAATTTGGTTTACGGAGATGCGAATGGAGGACAGATCTACGGATTTATACTCTCTGGCGGAAGTAAAGAATGTTAGACGGGATGAGAGCTTCAAAAGAGGCTATATTTCCGGAAGGTATGGAGCTGTGCCGATGCTGAACTCCAATTTCGCTGATGCGCTGATGGATTCTCGGCGGGAGCAGTCATGAGTCGGCGAAACCTATCCCTCTCTTCAAGGAATGAGAATACACGCAATAAGCAAGCTGTTCGTAATGCTGTCCGTTTCGACCACGGGGAAATTATCGCTCATTTTCATGAGGGGCTTTCAAGCGTTAAGGGGCAAATGGCGCTTGCTTACACGCTAAACGAAAAGGGGAATAAAGAAGCATCGGACTCCATCTGCTGTTCTCAGATTGTAATGGCGGAAAGTCTGCTTGATTTCTATCTGCATGAGATAAGTAAATGCTGCCTTTGCGAGATGTATGATGGGGTGCGAGCGCAGAGCGAAGAGTATTCGAATCTTCGCGTCTCGCTCTTCAGGGTTGAAGAAGCGATTTACTCTAAAGCATCGCGCGGTTGGCTTTTGGACCAGATAACCGAGGATTATTCATCGGCATGTTTTCTTAGTGAGAGGTCGATGAGGAGACAGCTGACCGTTATTGGCATTTCTTATAAAGATATGCTTGAGCGAGCCTTTCCCGATAAGAGCGGCGATCAAAGAGCAAAAATTGTGTCGAAGTTGTTCGCCCGTAGAAATGCGATTGCGCATCAAGGGGATAGAAACCATGTTGACGCAACCCTCAATCAGGTAGATGAGACTTGTGCGATCTATTGCATTGACTGCGTTGAAAGGATCGTTGCCTCAATTCATTCTTTGGTAGTTCAAGGACTGACGGCTTGATGGGTTGTGGTGTTTGCCCTCTCTGCGCTTTTCTGGGGTCTTAATTGCTTTCTCCCGATGCGGCAAGCTCAAATCGAGTACCAAGAAGATTATAACCATTGCTCCGACATGGCGCGGCGATTTATCGAGGAAGGTATTGCGTGGCGGGACCCATACGTCTCGGTCTGGATTCGAGCATCTGAATGCTATAAAACGCTTATGGGGCTTTTGTCATCGGAATGTTCCAAATCTCCTGGGGTGTTTGACTATAGGTGCCAGTTCCTCTGCCATCTGGCCTTTACGTGCCACGAGCCGTTCTTTGCGAAGACAGAATCTGAATATGTTTCCGTCTTTATAGCGAACTTCGCCTTTGGCAGATTGTTTAGCGTCTGAATCGATGAAAAGATCTTTATAGCCATTTACAACAGCATAGTAGCCTTCTCGTTCCAAGATGAACTTTGTGCGGTTATCGGTTTTGAGCCCTCGAGCGTTCATGATGCAGATAAGTTCATCATGGGTTCGGAAGGGCTTGTCCATTTGCAAATAATCCTTTCGTGGAATGCGCCGTCCAGATCGAAACGCACTCTCATCACACTGTTAACGATATAGGAAGTATTAAAAAAACAACATCGTTTTGAAAAATAGTCTTGATATTTTTATGTGTAGTGGTATGTAATCGAGCAAAAACACAATATATTGTGCTTTTGCTCGATTACGGGATACTTAATTCATCCCCAATGCTTTGCCCGCAACGGCTTTCGCTCCGTATTTCTCCAGGAACCAGCCTGCTCGTAGGCGTATTGCTTGGGCATTGCTTACGGGGTTCCCGCTTAGGGCAACTTCCAGCAACTTGCGGTCGTGCTTCTTCAGCTGCAACGCGCTGGTGCTTCCGTTGCCCCAGAACTCGCGGAAAATACGGGTGTATTCGGGCAGCAACTCGTTGCGTACGCCTTCTGGCAAACAGAACAGTCCATACAACACGAACTCGATGGACCAGCTTACAATCTCGGTGCTGTATTCATCCAGCCCAAAGCGCTTTTTCCAAGCACCGAAAATGCGCTGGGTTATGGGCAAGTGCTTGCGGCTCTTTGCTTCTAAGTCGTCATTAGTTTTCGACGTAAGCGATCCTTCGCGTTCAATGCGATACTCGTACAATTTGTCGCTTATCAGCGCCGTTTTCCTTGAATTGGGGTAAATGTCGAAGAAAAACACCTGGTCTTCGCCGAAGGGTAGTGTCTCTTCGAAGCGAATGCCGCATTCGTCCAAGAACGCTTTGCGACAAGCGGTGCGAATGTAGGGGGTGCTCTGTTCTTCGAACATCAAGGCAGGCTGGAAGCCGTCATACACCACATCTCTCGGGCTAAGCTTCAGCGTAATCCAGGGGGTTGCGGCTTCTGCGGGGTTGCAGTAACCGCCAAAGGTCACCACGTCGGCATCGGTTTCTGCGAATGCTTCAACAATGCGCTGGCAGGCATTGGGCGTGAAACGGTCGTCTGCATCAAGAAAGCCAATGTAGGTACCGCATGCCGCATTAATTCCCGCATTGCGTGCAGAGGAAAGGCCGCCGTTTGGCTTATCCACGATAACGATGCGCGCATCTTCCTTCTGACGCTTTGCCAGGATTTCGCGTGAGCCATCGGGGCTGCCGTCGTTTACGCAAACCATTTCGATATCGCTGAAGGTCTGCGCCTGCAGCGAATCAAGGCAGGCGTCCAGATAGTCCTCCACGTTATATACGGGCACAATGACGGAAAGAACGGGATGTTTGGGGGCGCCTTCGGCGCGGGTGACAGTTGGTTTTTCGACCGCCATCGCTACTTCGCCACCTTGTTTTTCAGCAGCTTTGCAATTAGCGGCATGCCGCCAATGCGGTAGTAGTGCTTGAAGGTATTCAGCTTGCCGGGCGCTGCGTATTCGGTGCGGCACTTTGCGAATGTTTCGGGATCTTTGATTAGCGCGCGAAGGTCGGCTTCGGCCCAAGGTTCAAACAGCGCCAGGTCAACGCGGCCGGCGTCCAAATCGGCCTTCAGCTCCTGCGCGGCGTGCTTCAAAAATTCGGCGCGCAGTTCGGCGGAAAGGCGATCGTAGTTCCACAGGTAGCTGTTGAATTTCATGCGCTCCAGCACGCCTTGTAGATGCTGCTTTTTTGCCGGGCGCGCATTAAGCCAGCGCTGCATTTCGGCGTACTCGTCGCACACGCAATACACCTTGCCGGGGGAATTTACCGATGAAGCTTCGTTGTCTTGGCGGTACTTCAAAATTTGAGTAGAGCTAAACGCAGCGCGTTCGGCGGCGGCCCATACCTTAAAGGCAAAGCCAGCATCCTGATACGATGCTCCTGGCGTCTCCAGGAAGCGAATGTCATTTTCCTGTAGGAAGGTGCGGTTGTACATGCCCGACCAAATAGATGGCTTTGCATAGAAAGGTTCAAACGCTTCCTGAGGGTTAACCAGCTTGCCGCAGAGCCCTTCGCTAATTACATGGCAGGGTTCCAGCTTTTCGTTCTGGCTCCAGTAGAACCAGAAGTCAGCCTTTACCGCCTGTGCGTTGTGTGTGGCTGCCAGGTTATACAGCGCCTCCAACGCGTCGGGCGTGAACGCATCGTCCGATTCCAAGATGGCTACGTATTCGCCCGTTGCAGCATCGAGCCCTTGGTTCATGGATGCTCCATAGCCGGAATTGGCTTTGTCAATCACGCGAAAGCGGCTGTCCGCGTCAAGATATTCCTGCACAATGGCACGGGAGCTGTCGGTGCTGCCGTCGTTAATGCAGATTGCCTCGAAATCGGTGAAACTTTGGGCCAGCACGGAATCCAGGCATTCGCGCAGGTATTTCTCCACGTTGTAAATGGGTATAAGCAAGCTAATTGCGGGCACGGCGGATCCTTTCGCTATTGCTGCGCAGCGTGCGTTTTATTTAACATTTCTATGATAAAGGCTATGGCTCGGGTTGCCTGTTCCGCCGGTGCGTCTCTGGCAAAAAGAGATAAAAATGGGCTGGGGCTAATGGGCTCCATGTGCCGGCGGTGTGTTTGGCGAATGCTGTTTTCCTTGTTGCTGTTAAACGCTTTGTTGGTAACAGGATCTGAAACTCGAGGTAAATAACCTTGAGGGGGAGTAGACTTTCCGTGGTGGGAAAAAGGACAGGTACCAGGTTTCCGCTGAAAGCATCGGGAGGTTATCTTGGGGTTAGAAAGTGAATCAACGGCAGAGAAAACGGGGTTTTCCAAGGTGAAGCCCTGGTTTACTCGCAACGCAAAGTTGCTGGTGGTGTGCTTTGCGGTGGGTACGGTCTGCCATGCGCAGATGTACCTGAACGGCCTTTCGAACCCCGATGCGGTTGTTTCTTTGAGCAATCCCAATGGATACGGAAGCTTTATTCCGCATGCTTGGGATATTAGCTTGGGGCGTTGGGGCCTGCCGTTTGCTGCCTGCGCTAAGTTTGGGCTGTGCTCGCCTATCCTTACCTCCGCAATCACCATTGCCTTGTTTGCGCTGGGCGTTGTTGCGCTGATAGATAGGCTGGGCATCAAGCGCGCTTGCCTACGGTATGCCTCTTCGATTCTGTTCATCGCTTCGCCCTTCGTTTCCTGCTGCATCACGTACTACTACTGCTCGAATTCGTACGCGCTCTCGTTTTTGTGTGCGGTGCTGGCTGCATGCCTGATCGGGCGCGTTGGGGCTGTTGGTAAGCCGGTTTACCCTTGTTGGGGCGGTTGTGTTGCTGGCGTTTTCGCTCGGCTGCTATCAAGCGAGCCTGGGCGTGTTTTGCGTTGCGGTGCTGCTGGTGATGGTTCGCTCGCTTATGGGCGGCGGCTCTGAATC